>Ga0315547_1002050_pt1 | contig 14707 bp, 19 predicted proteins | sample SalMarSW160240MG_2_FD_202542 | JGI IMG/M metagenome (GOLD analysis project Ga0315547, IMG submission 202542) | Salt marsh sediment microbial communities from the Plum Island Ecosystem LTER, Massachusetts, United States - Salt Marsh Sediment SW1601-240 ... | reverse complement strand
TGCCCACCCAGATTGGCTACGACTCCGATAGTTCCCTGGCGCGGGGTGAGGTGGGCAAGGTGGGCGTACCCATCGATACGCTGCGTGACATGGAAGTGCTCTTCCGTGAAATCCCGCTGGACAAGGTAAGCACCTCCATGACCATTAACGCCACCACCCCGGTGCTACTGGCCATGTATATCGTCCTGGCCGGACGGCAGGGAGTGGACCCCAGGCAGCTTGACGGTACTATCCAGAATGATATCCTTAAAGAGTACATCGCCCGGGGCACCTACATTTTCCCTCCCGCCCCCTCCATGAGGCTGACTACCGATATTTTCGAGTATTGCAGTCAAAAACTGCCCCGCTGGAATACCATCAGCATCAGCGGCTACCACATCCGTGAGGCGGGAGCTACGGCGGTGCAGGAAATCGCCTTTACCCTGGCCGACGGCATCGCTTATGTCCGGGCGGCTATCGACCGGGGTCTGAACGTCGACGACTTCGCCGGACGTCTTTCTTTCTTTTTCGACGCCCATAATAACCTGCTGGAGGAAGTGGCCAAGTTCCGGGCGGCTCGGATTCTCTGGGCCAGGATAATGAAGGAAAGATTCAATGCGAAAAATCCGCGTAGCTGCATGCTGCGATTTCATACGCAGACGGCCGGCTGTTCTCTGACCGCCCAGCAGCCCTTCAACAATATCGTCAGGGTGGCCGTCCAGGCGCTGGCGGCCGTGCTCGGCGGCACGCAGTCGCTCCATACCAACTCCTACGACGAGGCTTACGCTACCCCTTCCGAAGAAGCCGTCACTACGGCTTTACGAACGCAGCAGGTCCTGGCCTGGGAGAGCGGCGTGGCCGATTCGGTCGACCCGCTCGGCGGGGCGTGGATGGTGGAGAAACTGACGCGGGATATGGTCGAGGCGGCGGAGCAGTATATTGCTAAAATCGACTCTCTGGATGGGGCCCTGGCGGCCATCGGGAAAGGTTTCCAGCAGCGGGAAATCCAGGAAAGCTCCTACCGTTACCAGAAGGCGGTGGAAGCGGAAGAAAGAATCATCGTGGGCGTGAACAAATTCGTCACTCCCTATTCAAAGATAGAAGGACTCCTCCGCGTTAATCCTGCGGAAGCCAAAAAGCAGGTAGCCGGGCTGAATAAGGTTAAGAAGGAGCGAGATTCCGCTGAAGTGGAAGCAGCTCTGGAAAACCTGAAGAAGGTTGCCCGGAGTTCTGAAAATACCATGCCGGCTTTCATTCGGTGCGTGGAAGCCTACGCCAGCGTGGGAGAAATTTGCGATGCCCTCCGCGAGGTATTCGGCGTGCAGAGAGAATTCCTCATTTTTTAGGGCGGTACGCAAGGAGAAGCGATGATTAAAAAGGTCCATCATATCGGGATTGCCGTCAATAATCTGAAAGAAAGCGCGGTTCTCTTCGAGCGTCTGCTGGGGATAAAGGCGCACATCGAGGAAGCCCCCTGCCAGAGGGTTACCGAGGCCGTTTTCAAGCTAGGCGAAGGGGTAGAGATTGACCTCCTTGAGCCGATGGGTCCCGATAGCGCCGTGGCCACGTTCCTGGAAAAGCGCGGTGAAGGCCTCCATCATATCGCCCTGGAGGTAGATGACATTGATGCCGATTTAAATGAGATGGAAGGGAAGGGAGTCCAGCTTATCGATAAACAGGGGAGAGAAGGGGTGGCCGGGAAAATCGGTTTTCTGCATCCTAAATCGTTCAACGGGGTGCTCGTAGAGCTTGTCCAGCCCGGAAAAGAGGGGGAGTAATATTTTGTTGTTGTCGTTCCCGCTTTTCTTTTGTCATTCTGAGGGCACGTAGTGCCCGTGAGAATCTGAGTGATGCGAGCACTCCATGCTAAGCAAGCAGTATTATGTATATATAATGACCACCGCCAGAAATACAGCATTATACACTGGTGTTACAAATGACTTGGTACGCCGAATTTATGAACATAAGTACGACATGGTGGAAGGTTTTACCAAGAGATATAGGGTGCATAAGATTGTCTATTACGAGGCTGGAGGAGACGTTCTGGCGGTTCTTGCTAGGGAAAAGCAGATAAAAAGCTGGGTACGACAAAAGAAACTGGCGTTGATAACTTCGTTTAACCCTGACTGGCGGGATCTTTATGATGAATTATTATAAGCTAGGTGATAACAGGATACTCGTTGTAGATTCTCGCGTCGCCCCGATTTTATCGGGACTCCTCAGAATGACAGAAAAGAAAAAAGAAGTAGAACCATAATATCAGGGTGTTGTAGAATCAAACTCAGGAGTAGCTTTATATCTCTTTGTCACTCTGAGGGAGCGGAGCGACTGAAGAATCTCGGGGTGGTGGAGAATAACAAACTCGGGAGTAGCTTTTTATGAGTCGGAAAAAGATACGGGTGCTGGTAGCCAAGCCGGGACTGGACGGCCATGACCGCGGTGCTAAGGTAGTGGCGCGTGCCCTGCGCGATGCCGGCATGGAGGTTATCTATACCGGTATCCGCCAGACTCCGGAGATGATTGTCCAGACGGCCCTCCAGGAGGACGTCGATGTCGTCGGGCTGAGTTGCCTCTCCGGCGCCCACCGGGAGCTCTTCTCGGAGGTCATGGAGGGGCTGAAGCAAAAGGATATGGCCAATGTCGCCGTGGTAGCTGGCGGTATTATCCCCGAGGACGATATCCCCGCCTTGGAGAAAATCGGCATCAGGGCTGTCTTCGGGCCGGGTACACGTACCTCTGACATTGTGGATGCCATTAAGAAGCTGGTTTAGGCGGGAGAATAAAATAATTTTAATGAGCGTAACACCTTTACAGAACGTAGCTATAATCGAAGAAGTCCGCACTTCAATAGAGCTCATCAAAGCAGGCTTAGGCCATCTTCAGCGAATTGATGGGGCGAATGACTTCTACCACTTGCCTATACTTAATTTAGCAAGTGGATTTGAACGTTTAATGAAAACTATTATTTGTTTTCATATCCTTCGTGAGACTGGTGATTTTCCTATCAAAAGTCCATGGCCTCGTAGCAGAAAGGGACATGACTTAGTTTTTCTCTTGGATAAAATAACTAGTGAGTGTTTTAGCAATGATTATTTAAAATTAGCTTGCGCTCAAACAGACATTAAATATCTTTGTGATGATGCTTTATTGAAGGATGCAAATAAAATATTATCAGAGTTCGGAATGAATAATCGTTACTATTATTTGAATATTGTGTTGGATAAAACAATCAATGCATCATCTATGGAACAGCAGTGGAGACAACTCGAGTTTGATATATTATCAATAAAAAAGGATTGGCAACGTAAGTTAAAATTATCTAATATTAATGAAAATTTCAGATATATTTATAACGAAATCATAGTCATGTTTGAAAAGTGTGCTCGTGCCCTAACGAGGTTGTTTACTTTAGGTGGATTGGGAGACGAAGCCAAAAGTTGTACTGGGTATATTACGCCGTTCTTATTTCTGCGTGATGACCAACTTGGTAAACAAACCTACTAAAGGTGGCACATGCTTACACCCACACACCCCTCGCTGTTATCTATTCCCACCCATACCGCCCTCGCATCATCTTCTGCTTAACCCGTAATATATTCCCCCGCTCCCCAAAGAAGAGAGTCTAAGAGGGGCGTCAGCCCCTCTTTTTTATTTCCCCCTCTCCTTTGACACCTCGTAAGGAGAGGGGGACAAAGGGGGAGAGGTAGAAAAATAATCCCTAGCTCGTTTGACAAAGCGGACTCCATCCCATAAATTAGATATGTTGTAGTATTAGCGTGTAAGGAGGGTTACCGATTATGGAATGGGGAATGGCCAACCGTCTGGCACGTTTGATTCCATCGGACGGACGTTGTCTCTTTATGCCGATTGACCACGGGTATTTTCAGGGGCCTACCAGGAAGCTGGAAGAACCGGGCAAAACCCTTGAGCCGATAATGCCCTACGCCGATGCCGTCTTCGTCACCAGGGGGGTACTGCGCTCGGCAATAGCCCCGGCCGGCAGCAAACCGATTATCCTCCGCGTATCCGGCGGCACCAGCATGGTAGGGGCCGACCTTGCCAATGAAGGTATTACCACCGATATTGACGAGGTAATACGTCTCAATGCATCGGCAATGGGTCTCTCCATATTTGTCGGCACCGACTACGAGAAAGACTCGCTGCTGAACCTGTCAAGGCTTGTTAACGAAGGTGAGAAGTATGGTATCCCCGTCATGGCGGTGACGGCGGTGGGGAAAGAACTGGAGAAGCGGGACGCCCGCTATCTGGCACTGGCCTCGCGGATTGCCGCCGAGCTGGGCGCCCGGATAGTCAAGACCTACTGGTGCGAGAACTTTGAAAGGGTGGTGAATGGTTGTCCCGTGCCGGTAGTCATGGCGGGCGGACCCCAGACGGAAACGGAGCTTGAGGTGTTCCAGTTCGTCCACGACGGCATACAGAAGGGTGCCATCGGTGTCAACCTGGGGAGGAACGTCTGGCAGAACGAGTACCCGGTAGCCATGATAAGGGCGCTGCGCGCCATCGTGCACGATGATGCCACCCCGGAACAGGCGCAGGAGATATACGATACCGTTAAAAACGAACAGGTTATCTGATTGAAAAATGCGCGTTGCCGTATGGTATAACAATCGGGACGTACGTGTCGAGGAGAGGCCCAAGCCGAAGATTGGAGTGGGTGAACTGCTGGTGCGCGTGGTCGCCAGCGGTATCTGCGGCAGCGATGTCATGGAGTGGTACCGCCTCGACCGGGCACCGCTGGTACTGGGACACGAGATTGCCGGCGAGGTCGTGGAGGTGGGCGAGGGTATTGAGTCGTACAAAGTCGGCGACCGTGTAGCCGTGGCCCATCACGTGCCCTGCAACACCTGCTATTACTGCCTGAACGGAAATCCGACCGTCTGCGATACCCTGCGCCGGACTAACTTCGACCCCGGTGGCTTCGCCGAGTATGTCCGACTGCCTGCCATCAACGTTGACCGTGGCGTCTTTCTTATACCCGACGACGTATCTTTTGAAGAGGCTACCTTTACCGAACCACTGGCCTGTATCCTGCGCGGGCAGCGAAGGGCAAACCTGCAACCGGGGCAGAGTGTCCTCGTTATCGGCACTGGTATTTCCGGGCTGCTTCATGTGCAGCTGGCCCGGGCGCTCGGCGCCGGACTCATCGCCGCCGTGGACATCAACGCCTACCGTCTGGAGGCGGCTGAAAAGTTCGGGGCCGATGCGGCGATTGGCGCCGATGAATTTTCTCCCGACCGCCTGCGCGAGCTGAATGACGGGTGGCTGGCCGACCTCGTCATCGTGTGCACCGGAGCCGTCGCGGCCGTAAATCAGGCGCTGGCTTCGGTCGAACGCGGCGGTACCGTCCTCTTCTTCGCGCCCACAGTCCCCGGTGTTACCATTCCGGTATCAATCAACGACCTGTTCTGGCGTAACGACATCACGCTGACCACTTCCTATGCCGGCAGTCCCGCCGATTACGCGGCGGCCCTCAGGCTCATACACGCCCGACGCCTGCCGGTAGGGGAGATGATTACCCATCGGCTGGGTCTGGCGGAGACAGGGCTGGGCTTTAAGCTCGTCGCCGGGGCAAATGAATCGCTCAAGGTGATTATCGAGCCCCAGCGCTGAACTATAATCAAGGACTCATAGTGGGGTGACTGAAATGGATATAGAATACGGAATGTCGGTGGTGGATAAAAATAACAAACCTCTCGGCGAGGTTGACCATATCGTCATGGATGCCTGGTCGGGAGAGCCGCGTAAATACATGGTGCGTCTGGACGATGATGTCAGTGCCGTCTACTTCACGCCTGAAAACGTGGCTCAGGCAACTAAAGAGAAGGTAAAACTGAATCTTTCCGTTGAAGAGTTAGAACAGACTTAACACAACCTGAAACAGCTGAGGATAATGGGGAATGATTGAGTTAAGGTGCCCTAATTGTAATACCAATTGTCTTGTTCTATAACGCGTCCGCGGAGTTCATCCGGTATCAAACTATAGCCTCTACTATCAACATTATCCTCCTCTGGCTACGTATTTATACTTAATTCAAGCCATTCCCCCGTAAGCATAAAACGATAAGTGAATACACATGATTTAAGTGTTTTAAACGATTGTAAATAGGTATCACGGCGGAAGCTGTTTTTAATGGCAGGGTGGTAAGCTAATAGTGGAAATAAGAAAAGGAGGTAAAAACGATGCAGTGGGAATTGATAGTAGCGTTAGTGGTGGCGATTCCGGTAATCCTCTTCCCAGTAGCTTTCGTCTGGTATCTCAACGTTGGTGGTATTGTCCACGCTATTCGTGAGGCAAGGGCTGCCCGAGAGAAGAAAGCCGCCGTCAAGACAACCGGCTAAAAGACACCCGGTAAAACTTGAGCGAAGGAGGTAGAGGAGCTGAAGCCAAACGAAACAGACTCAGGGTAAGGCTGGATATTCCGAAAGGGTATTCAGCCTTGCTGTATTTAGGAGATACTTATTCATTACCGTAGTATAGACATGCTCGCCAGTAAGGGCTATAATTCCACTAGGTATGGATTCTCAAGCCAAACTGCACAGTCTTTTCCCCCGGGCGGAGATAGATTCCGCCGTTAAGCGGCTGGCTTCGGAAATCACCAGCGACTATCATGATAAAAACCCCCTTCTGATTGGTATTCTCAAAGGCTCCTTCATGTTCCTGGCCGACCTCGTCCGTCAGCTTGATTTTACACTGGAATTGGAGTTCGTCCGACTGTCCAGCTACGGCAGCGGCCGGCAGACTTCGGGGAGGGTGAAGGTGGTACAGGGCCTTCGCTCGGCGGTCAGGGGCAGGCACGTGCTGGTGGTCGAGGATATCGTGGATACCGGCATCACGGTAGCTTTTCTCCTGGACTATCTGAAGAGGAAAAAAACGGCTTCGCTGCGACTCTGCGCCCTGACGGATAAGCCGTCCCGGCGGCGGGTGCCGGCGGACATAGATTATCTGGGTTTTACCGTACCGGACAAATTCCTGGTCGGCTATGGCCTGGACTGCGACGAGAAGTACCGCAATCTTCCCGATATCTGTTATCTGGAGGAGTAGTATTGAGTCCATTAAATCATTTAATCTCCGTAGCTAAAGGAGAATCTCCCGCCGACCTTGTTCTGGCCAATGCCCGGGTGGTCAACACCTTTAACGGCGAGATTGAGACGGGCAACGTGGCTGTTTGTGAGGGCAGGGTGGCCGGGGTAGGCGACTATAAGGAAGCCAAAAAGGTTATCGACCTGAACGGAAAATACCTGGCGCCCGGCCTCATCAACGGGCATACCCACCTGGAAAGCTCCATGCTGGATGTCGGCCAGTACGCGCGGGCGGTGGTGCCGCACGGTACTTCAAGCATAGTCACCGACCTTCACGAAATTGCCAATGTCTGTGGCCTGGACGGTATAAGATACGTGCTGGACTGCGCCCGCCGGTTACCGTTCGACCTGTTCTTGATGGCGCCTTCCTGCGTACCGGCAACCCACCTGGAGACATCGGGGGCCAGCCTCGGCCCGGAGGACATACGGCGGATTTTGCGATTTAAGGAATGCATAGGGCTGGGGGAGGTTATGAACTACCCCGGCGTTCTGGCCGGTGATGCCGCTGTGCTGAGTAAAATAGAGTCGACAAGGGGCAAAGTCGTTGACGGTCACGCTCCGGGTGTTTCCGGCAAAGACCTGAATGCCTATATCGGCGCCGGTATCTATTCCGACCACGAGTCGGTCGCTCTGGCCGAGGCCGAAGAAAAGCTGCGGCGGGGCATGCATGTCATGATACGGGAGGGTTCCACGGAGAAGAACCTGGAAGCCCTGCTGCCCCTGGTTACGGACAAGACCTATAAAAGGTGCCTCTTCGTGGTTGACGACCGCCATGGCGTTGACATTCTCCATGATGGTGATATCGACGCCGTGGTGCGTAAGGCCATCAAACTTGGGCTCGACCCGGTGCGGGCTATCCAGCTGGCCACTATCAATACCGCTGATTATTTCCGTCTGGACGGGCTGGGTGCAGTGGCCCCCGGCTATTTTGCCAATCTCATCGTGCTTGATGATTTACATGATTTTAAAATCGAGGTGGTCTTCTACCGGGGCCGGCTGGTGGCGCGGGAAGGAAAACCGCTGTTTGAATTGCCTGAATCAAAGGGAAATCGGTTGACCCATACGGTCAACATTAAGCCGTTTACCATAGAGGCACTGAGACTCAGGGCTTCCGGGGAGAGCCGGCCGGTTATCGAGGTTATCCCCGGCCAGATAATAACTCGCAAGAAGCTTCAAAAAGTGAGAGTCGTTGATGGGTTTATCCTGTCTGATACTGGCCAGGATATCCTGAAAGCGGTGGTGGTGGAAAGACATCGTGCCACGGGCAATATCGGCATCGGGCTGGTGACCGGCTTCGGACTGAGAAGGGGGGCTTTAGCCTCGTCCACCGCCCACGATTCGCATAACATCGTCGTCGTCGGCACCAGTGACGAGGATATCTTCGCTGCCATCAGGGAGGTCGAGCGTTTGCAGGGCGGTCTGGTGGTGGTGGCGGGTGGGAAAGTGCTGGACAGACTGGCCACGCCGATTGCCGGCCTGCTATCCGACGAACCGCTGGAGACGGTGGTCGCCGGACTGGAGAGGCTGGAGCAGGCGGCCAGGGGTCTGGGAGCGACCCTGCCGGCACCCTTCGCCGCACTATCTTTCCTGGCACTGCCGGTAATACCGGAACTTCGGCTGACCGACCTCGGCCTGGTGGATGTGAAAGAGTTCAAGCTGATAGAATGATTTAACAGTTAGAACGGAGGAGAGTTACATGCGCCATTCTGCTGCCGAGCCTGTCTTTGAGAACCGCTATGACGCCGGACGCAAGCTCGCCGAAAGGCTTTTCGAATACGCCAATAAATCGGTGATGGTGCTCGGCATCCCCAACGGGGGAGTCGCCGTGGCGCTCAGCGTCGCCCTGTCGCTCGGTGCTGACCTCGACCTTGTTATCTCGCGTAAGATTCCGCTGCCCCTCAGTCCCGAAGGCGGTTTCGGTTCCGTAACCGATGACGGCACCACGATTCTCAACGAGGAAGTGGTCAAACAGGCCGGCCTGAGCCGGCAGCAGATTAACTATCAGGTAGGCCGGGTGAGGTCGGACATCCGCAACCGGAGCCTGCTCTATCACGGGGAGAGGCCGCCGCTTTCTATCACCGGCCGGACGGTGATAATCGTGGATGACGGCCTGGCTTCGGGATATACCATGAGGGCGGCTGTCGAGTCGCTGCGCCACCGCAAGCCGGAGAAGATAATTGCCGCGGTGCCGGTAGGGCCGGAGCACGTGGTGGAGGAAATACGCAAAGTTGCCGATAGAGTGGTGACCTGCACCGTCGGCACCGAGCCGAGATTCTACGTATCGGACTACTACCGGTACTGGCATGATATCACCGATGGGGAAGTGCTCCACTGCCTCAAGGAGTGGCGGATGCGGCGGTACGGTGTCAAGATTGAACTGCCGGAGAAGAAGCAAGAAACAATCTAGCCTCCGGCCATGCCGCCGTCCACGTTCAGGACCTGCCCGGTGATATACCTCGCTTCTTCGGAGGCCAGGAAAGCCGCGGCCTCGGCCACGTCGCGGGGGGTGCCGATGCTTCCCAGGGGAATATGTTCCAGGAGCGCCTGCCGCTGTTTCTCGTCGAGCTGCTCCGTCATCCTGCTTTCTATGAAACCGGGGGCGATGGCGTTGGCGGTAATACCGCGGGAGCCGACCTCCTTGGCGATGGATTTCGTCAGCCCGATGACACCGGCCTTGGCCGAAGCATAGTTGGCCTGGCCGGCATTGCCGATAATACCCACCACGCTGGCAATGCTGACAATCCTGCCCCAGCGCTGGCGGAGCATATGCCGCAGCACCGCACGGGTACACAGGAAGGTACTCTTCAGGTCGATATTCAGCACGGTATCCCATTCTTCATCGGACATCCGCATGATAAGCTGGTCACGGGTAACCCCGGCATTATTCACCAGGATATCGATTCTTCCGAAGTTGCTGGCGGCCGTCTCGACAAGACGGCTGACATCTTCCGGGGAGCTCACGTCGGCGGTAACCGCCAGAGCCTGCCGTCCCAGCGCCCTGATTTCGTTGGCGGTGCTTTCCAGTGTGTCAGTCGCGGCGGCGATATCGTTGACCACGATGTCGGCCCCGACCTCGGCCAGTTTCAGGGCGATAGCCCGCCCGATACCCCTGGCGCTGCCGGTAACTATGGCTACTCTATCCGTAAGGTCCATGGTATCCTGCACCCCCTTTGACTATTCTTATCTACCTCACCCCCTGTGTCCCCCTCTCCTTACAAGGTATCAAAGGAGAGGGGGAAGTAAAGAAAGAGGGGCTGGCGCCCCTCTTAGACGCCCCGTTTTATCAAAGTATAGGAGAGATTCGAGAGGGGTGCAACCCCTCTCATCTAATTTTCCCCTTCCCTTCACCAATACCCAAGGGAAGGGGGTTAGGGGGATGGGTTACCTAAATTTCTGACCGCTTCCAGGTCGCCGATGTTCTGTGTGGCGACTTCCTTGTTGATGCGCCTGATGAGCCCGGTAAGCACTTTGCCCGGCCCTATCTCGATAAAGGTGGAGACACCTTCATTCACCATGTATTCGATGGTGCGCTGCCATTGCACGGGGTTGGTCAGCTGGTTGCGCAACTCCGTTTTCACCGCTTCGGCGGTGGTCATGGGTTCGGCGGTGGTGTTACCGATAACGGGGATAGACGGCGTCTCAAAGGTGGTGGCGTCGAGATATTCGGTCATTCCTTCGACCGCCGGCTGCATCAACGCTGAATGGAAGGCGCCGCTTACCTGGAGCGGGATGGCTCGGCTGGCCCCGGCGGCGGTGGCCATTTCCATGGCTTTGGTAATATTCTCCGCGGCGCCGCTGATAACAATCTGCCCCGGACAGTTGATATTGGCAATGACGGTATCTGACTCCCGGCAGACCTCGGCCACCTTGTCTTCATCCAGTGCGATGATGGCGGCCATAGCGCCCGCACGTTTCTGTCCGGCCTCATGCATCAGCCGGCCTCTCTCGCGGGCGAGTCGCACGGCTGTGGCGAAATCGAAAACTCCGGCTACCGCCAGCGCCGTGTATTCTCCCAGGCTGTGGCCGGCCAAAAAAGCAGGGGCGGGCAGTTTGTTACCGTTGATTTCGCGGGTGGCTTCCAGGCAGGCGAAGGAGTCGGTCACCAGGGCGGGCTGGGCGTTGATAGTCTGGCGGAGGTCATCCTCCGGACCTTCAAAACAGAGTGTAGATATGGAGAATCCCAGCGCTTCATCGGCCTGTTTAAAGATAGCTTTAACTGATTTAGCGTTGTCGTAAAGGTCGCGTCCCATGCCCACGGACTGAGAGCCCTGGCCGGGGAATACCCAGGCTACTTTCGTCATCTTGGTTGCTTCCCCTCCTCTTAAGTAACTCTAAGATATAAAGCAGACTCCCTGCGCAGGCTTGAAACAGAGGAATTAAACGGGATTATTTGGCGAATAAATTAACCGGCCGCTTTTTTCCGCCCTTCCATCTTGATAACTTCCCGTCCGTTATAGGTTCCGCAGGTAGGGCAGGCATGGTGGGGCATCTTAGGGCTGTGGCACTGGGGGCAAATATCCAGCGCCGGTGGTTTCAGGGCATTATGACTTAGCCGGTTACCGGCACGTGACTTGCTTTTTTTCCGTTTTGGTAGAGCTCCCATACAGTACTCCGTTCTTTAAGTTATATTTTACCAGAATCTATTGCAGTTTTGTTAATTCAGACCAGCGAGGGTCTATCTCCTGTACCGGGCAATTACATTTCCCCTGGTTTAAATTTTGTCCGCATTTTGGGCAGAGCCCGGCACAGTCTTTATCACAGAGTGCCTTTATCGGGATAGCCATTACCGAGTATTGACGTATCGCTTCTGTTAAATCGGTGGTGTGATGTTCGTCAATGGTAAAGGGGTCAACCTCTTCGGGCTGGGGTAGCGGCGCTCCGCTGGCAACATCTACAGTAGGTAAAAACTCCTCTTCAAAGTTTACTTTCAACGGGTGGCGGAACTGACCCAGACAGCGATTACAGGTGAGTTCCACCTCGGTGCTCAACGCGCATTTCACCAGGATGCTGCGCTGGGTACGCAGGAGATGGCACTTACCATGTACCTTATATTTTTTTCCGTCACCGATAATATCAGCCGCTTCGTTAATCTCGTAATCCCGTGTCGCCCCGATGGATTCTTGAAGCAACTGAGATACATTTATCTGCATGCCACCTCACCTCCACTCCAACCGGATTCAGTATATTATAAGCTAAGAAGCGTGCTTATCGCAAGCTTGCGTGGGTACTCACTACCTCACCCCCTGTATCCCCCTCTCCTTCAAAGGAGAGGGGGAGGGATAGAAAAGAGGGGCTTTCGCCCCTCTTAAACGCCCTATCTAGTTATTACCCCTTCAGCTTTTTAATCAGCATCGGCACCACCTGGAAAAGGCCGCCAGCGATGTCCCCGGTTATTTCTTTGCCTTGTCATAGTCGCGTGCCGGGCCGGCGGAAAAGTGGAAAATAGGAGTATCGATTCTCTTGAGAATCATCGGGCAGTGCCGGAGGCCCTTCGGAATGAATACCATGCAGCTTTTGGTGAGCAGGTGTTTTTCATCGTCCAGCCAGAGCTCTACCTCCCCGCCCAGGTCGTGGAAATCTTTCGGGTTGCTGCCGAAAAACGCCAGGATTTCGTCAAAATCGTGGGTATGGGGTTCGACCACGGCATCCGAAGCTGTATGGAACCACATGCACTCCGCGTAGAAGCTCCCTTTAACCACTTTATCGTCGAGATAGGCCAGCCGGACGCTGATATCGGGAAGTGCCGCGGAGAACTCCTCGTTTTCCCTGGAATCGTGCTGCGGCCTGCCGCTGTCATCGCTGATTATGTATTTACCGTACTTGGTTTCATCCATCGCTGTTTACTTCCTTTCTTCCGGCAGATATTCCGGGTGAGGGCTTAAATGCCTTTCCTCCAGTATATCAAATGCCTGGCTATTCGCCCTTGAGTTTTTTAATCAGCATCGGCACCACCTGGAAGAGGTCGCCGACGATGCCATAGGTGGCCACCTCAAAGATAGAGGCATTGGGGTCGTCGTTGATGGCGACGATGGCATCCGAGGTCTGCATGCCCGCCAGGTGCTGGATGGCCCCGGAGATACCGCAGGCTATGTATAGCTTGGGGCAGACGGTCTTGCCGGTCTGGCCCACCTGGTGGCTGTAGGGAATCCACCCCTCGTCAACCGCCGCCCGGGACGAGCCCAGCGCCGCGCCCATGGTTTCCGCCAGCTCGGCGAGCAGCTTGAAATTCTCCGCTTTGCCGAGTCCGCGTCCGCCCGATACGATAATATCGGCATCCTCGATTTTTACCGCCTCCGTAACGTCTTCAATAAATTCGAGGAGTTTGCTCTTAGACGTGATGCCTTCTTTTTTAAAGGCTACCTTGATAATCTGACCCCGGCGTTTGCCGTCCGGGGCACTCTTTTTAAAGACGCGCGGGCGTACGGTGGCCATCTGGGGTCGGCTGGCAGGGCAGATAATCGTAGCCATGATATTGCCGCCGAAGGTAGGGCGGGTCTGCAGGAACAGCCTTTTTTCGGTATCGATATCAAGTCCGGTACAGTCGGCGGTAAGCCCCGTTTTCAGGATGGCCGCCACGCGCGGAATGAAGGCGCGACCCAGCGCCGTGGCGCCGGCGATAACCGCCTCCGGCTGGTACTCCCTGATTAACTCGACCAGTTTATGGGTGAGGTAATCCTCCTGGTTATCGGCCAGTTCCGGGCTGTCCACCAGGTAGACCTTATCGGCGCCGTAAGCGATAAGCCGGTCGATATCCTGGACATTATGGCCGAGGCACACCGCGCATAGTTCCGTCTGCAATATATCGGCCAGCTCCCTGCCCCGTGACAGGAGCTCGAAGGCGACGTTTTTCAGGGTGCCGCGCCGCTGCTCGGCGAATACCCAGACGCCGCGGGAGCTATCGCTTACTTCGGCGGTTTTCCGGGGTGCTTCGATGGTAATGGCCTCAAAGCTACAGGCGTCCACGCAGGCGCCGCAGAGGGTGCAGCCCTCCTTTAATTGTACCTTATCATCGACTATGTCCAGCAGGCCGAAGGGACAGACCTGAACGCAGTTGCCGCAGCCGGTACATTTTTCAAGGTCGAAATTAATTCCCATATCCGTCAATCAGTCCTTCTTTCTGGTTCGTCTTCCAGGGTTATCGCCCGCCATTGGCACACGTCCACGCATTCACCGCAGGAGATGCAACCTTCTTTAACCCGGCACTTCATATCCTCCACCGCCAGCACCCCGACCGGGCATACAAAAGTGCAGGCGCCGCAACCCACGCATTTTAGCAAGTCAATCTTCACTCCCATTGGTAAAAATTCCTAGCACAAACCGGCATTCTTGAGCCTGTCAATCAGTGTATCTATCTGCTTTTCCAGGGGACCTTCCAGCATCTCGGCCTGCTGGACTCGCTGGGGGAAGAACACTTTTATTACCTGCGTGGAGGAGCCGGATAGGCCCACCATAGACTGGTCGACGCCCAGTTCCTGGATGCCCCAGGTGGGGATGACGGCACTCTTCGACTTCATGATGCCGCGCAGCGAGGGCAGGCGGGGCACGTTGATTTCCTTGGCGACGGTGATGACAGCCGGCAGGGTCGTCTCGATGACTTCATGGCCTTCCTCCACCATCCGCCGCAAAC
>Ga0315547_1002049_pt1 | contig 14716 bp, 17 predicted proteins | sample SalMarSW160240MG_2_FD_202542 | JGI IMG/M metagenome (GOLD analysis project Ga0315547, IMG submission 202542) | Salt marsh sediment microbial communities from the Plum Island Ecosystem LTER, Massachusetts, United States - Salt Marsh Sediment SW1601-240 ... | reverse complement strand
AAAAGTCGGGAAGAACATCAAAAAGGCGGATGAAAATTGGATGAAGGTGAACAGGCAGAACTGATGCCTCCATCAAAAATACAAACGACCTTTTTCCAGCGGCATGAACTGCCGGCTGATCATTTGAGACCGGCTTTTCGAAGACCGTCGATAATGTCGGATCGATCTTCAGGGTTCCGAAACACCGTGCCATAAGATCCGACTTCAAAAAACGGAGCGAGTCGGAGAACGTCGCGTGCCGATCGATTCGCTGCTTCGGTGCGTCCGGCCCGGGCATATGCTGCCGCCAGCATGATATAATACCCCACATAATTCGGATTTCCGGCCAGCCCTTTATTCAATATCGTGATGGCATCTTCATAGCGTCCGCTTAAGTAATACGCCTGGCCGAGGACCATCAGCTCGCCAAAAGAGATATGAGGATTCAGCCGAAGTGCGGATTCCAGCCAATAAATCGCCGCATCCTTTCGGCCTGAATACAGCATGACCGAACCGAGTTGGCTTTGACTTCGGGTATCATTGGGATTCAATGCGATGGCCTGCTGCAATTCGTTGATTGCAATATCGTATTGCTTCCGGCGGAGATAAACGATTCCGAGCGCAGAGTGAGCAAGGGCGTTTGTTTCTTCCAAACTTAATGCTTTTTTAGCAAGATCATGTGCCCGTTCAAGAGATTTTTCGGGAAAAACGGTCCAGCCGTAAAAAAAATCAAAGATATGAGACCAGGCCAAAGCGGCATAGGCCGAAGAATAACTGGGGTCGATGTCAATGGCTTGCCGGAACATTCGCCGAGCCTGTTTGTTGCCCTCCCGGTTGTTTCGATAAATGTATTCCCATCCGCGAAGGAGATAGTCATAGGCTTGTAAATCGTCGGTGTTCTTCTTCATGATCCGCTTGCGTTCGGTTCCATTGATCTGAATGGCAAGCCTTGCGACAATGGATTGAACAAGTTCGTTCTGCAATTTAAAAAGGTCCCTAAAATCTTTGTCGTATCGCTGGGCCCAAATATGGTGATCGGCGGCGGCATCAATAAGTTGGACATTGATGCGGACCTTGCCGCCGGTTTTCTGAACACTTCCTTCCAGAACATACCGCACACCCAGATCCCGGTGAAGGTCTTTGATTTTTACCGGTTTATCTTTGTAAGTAAATACCGTGTTGCTGGCAATAACCCATAACTCCTGAAACTTTGATAAATCGGTAATAATATCATTGGTGATGCCGTCGCTGAAATACGCCTGTTCAGGATTCCCGCTCAGATTTTTGAATGGAAGTACCGCAATGGAAGGCTTTTCGTTTAAAGAAATAGGCGGCTTGTTTTTGAAAGAAGCGTTCTGGGGCAGCTGTTTGGATTTAAAATAAAATTGATAGACTGCAAGTGCCCCGAGTCCGAAAAGGAGCGCAATCCCGATCATTGCAATCCGTCTTCCCGGTTTCGCCCCGAATTTTTTGTCGCTGATAACCTTGCCGGCGGCATTCGAATCCATAAGAATCCGGTATGCTCTGATCGGGTCTTTGATGTTTTTTACGCGAAGTTCTCCAAGATCTTCATATCCCAAGGAGAGGTTGCTTTTAACTTGTTCGAACGCCGTCCGCGATATGCAAATGCCCCCGCCTTTGGAGAGCCCCTCTAAACGGGCGGCAATATTGACACCGTCGCCGTATATCCGGCCTTCGTCTTCGATAACATCTCCCAGATTGATGCCGATGCGAAACTTCATTTTTCGATGATCGGGCAGCGCCGCATTTTGGGATTTGAGTTCGTTTTGTATATCCACCGCACATTTAACCGCATCTATGATACTGGCGAATTCTGCCAGGATGTTGTCTCCGGGTGAGTCCACAACCCGGCCGTAGTAATGATTGACAAGGTTAAACATTATTTCACGATAAGCTTTTAAGGTCCTGACGGTTGTATCGTCATCCTGGCCCATAAGACGACTGTATCCCATGACATCGGCACTCATGATGGCAACGAGTTTTCGCTTAAAATTTTCTGGGGCCATAGGAATGCTCCGTCGATGCGCCTGGGAAGATAGACGCCGAAATAGAAGGGTTGATTATGTTTAATGCTTCTGTTTGATTGAAAACGAAGCAAATTCATTAATATTTATAGTCTGTTCGTCAGGCTTTGTCAAAACGTATATGGGGTATTTCACTCAGGATACACAGCGATTTAGGAAGGTAGGGATCATTTGATTTTAACAAAAGGAATATTCGTTCGCAAGGATCATTATTTTATGGTACGTTCATCCGGTCATCCGATGAAAATTCATGCCGGCAAATGAGCCCTTAAGGAAAACCGATGTCCACAGGCGGGATCAAACGTATCAACACGATTTTGTATTGTCGAAACTGGGACGAAACCGTGAAATTTTACCGCGAAGTGTTGAACCTCCATGTCCATTACGAAACAAAATGGCTCGTAGAATTTCAATTGATCGAAAACACCTTTTTAAGCATCGCCAATACCGCTTTCACAACCATTCAAAGCGCAAAGGGTTCCGGCATTACCCTCTCAATTCAAGTTGAAAATGTTGATATCGCTTATCGCAGGCTGCGCGGAACCGGCATAGAAACCGGACCGATCAAAGCCATATGGGGTGCGCGAGCATTTTACATCTTCGATCCCGAAGGTCATCGCATCGAGTTGTGGTCCTAAACCCTGTACCCTTTGAAAATGACATAACCAAACGAAAATATTTTCCGTCTATATGTTTAAAATAACGGACTTTCCTTCTTTAGCAGGTTGACATGGTTACGTTGTGGTCTTATTTACTGAAAAGAAATAGAAGGAGGTACTCCGTATGACAAAACAAACTTTATCCATACCCAACATCTCCTGCGGCCATTGCGTGATGGCCATCAAAAACGAGTTGAGCGGGCTGGAAGGTGTCGCAACCGTGGAAGGGGATCCCGGTGACAAAAGCGTCACCGTTGAATTCGAAGCTCCCGCCACACTGGAACAAATCAAGGAAACCCTTAAAGAGATCAATTATCCCGCGGCTTAAACGGGAGTGTCGATCTTGAACGAAGAGCTGTCTCATGGTGTCAGACCCCGCGGATTTTATAAAAAACCGATCGATTCAAGATTCTATGACGGCGGAATCGAAAATGAGCCCTTGCTGACCTCAAACAGAAAAAGCTCGGTTGAGCTTTCCTGATTTGAATCAGCCCTTTGTCACCGGTTCCGTCCAAACGCCGGCGGGCATTGTTCCCAAAATTTCTTCCGACCTGCGCTGGCAGGATCATTGGGGAACCATCAAGGCGCGATGGGGTGTGGGCCGCATGCACTATGCCGTAGATCCCGGACTTTATGCCCTTGGAGAACCTGATGATCAATCTCCGGTTCTGGTCACCGCCAATTACAAAATGAGTTTCGATCGATTGCGAAAAGCCCTTTTGAACCGGAAGGCATGGCTACTGGTTCTGGACACGAACGGCATCAATGTTTGGTGCGCGGCCGGAAAGGGGGCATTTGGAACAGACGAACTGGTTCGGCGCGTTGAATTCAGCGGATTGAATCAGGTCGTTTCCCATCGCCGGCTGATTTTGCCGCAGCTGTCAGGTCCCGGCGTGGCGGCACACAAGGTTAAAAAACGCATTGGATTTAAAGTTATTTTCGGTCCTGTTCGGGCCGTTGATTTACCGGTTTTTCTGGATGCCGACTTAAAAGCAACCCCCGACATGCGGCAAAAGACATTTACCGCACGCGAAAGGCTGGTTTTGATACCGGTTGAGCTGGTCGGCGCTTTAAAATGGTATGTGTTGATTCTGCCGGCATTTTTCCTTCTGGGGGGGCTGGGCGCATCTTCGGGATTTTGGAACAATGCATTGAACCATGGTCTTTTCGCGGTGCTCAATCTGTTGGCGGCATTGGCAGCCGGGGCGGTTTTGACCCCGGTTCTGCTACCGTGGCTGCCCGGCAGGGCCTTTTCTCAAAAAGGCGTGATCATGGGCGTGATCATGGCCGGCGTAATTTTTGTTTTCAGCACAACATATCTTCACCTAAAAATCGAGCTTCTTGAAATTCTGGCCTGGTTTTTTCTGACGCCGGCTTTGTCGGCTTTTTTGGCCATGAATTTTACCGGTTCTTCAACCTTCACGTCCCTTTCCGGTGTCAGAAAGGAAATGCGCTGGGCCGTTCCCTTTGAGATTATCGCCGGAGTGGCCGGGTTGATTCTCTGGTTTGGATCGCGATTTATTGTTTAAAGGTCGATAAAAATGAAAAATATGGTCTATTTAAAAGATGTTGTCACACTTCAATTCAACAAGGAAAGATGCTCGGGCTGCGGTATGTGCATGGTGGTTTGTCCCCATGCGGTTTTCGGTATGAACAGCGGCCGGGTTCACATCCAAAACAAAGATGACTGCATGGAATGCGGTGCGTGTTCCATGAATTGTCCGACAGGCGCCTTAAGCGTGCAGTCGGGCGTGGGCTGTGCCGCAGCCGTCATCAATTCGGCTCTGGGCAGAGAAGGATCCTGTTGTTGTGTCGTCGAAACCAAGAACGATTCCAGCACAGGGAAAAACACGACCTGCTGTTAGCGCTGCCGCGCAATACATCTCATTCGAGCAAAAAACAATCCTTGACATTTTTAATTTTAAAAATTAAAGAAATTTCTTTAATCAATAATGAGGTTCATTAAAATGCCTCAAAAGGCATTTTTTTTACGCTGAAACCGGCTTTTAGGATCCTGGAAATGACAAAAACCGCCCTTTTAGATTACATGTACATCTTTCTTTTCCTCGTCGTGGGTTTTATCGGAGGATTTGCGCCGTTTATTGTCAACTGGTTCATTCGCCCCAAAACAACACATCTAAAAAAATCTCTGGAAACCTATGAATGCGGGATGGATATTTACGGAAAAGCCTGGGATTACCGTTACGGCGTTGCGTATTACCTCTATGCGCTGATTTTTCTCGCATTTGATGTCGATATTTTGTATCTGTTTCCGGTTGCAGCCGCCTATGACAAGGTGTCCGGCATGCGCGGAATTCTTGAATTTGTTATTTTTTTGGGCATTCTGGCCATGGCGGTCGTTTATGCCTGGGTCAAAGGAGTATTTACGTGGGAGAGGAAGATAAAGGTTCATCGATAACCTCTGATTTAGACGCATATGCCGAATTTTTAAAATCTGAATCCTGCCGTCCGTCGATAAAAGATGCCGGCGAATACGGAGAAGGGCCCCTGTTGCGCATGAAGCTGACGGACACCGTCCTGAAGCTGTGTCAGGCGAACTCTCTTTGGCCCATGACCTTCGGCATTGCCTGCTGCGCCATAGAAATGATGGGGACCGGCATGGCCCGTTTCGACATTTCCAGATATGGATCCGAAGTGTTCAGGCCGTCGCCCAGACAGTCGGATTTGATGATCGTGGCCGGAACGGTGAATAAAAAACTCGCTCCGGTGCTCATGACCCTTTACGAACAGATGCCGTCCCCCAAATGGGTCATTGCCATGGGGAACTGCGCTATCTCCGGCGGCCCCTTCAAAGTCCAAGGAAACTATAATGTGATCGAAGGCGTCGACAAGTTGATTCCGGTCGACGTCTATGTTCCCGGCTGTCCCCCCAGACCCGAAGGCCTGATCGAAGGCATTCTCAAGGTGCAGGAAAAAATAACCGGTATCCGGCATCCCCTTCCTCAAAATCGACACCCCAAATCTCCTTTAAAGAAGGTAAGAGGCTTGAGGGTGAAATAATGGATAAAATAAGCAAAAATTTTAAAGGATTTTTGAGCGATCAAGGATTCGATGCCGTCGAGACGGACCATGAGCAGCGGGGATACCATCTGGAAGTTGTGCTGACGGTGAACCAGGTTCGAGAATTTGCAAAAAAAGCGTATGAGCTCGGTTTCTATCTGGTCTTTGTCGCCGGATTTCAGGTCCGTCCCGACCCGGAAAATAGTTCCCCGCATTCCGGACTGGCAGTGGTTTATCAATTCGCCAGGTATGACCGGCAGTACCGGATGAAGGCGTGCGCTTTAGTGCCGGACAGCCTTGAGATTCCCAGTATATCCGACATTTATAAGGGAGCCGACTGGCACGAAAGAGAGACTCGTGATTTTTACGGGATCGTTTTTAGCGGCCATCACAACCTGAAACCGCTGTTGCTGGCGGATCAAGATGCCGATTTTCATCCGTTACTGAAAGAAGAAGCAAAACTGAAATCCCTCGAAGCGGTATCGTGGCCTTCGGAGGCGCCGGCAAGTACCGAATAAGAAGCCGGGGACGGTACCGGCAAGTCCCTTGGTTTTATAAACCGAAAGCCCGGAAAAGGACAATTTGTTTCCGCTAATAGCGAGATAGGATATTTAAGACTCATATGCTCGAATCAGAATATCAGGAACAAAACCGGTTCTTTCTGAATATGGGACCCCAGCATCCCAGCACCCACGGCGTGCTGTTGATTGTGCTGGAGATGAACGGGGAATACGTCCTCGATCCCCAACCGGTGCTCGGCTTCATCCACCGCATGCACGAAAAGATGGGAGAATCAAGACCGTGTCCGGGTTTTATGCCCAATACCGGCAGAATGGATTATGTTTGTGCCCTGCCGTACAATCACGGATATGTGTCACTCATCGAGCGAAAAGCGGGAATTGAGGTTCCCGAAAGAGCGGAATACATCCGGGTCATTACATCGGAACTGAACCGGATTGCCAGCCACCTGCTCTGGCTCGGCGCCTATCTTCTCGACCTCGGTGCGTTTACCCCCATTTTATACGGTTTCGATGACCGGGAACACATTTTGGATATTCTGGAAAGTGTCACCGGTTCCAGGCTCACCTACAGCTACTATCGCTTCGGCGGCGTTTGCCAGGATATCGACGAAACATTTGTCGAGCGGACCCGGGCCTTTATCAAGCGATTGCGCAAACGATATGCGATCTATGAAAAGCTGGTGACCAAAAACATTATTTTCATCAAGCGTACGGAAGATATCGGGATCGTTTCGCCGGATATGGCCCTGCGATACGGAATGACGGGGCCGAACCTTAGAGGATCCGGCATTTCTTATGACATACGAAAAAATGAACCGTATTCTGTTTATCCTGAATTCGATTTTGAGATACCGGTGGGAAGTCAAGGAGATTGTCTGGACCGATACATGGTTCGTGTCCGTGAGATCGAGCAGAGCCTTAGGATTATCGAGCAGGCCCTGGACCGGCTGCCGGACGGGCCGATTCGATCGAAGGTGCCGAAAAATATCAAGCTGGCTCCCGGCGACTGCAATTTTGCCGTGGAAGCCGCCAGAGGAGAGCTGTCTTACTATCTGATAGGGGATGGAACGAGCACTCCCTATCGGTTGAAAGTCAGGGTCCCGTCATATTCCAACTTGAGCTGTTTGCCGGAGCTGGGACGCGGTATTCTTCTGCCCGATCTGGTGTCTATTTTGGGAAGTTTTGATCTGGTGATACCGGAGATCGACCGGTAGGACATTTAATTAATGCGCTTTTAAAAAGAAGCTTATGGAAACGATTTCAACTTTACCGCCCGAACTGATCCGAATGGTGATCAGCGTCATCATAATCATTTCATTTCTTTTTCTCAACGCCATCATGATGGGCTACGCGGAACGGAAAATCGCAGGACACGTTCAACGGCGTCCCGGTCCCATGGAAGTGGGGTCCCACGGCATTCTCCAAATGATTATCGACGGTATCAAGCTGGTGGCAAAAGAGTTGGTCGTCCCGTTCAATGTGGATCGCACCCTCTTTCGGGTGGCGCCGCTCTTATCGTTTACGCCGGTGATTCTTCCCCTTCTCGTGATTCCATTCAGCGAAAAGCTCCAGGCAAGGGATTTGAACATGGGACTGATATTCATCGTCACCATGGGGTCCGTCAACGTCATGGCGATTTTGGTCGGCGGATGGGGGTCCAACAACAAATATTCCATGTTCGGCGCCATGCGGGCCGTGGCCCAGGCCATTTCTTATGAAATCCCGATTTTGCTTTCCATGCTCGCCGTGATTCTCATGTGCAATACATTCAGTCTTAAGGAGATTGTCGGCGCTCAGCAAAAGATCTGGTTTGTTTTTTTACAGCCGGTGGCCTTTCTCATTTACGTGATTGGCGGACTCGCAGAAACCAACCGTGCCCCATTCGATCTGCCTGAGGCCGAAAGCGAGCTCACGGCGGGGTTTCACACCGAATACAGCGGTATGGGGTTTTCCCTGTTTTTCCTTAGTGAATATACCAATATGTTCATTGTCGCTTCGGTGGCGACGGTTCTTTTTTTGGGCGGATGGCACGGCCCCCATCTTCCTTACGGCGAATACCTGGGCGTGGTCTGGTTTTTACTCAAGGTCTATTTCCTGTTGTTTCTGATGATTATGGCGCGATGGACCTATCCGAGGGTACGCTTTGATCAATTGCTGAATTTTTCCTGGAAGTATTTGGTACCTTTTTCTCTCGTGAACCTTTTGATAACAGCCGTGATTGTTAAACTATGAAGCAATATTTTTCCGAATTGTATACCGGCGGAAAGAGCCTGGTTGAAGGACTCGGCGTCACCATGAAGGCGCTGTTCATGCCCATCGTCACGGTGCAGTATCCCCGGGAAGAAATCGATATATCCCCCAGTTTCAGAGGTCACATCGATCTTATTCTGGATCCGGAAAAAAATTCGTATCGGTGTATCACATGCGGCATGTGCGAAAAATCCTGCCCGTCTGATTGCATCACGGTCAAGGGAGAAAAACGTGAAGGGGAAAAGAAGAAAACCCTGGTCCTTTTCGAGCTGGACTTTACCAAATGCAGCCTGTGCGGAACCTGTGTCGAAGTTTGTCCCGTGAATGCTCTTGAGTATTCCAAAGAATACAACCTGGCGGCCTTTTCCAGGGAAGCGTTCCATTATGACATCCTCAAACGGCTGGAGGAACGGATAAAATGACGTTTTACCAGGGCATTGCCGAAGGGCTTTTTTTCGCGTTTGTTATTCTGGTGGTATTGGGAAGCCTCATTACCATCCGGGCCAAAATGCTCATGAAAACGGTTTTGGGACTCGCAGTGGCGCTTCTCGGGGTTGCCGGCATTTATTTTTATCTGGGGAGCATGTTTCTTACCCTGATGCAGATTCTCGTCTATATCGGCGCCATCTGTATCGTTATGATTTTCGGCATCATGGTCGGATATACGCCCACTGAAGTGGCGGAAAAGTCCATTAAGGATTGGCGAAACAAATTTTTGGCCGTCTCGTCGGCAGTGACGGCTTTTTTATTGATCCTCGTTTGTGTTTTGAAAACCCATTGGGTTCCCGCCGTAGCGGGAAACCGGGATTTCTCGGTGGTTCATCTGGGACACGAGTTTTTATACACCTATTGTCTGGCCTTTGAGTTGATTTCGGTCATCCTTCTGATTGCGATTGTTGGCGCCATCATTCTGGCCAGAGGCGGCGGCGCAAAGACGGCCGTCGACCTACCGGCCGAAAAAAAGATCTCTGCGGTCCGGGAAGAAAAGGGGGAAACGTCCGTATGATTCTGATCAGTCATCATCTTAGCACCTACTTGATTCTGGGTGTATTTCTCCTTATCGCCGGCATCTACGGTTTGATCCAGCATAAGTCCTTTATCGGAATGCTGGTTTCCACCGAACTGATCCTCAACGGCGCCGGCGTAAACTTTATGGCTTTCAACCGTTTTTTGGCTCCCGATCCGGCCGTCGGACAGGTGATTACCCTGTTTATCATGGGGATTGCCGCCGCCGAAGCCGCAATTGTCGTGAGCTTTATACTTGCTGTTTTCCGTAAATACCATTCCATTGACCCGGATGAAGTGGACGAACTTCATGGATAGAAGCGGATCCTGTTATCCTCTCAACTGGAATTTTTGTGCATTGGATATGATTTGTTTTTTGTGATTTGATATTTCCGGTTTACTCGGGATAGGCATTTTATGGACACCATTATCACCAGTAAAATCGTTTTGACACCGCTGATTCCATTTGTGTCGGCCCTTCTTATTCTGGCTTCGAAGAACAAACCGAACCTGAGAGAGTCCTGGTCCGTCTTCGGCGCGGTACTGACCTTTCTATCCGTGGTCTATTTCCTGCCCCATCTTCTGGCAGGTGGGTCTTATCAATACACCTTGTGTACGATTTACCCCGGTGTCAGCGTAAAATTTCACCTGGATGGTTTGGGGATCCTTTTTGCCGGAACATCCTCATTTTTGTGGATCATGGCCGGTTTCTACTGTGTCGGCTACATGCGCGGCCTGGATGAACATGCCCAGACGCGATTTTATTTTTGCTACGCCGTGGCCGTGGGCGGCGCCATGGGCGCGGCATTTTCCGGCAACCTGTTCACCTTGTATTTGTTTTACGAAATCGTTTCCATATTTACCTATCCCCTGGTTGCGCACCACCAGGACCAGGAAGGGTATTTCGGCGGCCGCAAATATATCGTATATTTAATGTTCGCGTCCAAGGCTTTTTTGCTGCCGGCCATGGTGCTGGTTTACGTTCAGTGCGGCACTTTGGATTTTGCCATCGGCAACATCGCAACGGGAATTTTTCCCCACAACGCCGCCCCGCTGCTGGTAAAGATCACGTATCTTCTGTGTATTTTCGGTTTTGCCAAGGCGGCCCTCATGCCGATGCACGGGTGGCTCCCTGCGGCAATGGTGGCGCCTACCCCGGTTTCCGCCTTGCTCCATGCCGTGGTGGTGGTCAAAGTCGGGGTGTTCTCCATCGCAAGAGTGATGCTTTCGGTATTCGGCGTCAATTTGCTGAACCAACTCGGTCTGGGAATCTTCACGGCGTATCTTGCGTCCTTTACCATTATTCTGGCCTCCGTGATCGCGCTTACCCAGAACAATCTTAAAATGCGGCTGGCCTATTCTACGGTCAGCCAGCTGTCTTACATCATTTTAGGGGTCGCCATGCTGACCCCCAACAGTATCACCGGCGGCATTATCCATATCACCAATCATGCCTTTGCCAAGATTACCCTCTTTTTCTGCGCCGGGGCAATTTTCGTGGCAACCCATAAAAAGAACGTATCGGAACTGGGCGGCATCGGCTGGAAGATGCCGTTTACCATGATTGCCTTCGGCCTAGCTTCCTTGAGCATGATCGGCGTCCCGCCGGTGAGCGGTTTTGTAACAAAATGGTTTCTGGCCCTGGGGACGCTGGACATTCACAACATGATCCTGTTGACGGTCATTTTGGTGAGCAGCCTTCTCAACGCGGGCTATTTCGTGCCGGTGGTCTATACATCGTTTTTCGGAAAGCCGAATCCCGGGGACAACACGTCTCCCGGTTTCCTAGAGGGTTCTCCGCTAATTATGTTTATGGTGATTCCGCTGTTTTTTACAGCCGTGGCCTCGGTGCTGTTCGGGATATATCCGGATCTTTTTCTTAAAATAATCAATTTAATGGTGGTGAGATAATGGTGCGACTCCTCAACTATCTCAACGAACATTCCGTCATGCTGAAACGGATCTTTTTCGTTTTTTTGATCCTCACCGTGGTGTTCGATTTATATGTGAAGCGGCATGAAATGCATTTTTTCGGCGATGCCATTATCGGTTTCTGGTCCTTGTTCGGTATTATCGGATGTCTCGGCATGATCATTGTATGCAAAGGTTTGTCCCATGTCTGGCTTATGAAAAAGGAAGACTATTATGATAAGTAGCACGGTCCTTATTCATCCCACCACATGGTTTCTCGGGGGTGCCGTTCTACTGCCTTTTTTGGAGAAAAAGGATAAACTGAGAAAAGCGGTCCTCATCGGTATCCCTCTCATTGCTTTCACGCTGATTCACTGGCTGCCGGACAGCTTCGGCCATGTGTCTTACCTGGGGTTTGACCTGGTGTTCGGAAGAGTGGATCGCCTGACCCGGGTATTTTTGCACGTTTTTACGATCATGGCGTTTATCGGCTGCATTTACGGGCTTCATGTCAAAGAGACCGGTCAGCATATTGCGGCATTTCTTTACGTGGGTGGGTCATTGGGAGTGACCCTTTGCGGCGATTACCTGACCCTGTATATTTTCTGGGAGATGATGGCGTTTTCATCGGTCTTTCTGATCTGGTACCGGAAAAAAAGACAATCCATCGAAGCCGGATTCAGATATATTTTGGTTCATACGACCGGCGGGCTGGTCCTGCTTGCCGGCATTTTTCTCAGATATCAGAATATCCATGATCTGAGCTTTGTGCAGATTGCGACAAACGGCGCCACTTTTGCCGATTATCTCATCATGATCGGTTTTATGCTCAATGCTGCGGTTCCGCCGATTCATGCCTGGCTTCCGGATGCATATCCGGAAGCATCTGTCACCGGTGCGGTCTTCATGTGCGCCTTTACGACCAAGACCGCCGTTTATGTTTTGGCCCGGGGGTTTCCCGGGTTTGAGGCCCTGGCCATTTTGGGCGCCATCATGACCGTTTACGGTGTCGGATACGCTGTGGTGGAAAACGATGCGCGGAGAATCCTGGCCTATCATATTGTCTCCCAGGTTGGGTACATGGTTTGCGGCATCGGCATCGGTACGGCCATGGCCGTCAACGGGGCCGTTGCCCATGCGTATGCCCACATTATTTACAAGGGGCTTCTCTTTATGGGTGCCGGCGCCGTGCTGGAAATGACCGGAAAATCGAAACTCAACGAGCTTGGCGGATTGTATAAACGGATGCCCTGGGCCATGGTCTTTACGGTGATCGGCGGCATATCCATTTCAGGATTCCCCCTCACCAGCGGTTTTATCAGCAAGTCGATGATCATTGCCGCGGCGGGTGTAAGCCATCACCCCGTCCTGATGCTCATGATGGATCTGGCTGCGGTGGGAACGTTCCTTTCCGTGGGCATCAAACTCCCGTACTTTATATGGTTCGGAAAAGATTCCGGTGTCGAAGCCAAGGATGCACCGTGGAATATGAACCTGGGGATGGCCATCGCGGCATTTTTATGTTTTTTTCTGGGTATTTTTCCGGACTATCTTTACAAGATGCTCCCCTACCCGGTGTATTGGCATCCGTACAATACCTATCATTTGTCCGAGACCCTGCAACTTTTGGGATTCACGGGCCTGGGCTTTTTTATCATGGTTAAAAAGCTCAAACCCGAACCCAAAATCAACCTGGACGTGGATTGGTTCTATCGAAAGGGTGCCAGGGCATTTTTAGGATTTGCCTCCCGGCGGGTGGTTCCGACCAACGACTGGGTCAACGATGTATACCGCAATATCGGTATGAGAGCCACGATGGCCCTGGCAAAGGCTTTTTCATGGTTTGACTGGGAGGGGATCGACTGGACCGTTGACGGTTCCGCAAAAGGGGTGGTTGAAGGCGGCAACCGTCTGAGATCTCTGATGACCGGAAAGATTCAGCATTATATCGGTGCTGCCGTGGCGCTGACGTTCATTATTCTGATACTGGTGGTGCTTATTTAGCAAAAATATGTGTTAGGACGCCTCATATATGGAACAATATTTGATCTATAATTCGTTGAATTACCCGATACTGACGGTTCTTGTGGCTGTTCCGCTGTTTGGATCACTGATCACGCTTTTTATTCGGGGTGACAAATACTTGAAAATTTGGGGATTGGTGGTGACACTGACGACCGCGGTCCTCTCTTTACCCCTGTATTCGGATTTTGATCTCACGACAGCCAAATATCAATTCGCCGAATTCAGAAATTGGATTCCTTTTGCCAAGATCAACTATGTTCTGGGCGTGGACGGTATCAGCGTTCTTCTCGTACTGCTCACCACTTTGGTGATGCCCCTTTGCATTCTGTGTTCATGGACCTACATCAAGGAACGATTCAAAGAATTCATCTGTGTGCTGCTGATTATGGAAGCCGCCATGGTGGGCGTTTTCGTCAGTCTGAATACCGTTCTTTTCTTTATTTTCTGGGAAGCGATGCTGGTTCCCATGTACCTGATCATTGCCGTCTGGGGCGGTCCTCGAAAGGACTATGCATCCATCAAATTCTTTCTCTACACCCTCATCGGAAGCATATTTCTCTTTGTGGCCATCATCGCGATGTATGTCACCACCGGCACCTTTTTTATTCCGGAATTAATGGCGCACCAGTTCAGCTTCAGCTACCAGATGTGGATCTTTTGGGCCTTTACCCTGGCATTTGCCATAAAGGTGCCCATGTGGCCCGTTCACACATGGCTTCCTGCCGCCCATGTGGAGGCGCCCACGGCTGGGAGTGTTATTCTGGCCAGCATTTTGCTGAAAATGGGCGGCTACGGGTTCTTGCGGTTTTGCCTTCCCATTGCGCCGGCCGCAACGATGTACTGTATGCCTTATCTGATCGCGATTTCCATTATGTCCATCATTTTCGGCGGATACCTCGCCCTCGGACAAAACGATGTCAAGCGGTTGATTGCCTACTCCAGCGTGGGCCATATGGGTTTTGTCACACTGGGGATATTTCTTTTAAATAGTGTCGGCATCAAGGGTGCCATATTGCAGATGTTGAATCACGGTGTGACCACGGGGGCGCTTTTTATCTGCGTCGGCATCATCTATGAGCGGACCCACAGCCGTGAGATTTCGGACAACAGCGCGCTGGGGATGATCATGCCGATTTATGTCACCTTTCTGGTGATTTTTTCTCTATCGTCTTTGGCATTTCCCGGGACCAACAGTTTTGTGGGAGAGTTCCTTGTCCTGATGGCTTCATTCTCCAAATACAAACTTGTCGGGGGGCTCGCCGTTATCGGCGCGATACTGGCGGCCGCTTATATGCTGAGA
>Ga0315547_1002048_pt1 | contig 14726 bp, 21 predicted proteins | sample SalMarSW160240MG_2_FD_202542 | JGI IMG/M metagenome (GOLD analysis project Ga0315547, IMG submission 202542) | Salt marsh sediment microbial communities from the Plum Island Ecosystem LTER, Massachusetts, United States - Salt Marsh Sediment SW1601-240 ... | reverse complement strand
CAACACCTTGATATAGTCCTTACTGACTACATGATCGTCGTCCGTAAAGAACACGTTGTCGTACTTCTCGAACAGCTTGTACGCCTGCTGAACCTGCCTACCGTAACCGGCATTCTCCTTATTGACGAAGATCTTCTTGTGCTTGAATGGGGCCTTAACCAGTAACTCCATACATAGCTTGGTCAGCTTGACGTTCTTCTTCTCGTCCTCTGCTGTCGTGTACGGAATATCTGGATTCAACGGGCCATCCTGGAAAAGGTACACATCGCAATCATCTATCGCGGTATTCTTCAATAGTGAATCCAAGGTCTGGACAAGGTACGCAGGTCGATTAAAACTGAAAAGCACCACCGCTATCTTCTTCTTTGTCATATCAGCACTCCTACTTTTTCCGGTATTTTATCATGCTTGTGTGCATTACAAGTATCGCAAGCAACGGCTAGATTTGACGGTCGATGCTGTCCACCCTTAGACAATGGGGTTATGTGGTCAACGTGTCTATGTCCCAAAGGTATTAGCTTGCCACAGAGATAGCAACGGACTTTAGAAGCTTCCTTTGCCCTACGATAGACTTCTGCAATCTCATTTAGTTGGTTGGCAGTAGCCCCAATGAGTGCGCCAACTTTCAACGCACGGCGTTTGGCTTGGTAGGCAGCACGTTCAGGCAAGTGACCCTGACGATATCGCTGTTTCTCTTCAGCATGATTAATGTAATATTCCGCATGGTACTGCGCCCTCTTAACTTTATGATCAGCATTATACTTAGCTCCATCTTGCCGTATCTTTTCTTTGTGATCAATACGATACTGGTCTTGATACTGCAGTACTTCCTCCTTGTGATCTACATACCACCTAGCAGCATACCGTGCTCTCTCTTTCTTGTGGCTAGAACTGTACTCAGAGTCATGCTGTTTAACTATTGGATTAAGATGACGTCGAACAGTCTCCAAAGAAACACCAACAGTATCCCCTATCTCCTGGTAGGTTATCCCTTCATTACGCAGCTTCTGTGCCTGTGTAATACGTTCATCTGTCATTTTACTCTTCATAGGTCCTCCCCTACACCTTCATTCTTTACTGGCTTCCAACTATATTGTTTAGGACCTATTCTTTCTTCGAGTTGATTAAAATATTCAATCCACTGATCACCCACACGAGACCAGTCATATTTCTGCACCCACTTGTAGGCAGCCTCACCCTTCTCTTTACGTTTCTCAGGGTTCTCATAAGCTAACATCAGGGCCTCAGCAATGTCCTCCGGTTTGAATACCCGTCGAGCCGATTGCTTGCCTAACGTGTATTCCTTGTTCGACGTTCCTACCAGCCAGCCTCGCTCAGTTTCCAAGACCGTATGATCCTCTCGCTTGATCTCACCTTCTATGCCGGAAAGTAACTCTGGCATCGAACTGAACCCAACCGCAATTACAGGCTTCTTGCAGGCAAACGCTTCTAAGATAGGGAGGCCAAACCCTTCCCCTGCGACTGCATTAAGGATCACATCGCAAGCGTTGTACATCATGTTAAGGTCTTCCTCAGGCAATCCGTAGCGGTATAGGCCCTGGTTCACCAAGTAGACATGTCCAGTCAGGCCAAATTTCTTAACTACCCAAGCGACATCGAATGATGCAGACGGGAGCTTGTTACAGTGAATATACAGCTTGGCGTTTTTGTCCCTTAGTTGATCCAGGAATAGCCTAAACCCCTCTAGTTGGATCTCAGGCTTCCATCTTGTCCCACGGTTGTTTTTGAATATCCCCACCATGAACGTACTCTCAGGCGTAGGTCTTCCAAAGGCGTTTGTCTTCGTGACCTCGATGGGCCTGAATACCTTGGTATCCACTCCGTGATAGATCGGCTCCTGGATGGGCCAGGCCATTCCAAGGCCCTCCCTTATCACCCGTTCGCCAAACCTACAGTAAGGGACAATCTCATGCGCTCCTTTCATAGCGGCTAACCAAAGCGGAGGTAGCGGATCATGGTCCACCGGAGCATAGAGGACGTACTTAACACCTGAGCGCGGGATCATGTCGCCCGTAGCCCAGACATCGAAGTTGACTAGCCATATATCGGGCTTTTCTATTTCTTGTACTATCGGCCAGTTACCTATTTGGAAATTTCCTGCGTGTTCCGTCCCCCCGTACACCTTAACCCTATCCCAATCAAACGGTTGACAGTGGGTTAGTCCTGAGATAGCGAATTCAACCATCTTATGCTTGGAATTGTGTTGGACATAAGAGACAACGTGCTTACAGATATTTCCGTAGCCTGTGGCTTGCAAATGAGCGTTTCCAGCCCAGACGATTTTCAAAGTAGCACCCCCATTTCTTCTGGCATCTTATTGCTCTTGCGTTCATTGCAAGAGTCACAAGCCACTGCCAGATTAGATGGTCTATGCTGGCCCCCTTTGGATAGGGGCATTATGTGATCGACATGCCTATGCCCTAAAGGGATCAACCTACCGCACAGATAGCACCAGATTTTAGGGGCTTCCTTTGCCCTTTTATAGATATTAACAATTTCTGCGAGATTGCCTAGAGTTGCCCCAACAATCATGGCACGTCTAGCGCTATTATGTGCTGCCTTTTCTGATAAATGCGTCTTGCGATATTCCGCCGTATAAAGACATTCCTTCTGTCGGTTCTCTTTGTAATATGCTGTCCGATATACTTGTCTTTGTTCTTTGCCTACTATGCTACGTTCTACATCGTACAAAAGCTTCTTTTTTCTGTACTCAGGGTTTAACCACCTATAAACAGTAGCATCAGTAACACCAAAAACACTTGCTACTTTAGCGTAACTGGAGCCTTTGTCATATAGTTTTTGTGTTTCTACGATCTGGCTGTCTGTTAGCTTTCGCTTACTCATGGAAGTTCGATCTCCCCTTTCCTGACCCCTGTCTACGATGGCAAGGACCGTGATTTTATACCTTCATTCTATCACATCTGCGCTATCTATCAAGAGTGTGAATTGATCACCGGCTCTTTCATACTTTATGCATCTATTTCGATACCATACAGGGTAGCACCTGCTTTCATAGTGCCACCGGTAGTCATGGCATCAATCCGCCTTAACCTGTTCTCAACATTTCTTTCAAAGACAGCTATTATGTCCCCACTGAAAGGCTTGTCCGTGCCCTTGGAAACATGGAGAACCTGCTCTGAGAAACCGAACTGAGATGTTAAATCAGCCTGGAACTCATCCCCTGGGTTCCAGATACCGCCATCACCGTAGTCCCAATCCTTTCCACTACAAGGCTTGTTGTCAAGGGATGAGGTATGGTCTACCATGCACATATAAGCTCCCTCTATACCCTCTACAGTAACCATAGCAAGCTCATTGAAGTAGTACCACTTACCATCTGCCCAGTCTTCTGCCCACGTCTCATCATGGGTATGCCAATAAGCCGCCCAATCTGCCCCATAACCAGGTTCTCTAGCTAGAGATGGAGCATGGGTTTGTATGCACTCGTAAACTACCATATCCCTATTGACTACAAGTGTTCCCCATGTTGCGCAAGCATAGTAATTAGGTGTATGGTCAACTGCCCAAGCGTAAGGAGCACCAGGATTAGCGTCTCCAGGTTGCTGATGGCTTTCAGGGTATCTGCCATATGCTTTCCCTGTACCAAATAAGCCTATACCGGAAGTCGTGGTAATCTCGACATTGGTCAGGGCAAAGGCTATGAACACCTTACCATATGGGATCACATAGTGCTGTAGATGGTGCCTGAGTGCGGGGTTGCTGTTAGAGGGTGAGCCTGGATAGTCCTCTCGCCCTCTTACATGGAGTGACCTGTCAACACTACTGCTGACATCCGTAGGGACATAGAGTTCCTTTACCAGACTCCAATCGTCGAAGTTATACCCGCCTATGCTAAATTTAGTTGTCTTCACCACGGCCCCTACGCATCTACTTCAACACCATACAGGATACTACCCGATTTCATAACTACGCTTGTGCTAGTAGTCTCGGCTGTGATGAATTTACCAGCAGTAAAAACACCTATACAGCTCGTCATAAATGGTAGGTTAGTACCATTAGCAAGTTTGAGAACCTCTTTGGTGATACCAGCACCGTCACCATCTTTGGCAACTGCTTCTCCTATCCTGCCCATCTCCGAAGCATTATAAATGTAAATCATAGCCTGATAAGCTATGAACACCTTGCCTGTAGGAACCTGATAGTCAGCGCCAGCATCGTGGAGCGTCAGGGGAGTATTATCCTTAGCATCACCGTCAAGTGTTAGCGACTTTATCTTGGTATGACTATCAAAATTCACACCGTTTATACTAAAGGCATATCCCTTTTCTCCTGGTTGTTTAGCCATATTCAACCTCCTATATGATTGACGTGACCTTGGTCACAGTAACAGGCCCTACTCCGTAGCTTGGGTCCTCGTTTATCAGCTGTACCTTCATGTACTTAGGATCAGCGTCAATTGCCTTTGTCACCTGGACACGAGTGCTTTTGACGCACGTCAAGGTGATCTTCGCATAGTCTTCCGTGTCCCAATCTTCCTCAACCGCTGCGCCACCATAAGGAGAGGACTTCAGGTGTGCCACTACGTCGCCTGTATTGTCAGGCCCAAACGTCGCCTCTACTGTTAGCGCAAAGTCCCCGCAGTTTGTGAGGTCAATCACCTTGCACTCAGATCCCGTTATAGACGCAGGAATGGTACTGTCAGCGGGTAAGGTTGCCTCACCCAGCACTTCTACTACTTCTGGATCATTCATCTTTCACCCCTTAATTTAGATACGAATATCCTATCTCTCCGGCAAACCTGTAGACAACAGGAGATTTATCACTCTCTACGATCTCCCCGCCACCGCGCCAGACGATATGACTCAGGTCGGTTATCGACTCATATCCCGCCTTCACTATCCTTGCGATCTCCTGTCTCATCTCAAATATGCACTTCTTCGGATTGATGACAGTACTACTGCCGGTTAAGGCTAGCCATCGTTCAGCGGATAACCTTGTACACCACAAATTGATATCCACTCCGCCCTTCATCAACTGGGAAGGAGTACCATCTGATCCCATGCCGGTATAGCCCGACGCCCCACCACCTTCAACGATCTCGGAAGGGTCGGTTATTGTGACTTGTGGCATGGTGCTTTTCTGGTCATACCAGCCAGTACTCACTGAAGGCGTTACGTCACTTACATTCGCTGCAATCCAGTTATCCTTAATAAGATCGCGTATGCTTAGCTTCGGATCATTCATGGTAACTTCTTCTCCACTAGAACGGCAATCATCCCCGTACCTTGAGGATCGAGTTGCTTCACTACATAATCCTCATCGTCAGCCGTAAGCATACTGGCTATGTGAGTTTTGCCTTGGTATATGGTCGCCGTATCATCAATGTACATCACAGCATCACCCGTGGGAATCCCGCCAGACGCATCCCTCTTGAAGTCGCCCTTGTACCGCTCGATTATCGCGTTGATTGTTGCCGTGTCTGGATCAAGGGTACTGTCGCCATAGGCATCCTCGCCGCCCTCACTGTAATTAGTAAGGACAGTCGTACGACCATACTTCGCAATGTAGCGGCGATTACTCCGCTGTGCATCCGTATCGCTCATTGCTTGACAGCCTCGACGCTCCCCCTTAGATTCCCAGTTGGGGTAATATCCCCAAGAGGATGGGCATAAATAACCCTGCTCATAGACGCCTTGATCTCATATTCCATCCTCAAAGCCAGCAAACGAAGCAGCGCATTGATGTTCGCGGCCCTGCGTTCCAGCGGGTCTAGCTGCTCCATGGCCTTCTCCGCGCCAAACTTAACACATGGCCTTGACGGTATCCTTGAAGTGCCAAGCTCTACATAGACATCATAATCAGTTTCGGGGCCGATCAACCACGTATCGGTCGGGCCAGGGATCATGCCCTCCATACCCTTCTTGAGGGCCGCGTAGCCCAACATCGACATACCCCAACTAGGCATTACACCTCCACATTACCTGTCGTCTCGTCAACGACACCGCCTAAGTAGGTCAGGCTAGGTTTCTTTCCGTATGTGCCAACCGTAGCCAAATATCCAGTTGTATCTAGTGCCTTTGCCATCTGTCCATAACTCGTAAAGTCCAATCCCATGCCCGTCTTGCCTCCATAGGTATGGGAACTATCGCCTACAGAATCCTTTGCCGTGCGTTGGTCACGAATAGCTACGAAGTGTGCTGCAAGCCAGCGTTCAATTTCTTTCAATGTCGCTGTACCTAAGCCGCTGATTCCATCTACTAGCTGGCTCGCCGCGTCTATGAAAGGAGTCAAAGTCTCCAGATCAGTGTCAATGATGTCCTGTACTTCGCTACCCGAAACACGCGCCATGGTTAACTTGAGCCTATGTCTGTATCATATACCACTCCGCAGTTGTCATCGTAGTCGCTCTTGACTCTAGGACCTATTACGGCCATGACCTTGAAGTTGGTCTGCATTCCACCACTTGTCGGCCATTCGACAACCTTAATGTCTACTGCAACGGCAAGATCAACTACCTCACGGCTCATCTCAACCAAGATGATGTCATTCGCTGACATCTGATCAGACGTTTTCACGTCTTCGATGCCAGCCATATCCTTGAGGATATCAAGGTAGGTCTTGTCCTGATACGTCCACCGCTGCCTCAGGTCAGTCCACTCGTTAGAGTGCACATAGAGGATGAACGGTCCGTAGTGATGGTTGGCTTCTGCCTCGGCAATGAGCTTCACAACGTCTTTCTCGCAGTTGGCAATAGTCCCTGTCCAGTTACCTGTCAGGGTCGTAAGCGCGTTAGAGTGAGGATAGTTCATATACCCATACAGGGTATGCCCACCGATCACTACTGAACTACCGTAGAGACAGGTATACTCCAACTTCTCGATCACCTTGCGAGTCGCCTGTGCGACCATGGTTGTGTCGAAGTCCCCGCCGTAAGGACTGTTGTCCATCGCCATCAACTTTCTGATAGAGACGTTGAAGTCCACGAACGTAATGGGCATTGGAATGGTCTTCTCCCCAAAGTCCACCGTGTTCTTTGATCCGGCTGTGACACCACTCATGCTCTGCTCAGCATCGCCACCTTCAGACATTGTCTGCCAAAAAACGTACAACGCACCAAGCCCACCCTTTACAGGGTAGGTAAGGCCATGCGATCTCAGGTCGGCCATTACATTGAGGCGCTGTTTAGCTACCTCTTGCACGGTGTCATCAATCGCTGTCCACGCATCATGGGGCAGGGTTGTGTTGGTTCTCAAACAATCCAAGTCCCAACTGTTAGCTCTTAGCTTCTGAATCACTGGGCCACTACCTGCAAAAAACTGAGCAGGAGTGACTATCTGTGCTTGGTTTCCCATTATAGTACCTCCACCTTGATTCGTGTCTCTACGCCCGCAGTATATTCCTCAGCCTCTAGTGATACCGCTAAGGCCTCGCCACCGTAACCGGCAGGGGTCACCGCAGCATCAAGTCCTCTTAGGCCCCCTAGATGGTTCGAGGTCAACAGATCTCCGACCGCAAGCGTACCGTCCGCTGGTGCCGTTGACCAAGCGTAGACTTCATCCCCAGGACTAGGAACCACGTAAGGGATCGTGTCCCCTGCTGTGTATGTTCCGTCGAATGGGGTGTCCATGCTCTCAATTACTATCCTCATTGTTGGGTCAACCGTGCCGGCAAGAACCTCGATCTTGTTAGTGGCACTCCCAGCTACGGGCTGCACCAACTGTCCAGGCATCAATGCCGCGTCACAGATCGCTTCCTTCTGAATCGGATTTCCTTTGATAACTATCGTTCTCTGTGCCATGTTACTCACCGCCTTTGTTCGCTACCGCCAACAGTACCGGCGGAGGCTTCGGAATTGCTTCCATGTTTACCCTCGGCACGCCCGAACCAAGATAACTCCCAGGCGCGTAGGCAGCACCTAGCTGTCTCAGCGTTTCGGGACTCATCTCTTCAAGCGCATCCTTGTCGATGGTGCACTGCTTGTTGGCCACTAGACTATCGACCAACTTCTTCTTCGCAGCATCGGTCTCGGCCGCCATCGTATCCATGTGGGCTTTGATCTTGTCAAAATCCTGATACTTGGTCTTGAGATGTGTCTCGATCTGTGCCTCGATCTTGGTATCAAGCTCGTCAAGCTCCTCGTCCTTGGGTTTCTTGCCCTCGGATTCACCTTCGGGTTTCTTGTCGCCTTCAGCCTCGTTGCCTTCGTTCTCCGCTGGCTTCAGATGCTCCACCATGTATTTCAGGAGCTTCTCGTCGGTGTTCTCTAGCAATTCCTTGTCGAGCTCCGCATCGCTTTCTTGAAGCAGAGCGATCAACTGTTCTTTGTCCATGGGTTCCCCTCCTCTTATGATAAGGGATTTCAGACTGTTGAAACCTTTCTCAATTCCTTCCTTCATTGCGGTAATAATACCGTCCTTCTCGCTTTTCTCCATATCACGCTCCTTCTCCAATGTCGTGTAGGTTACCTTTCGCTTCACGGCCACAGGCTCGCCTATCGCCGCCTTCAGATCCTCGCCTATGATATATGATGCTTGAAAGTATCCCCTCTCCTGGTCGGGTTGAGTAACCTCATACACAACCATATTCTCATACAGATCTGAAACATAAACATACCAGTCAGATGAACCAGAAGGGATTATTTTCTCCCGTATTGCACTTGCCACGGCTTCACTTCTATCTTGGTAGCTTTCGCCTTCACGTAGCTGTACGCTTAGCTCCATAGTTTTCACCCCCGTTGCTGGCTCAAACTTGATCCCTTTGTGAGCCTTGCAGTGTGCTTTCGCCGCCGCATTTGTCCATGTTTTAGATGAATACCGAAAAGCCTGCTGTTTCCATTTGTTTTCACCCTTCAACTTACCATAGATAACGGAATAGGTCTTCCCATTATGCTTACGTGTTCCGCGCCTGAATGTACTATATTTACTCGGTGAAGATAGCCGGCAACTTGCTTCATTAGGATATGGCATACTGCACCTCTGTTGTTTTGCTCGCTAAGGTATGGTATAATCTTAGATGGTGATAGTAATGTCCAAGATTAGAGACCGTACCGTTAAAAAGTTCAAAGCACTTGGCGATGAACGCATCAAAGACACCAATTCTGTCATTCACTGGTATACAATCCGTCACAGAAACACAGCTGGTAGAGAAAACCGACTCGCTGTTTTGGTTACATGTGGTGGTTGCCTTCAAAATAGGTGGGTTACCGTGAAAAACATTGAGCGAACTAGAAGAGACTCCAAGGTTTATACTGGTTGTTGTCGCCATTGCGCCGTAAAGCTTGCCTGGAAGATCAAGCACAGGACACAACCACTCCATAGAAAACTTACCAGTCATGGCTATCGCAAGATCTATATACCTGAGAATCCTATGGCAGATAAACGAGGAGAGGTTTATGAGCACCGTTTTGTTATGTCTAAAGCACTTGGCCGCCCCTTGGAAACGTGGGAAGTCGTTCATCACAAAGACGGCAACCGGACTAATAACACGCTCGATAACCTTGAACTTCATCCAGCAAGTCAACACATAACCATAAAACGTCTTCAAGTTAGAGTAACTCAGCTTGAAACTCTCCTTAATCAGAATCATATTCCCATTCCTCGGTCGATTGGAGAAATTCCTCCATCGTCACAAACTCCCTAGGGGGTTTGGTTTTTGCCAACTCGTTGATCCGCGGAGTCCCGCACCCGTCAATCCAGGAACAGGCCCCTTTTCCTTCGGGAAGCAGGGCTATGTGGTCCGGTCTTAGATTGTACTGGATTCCCACGTACTGTTCGCCTTTGTATGTCCCAGTTTCATTTAGATCTGTGTCCGAGTAGTAGGCGGTAGACACCTCAACCGGCTTACCTTTGCGTAGCTTGTTGAGTATCTCAACCGCGTCATTGCCTAGCCCTTCTGCTTTTTCAATGTCAATCCATAGCTCACCCTTCAGGCTCTCGTTCTCATAGTAAGCATTGTAAAACCGCCCGACTACGGACTCCTCAATCACGTCCAAGTCCCTTGCGGAGACCTTCTCTCCGTTTTCTAAGGGATGGGGTATTGGTATCGGTACATCGTTCCACAATACTACAGACTTCTCGATCTCAGCCGCAAGGAGTAGTTGTGTGTTCAATACACCTTGCTTGACGGCCACGATAGGACAAACAAGATACTCCCGACCGTCTAAAAACTTAGTCGATACACGACCAGTCGAGAGCTTGCCAAAAACTAGTTCAGCATCCATCTTCACCTGTCCTTTTTTACATGTCTTTCCTCCCTTTGTTGATTATTGATACTTTACACCTTTCTACCTGAATGTCAAGATAACTAGGCGAGTGGCAGGGCGCACCTTCTAAGTACCATCGCTATACGATGTTCAGGCCGCCAAGCTCTCCCTGCCTGTATCGACGGCATACTACCCGCTTTTAAATGCCAAGCTCTATCGGCGGTTGCTGCCCTTGCCTTTAGTTGGTTGCTTCGATGGAGGGCAACCGCCTCTTCCTGAATTCTTTCTCCGGCCTTGGCCGCTTCCGTCTCTTTTAGGTGTTCCTCTCTTTGCCATTATATCACGCTCCTTAGCAACCGCGACATCTTTGCACTTGGTCACTATACACCTACCCCTGTGGAATGTCAAACTACTGGAGCCCAGGTACACGAACAGTTACAATGTAAAGGAAGCATCCCTCTGGCTTCTTCGAGTGTGTATATTCCCGCCGCATCGGGACATATATTACTCGGACACGGTCCAGGCCCGACCATCAACTCTACCTTCTCCACACCATAGTCAGTGTATCTGTTCAGTGACGCCTCATTCTGTGTGCGGTTGACCTCAGTACGCGCCAGTGTCCTTGCCCTTGTCCGTCCTACGTTGTCTACGTTCTTATTGATTAGCCTAGCGATCTCTCTAGGATTCTTACCCTGTGATAATCCATCAATCAGTTCCCGCGAGATCTTCTGATCCATTGCCTCGTTGATCCCGTTTAGCTCAGTGAAGTTCCTTGTGTACATCATGCCAAGGGAATCAGCGTGGATCGGCCTGTTGAATATCGCTCTTAGCTCTTCCTCTGGTACATCAATACCTTGCTCTTTCAGCTTGTGTCGTGCCCAGACAATCCCTTTCTCGTAAGACCTTCTTACATACACGTTCTGCCATTCGCTGTGGGCCACTACCCTACGGCCAACCCTCTCCGTTACCCCAAGGATCTCGCCGTCCTGCGCTGCCCTAAGCCACTCCATGAATGCCTCTACCTTGGCAGGATTCTCCGTGAACTTGAATGGTAGCGCAGCGGCAGCCATTGTACTGAGAACGCTGGGCTTATTAGTGAGACGGAAGCAGTCATTTGTGACGATAGACTCAGTTATGAGGGCCTTGAGCCTGCCGAAGCGGCGGTTCATCTCGGCCATATATTGTTTGTGAATCCCTGCTAGGTAAGGGAACCCTTTAGGAGTAATTGGCATTATTTCCTCGCTTGGCTCGCATTTGACCGTTGGATTTCAGAATTCTCATGGCTCGCAATGAAACCCTGGTGTTCATATCGCCCTTGGCTCGCAATCGGCTTATGGGTTTCATTGGAGTCCTGGCTCGCAATTCAAGCATGGGTTTCAAACCCGCTATGGCTCGCAAAGCAGTCATGGTTTTCATCCTAATCATGGCTCGCAGCTTAATTTTGGGTTTCACAGAATTCATGGCTCGCAAGAGGGAAGTGGGTTTCATTGCTCTTTTGGCTCGCAGATAACCACTGGGTTTCACTCTTCCTTTGGCTCATTTTACATCTCTATTATAAGGCTTCTTTGTTAGAATGTCAAACTCTGTCTGGACTTCCTCATCATTTTCATCTAGCGCATGAGTAGTCGGGTTTCCTTCCTCTTTGTCGGGCTCAGGTTCAAAGCCAATCATTACCCTTAGCTCAGGGACGGTGAACATGTCTAGTGGGAAGCCCCCTGTAATAGCCTTGACTGAATCGGCTCTCTTAGAGTAGACCTCCGCCTGTTCTTGGTCCGTAAGGTAAAATAATCCAGGCCATGAGACCTTGTAGGTCCCGCCATTAGGTGCGGGTAAAGCGCCAATCTCCCGAAACCTGTCAATCAGCGGTCTAAGTATCCTTGGCTCTGCAAACTGCTCTTGCCTCTCAGCTATTCTCCCAAGCCAGTTAGCTTGATCCTGTGTAGAGGCTAAGTTCCCGCGCTCACTTCCCAGCAAGATCCTCTGTGGTATTCCCGTCTTGCCAGATATAAGTTGTATCTCTACAGCAAACGCCGCTGTCGGATCGGCTATCTCGCCCTTTATCGGCGTGAACTTCCCTCCCTTTATGGCTACGAGGCGTTGCAGCCCGTGGATGTAGTTCTGCCATTCTTCCTTCATCGCCAACAAGTCTTCATTGCTCATATCCGCGTAGTCCTTCTCGGCTCCGAGTTCAAAGCCTGGGACCGCCGTCTGCCAGTGGCCCTCGGCTGCGGAACCCACAATCTTGTCCAAGTCGAACAGGCGGTCGAACACCTTTTGCAAGCGTGGCTCACCGAACACTTCATCCGTTAGAAGCCCTTCAGCGATGTGAATGACCCTCGACCAATGGACTTTCTGCTTGTTGAACCCCTTCCCTGACGCGAGGTTGCCCATTAGGTCAATTTCATATTCCAGCGGGTGGCCGAAGCGAGGGTTGTTTGTGTCATCCACGAATGTCTTGATCCCTACGTGTTGCTCACCGAACGCGGACAGGAATATGACCTGCTCCGGTCCAGTGACCGCCGTTAACTCCTCCGACAGCTTGCCGTCCTTTGTCCCAATAAGCAATACCCCATACCTACCTATCCCTGAAAGCCTATCCACCCTCTCCAAGTAGTGATAGACATTGAGCTTGTCGCGGAGCTTGGCCCATTCCTTGCTAAAGTCAGACTTGCCCTCAGTCTCGTCCGTTACGATAGGTGTTTTCCGCCATGTCGTCTTGGCAGGAGCGTCAACTATGGTAGCGGCAAGGCCTCTACGGTTATAGTAGGATAGATAGTCCGTTATCTCAGGCTTGGTTTTGTAGCCCAACGATACATCGATATTTCTATCCCTGCCGAACTGCAAACCTGCCCGATGGGCCAGTTGGGCACGTTCAAGCAGATCAGACAGGTTAGCTACGAGTTTGGTTCTGATTGACTTCTTAGTGGTATCTGCCAAGTGTATCACCTTCTTTTCAATTAAGGGGGCTTTGCCTAATGTGACGCCACCCCCTTGGGTACTAATACCCCTACCCGAAAGTAGGATCGGACCTTCTCCGTAGAGAGGGGATTATGATTACTGCAACTCTCACTTGGGTTTCATGTATAATATGGCTTACATCATTATACACCTTCTCTTGTACTTGGCAAGGATCATATCATCTAGTAGGAGGACTCTTTTCTCCAGGGAACGGCGGCATAAGGCTCTGAGAGGGCCTGTCGAAAATGAAGTCTTTTACTTTCGGTTCCAAGGATAAAGATTTTAGTCCCTTAACCAGTTTCGAGAATGGTCCAATAAACTTTGGGTTGGCTACCAAGGCAAGATCTCCCATGTACCTGTGAAAACAACCAATACACAGCGTCTTACCCTTGACCTGGTACATGCCTTTATTCATCTCTTCGCAATGGTCGCACTTATGCCCATGGGGATAGTAGACTATCGCAGTTGAAAGGTTTAGTTCTACTTCACTTATCATTCCTCACCCCATACCCATTGATGATCTTGTACGGTATCTTTTCTAAAGACCTTATTCTCAACACACTTTCTGAACCACTCGCAACAGTATTCTGGAATAGGCTCAAATAGCTTCTCGAAATCGTTTGACGTTAAACACACACTTGTTGGGGGACCATGCTCTTCACAAGAGCCTCCACGATGCGCATAATAGTCAGAGATTTCATACCCAGAACCCCAAATGAATACCGCCTTCTTTGCCAGTACCAGATGCCTGTCTTCTCTGTGCCTATACGTTTTCATATCCTCCTCCTTCATATAATTATAACCCTGCGCCGACAAAAGTCAACTCCCTGAACCTATTTAACACTCTCTCTTGCTCGCTCAACAACACTCATGTCGTGTATCTCTATTTCGTCTGGTATTTTATCCTTCTTTTCTAGGTTACATTTAACGTGAACTATCGCTAGGTTAGACAGAGCATGAGCACCATCCTTAGAAAGGGGGAATACATGGTCAACGTGTCTTTCCCCAATAGGAGCCAACTTGCCACAGATATAACAACGTATTCCAGAATCTTCCCTTGCTTGGCGGTATATCTCTGCGATTTCCTTGGAGTCACCTACAGGCACACCCTTTTTCAAGGCCCATCGTTTAGCACAATATGCTGTACCCTTTTCTGGGTTATTTGTGCGGTATTTCTTGCCATATTTTGCCAGTTCCTCTCTATGATTCTCCTGATATTCCTTGTGACGTTTCGCTACTTCCTTTTTATTCGTCTTGCTGTATTCCTTGCAATATTCCAGTGCTTCCTCTCTATGATCTTCGTAGTATTTCTTCCAGTATTCCGCTATTCTATCTCTATTGTTCTTGCGGTATTGCGCTCTTTCCTCTCTATGAGTCGCGCAGTATTCTCTACTCTGCTTTCTTACCTCTGGATTTAGAGCACGACGAAGCGTTGAATAAGCAACGCCCAAGCTGTCGGCTATCTTCCAGTAGAATATGCCCTCTTCCCTCATCTCCTTGGCCGTAACTAGTTTCTCGTCTGGGATACAAGACCGGAACGGCTTCTCCAGTTGCTCAATAGCTGTGTCCATATTTTTCCTTAAAG
>Ga0315547_1002045_pt1 | contig 14738 bp, 15 predicted proteins | sample SalMarSW160240MG_2_FD_202542 | JGI IMG/M metagenome (GOLD analysis project Ga0315547, IMG submission 202542) | Salt marsh sediment microbial communities from the Plum Island Ecosystem LTER, Massachusetts, United States - Salt Marsh Sediment SW1601-240 ... | reverse complement strand
GTCTTGAGGATGGTATTATCTGTCATTTCCATTAATATCGTCGGCAAATCGCCCACAATATCGACGATATACTTGTGTGTTATTTGGCCAGCTCCATCTATAGATTGCTTCCAGATACGATTGCCGCCGGGGTCGTATCTTAAGCTAATTGATTTGGCGCCTTTTGTCGCAGAGCGGAGCTTATTGTCCCAATTATACTGAAGGGTTGTATCAGTGCCATTAATCATATCGGTAGCGGTCATATTGCCGTTATCATCCCAGCCGAGTGAGAACCCACGATTGTATATAGCTTTAATTTCATCTGAGGACAGCTCCCTGTCATAGATTTGAACATCGTCGATTGCGCCGTCGAAATATTCATTAACTGTTGGGTGTAATTCCCTTCCAATAGCAACCTGAGTTCCATACGTACGCAAATTCTCATTTACTGTGTTCGTTGCTTTTAAAACACCATTCACATAGATTTTCAGATTATCACTACCGCCATATCTATCCCATGTTCCTGCAAGATGATACCATTGGCCTGTTGATATAGTAGATGCAGGCGTTGCACTTTTATAACCAGTAGGTACACGAACCCAAAATTTTGGAAATCCAGAATCAACTCTTAATCCCCAATCAAACTCCGAAACTGCTTGTTCAAGACATACAACCATAAACACATTGTATCCATCGCCCCTTGAGAAGCTATCTCCGTTTATCCATGCCGAGGCTGTAAGAGTCTGCCTGTTCATAAGAGAACTGTCGCCACCACAATTAACATAATCATCAGTACCATCGAAAGTCAAAGCGCCATCTATCTCGCCTGTCCAATCGTGTGCATCTGTATTGGGATTGCCTGTTGGATCATTAAACGTGCCGTTATTGCCATATACGGAGCTGTCTGCCACGTTTGGATTGGGAGCATTATCATCCATTTTCCAGTGTCCAACCAAACCGTCTTGTGGACTGCTTGTGCTGGCAGTTAGAAGCAGATCACCATCGTAAGTGAAAGTGCTGTAAGCCTCCTGAATCTGCCTGGAATCCAAATTGCCATCCTTTCGATAATTATATTCGGCGTTCCAATAAGGACTGCTGTTCTTGTCTATGGAAGCCTGCTTTAACTGTGAACGCATATCGTAATCGAAACCGTAGCTGAAATCAACAGTACCGCTGGTTTTGGAGATGGTTTCGTCGGCGTCGCAGAGCCTGCCGAGACCGTCAATTTTGGCCCAGTCTGACTGAGGGCCGTATGTTCCGCCGAAAGTATAGGTCGGACCACCGGCAGTTGCGAATTTCGTAAGATAGTTGTCGAGGTTATAAGTGTAGTCAACGGAGACTGTGGGACCGGCCTCGCTGCCAGTGCGATAATACATTAGCTGGGAGCGATTACCGTTTTTATCGTAGTCAAAGCCCGCTATATTCTGGTAGCCATATTGTTGTAACGGTTCGCCGACATTCTTCAGCCGACCTGCCACATCGTATTCATACTCCACAGAGTAGATAATGTTATCGGGGCTGATAATATCATTAACGACAATAGTCTGTTTCTGGCCGCTGCGCTTGTGAAATCGGTTGATGTATTGCGAATAGCAAAAGTGCGTTTGCCCGATTGCCTTTGCCGGCGATTCTTCTTTCTCGGGAATTGCGACAAGATGAACGTGGTTCGTCATCAGGCAATAACCTTGTACCCTCATCCCGTATTTCTCACAATTTTTTCGAAGTAGCTCCAGATACACAAGGCGGTCATCGTCAACAAAAAAGACATCTTGACGGTTGTTGCCGCGTTGGGTGATATGATGAGCTACTTCAGTAACAACTATTCGTGCGGCCCTCGGCATTCCTAAAAGCTAACACAAGCAAGCCGGGATATCAACTAAAAACATGTGCATCTCTATCTTTCCTATTTTACTCTTTATTTGCCTTGCTTCAAAAAGCCCTTGCCTTAGTCTCACCCGATGCTCAAGACGAGGTAACAAAGCAGATTCGCAGGCGATTGGAGCTCTATAATCAGGGAAAACCATACACCCTGGACCTAAGCAAGCCCGGAGCACAACTTCCTCCCGACACTGAAAAGATAGATAAATAGCAAAAAACATTGATTTTACACCTCTTTTCCGAACATTTCGCCCTATTCCATCGTAAATCTATCAAAAAGACAAAAAATATCAATTATTATTGAAGAAAATTGCTTGACGACCCGTCATTACATGTATAGAATCGAAAGTAGGTGGGTTGGTTGTTGTGTCTAACAGCCTTATTGAAAAGGATTATTAGGACTTTGAGAAAATTCTTGATAACTTGTGCCTTTTTGCTTTAAACTGCTTGTAATATAAGCGAACGCTTGCAATGACCGCTGGCAGTTTTAAGCAGCGGTTTTTTTTATTGCTCTTTTTTAACTAAATAGGTATAACCGGCGGGCCCTATTAGCTTGTGATTGATTATTTTCGTATTGATGGATGGTTGTAAATTTGCTAATAATCATTTATCAATAATCAATTAGTTTAGGGCTCGTAGCTCAGTTGGTTAGAGCGCACGCCTGATAAGCGTGAGGTCGGTAGTTCGAATCTACCCGGGCCCACTTCCTTTGGCTGAAAGCCAAAGGAAATCCGAAAGTCGAACATCGAAATACTAAACAAATTCGAATGGCCGAAGCTCAAATGTCCAAAACGCAGTTTTGAATTTCGCAAATTTGAATTTTGATATTGTTTAGGATTTAGAGTTTAGGATTTAGAATTTCCACGAAGTGGCCCGGGGACGTAGCTCAACTGGGAGAGCGCCGGCTTTGCAAGCCGGAGGTTGTCGGTTCGAGCCCGATCGTCTCCAGTGTTTTTACAGGCAGAGGTGCATAGGCAATTAGGCAAAACTTTGTCCCTTTGCCGCTTTGGACCTTTGTCCCTTATTTTAGCTCTTTGAAAAGTGAATATGCAGATGCGTGGGATTACAATGATCTCAAAGACTCTTTGTTGAGAAACAAAGAGCTCTCACATATGAGCGCTTATTTAGGCAAAGTTGACCAGCACATTCAATCAAAGATTGATATGGTCAAGTTACTAAGGGTGTATGGGGGATGTCTAGGCGTCGAGAGGCGATGAAGGACGTGGCAGGCTGCGATAAGCCCGGGGCAGGAGCTGAGCATCCGTTAATCCCGGGATGTCCGAATGGGGTAACCCGGCAGGACTGGGCAACCAGTTCCTGTCATCCCTGGCTGAATGCATAGGCCGGGTGAAGCGAACGCAGGGAACTGAAACATCTAAGTACCTGCAGGAAAGGAAATCAAACGAGACTCCGTTAGTAGCGGCGAGCGAAAGCGGAAAAGCCCAAACCCCGCACCTATTTTTGTCCAGCAGGCTGAAGTGTATTATGTCTATCTTATTATTGAGAGAGGCACCGGAAAGTGGTACATCGGGCGTACCGGAGACCTTGCGAAAAAATTGAAACGCCACAATAGTGGTAGTGGTGGCAATACTACATCCGGTGGCACTTGGAAACTCGTATATTACGAGGCTTTTCTCAGCAGGAAAGACGTGATGGCCCGTGGGTACAAACTTAAGCACGATAGTAGAAGCAGAAGGTTTATCTATGAACGTGCGGCCAATTCACTTACTGGCCAAGAATAGGTGCGGGGGGTTGTGGGCGCCGGTAAGCAGTTACAAAGGCATCGCAAGCAGAATGGTCTGGAAAGTCCGACCGTAGAAGGTGATAGTCCTGTATGCGAAAGCGAGAGCCCTGCGTTACTGCCGGCGTCCCAGAGTAGCACGGAGCTCGTGGAACTCTGTGTGAAACCGGGGGGTCCACCCTCCAAGGCTAAGTACTACTCGGCGACCGATAGTGAAAAGTAAGGTGACTGAACGATGAAAAGCACCCCTATTAGGGGAGTTCAAAGTACCTGAAACCATACACCTACAAGCTGTGGAAGCCCTATGTCCCGCACTTACTTTGCAATGTTGCCGGACAAACAAATTCTTTTGGTTGTTTGTTAGGCCGATGCTTTTTAAGCCGTTTGAGGTGACATTTCAAAGTAAGTGCGGGAAACGGGTGACCGCGTGCCTTTTGCATAATGAGCCGGCGAGTTACCGTCTGTGGCAAGGTTAAACCCTTCAGGGGTGGAGCCGTAGCGAAAGCGAGTCTTAACAGGGCGACATAGTCGCAGGTGGTAGACGCGAAGCCAGGTGATCTACCCATGGCCAGGTTGAAAGGGATGTAAAAGTCCCTGGAGGACCGAACCCACTAACGTTGAAAAGTTAGGGGATGAGCTGTGGGGAGGAGTGAAAGTCTAATCAAACCTGGAGATATCTCGTTCTCTCCGAAATAGCTTTAGGGCTAGCCTTGAGGCACTACTTTACGGGGGTAGAGCTACTGAATGGGGATGGGGGACCACCAGTCTACTCACCCCAACCAAACTCCGAATACCGTAAAGACTATCTCAGGAGTCAGACTGCGGGGGATAACCTCCATGGTCAAAAGGGAAACAACCCAGACCGCCAGCTAAGGTCCCGAAGTTCTGCTAAGTTCATAAGGAAGTTGAATTGCTGTGACAACCAGGATGTTGGCTTAGAAGCAGCCACCATTTAAAAAGTGCGTAATAGCTTACTGGTCGAGCAGTTTGGCGCCGATAATGACCGGGAATAAGCAGGACACCGAAGCTGCGGATCGCTTGATTACTTGCAAAAGTAATCAGGTGGTGGTAGGAGAGCGTTGCTGACCGCGTCGAAGCCGTACGGAAACGAGCGGTGGAGCGTCAGCAAGTGATTATGCCGGCATGAGTAACGATAAAACAGGTGAGAATCCTGTTCGCCGAAAGCCTAAGGTTTCCTGGGGGAGGTACATCCGCCCAGGGTTAGTCGGTCCCTTAGTCGAGGCTGAAAGGCGTAGACGATGGACAGCAGGTTAATATTCCTGCACTATGTACCGAAGGTTTGAACTGTGGGGGTAACGCAGTAGCAGAGGCTGGAAGCTGATTAGTCGTGGCTATCCTGCCGGAGGCCCCGTTGGCAGGTAAATCCGCCAGCATAAAGGGGCTGAAGGACGGCGAGGGCCGAGTTAAGATGCCTGAGCAGCCCGAGTTACTGCCGAGAAAAACCTCAAACAGGACGACGGTGCGTAACCGTACTAAAACTGACACAGGTAGGCGAGGAGAATATCCTCAGGCGCTCGAGAAAACCGTCTTTAAGGAACTCGGCAAATTGACCCCGTAAGCTTGCGATAAGGGGTCCCTCCAGATGTGCCCGGTAATTCATTATTGGGCGTATGCTGAGGGCGCAGTGAAGTGGCTCTGGCGACTGTTTACCAAAAACACAGCTCTCTGCCAACACTTAAAGTGGATGTATAGAGAGTGACGCCTGCTCGGTGCCGGAAGGTTAAGTGGATGGGTCAACTCCTTCGGGGGTGAAGCTCCTAAATGAAGCCCCGGTAAACGGCGGCCGTAACTATGACGGTCCTAAGGTAGCGAAATTCCTTGTCGGGTAAGTTCCGACGTGCATGAATGGCGTAACGACTGGAGCACTGTCTCAAGGACGGACTCGGTGAAATTGTAATTGTGGTGAAGATACCACATACCCGCGGCAAGACGGAAAGACCCCGTGAACCTTTACTATATCCTGGTATTGATGCCTGGCATATCTTGCGTAGGATAGGTGGGAGGCGTAGAAGCTCCGATTTCGGTCGGGGCGGAGCCACCCTTGAAATACCACCCTTGCTATGTTAGTCACCTAACTTCGACCCGTGAATCCGGGTGTGGGACAGTGCTAGGTGGGTAGTTTGACTGGGGCGGTCTCCTCCCAAAGAGTAACGGAGGAGTTCAAAGGTACACTCAGCGTGGTTGGCAATCACGTGTAGAGCGCAAAGGTACAAGTGTGCTTAACTGCGAGACTTATCAGTCGAGCAGATGCGAAAGCAGGACTTAGTGATCCGGTGGTTCCGTGTGGAAGGGCCATCGCTCAACAGATAAAAGGTACTCCGGGGATAACAGGCTGATGACTCCCGAGCGTTCATAGCGGCGGAGTCGTTTGGCACCTCGATGTCGGCTCATCACATCCTGGGGCTGTAGGCGGTCCCAAGGGTTCGGCTGTTCGCCGATTAAAGTGGTACGCGAGCTGGGTTCAGACCGGCGCGAGCCAGGTTGGTCCCTATCTGCCGTGGGCGTAGGAATCTTGTGGAGATGTTTCCCTAGTACGAGAGGACTGGGAAGCACTGACCTCTGGTGTACCGGTTGTCCTGCTAAGGGCATCGCCGGGTAGCTAAGTCGGGAAAGGATAACCGCTGAAAGCATCTAAGCGGGAAGCCCCCTTCGAGATTAGGATTCCATTGCGGCGCTTCGGTGCCGCATGAAGAGCCCTGATAGACTATCAGGTTGATAGGCCGGGTGTGTAAGCGCAGAAATGCGTTCAGCTAACCGGTACTAACGCTCGAATACTTGACCATATCAATCTTTGGTTGGGTTGGAAAGTGCACACGTGCATAAGAGCATAAGTGCACAAGTAAGTACTCATATGTGGATTCCCATTTTGCATTGAATCGCAAAATGGGGGCCCGCGCATCTGCATTTTTTGGAAATTTCAGATTTCATATTTCAAATTTCAGATTGGGATTTGAGATTTTACAAATTGAATAGAGCCCGAATTATTCGGGTTTTAACGAACTTCCTGGTGACTATACGTACGGGGAAACGCCTGAACCCATTCCGAACTCAGAAGCTAAGCCCGTGCGGCCGATGGTAGTCCTTGCGGGCGAGAGTAGGTATCGCCAGGAATTATAAGGGCCGGTGGTGAATAGTCACCGGCCCTTTCCTTGTTAAGCGAAAAAGTGCGTTTAGGTAGGACAAATTTTATGCCAACTATTTTATTTGTAATGGGGTGGAGGTTCTTTTTTTACTCAAATGAGAAGAACGAGCCGATTCATATTCATTGTCAAAAGGCGGAAAGGGAGTGTAAGTACTGGCTCGATGTAAATAAATTTGACCTTGAAGAGGCATACAGCTATAATATGAATAATAAGGATAAACGAGAGGTAAAGAAAATCATTTTTGAATACTTTGAATTTATCGAAAGAGAGTGGAAAAAGTTTCAAAAAAGGGTAAGGCGATGAAAAAATATCATAAAATCGAAAAAATCTCTTTCGTTAAGGATAATCTGATATTAAGAGTTGACGGCAAAGAATATAAATTCCCGTTAGCCGATATTTCCAAAAGACTTGCCGATGCACCGTCTGAAAAAAGGGATAAATATGAAATCTCGCCGGCAGGCTACGGGATACATTGGCCGTTGATAGATGAGGACTTATCAATTGACGGTTTGCTCGGTATCAAACACAAACGAGCTAAAGCCAAAGAGCCTATTTCAGCATGAGCGAAAGGTAAAACACAGAAGCTAAGCCCATTCGACTCACTTCGCTCGCTCATGGCAGGCCGTCCGGCCGATGACAGCAAATTCATATCAAAAATCAAAATGTAAAATGCAAAAAATTCTTAGCTCGTAGTTCTTAGTTCGTGGTTTTTAGTATCGATTTGGGGGATTTTGGGAAGTATTGGCCGTGAATTGAAAAGCTGTCGGTCTTTTGGCTTTTGGGGGATTTGTTTTGACATGAGCATCGAATGTGCTTACACTCTTTTTTCAAGATTAGAGGAAAAGTATTATGATTGAGCTTGTCAAAAATAACAGCAAAGCAGTTGCCGGCCTTTGTGAGCAATATAACGTGAAACATTTAGAGCTTTTCGGCTCGGCGTTGACGGAAGAAGATTTTGACCCTGAGAGTAGCGACATCGATTTTCTCGTAGAATTCCAGCCTTTAGAGCCGGTTCAGCACGCCAATTGCTACTTTGGACTACTTGAAAAGCTGCAGGACATGTTCGGGCGCAATGTAGACCTTGTTGAGGTCAAGGCCATAAACAATCCATACCTTCTGGAGTCGATTAACAAGAACAGGAGTGAAATATATGCAGCCTGAAACACGAAAGTTCCTTTATGATGTCTGTCAGGCCTGTGAAGGACTCCTGGAATTTACAGAGGGGAAAAATCTTGAAGATTATAAGGCGGAGCTTTTGTTGAGAAGCGGTGTGGAACGGCAGTTGATGATTATAGGCGAGGTCCTGAGTCAGGCTGAAAAAACAGATTCCAACGTCTCAAAGACTATCAGCAACATACGCCAGATTGTCAACCTTCGCAACGTTATTGTACATGGCTACTCAACAGTAGAGAATGAGACCATTTGGGGGATTTTGCAGGAACATGTACCTACGCTTCACGAGCAGGTTAAGATACTACTTGGCCAATAGGTTATGGGGAGTACTTGAGGAAAGGCTTTTGGGTGAGAGTATGTATCGTCCCTCCTTCGCATAAAGCTTCGGAGGGCAGGCAGGATTTTTTTTTGCGCGGGATTAGCCACAGAGAACACAGAGGGCACAGAGTATTCAAAAATGCTTAACTACGGATTACGCAGATTTTGTGGTTTTTAGTATTGAATTGTGGGATTTTGGTAAATATAGGCCGATAGTTGAGAGCTGTCGGGGTTTTGGTTTGGGCAGAATTTCTGTTTGACACAAATTCGAGCAATAAGTACACTGGCTTTTTGTTATCTATTGGAGTATGTAATTATGGACATAAGAGAAATAATACAGGATAAGAGAGAACAAATCCTTTCGACTGCCTCAAAATACGGGGCCTCTAATGTCCGATTGTTTGGTTCTGTTGCGATTGGTACCGCCGACGCCGATAGCGATATCGACTTTTTGGTGGATTTAGAGAAAGGCCGCAGCTTATTCGATTTGGGCGGGCTGTTGATGGACCTGCAGAAGCTGCTCAACCGTAATGTTGATATAGTGACGACTGCCGGCCTGCGGCCACGAATTAGAGACAACGTCGTTAAACAGGCAATTGCTTTATGAGGGATGACAAAGAAAGGCTTAGAGATATTCAAGAAAATATAGCTGCGATAGAAAAATACTCTGGACACGGCCGGGATGCTTTCGAAAGTGATGAACTTATCCAAACATGGATACTTCACCATTTACTGATACTCGGCGAGGCAGCGACGCGGATATCTGATGAGTTCAAAGAAAAACATTCAGAGATTCCATGGCCGAAGATCATCGGGATGAGAAATATTCTCGTTCATAACTATTTTGGTATAGATTTTGATGTTGTGTGGAGTGTGGTTGACAAGGACCTGCCTGAGCTAAAGCTGCTTATTAAAGCTGTTCTTTAGCTAAGCCCGCCGGGCAGAGCAGGCTTTTGGGCGAGAGTAGGCGGATTAGTCGAAAGTTTTCAGTTCGTAGTTCTCAGTGCGTGGCTCGTGGTTTTTAGTATTGAATTGTGGGATTTTCGGATTATGGATTTCACATTTTTGGTGTGCAGGCAAATTCGTGAATCGTATCCCGGAGAAATCCTAAATATTAATCACTAAATCCTAAATTCATCCTTCGTAGTAATACTACGGAGAACGGACAAATTTGAATCACTGAAGTCCCAAAATTCAAAACGAGATTCTTCGCTTCGTTCATAATGACAGTGGAGGAGTTAGAATTATGAATTGTGCAGACTGGGTTCCTACCTGCGCAGAATGACAGATGTGAGATTGATTCTATTCGGTGCCAGATTTCTCCACTTCGCCCCCGTGCTTTTTTTCGAAAGCAAGAACGGGGACTTCGGTCGAAATGACATTGAACGAGATTGTCGCGGTGACTTTTCGGCGTCTTACTTCTAACGGGCTAAATCGCCGGTATTTAGTCGCTTTTATTCAGGTTTTGATGGGTAGGAGAAGTTCAAGTTTGCGAATTCGCGATGGTACTTTTTTGCGGCGGAGTCGTATGCCTTTGCTGCTTCGATTTCGTTAGTGAAAGAGCCGAGATAGATTTTTCGATTGTTGAACTGAATCCTGGCTTTCCATTTTCTTTGAGTCCTGTCCCATTCGAGGCCTTTGTATTTTGAGCGGGTTTTTGATTTTCTCTTTGGACGGTTGCAGAGGTTTTGCGAAGCGGTTGCGGGACGAAGGTTTGCCTTTCGATTGTCGAGGCTGTTTCGGTTTATGTGGTCGCAGAGCAGATTGTCGGGGATGTGAATAATTTCACGGTGCATCCAAATTCTTCTTCTGGTGTTTTTTGATTTGAGACGCTTCCAGCGGACGGCGTATGAGCCGGTCGGGCTTTTGGCGAGGTGCCATTTGTGCTTTGCGATGCGGGGATAGTCTTCGGGATCGACGATTGCGAATTTGCCCCGGGTGAGCGGGATTTTTCTAAATGGGCAGCCGTAACGGAGACGACGGTAGAAGAGAACCAAGTATACGCAAGGTTGCACCAGCCATTGAGGAATGTTTAGGAATACTTCGATGTTTCTACCCTCCATTGGGTGAAATCCGAAGCACGAAATCCGAAACAAATTCAAATCACCGAAATTCGAAATTTCAAACGTTTCGTTTTGAATCCTTTAGACTTCATAATGGTCAATTTGCTTTGTGCTTCGATATTCGAAACTATGATTTTCAGGCGAGGGGAAAAAGACGTCCCTCTATAATTGGCTCAATGTTCACATTTGATGCGAAAAAAGTGCTCGATTCTCTATGCCCGATTCTCGTAACTCGATGTGAAAAAAGGAGATAAATTTTTTTTATTTTTTTCGATTTTAGCGCCAGCTATGTTCACAAATGATTGAAATTTGTGGTTGTTGAGAGCCGGCGAGATAGTTGTTAATAGCTGGTATTTAGAGCCTATCCAAATAATCCGCTCTATTGCGGCCGGCTGCAAAGCCCGATGCCTGCGTTGTCGGCCAAAAACATTCTCAACGTGGAGAAAACCACGCCTCCGAGCATTTTTGGCCTTCCGCCTTGGCCTCGAACTTTTCGCTCGGCCTCATAACGACCCGGTTATTCGGATAAGCTCTTAGTATTCAACAGGTCAACAGTTGGGAGTCGCCGGCCTTTTGATTGACATGGAGAGTACTATTCATGTAAAATAATGTTATAAAGAAAGAATCGCATGTGACGACAACGCTCAGTGGTTATAAATGCGTACGGTTACATGCCTATTAAGTTTTAATATATGTCTCATAGAAGTTTTGTCGAAAAGAAAAGAAAGGTCTTTAGCTGGCTTTTAGCGATTGCGCTTGGGTTTGTTGTACTTTTCTCGCGCAGCGCGTGGGAAGAGCAGTTTCTAATAAGCGACCTTTTTTTTGTAACGGGGATTGTTCTTGTCGGAGCAGCCATGGCGGGACGTCTGTGGTGCTCGCTGTACCTTTGCGGATACAAGACTGATACGCTTGTTATAGTTGGGCCGTATTCGGTTTGCCGAAATCCTTTGTATTTTTTCAGTTTATTAGGGGGAATTGGCATCGGATTGACGACTGAGACTCTGATTATCACATTGATTATTGTCGTTTCATTCGCCCTCTACTATCCTTTAGTTATTCGAGCGGAGGAGAAGAAGTTACAGAAATTACACGGGGAGGATTACGAGCGATATGCCGCCAAGACGCCGCGGTTTTGGCCGTCGTCTGCCAACCTTTATGAACCACAAGAATACACAGTCAAACCGAGAATATTCAGAAAGCAAATCCTTGACTCTCTGTGGTTTGTCTGGATTGTGGGCATATTAGAGCTTGTGGAAGCTCTTCACGAATACAACCTGATTCCGTGTGTCTTCAAGCTGTATTGAAACGCGACGTGTCCATCATTGCATCCCAACAAATTGACGGAAGGGACAAGTTGTAAGCCATGTTGAAAGTAGCTATTCGATAGTATATACGTGGTGTGGAAGACGCGGAGCGTCGCGTGGAAAGATGTGATATCGTGCACGAGGTTGCGATGAATAGAAGCCGCCAATAAATTTGCGGGCTAAATATGTGTGGTTTTTCGCCGGAACTGGTATGACCACTCCTATAATTATGTCATGGGGCGATTACGAAAATAACAAACTTACCAGGTCTTTTGTTTGCGTTTATCTTACAATGTCATAAGGTTGTTTTTGTTCGCCGTGAATCCAAATCAACCTGCCCAGATTTTCCGGGCGGACGATTTCTACGTGGCTATCCACGAATCCGATGACGTAAGCTCCGCGTCCTCTTGGTCTGTGGGGCAGCAGCTCTCGTCCGCCGGCAGGAGGAGAAGCCGGCCCGGCTTCGAAAATAAGAACGGTCCGATGGGGCATCTTAATATCGCGAATTCTGCGGCCGTCCAAGTACGCGTTCATTGCCCATGCCCGGCCGGTGTGCGGGGCAAAAGGAGATTCGAGGATTTTTGTGTCGCCGAGATAGGGGGCGAGTGCGGCCGGCCAATTGTCAGCAGGTGGAAAACGTCCGTCATTTTCATCGCAGTACATTATCATTGCAATACATATCTGCTTTGCCTGGTTTAGTGACACAGAGGTTCTGGCCTGCATTTTTGTATGAGTAAGTACGGGCATGAGGATGGCCATCATGAGTGCAATAAAGGGCAGGATAACAATGGTGATAGCGGAAACAACGATGCCGGCTATTGCAAGGGCCTTGCCCTTTAGCTGTTCGGCCCTTTTGCTGATGACACAGAGAGCTATGATGCCGAGAATCAGTCCGGCGATTGCAGTCAATCCGCAAGTAAAGATGCCGCACACAGCCAAGATGAGACTGGCTATAGCAAGGCCGGATGTCTTGACAGAGGGCAACGGTTCAACTACTGATTTGACATTATTCATTTTACAGCCTCCTAAAAAATGAACAAACGCCTCAATCACACGGGATGAATTATACAGTCTTCACATTTATAATTATAAAGACAAGCCATAGGTCTGTCAACATTTCGGAAGTTGAAAAGATAATTTTATGCCCAAAGCCGGAGTTTCTCTCTGGTGTACGTTATTGCATTTTGGCCGGTTGGCTTGCTCCCGATAGCCAGTTCTACGAGCTCCAGGATTTCACTGACATTTATTCCGTATCGGGAACACGCCTGGCGGTCTGCTAAAGCCAAGGGCTTCGATGTCGGTTTTACAGGCTTTTCAATCAGGTGCATGTAGAGGCTTTTGAAACGATTCTGATGATAGAGAAGACCTTTGGGACGGAACTGAGAGACTATGCGGTTAGTATTAGTAAGGAGAGATATGCGTTGAGGCAGGAGACAATAAGCAGCATCTTTCAATCGGCGTCGACGGCTTCTCAGCAGTGAGTAGGTAACACCACAAACAACCGCGAATACGAAACGCCGCGCTCATCGACCTGCGGTTGCAACAGTCGGTGTTCACTCCTATACGGGCGACCTTGATTTGCCAGCCGGGCTGGTCGGAATCCATAACGTCTGTTTCGCTTAATGTACGTTCACCGGCGGTCAACTCCCAGAACACATACTCTCCAGAAACTCGCGGTTGGTAGGGTACTGCTTGAGTAGCTTGAACAGAGAATCCATAGCCTCCCGTGCTCCGTAGTTCGACAACACACGCCGGAGCGTGGCCAGACCACGGCTATGGTCCTGATTGTAGAGCTTAGCTTCCTTTCGTGTACCACTGGCCGGGATGTTGATTGCAGGAAAAATCCTGGCCTCGGCCAGGGTTCGGTCGAGAACTATCTCACTATTCCCCGTTCCCTTGAACTCTTCAAAAATCAGCTCATCCATTCGCGAGCCGGTGTTAATCAGGCACGTGGCGATGATGGTGATGGAGCCGCCGTTCTCAATGTTACGTGCCAGCCCGAACAGGCGACGCGGTACTTCCAGAATGCCTGCTTCCAGTCCACCGCTCATGGTGTGGCCGCGAGGTACATGTCGCTGCCGGACCCTGCTATTGAACGCTCTTCCCAACCGCGTGAGACTGTCGATAAACAGGACCACTTCACGTCCGCATTCCAGTTCTATTTTTACGTGGGCGAGCATAAGTTCGGTTAGTTCGACGTGTTCGTCGGCACTGTGGTCGCTCGTATTGGCCACCACTTCCGCGCCTTCTACAGCTCTTCGAAAGTGAGTGACTTCCTCTGGCCGCTCATCTATCAACAACACGATGATACGGCTTTCAGGGGAACATTGTCGAATGGCCTGGACGATTTGTTCCAGGAGAATGGTTTTTCCTGCCTTGGGAGGCGAGACAATCAGTTGACGTGTGCCCTTACCTATCGGTGCGATGAGGTCTGTTATGCGCATGCTATCCTGGCCACAAGCGCCCAAGTCAAATCGTTCATGCGGGTCGATAGCCACGAGATCGTTGAAGCGTGAGCGTTCGCGGAAGGACTCCGGCGGCATGTGCCCTATGGACTCGATGGACACCAACATGGGTTTGCCTTTCTCTCGCTCCACCTGACCGGTGACGACGGCTCCTTCAGTGAGGGCAAGCCTGCGACTGAGATCCGGGTGGACCATCACTTCGACCGGTCCCGGCCGATAGGACCGGTCGGCTGTTCTGATTGCAAACTTCAGTTTGCCGACACGCTTCAGTATTCCAGTAGCTGTTTCTGCCATCCAAATATTCCGTGTGAATTGCTACCAAGACAAACAGTGATTAAGAAAACGCTTGTATTATAGCATATTGGCCGGCATTGGCAACTACTGTCCGTCAAAAGTAGAGCTACACTTTTCCCCTACACTTTTGGTAGTTGTGTTTGCAGGTATTTAACGGTATCAATTGTGTTTGGAGTTTTCTGATACTTCGTAAATCCCGTAGAAACACGGATGTTCCCTGTGAAGAGCGCGTACAATTTTTGCGATTTTATGAGATATTTGGGCTTTTGGTTGTAAGGTGGTTGTAGATTTTGGCTGGGTATGAAACACAAAAAAGGGCTGCAAGTTTCTGTTCACAGCCCTTTATAGTAATTAATTAA
>Ga0315547_1002044_pt1 | contig 14744 bp, 9 predicted proteins | sample SalMarSW160240MG_2_FD_202542 | JGI IMG/M metagenome (GOLD analysis project Ga0315547, IMG submission 202542) | Salt marsh sediment microbial communities from the Plum Island Ecosystem LTER, Massachusetts, United States - Salt Marsh Sediment SW1601-240 ... | reverse complement strand
AACCAATACCTTTTATTTTTTCAATTAGCCTTCGGTCGACATTTTCGACTAAAACCTTTGTATTTTGAAATTCTCTTCGCACAGGATACCCTTTTCTCAGCCGGTCAAAATAAACAGTCCTTTTTTCAGCCGGCATATTCAGCATATCCTTTAAAGCCAAAACATCTTTATTTATGTCATAAATCTTACCAACAACCTGACATAATGTTTCCTGCTCATCTGTGTCACCCTTAATTTCTATCGCAGGTACCGAAGGCTCCGGCAGAAAATCATTCACATCTTTGACAGGCTCAAGGCCGAAATAATCACAGGCTGCTTTGTAAATCATAATTAGCCCCGCTATTTTGCCATCCAGAGAATAGCCGGCTATATGAGCAGTACCAATGTCAACCATCTCTAAAAGCTCGATATCAATATTCGGCTCATTTTCCCAAACATCAAGAACAGCAGCCTTTATTGAGCCGCTCTTAATTTTATCCTTCAAGGCCTGGGAATCCACTACAGGGCCTCTCGCTGTATTGATAAAGATACAGCCATTCTTCACCGAATCGAAAAACTTTTTATCAGCCAGATGATATGTCTTATCAACGCCTTTGAAGGTCAGCGGTGTATGAAGTGTGATAATGTCACAATCAAACAATTGCTCCAGAGGCAAATACTTCCTGTCACCGGTCTCTCTGTATAAAGGCGGGTCATTTAAGAAAGGTTTAATTCCTAAAGCTTTGCATTTTTTTTCCACCCTGCTTCCGACATTACCCACGCCGATTATGCCTATTGATTTACCCTCTAAAGTGATGTCAAATCCTTTTGCAATTCCAAGAAGTGCCGCTATAACATATTCAGCGACGCTGTTTGCATTCGAACCGGGTGCCGATGCAAAACCGATATTTTTTTGGGCCAGGAACACCGTGTCAATATGCTCGAAACCGATTGTTGCAGTTGCGACAAATTTAACTTTGCTGCCGGTGAGCAATTCTTCATCGACTCTTGTAATACTGCGAACCAAAAGAATATCTGCATCTTTTACAGTTGATACTGAAATATCCCTGCCGTCGATTGTCCGGACATCACCAATCGACGAAAAACATTCCTTAACAAAAGGTATATTTTCATCCGCTATAATTTTCATATAAATTCGCTTTTCATAAAAGCTGCTCTTTACAATATTTTATTTGTTTTTCCCTTCAATTGCACACATATTATCCTTGGATATAATCACCTCTAAAGTATAATACTCACAACTTAAAAAGATATTAAAGTTGAAATATAATTATGGAGGTATACGACAATGCCGGAATTTTCAAATCCATTTGGCTGTCTTGCAAACGACAGGAAGGTTACAGAGGCCGAGTTAATCAGAGCGATTCGTTTTATGGTGGCGGCAGAGTACGAAGCTGTACAGCTATATATGCAGCTGGCAGAATCCACCGATAACAAACTGGCAAAAAAGGTGCTCATTGATATAGCCGACGAGGAAAAAGTGCACGCAGGAGAATTTTTAAGGCTTCTGCATCAACTGGCGCCTGATGAGAAAAAGTTCTACGATAAAGGAACCGAAGAAGTCGAAGAAATGATAAATGAATAAAAAAATCGCAGGCATACAAACTAAATTTCGAATCCTGCGATTCTAACACCGCAGTCGGGACAGCATCCATCCTTGATATCATTCTTTTTTGTTCCGTAGCCGAGCCGTTCGATAAGCAGCCTGTCGCATTTGTAACAATAGGTGCTCTCGGTTCTCGAGCCGGGGACATTGCCGAGATAAACATAGTGCAGGCCTGCGGCTTTCCCTATTTCATACGCCCTTTGAAGGCTTTCGAGCGGCGTCGGAATCGAATCGAGGTATTTATACTGCGGGTGGAATCTGCTTATATGCCAGGGGACGTCCGCACCGGCTTTTGTCACCAAAAATTCAGCCAACCGTTTTAACTCATCTTCTGAATCATTCTCATTCGGAACAATCAGGGTTGTAACTTCCAGCCATATATCAGTCTGTTTTGCAATATATTCAATTGTATCGAGTACCGGCTGTAGATGCGCTTTGCAAAGCCTCTTATAGTAATCCTCATTAAAAGCCTTCAGGTCGATATTTATCCCGTCAAGCCAGTCTTTTGAAAAATCAATAGCTTCGACTGTCTGGTAGCCGTTACTGACAAAAACATTTGCTAGCCCGTTCTGCTTTGCAAGTTTTCCGCAATCGGCGCACAATTCCATAAAAATTGTCGGCTCGGTATATGTATAAGCGATTGATTTGCAGCCGTAATTGACTGCAGCTTTTACAATCTGTTCCGGACTTATCGCCTGGCCGTCAATTTCGCCCTGCTCTACAGCAGCCTGGCTTATCTGCCAGTTCTGACAAAAATCGCACTGGAAATTACAGCCTTCTGTAGCGATTGAAAAACTGCTTGTCCCCGGCTGAAAATGAAACAAAGGCTTTTTCTCTATCGGGTCCGGATTGGCCGAACACAGCTTGTTATAGGTGAGTGTATATAAAATTCCGTCAATGTTTTTTCGAACCCGGCATCGGCCTGTCTTTCCCTGGCCGATAAGGCAACGATGACTGCACAAATAACACTGAACCTTTTTATCCCCTGCCTGCTCCCACAAAACCGCCTGTTTAAGATTGTTTCCCTTTTCTTCCATAACACTCTGCCAATAATTTTATTGGATGAACTGCCTTTTTGCCGCTTATATGTTCTATCTGCATACCGCAGGCAGCACACTCTGTCAATACTATCTTAGCTGAAGTCCGTTTCAAGGCATCTTTTAAATTCTCCGATATTTTTTCAGAAAGCTCGTATTTATCCTTCTGCATGCCGAATGTCCCTGCCAGGCCGCAACAGCCGGCCTTTAGGTCAACAGCCTTAAAACCACACAGCTTATCAAGAAGCTCTATACTCGCACCTGTCGAGCCGAGCGCAAACAAATGACAGGGTGTATGATAAGCAAATTCACCTGCCAGCTTTGCCGCGGCAGGTTTTAATTTCCCCTCTTTATATAAATCAAAAAGATAATTCATCAGCTCGAATGTATTTTCTGAAACAAGTTTTGCATCTTCACCGGCGACAAAATGCCTTAGCTCTTTTTGTAAACAAAGAGCAGCACTGGGTTCGGAGCAGATGATTTTGTAACCTGCTTTGACGGCCTGCACCAGATGTTCCACATTGAAAGCCAAATCCTTTTTCGCAGTTTTTATGTCACCATAGCAAAGGGCAGGCAAAGGTACCGGCCGCTGTTTCGGTAATGTAACATCGATATTATTATGCCTTAAAAAATCAATTACCGCAAAGCCCAGCTCGTGGTCATTATAATTGGCAAATGTATCAACAAAATAAGCGACCTTTCCAACCGGTTTCTCAATCGGTCCAAGCTTTGCCAAATACTTATTTGCCCTTTTCAAAAAGCTGCCCCGATTGAAAGCGGGCATCTGCCTGCGTCTGTCAAGGCCGGCTGCTTTTTCAAGCAGCCTCTTAAAAAGCCGAATCCGCATAATAAAATTTGAAAGCCAGCTAAACTTACTGCCAAGCACACTAAGATAACGATTCCTCGATAAAGTAAATTCTGCCCTTTTTAATCCCTTACGCTTAACATACTGAGCTCGTGCAGCAACCATCAATTTTGAAACATCAACACCCGAGGGACATTCGACAGAGCAGAGTTTGCAATTTATGCACAAATCCAGAAACTTTTTGAACTCGTCCGATTCAAAATCCTTTTCACTTATTTTGCCCTTCATCCATAAATTAAGAACATTGGCCTTGGCTCTTGAGCTGCCAAGTTCCTCATCGAGCGCCCTGAAAACAGGACACAGGCGCAAATTTTTTTCTTTAGTCAGGCACAGGCCGCAACCGTTGCACTGCTCAAGCTCGGTTAAAAGCTCATCGCCTTCAAAAAGCAGACCGGTTTGCAACCTTTCGGGCAAAAATTCGTCTTCAGCATTTAAGTTTTTTATCATAATATCGGGGTCACTGTTAATAATTTTGCCGGGATTCATAATGCCGGCTGGGTCAAAGATATTTTTTATCTTGCACAAAACATCGTAGAATTCGTCTCCGAACTGGCTCCTGACAAAAGCAGCTCTGACGAGGCCTTCTGCATGCTCACCGCTGATTGAACCGCCGAGCGACCAGGCAAGTGAAAAAACCTCATTCGCAAGTGCAACCATTTTCTGCACATCTGCCTGTCGGCTTAAATCAAGGTAAGGCCTGATATGCAACTCGCCGTCACCCGCATGACCATAATAGGAAAGGGCAATATTATAGCGTTTGCCGATCTTCTCTATGCCGGAAACATATTCAGCAAGTTTACTGCTGTCCACAGATACATCTTCAATGAATGGGACAGGGTGCTTTCTTGTCTTTTTTCTGTCGAGCAAAGGCATAGCGTCATTGCGTAATTTCCACAATCTGTTTTGCTGTTCAGTGTCAAAAACAATTTTTCGGTTAACGGCGAGTTTTCCAACTGCAGAACTTGTTTTTTCGATTTTTTCCTTTACCTGCTGCTCTGAATCGCCGGTATGCTCAACCAGAAGAACGGCCTCTGCCGAAGGCAGGATGTCCCTGTATTGCGGCAGAGCATCCCTTGCCACATCCAGCAGAGTTTTATCCATCAGCTCACAGGCTGACGCTCCGCTATCCACAATAACAGCTGCCGCGTGCGCCATCTTTTCGAGCGAATCAAACTCAAGCAGCAGCAAGGCCTCCGCCTGGGGCAATTTGACCGTTCTAAGCCTGATTTTTGTAAATATTGCCAGTGTCCCTTCAGAGCCGGCCAAAAGTTTCGCCATATCTATTCTGCCGTTGTGACAAATTCCAGCGACGTTATAACCGCTTCGATTACGCTTTGAGTGGGGAATCGCTTTTCTTATAACCGCATTATTATTAGATAATACTGCCAGACATTTTCCAGCTATCGAACCGGCGGTGTCCAGTTTTGACGAAGGCTGAAAATCATTTTGAAACTCAACCACGCTGCCGTCTGACAGTACCGCTTCAAGGGATTCGACGTAGTCGGCCATATAACCATACTGAAGAGAATGGGCGCCCGTTGAATTATTGGCAACGCAGCCGCCGATTACGGCTCTGTTGGACGTGGATGGGTCCGGACCAATTTTCCTTTTGTATTTTGAAAGGAAACCATTTAAATCATCAAGCACTACACCAGGCTGAGTAAAAACAATCTTACCATTTTGCTCGGCGGAAATTATTCTATTCATATACCGTCGTATATCAAGAACGATACCGCTGGAAAGTGACTCTCCTGCCACACCGCTTCCGGCACCACGCGCCACAACAGGTATATTATTCTCGGCGGCATATTTTACAGTTGCAACAATATCATCGATGTCACGAGGGACGAGAACACAGGCCGGTATTATCCTGTAAATGCTTGCATCACTGCTGTAAGCGGCTCTGTGCAGCATGTCGACGAAAACGTCGCCACGCATGATTTGCTCTAAGTCACCCCCAATATCTGCCGCTGTTTTCTTCATCTGCACTTTTTTCACTTTGAATCACGCGGCTGTAACTTCAAATGGTTGATGACGCCGCCAGTTCGCAACACTTTAAGCTCTTCATTACTGACCCTGCCGTTGATAAACTGCTGAACAACACGGTCAGAATGATTGCGGATAAAATCTGCGTCGCCGTCGGCGATAATTTTCCCGTCATGTAACATAATAATACGATCTGCTATTTTATAAGCGCTTGTCATATCGTGAGTTACGGCAACACTTGTCAGGCCGAGACCTTTTTGTAACTTTAAGACAAGCTCGTTAATTATATCTGCACGAATGGGGTCCAGTCCTGTTGTGGGCTCGTCATACAATATCACTTCGGGATTCAAGGCGATTGCCCGAGCCAGTGCAACTCTTTTGCGCTGCCCTCCGGAAAGCTGAGCCGGAAAGTAATTTTGAAAACCATCAAGACCAACCAATGCCAGTTTCGATTTGACAAGCTCATCAAGACCGCTTACCTTCTTCGTCTTATAACTCCGCCTTACAGGAAACAATATATTTTCAGCTACCGTTAGGCTGTCAAATAAGGCGCCGCCCTGAAAAAGAAAGCCAAAATTCATTCGTATTTTATCCAACTGGTCTTCCTCAAGCTCATCGATGCGCTGTCCCTTGAAATAGACCCTGCCCGAATTCGGTCGTAATAAAGCTATTAAATGCTTTATCAGAACAGTCTTGCCACATCCGCTCGGGCCGATTACTACAGTGGTTTTGCCCTTCTCTATCGCCAAATTAATATTATCGAGGACAACATTTACGCCGAACTTTTTGGTGACATTTTCCAAAAAAATTATACCATCATCCTTACAAGGCTGAGAGTTTTTTTCCTGTGCCTGCGTTTCCATTTTCTCTCGTATAACCTCTTAAACTTAAAGCAACACAGTATACCGTTAACACAAATGTTTCACTAAAGCAAACTTCTCATTGGCCAGAGTGTATTGTAAATCGCCTTAAAAATCACAACGAGCGCAAAATCGAGAGCCAGTATTGAAATAAAGCTGGCAACAAAAGCCTCGGTACAGGCCTGTCCCACCCCGTGAGCTCCTTCTCTGCAGGTAAAACCCTTGTAACAGCTTATGGCTGCAATAGCTGCTCCAAAGAAAAATCCCTTTACTATGCCGATACTCAAATCCCATAACTCAACGCCCTGTGCACTGTACTCCCAGTAAGGCTGGCTGTTAATGTGAAGATAATACACGCTTACGAAAAATCCTCCAAGACTGCACATCAGGTCGGCAAAGATAATCAGGATAGGTGTAAGCAGCAGACAGGCCAGAATCCGCGGTGCAACAAGATACCGCATCGGGTCTGTACCCATACTCCTGACAGCTTCAATCTGTTCGGTAACCTTCATCGTCCCCAGCTCAGCTGTCAATGCGCCGCCGATTCGCCCCGCGAGCATGACCGCAGCAAGAACAGGGCCGAGCTCCTTAACACCGGAAATATTGATTAACACACCGAGCCTTTCCTCAAAACCCATAAATGCAAGCTGGTCATAAGCCTGAATCGCAAGCGTCATTCCGACAAAAGCACCAGTTATCATTATGACTGGCATAGACCGTACGCCGATAATATACATCTGTGTCCAAATCAAAGGGTACGTAGCGGGTTTGAAACAGCTTGCTATGGAAACAACCAGAGACCGCCAGACGAATCGGCTGAACTGACCTGCTTTTTCCACATCATTTACAAACTTGTCGTTAAGCGCAGCTATCATAATATTAACTCCTACATCAAAAATTAACTTTCCTTGAAAGATTCAAGAACAAAAAATTTATTATGAACCATAATCTCATTTAAGCTAAAATAATACAATACCTGACGTACAAAAACAACATTCATCCCTCATTATCAGAACGCTCTGTCCTTTGGTGAATTTCAAACAAAACTGCTGTCGAACTAATCTTTTCTGCTTCTTACCATTTTGGAAAGCTAATTCAAGCCGCAACTCAATTACTAAGGAAAGCTGATAATCATACTCAATCTCCTCCCTTAAAAACGCTTTTCACACTCTTCATTACATATAAGCGATTTTAACAAGCTCTTTAACAATTAATCCTGCATGTCTTCGTATTTTTTTCGAAAAAACTTATCAAAACAGCTTCTCAAAATATCATAACTTTATTGAAAATCCAAAACTTTTATTGTCAGGCTAATTTTCAAAATCAACAAACAAAAGTCCCAAAAAAAACCCTTTAAGAACTAATAAAGAAAATAATTCTCAAAAAAGCGAAAAAACTTTATTTATCTTGTGCATATTACCCATATTACCTAAAGTTTTCAAATCAACATTGCCGAAGCTTATATTGCCTATTTTAACATTGGTCTTAAAGTAGAAATTTGACATAAGAACATATAACGAAGGGGCACAAATTATGGTTGAAGACTGGATACTGGAAAATTACTTAGATGCATTACTTGAAGGAGATAGAAGCCGATGTCGGCTCATCATAGAAAAAACTCTACAATGCGGTACACCTACCAATTTAGTTTATGCTGATATCATCTGGCCAATTATGGTCGAAATTGAAAGGCTTTCGAGAGATGGCCGTATCAGCCCCGCTGCTGAGCATCTCGCCACAAGAATTAATAGAAACATAGTTGACCAGCTCCAGAATAAACTTCCACGTAAGCCATTAAAAAGCAAAAAAATCATCGTATGTTGTGTTGAGGACGAATTGCAGGAGCTTGGAGCACAAATAATAGCAGATTTGTTTGAAAGCGACGGCTGGGAAGTTAAATTTCTCGGAGGCGGTCTGACAAACGATGATATTCTTGCCTTTGTCAACAAACACGGACCTGATATCCTTCTTATTTATGGAACGGCACCAAAACAAGCGCCAACAGTTCGTCAATTAATTGACACCATAAAAGGTGTCAACGCCTGGCCTGATATGCGAATTATGGTCTCAGGTGGACTTTTTAATCGAGCCGAAGGCCTCTGGCAGGAGATAGGAGCCGATCTTTACGCGGCTACGGCCGTCGAGGCTGTTCAGGCAGCAATAAGCGAAAGAAAAGCCGAGCCTGAGCAACAAACAATTAACAGAAGAAAAAAAAAGATACCGCAAAACTCTCGAAAACGCGCCAGCTTGATGCAATGACAAATTACGATGGAAAGCATTTGTCGTAAAATTTAAAATTGAAAGTAAAACCTACAGGTTCTCTTTATATAATTTATATTCGATGCTATCAACCAGAGCCTGCCAGGACGCTTCGATAATGTTTTCCGAGCAACCCACTGTTCCCCAAATTGAATCCTTATCACGAGATTTTATGATGACGCGTACGCGTGCAGCAGTGCCGGCCTTGGCGTTTACTACACGAACCTTATAATCAATCAAATGCATATCCCTGATAGAAGGATAAAAAATATCGATTGACTTACGTAAAGCAGCATCGAGAGCGTTGACCGGGCCATCTCCCTCACCAACAATGTGCTCGATTTTATCACCAACTTTTAATTTTACGGTCGCCTCGGTAACCAAATCTCCCGAGGCATGCTTTTCAACAGTTGTATTATACTTGATAAGCTCAAAAAACGGCTTGTATGTCCCCATTATCTTTTTGACAAGCAAATCGAAGCTGGCGTTAGCCGACTCAAATTGATAACCTTCATCTTCAAGTTTTTGAACTTCAGTTAAAATCTTTGTTGCGAGCTTCTTATCTTCCGCAATTTTGGATTTTTCCAGTTCTGCGAGGACATTTGACTTACCGCTCAATTCAGAAATAAGAAAGCGGCGCTCGTTGCCTACCAGTTTCGGGTCGATATGCTCATAGGTTCGCCTGTCTTTACGAATCGCGTCCACGTGAAGACCGGCTTTGTGCGCAAAGGCACTTTCACCAACAAAAGGCATATTCATAACAGGTGAAAGATTTGCAATTTCGAACATAAAACGGGAAGCTTCAGTCAGAGTTTTCAACTTTTGCTGCTCAAGGACACCAAAGCCCATCTTCAACATCAAATCCGGTATCACAGTACACAAATTTGCGTTGCCACAACGTTCGCCAAGGCCATTCATCGTGCCCTGTACGTGTCTTGCACCTGCCCGGACCGCAGCAAGACTATTGGCTGTGGCGCATCCGCTGTCATTATGGGTGTGAATACCAACGCTGACAGTGCTGAATTTTTCACAAACATATTTTGTAATCTCGTATATTTGCTCAGGCAAAAAGCTTCCATTCGTATCGCAAAGTACAAGGATATCGGCACCCGCACCTGCAGCCGCCTCCAGAACCTTCACAGCATAATTAGAATTTTCCTTATAGCCGTCAAAGAAATGCTCAGCATCAAAAATTACCTCAAGCCCTTTGCTTTTAAGATATTTAACAGAGTCTGCACAGATGCACAGATTTTTATCGAGCGAACAGCCAAGCACCGCCTTAACATGCATATCCCAGCTTTTACCAACAAGAGTAGCAGTACTTGTCCCGCAGGCAAGAATACTATTTAGAGAAAGGTCATCAGCAGGCTTTTTATCAGCGCGATGCGTGCTCCCAAAGGCTGCAATTCGGGAGTTTTTCAGCTGAAGTTTTTTGACCTCGCCAAAAAAGTGCATCTCCTTGGGATTAGAGCCGGCGTATCCCCCCTCTATATAATCAAGACCAAGCTCATCAAGACGCCGGGCGATAGACAGTTTATCTTCCAATGAGAAGCTTACCCCCTCAGCCTGCATCCCGTCGCGAAGAGTAGTATCATAAGTCCTTATCTTTCCCATAGCTACATATCCAAAAACTACCCTGGCAGCCTTTAAAAACTATCAGCTATCATCTGGTAAATTAAGTATTAAATTGTATTTACAGCCTTTGCAATTGTAAAGAGCAAAATAACCGTACATATACTTATATCGATAAGATAAACATAATGCTCAAGGGGGCTCTTGCAGCACAAATGTTCAATCAAAACCTAAAACTGTAGATTGCAGCTAACCTTCACTAGTTCATAAAAAAAGAATTTTTATAAAATTCTTGACTTCAACCATTTTTTAAGTATAATGAAGTGTTTATAAAAATATTGAAACAATAGGATTCAGGTTTTGATTTTCTCTAATAACTGAAATGAAGCTTACAGAAATTTTGCAGACAAGTTGTGTTAAGGTCCCCTTAGAAAGCAAAGATAAAAAATCTGCAATAATTGAACTTGTGGACCTTTTAGATTCAAAGCATTTATTGTCAGACAGAGACATCGTTTTAGAATCGGTTTTAATGCGCGAACAAACGCGCAGTACAGGCATTGGTTCGGGCATTGCCATACCACACGGAAAGTGCAACGCAGTCAAAGAATTAATTATGGCGGTCGGAATTGCAGATGGGCCGATCGATTTTGAAAGCGTTGACGCCAAACCCGTTAAAATTATCCTCTTACTTGTATCACCGGCAAATCAGACAGGGCCGCACATCCAGGCACTAGCACAAATAAGCAGGCTGATGCTTGACGAAAAATTTAAAGAGAAACTTGAGAACAGCAGCTCGGCTGATGAGGCTTATGAGCTGCTGAGTAAGAAAGATAACCAGTAGCACCTTCTATCTTTGAGAAAAGAAAGAGGATTGCATTTCATTAGTTCACAAAGCTATGATGCTTTTTCCCAGAGGATTAATCCCAATTCATTAGGATCGACGAGGTCCTCGTGTTTCGGAACAATTCTAACGGCAAATCCCTGACGCCCGGATTGCTCACAGGTCATAGAACCGGAGAACCAGTGCTCACCATCCTGATTGGCACTTTTTCGGTAATCCATTTTCATAGATGTTCCATTTATAATATTTCCCCAGACGTCAACGGGGCCGTGATAAAGTTCAACAGAGATTTCATCCGGTTTTATGGCTCCAAGCTTAACTAAAGCTTTCACTTCCAGTTTAGCCCCAACTTTTAACTGCGACTGTTCCGGTTTCAGCGGCTTCTGCGGCTGACCGTTCTTAATACTGCTCTGTACATCCTTGATAGACAACTCAGGCCAGGCTGATTGTATTTTAGCCTTCCATCCTGAAAAAGCTTTTGCCCGGCTCATAGCCTCGTCGTTTAAGTATCGAAATCTGGTTGCCGCAGGATTATAAAACTTCTGAGTATAATCGGCTACCATCCTATGCGTATTAAAATTCGGGGTTATCCACCTAATTGATTCTTTAACTCTGTGAATCCAGGCTCGCGGCAGGCCGTCCGCACATCGCGTATAAAACAACGGGACAATTTCCTTTTCGAGGATATTATACATAGCTTTCGATTCAACGTTATCCTGGTAAGAAGGGTCCTGATAAACTTCGCCGGCGCCGATTGCCCAGCCGCCCTCGGGCCTGTATCCTTCACACCACCATCCATCTAAAGTGCTCATATTCAAGGCACCATTAAGCGAGGCTTTCATTCCGCTCGTACCGCTTGCTTCCATCGTCGGTCTTGGTGTATTAAGCCAGACATCCACGCCACGCACAAGATATCTGGCTATGTTAATATCATAATCCTCTAAAAACACTACTCTGCGTCTGACATTATATTGATTTGCAAAGTGAATAAGCTGTCTTATAATTTCCTTGCCCTGGCTGTCCTTCGGATGTGCTTTGCCCGCTAAAATAATCTGGACCGGCCTTTCAGGGTCGGTGAGAAGCTTAACGAGCCTGGCGGGGTCCTTAAAGAGTAAGTTACCTCTTTTATAAGGCGTAAACCTCCTCGCAAATCCGATTGTCAAAGCTTCCGGGTCGAGAACTTCCTCAGCCCAGTTTAATTCGGTATGATATGTGCCTCTGCGCTGCATTTGGGCTTTGAGCCGCGTTCTTGAAAATGCCACGAGGCTTTCCCTGTTACGCTGATGAATTCGCCAGAATTCCTCATCAGGAATCTGGTCGATAGTTTCCCAGCTAATGCCGTCAAGAAGCTCATCGGCCCAATTGGTTCCGAGATATCTTTCATACAATAAGTTCATCTCTTCAGAAATCCAGCTTTTGATATGCACTCCATTTGTGATTGAAGTTATGGGGACTTCATCTTCAGGCACATCCAGCCATAAAATCGACCACATTTTCCTTGAGACCTGACCGTGCTTGATGCTGACGCCATTTTTATATGAGCTGAGCCTTAGGGCAAGCACAGGCATTTTGAAAGGTTCTTTATCGTCCTTTGGAACAATCTTACCGAGAGCTAAAAACTGCTCTTTACTTATACCGAGCTTCGGATAATAATCGGCGAAATATTTATCGACCATCTCGAGCGGAAATTCGTCATTCCCGGCTTTTATAGGTGTATGTATCGTAAAAACGTTTCCTGCCTTTGTGGCTTCGAGAGCCTGTTCAAAACTTATATTCACTTTACTTTTTAATCGCAGTATTTTTTCCAGGCCCATAAAGGCGGCATGCCCCTCATTCATATGACAAACGGTTGGCTCAATACCCATAGCCGACAAAGCCCTCATCCCGCCTATTCCGAGCATAATCTCCTGGCGGATTCTCATCTCGAGGTCTCCGCCGTAAAGATTTGCGGTAATCATCCTGTCTTCAGGGCGGTTATCCGAAATATTGGTATCCAGTAAATAAAGCTTGACTCTTCCGACATTGACGGACCATATCTGGGCCTGCACTATTCCTGTCGGATATTCGACGCCGATTTTTAACGGCTGGCCGTCGGATTTTCGAACAATTTCAACCGGCATATTATAAAAGTCATTTTCGCTGTACACTTCCTGCTGCCACCCATCGACATTCAGATACTGGCGAAAATAGCCTTTCTGATATAAAAGCCCAATTCCTACCAGAGGCACACCCATATCCGAAGAGCTCTTTAAGTGGTCACCAGCCAGGATACCCAGTCCTCCTGAATAAATCGGCAAACATTCGTGAATGCCAAATTCGGCGCAAAAATATGCTATTAACGATTTATTGGAATCAGAACTGATTTTGTCAAACCAGGTGGGACTTTCAAGATATGTCCTTAGCTTTTCTGCGGCTCGCTTCAGTTCGCTTACAAAACCGCGATTCTGAGCGAGTTCATCCAGCCTCTTTTGTGAAACCCCGCCAAGGAGTCTGACAGGATTGTGAGACCACGCTTTCCATAACTTACTGTCAATCCTCTTGAAAAGCTGCACAAATTCGAGATTCCAGCACCAGAACATATTTCTGGCGATAAAATCCAGGTCCTTCAAAGACTCCGGTAGCGCCGGCAAAACAGTAAAAGCATGCACCCCAAACATAATCACCTCTTTATAAATCCTTTTATCACAAAGATTAAGAACACTATTTTAGGCTCGTAAAAAGCAGGTTACTTTCCCTTATTTAATCGTCAAATCGAACGTCTGCCTTAATCCGAAAAGAAGGCAAATAAAACTTTGAAATGTCACCAAAGTCCGATATTTATAATGATTCCATAAAAAAACTAAAATTGACCTTAAGAGGTATCCATCTTACAACTCAGGATATTTAGCGATGATTCCGCCTGTTGGAGGCGGAATGGAGGCGATTTTTAAAGAAAATCAGCGGTCAATATCGCAAAACAAAAGGCCTGTATTTATACAGGCCTTTTATTGACAGCAAGGTTTTCCTCCGCAGGTGCCGTAAGAAAGAATCTTGAATAAACCCAGTATTTCAAAGTGGGTAATCGTTACTTGTGACCGAAAGTCCCATCAAAGCAGGCGTTTCCGATACTTCAAGGTCCGACTTCCCTGAATATGGGTATATCGGTTTTTTCAAAAAATACTTCCTATACGAACACCGCAGGGGTCAACCTGCAACATTACCTATATTAACAAAATGCCAAAAGAATTTCAAGTAAATTTTCTCGAAATACGCAACAGCTACAATTTTTTAGAGAAAAACAACTCACTAACATTATATCGGCCATAAAAAGGCCTTTTTAACAATAGATTTTTAATTTTGTACCTGAACAAAATAAGTAACTTAAAGACCTTGAGCCATTTAATTTAAAAAAGTTCCTGTTAAAAATTTTTTAATCAGCCGGCAGACATCTTCCCTCAGCCCAGGCAAGAAGGGATTTTACCTTCTCTGCCATTGTCCTCGATAAAGGCGGTGAATTCTTTAAGGCAAGAAAGATTTTTTCAGTGTTAAGCTCAGTTTTGCTCGAAAATGCCTGATAAAGAGCCGATAGAACCGCCTGTTCGATTTCAGAACCACTGTAACCTTCCGAAACATAAGCAAGCTTATCAAGGTCAAATTTTTTAGGGTCATGGTTACGCTTTCTGAGATGAATCTCAAAAATCTGACTCCTTACATCTTTCTTGGGCAGATCGATAAAAAA
>Ga0315547_1002042_pt1 | contig 14758 bp, 15 predicted proteins | sample SalMarSW160240MG_2_FD_202542 | JGI IMG/M metagenome (GOLD analysis project Ga0315547, IMG submission 202542) | Salt marsh sediment microbial communities from the Plum Island Ecosystem LTER, Massachusetts, United States - Salt Marsh Sediment SW1601-240 ... | reverse complement strand
GAGAGCACTGTGCGGCGTTCTGCTCTGAAAATCAAGGAGTAGAAGGTGCTGTCGAAGAAAGGAGGATAGTTCGTGTCTCAAAGTGTGGCTTCAAGGAGTACTTGAGTTAGCTTTTCTGACTTGATAGCAGGAGACACACCTAATGGTGCATGGAGGATTCTGAGCTTTGGTCGAGAGCTTATTCGTTTAGCTTGGCTGTCAAGAGTTGAGTGGTTACTAAGGGGATCCATATAAAGGAGGTATGACATGGGGGCAAGCTATATCTTAGCTCATGATATGGGAACAGGCGGAAACAAGGTCGTTCTCTACAATAATGAAGGGAAGCTGCTGGGAAAATCTTTTCACCCGTATAAAACGTTCTACCCGCAATCCCGTTGGGCGGAACAGCGACCATTGGATTGGTGGCAAGCGATTGTGGACGGGACTCAAAAGGTACTAGGCGAAGTGCAGATTGACAAAAGCAAAATTGCAGCCATTTCATTCAGTGGGCACGGGATGGGGAATGTTCCAGTAGATGAGAAAGGCAATCTATTGCGTGATACCAGCATGGTTTGGTTCGATTCTCGAAGTACTGGCCAGGCCGAGAAGGTAATTGATAAGATTGGCCTTGATAAATGGTATAAGATAACTGGATGTGCTTTTGAGCCGGCGTTTTTTACGGGTTTTAAACTTATGTGGGTCAAGGAGAACGAGCCGCAGTTATTCAATAAAACCCATGTGTTTCTTGCGACCAAGGATTACATCGTAATGCGCCTTACGGGGAAGTTCTGTACGGACTACTCCGACATGAGCTTTACCGGGCTGTTTGACATCAACACGCGGGAATTCTCAAGCGATCTCTTGGAGCTAGCCGGGATTCCGCGGGAGAAGTTCCCATCTGTGTATCCTTCCACACATGTGGCTGGAGAGTTGCTTCCAGGACCAGCCCAGGAGCTCGATTTGCCACCCGGTATTCCAGTAGTTCTTGGTGGGGAAGACGTACCTTGTACCGCGGCGGGGGCGGGGGTCGTTTCCGAGGGACGGATCTACGCATATATTGGGACGTCGGGTTGGGTTTCTGTTGCGAGCCCGCAACCCCTGATCAGTGAAGGTGTGCGCATCCCGAACATCATTCACGTTGTTCCGGGGATGTACACACCACAGATGGGTGTGTACTCGGCAGGGAGCACTTACCAATGGGTGCAGGACAACATCTGCCATCAAGAAGTAGCTGCCTCGAAGAGCCTTGATATTGACCCCTTTAATCTGATGGAGCTTGAAGCGGCAACCTCGCCGGTGGGGGCCAACAACCTGTTGTTCTTATCTACATTCGCTGGCGGAGGCACGATTCACGAGAACAACCCAGATCTCAAAGGGGGGTATGTCGGTATCGGCCCGACTCACACCAGGGCAGATCTTGTTAGGGCTGCCATGGAAGGAGTGAGCCTCGATCTTGGGCTCCTGGTGCACGAGTTCAAGGGGTTAGGGATTGAAGCGCCGGAGGTCAGGCTTGTCGGCGGAGGCGGGAAGAGCCGTCTCTGGAGGCAGATTCTTGCGGATGTATTCGATTCCCGGGTCATCATGACGAACATCGGTCAAGAAGCGGCTGCACTTGGTGCCGCCATGATCGGCGGAGTGGGTGTCGGCTTGTGGAAGGATTTTACCGTTGTAGATGAGTTGACTAGGATGGTGAGCGTATCCGAACCGCGGCCGGAGAAAGTGGCGATATACGCGCAGATGCTTCCGATTTTCAAGGACGCTGTCGCGCAGATTAGTGGCGTATGCAGCCGTCTTGCTACTGTGGAGTAACATAGTGATAGGTATTGCCTGCAACTAGTGGTTCCAACCTGGATTGCTGCTTGAAACGATTGGGTGAGTCGATCAGCGAGCTTCGACTGTCTTGTTTTCCTAGAATCTATCGGCGCTTCATACTCCCTCGCTCTTCCTTGCAGAGAAGTGAGACAACAGCCCCCGAGCAGGCCCTTGACAAGCCAAGCCCCACATCTTATAATGATGTAAAGCTGTGCTTACAACCTCGGCTTGCTTAAAGAGGGGCCTCATGAACAAGGAGATAGTGGCAGCACGTAGTATGGTGAACCCACGAGCGATGGCACGTGCGGTTTGGTTCTGCCAAGCGAGTCTGTTGCTTGGAGTTGGCGTGATCGGACTTCAGGACCCTTCTATCTCCCCATCACTTCCCACGCGAAGGAAAAGAACACGATGGATACGCGATTCAGTCCAAACACAAGCGCTTTGCGAGCATAGCTACTTCAATTTGGCTATGAAGCCTATATTCGGCGTGCGAAGGAGGTGATAAACGAGCCTTTTGTACTTGTAGTGGTGTGGTTACGAGTAAGACGGTGACCGAGATCCAAAGGATGCGCAAGACTAAGGAGGGAAGAGCATGAAGCGAATGGGTAGAATCGGAGTAGTTGCTATTTTGCTGTTGGTTGTGAGTTCACTTATTTTGTTCGCGACGGAGAATCCACTCAAGCCATTTGAGTCCACTTACGGGGAAAGACAGCTTAGATTCGCGATGGTTACCATTTGCACGTCAGTACAGTTCTGGGTGCCGGTGGCGCAGGGGATGAAAGATGCCGCAGCTATGCTCGGAATCGAAGCTGTGCATATGGGACCACCGGGGCCGGATATCCCAGCGGTTACAGATGTGCTGGAAACCCTGCTTGCAGAAGGGATCGATGGTATATCGTTGTTTGTGGCCGTTCCCGGTTCATGTGACGTCATCATCGAGAAAATCATTGAGGAAGGGGTCCCCATTCTCATCCAGAATACAGGTGATGAAGCTGCGGAGAAATATGGCTTGGCCTACGTCGGTCAGAACAACTACGATGCGGGCTTGATCTGGGGACGAAAGATTCTTGAGCTCCTCGGGCCCAATCCGGCCGGCAAGAGGGTGTGTTTCCTAACCGAGACCCCCGGCCAAACCTCGCTTGAAGATAGAATGAATGCGGGCAAGACGATCCTTGAGCCGGCGGGGGTCATTGTGGATATAGTTGACACAACGACCGATCGGGGGGTGGCCTACGGTGCAGTGGAGAGTTACTACTCTGCCAATCCGGATGTTGTCGCGTTCTGCTCCGTCGATACCACGGGGAGCCCTGTCGCAGCTACCTTCATCGAGAAGGAGAGCCTTATCGGTAGTGTGTTCTCTGCGGGCTTCGATCTCGTACCGGAAGTTGTTGAGGGTATGAAGAAAGGGAGTATGGCGTTTACGATTGACCAGCATCCCTATGCTGCGGGGTTCCTTTCCATAATGCAGCTTTACCTGTGGAACACGTTGGGGATTAAACCGTCCTGGGTTGACACCGGCGGTCACGTTGTGACTCCAGAGGATATACCGCTCTATAACCTTGATGAATTAGTGGAGAAGGGGTATCGCTAACTCTAAGGTAATGTACGACGGGGCCTTCCTCTCCTCTTATGGGGGAAGCCCCGTCTTTCTCTTATTCAACCGTGTAGAACGATCAAGGAGGTACAAGAATGCCTCGAACAGTGGAAGAGATCTTAGATCATCACAATAAGGCAGTCATGGGTAATGATTATGAAGAGATAATCGCTGACTATACGGACGATGCTGTGTTGATTACCCTAAAAGGGACTCATGTCGGCAAGGAAGCGATCGGACGGGCCCTGGAGCAGCTCATAAAGGATATGCCCGACATGAGAGGCATAGAGTCTCCGACAAATGCCTTAATTATGGAAGGAGACACTCTGCTCTTGCGGTGGTCTGCGGAATCGGATACAGGCACGATTACGAACGCGGTAGACGCGATCGTTCTCAAAGACGAGAAGATATGGCGACAGACAACGAGCTTCGAAATCGTCTCCAAGTAGGCTTGGCGTAACGGGGATAATGAGTTAGAGACGGGAGCTGAGGACGCTGTTGCTCGGTATTATTGGGATTCGTCCTACACTAAAGCAAGGAGAACTGTAGAAAACGATGAGTGAGCCTATGCGGGACTTAATCGTATTCCATGACATGCAGAAATCCTTTGGTGGTGTGTATGCGCTCAAAGGGGTGTCTTTTGCTGTCAGAAGGGGTGAGATCCATGGATTAGTGGGAGAGAACGGTGCCGGTAAGAGCACGTTGATCAAGATTGCAGGCGGAGTGTATCACTCTGATGGAGGAAGCATCTTCTTCGGCGGTCGGAAAGCGGCCTTTCACAGCCCCCGAGACTCTGAACGGCTCGGGATACGAATCGTCCACCAAGAGGTGCCTGTCTGCTTAAACTTGACAGTGGCAGAGAACATTTTCCTTGACCCCTCGCCTCCCCGTCGAGGAATATTCATCGATCGAAAGCTGATGAATCGTGAAGCAGTCCAGATCCTACACAGACTTGGGGTCAACCTGGATCCAGAACGAGTTGCTGGTTTCTGTTCCCCTGCCGAACATCAGTTGGTGTTGATCGCGAAAGCCTTTGCTCAGGACGTGAAGCTTGTCATTCTGGATGAGGCCACCTCTTCTCTGTCGGATGATGAAGTGGAAACCCTCTTTGGCGTCATCAGGAAGCTTCAACAAGCTGGGACAACCTTCATGTTCGTCAGCCATCGCTTGGGGGAGGTAATCAGCATTTGCGATCGGATTACAGTGCTCAGAAATGGAGAGTATATCGATACTCTGGAGAATAATCTCCACAACATTCCTCTCGACCTCCTCACCGAGCGGATCATTGGCAGAGAGGTGCGGACGGTTGTCAGACAAGAGGATCGGGTGGTGGATACGAGCAAAGTCGTTCTCAAGGTTCAACGCCTGATGCAAGCAAAGTATGGGTTAAAAGACGTGTCATTTGAGCTACATGAGGGGGAGATCCTCGGGCTTGCTGGGCTTCGTGGGGCTGGTAGAACGGAACTCCTGCAGTGCCTGTTCGGTGTTGAGCCACCCGATTCAGGAGAGGTTTTCGTTCGAGGAGAGAGGGTCACAGTGCGAAGGCCTGCGAATGCGATCCGGATGGGGATGGGTTTGCTGAGTGAATCGCGAAATGAAGCTCTTTACTACATGCATAGTGTTCGTTCAAATATCGCTTCGGTCATCATTGATCAATTACGGCATTTTATGCTTATCAATAATAGGGAATATTCAAAGGTGGCTGACAAATACGTTGAGGACCTACGGATTGACGTTCCGACCATTCATAGCAAGGTCTTTAATCTGAGTGGCGGCAATCAACAGAAGGTGCTCTTTGGGCGCTGGCTTTCGGCGGGGCCCGAAATACTGTTACTCGATGAGCCAACCCGGGGGATCGATGTTGGTGTCAAGGCGGAGATCCGACGTCGCATCTTGGATTTGGCTCTCGCGGGGATTTCGATCATATACGTCTCTCTCGATTTCGAAGAACTGGTGCAGGTGGCCGACCGAATCCTGCTCATCTCCCACGGCGAACTTGTTCGAGAGTTACGCAATGACCAGATGACAGTAGCTAACATCGTGAAGATGATAAACAGGTATGAGCGAGCGAGCGACGATCTGTGCTTTGGCGAGGCTGTAGATGTAATGACGAGGAACTAGGGAGGTGCGCCCAGATCGGATGATCCCAGGGACTTGGTTGTTGAGCAGAGGAGTGACGATTTGTCGCAGGGCGTGCTGCACGTGTTGACCAATCTAAATCGTACTAGATTGGGCGACTCGGCTTTGGGCTAATCGAGTCCTTGAACAAAGGTAGGGGAAGGTCATTACGGCGCATAAAAACCACTAGGAGGGTTAAGCTGATATGAAGAGGCTGTTGAGAAGGTTGCTCAGAATGCGCGAAGCCGGAGTGCTGCTGGCGTTGATCTTAATCATGTTGTTCTTCGGTTTCTATACTAGCACTTTCTTTACCGCTAGGAACTTGACGAATGTACTTCGCCAAAGCTCTGTCCTTGGGATCATGGCAATGGCGGTTACATTTCTTATTATCTCAGGGGAGTTCGATCTCTCAATCGGGTCCACCTTTGCCTTCACGGCTATTGTGTCTGTCGTAATGATGGAGAGTGGCATCGCCCCCACGTTGGCATTTCTGCTTGCCCTGGTTATGGCGGGAATCATTGGATTGATGAACGGGTTTCTTGTTACCAAAGCTAAGATCCCGTCATTCATTGCGACGCTTGGCACGATGATGGTTGTCAGGAGCTTGGTCCTTATCAGTTCAGCAGGGCGACCACGGGTCCTTGGGGATCGGGGTCTGATCGGTGAAGTCATGGGGGGCGGGACTCTATTCGGAACAATACCGGTTCCTATCGTGTGGCTTCTCGTTGTGGTAGGGCTCAGTTGGGTCCTTCTCAGCAAAACGACTTTTGGTTACAAGGTCTATGCAACAGGGGGGAATATACAGGCAGCCAAACTATCTGGGATCAATACCGATCGGATTAAGATTATCAACTACTTCCTGACCTCCTTTGCCGCGGGCTTTGCAGGGATCATATCGCTCTGCTTCCTGCGCATGGTAGCCCCGGTGCAAGGAGCAGGATATGAGTTGGAGGCGATAGCCGCTTCGGTTATCGGTGGGACAGCCCTATCGGGGGGTATCGGCAGCATCTTTGGCGCATTTCTTGGCTCATTTATCTTGGCTGTGATCAGGAATGGGTTAGTGTTGATGCGCACGAATCCGTACCTGCAAAACGGAGTGCTGGGGGCAGTCATCCTAATCGCTGTTGTAGTCAACGTCCGTCTCGGAGCTGCGCGAGGGAGTGGTGGCAGAAGGTTGCAACAATCTGCTGCGAAAAAGCCACCGGAAGAAGAGATCGGACAATAGATTGGGCCACATCCCCATCGGATAGTGAGACGCGGACTGTAGAGCTTTTCAGAAGGAGTTAACATGGAAGCAAGAGAGCTTGACAAGAATACCTTAGCGAACATGATCGATCACACGGAGCTACATGTAGATGCGTCGTATGGCGATATACGAAGGCTCTGCTTGGAAGCTACTAAGTATGGATTCGCTTCATTGGCCATCCATCCGGTCAACATACCGCTTGCTGTCAAGCTATTGAAGGGATCAACGGTCAAAGTCGATGCTGCCATTGGTTTCCCCACCGGCGCGTTTACGATCGAGGGGAAGGTCTTCGAAACCAAGGACGCGATAAAGAAGGGAGCCGAAGAGATCGATTTTGTCATGAATGTCGGGATGTTCAAAGCCGGCAATTATGGCCTAGTCAAGGACGAGATGCGAGCGATCAAGGAAACAGCGGGTGATATCGTAACCAAGGTGATCCTGGAAACCTGTGTACTCACCGACGAAGAGAAGATAATCGCTTGTCAGATCGCCAAAGAGGCAGGGATAGACTTCGTGAAAACCTCAACTGGATTTGGCGAGAAGGGCGCAACTGTTGCAGACATCAAGCTCATGAGACAAACAGTTGGGGGAGAGATGGGCGTCAAAGCATCGGGTGGCATACGAAATACGAAAGACGCACTCGCCATGATCGAGGCAGGGGCAACTAGGCTTGGCACCAGTGCGGGGATTGCCATTATCGAAGGCTTAAGAGAGTAAGGACGAGCGGCATCTGACCAAAGGAGAAGGAATGAAGAAACAGGCTCTAGCACGGACGATCAAGACGGGCATTCAGCGAACAGACTTGACGGAAAACGAGGTCAGGCAGGCCATCGAACGGGCGAAGCATTATCCGTTTGTTGCTTACGCCGTTGATGCACCCTATCTCGAGCTTGCCAAAGAGCTCTTCGAGGGAACTGAGGTATTGCTCACCGCTCCCGTTTCTTATCCCCTTGGGGGAATGACCCTAGAAACACGGCTTGATCAAATAGCGTTCGCCATCAAAGTAGGCGCAGACGAGATCAATCCGGCACTTAATTTCAATGCGATAAAGTCAGGTGATTTCTCCACTGTCTTGGATGAGATAAAGCGCATGGTCGAAGCAGCGGGCGATAATCTCGATGTAATCGTGATCCCTCAATTGTACATTCTGACCAACGAAGAAAAATTGAAGGTCTGCCACATCATCTTAAAAGGAGGGGTTACCGCAGTGAAAACCAACGGGCATGGCAGCCTGTGCAGGCCGGAGGATATCACCCTTCTGAGAAGAGAGTTTGGGAACGATCTATCGATTGAAGCCTCAGGTGGTATCCGGACCACGGCACAGGCCGCTGAGTTGTTGGAACTGGGGACAAACTTCATCCACACGTCGACCCCTTACTCAGTGCTGGAGGACGCAGAATAAGGCTCCTTAGCCAAATCGCCTGTCGTAGGTCTCTATTAATGCGACGCCCGAGCTGGTACCAAGGCGCGAAGCCCCCGCTTCGATCATTGCCAAGGCATCCTCCAATGTTCTTATGCCGCCGGCAGCCTTAACCTTAAGTTGAGGGGCTACTGTTTCATGCATGAGCTTGACATCTGGAATGGTCGCTCCTTTCTTGTAGCCGGTGGACGTTTTCACGAAATCCAAGCCGATCTCTTTTGCGAGTTCACACGCCTTGATCTTTTCATCATCGGTAAGCAAGCACGTTTCCAGGATGATCTTGGCGATCTTGTCCCCGGCTGCCTTCCGGAACAGCTCAAATTCCCTTTTCAGCAGATCCCAGTCTTTTGCTTTCGCCGCGGCTACGTTCATCACTAAGTCGACCTCGGTTGCCCCTTTTGCGATAGCATCTTCGGTTTCAAATGCCTTTATTTCAGGAGGGTAGGCACCCAAGTGGAATCCAAGGGCGGCACAGACAGCAACGCCCGTATCCTTTAGGAGCGAGGCAGCCAAGGGAACCGCAACAGGGAAGATTGCCACAGAGGCGAACCCGTACTTCTCGGCCTCGAAACAAATACGCTTGATTTCCGCGTCACTGCGGTGAATCTTGAGGTAGGTATGGTCAATGGTCTTGGCAAAGGTTTTTCGATCGATCGTCATGGCGTTCACTCCTTTTTTTGATAAGCCAAGGTCTTATCCATCCCCATGACCTGGAATGCGGTGCTCGTATGGATGCGCTCAGCTCCAGCATTCAACATAGCGATGGCGTCTTGGTGGGTGCGAACCCCACCCGAGACTTCGATGTGGATATCGTCACCGAACAGCCGCTTGATAAAAACGACGTCCTCCACTTCTGTCTTCCAGCCAAAACCGGAAGCGGTTTTGATATCTTTACAGCCTCCTTTCAATAGTGCCTCGCACGTCTTCGCCTTCTCGTCATTGGTAAGAACGGTGACCTGAGGAATCATGACGATCTTGAGATCGCTAGCAGCGTTCATAATCTGCCGGACCTCCTCCTCAACTGTCCCGAAATCACCGGACTTAATGGCAAGGTAGTTCATGGAGACATCGATATCATAGGCTCCGTGGTCGCGCGCATACTCGACTTGCTTTACCTTGACGTCTTTGGTCATCCCCCCCAAGGGGTAGGACGCTACGGTCGTCACGTGGGTAGACACATCCTTTAACAATTCCACGGTAATGTCAATAAAGGGTAGATCCACAGCCAGCGATGCAAAACCGTAAGGCTTTACTTCGTTAACGAATTTGGTGATGTCAGCGGCGGTCACGTTGGCCTCGATAAGGGACGAGATGATGACCTTAGCCATTTGTTCTGGCTTCATCGCTTCGATTTGAGCCATAACTCCTCCTTTTTTTATTTGTCAGAGCGTTTTTCGTGTTCCCTGGATGGCTACGCTTACTCAGACTTGGGATTTCTTGTCCAGGTAGTTTCTTGGCGTTTCTGGTCGTTTTAAAACCATGTATTTTCCCAGAATCCCGCCTCACACTTCATCTCCTTACATTAGCATAATAGCTTAACAATATTACTAGATGACTCGTAGCGTTTCAAGTGGGCCTAGCAAATAGAGGGAGACATGCAAAAAACAATTCTTCGCCCCGTGGCTTGGGCTATATGCTTTGGCGAGGCATTGCACATGGGGAAGGTTCTTCTGTTCCTTTTCCTCTTAAGAGAAGGGATGCTTGAGAAGGGGCCTGTTCTTGCGTTCGCGCGCGCGATTTACTCACAAAGGCTTGACGGCACCCAAAGAGGTGATGTATAATGGTGCGGATATTGTAAAGCTGTCATTACAATGTAATGATATGTTTGGCTGATCATGGGCGAAAGGAGCGCATATGGGAACCGAGCTGCGAAAACTGCTTGCGGAGATGCAGGAGACTAACAGCACATTGGCTGAAGGTAAGTACGCTAACTACATTGGAGCTTGGCGAGACTTTTCCGGTGTCGCTCGTCAGAAGGGCGCACTCTCTCAAAAGCAAAAGGCATTGATCGGGCTTGCCATCGGGTTGTCTAAGCGGTGCACGCAATGTATCGCCTACCATACTCAAGCGGCTTTCTCCTTCGGAGCAACGCCAGAAGAGGTCTTGGAAGCGGCCTTCGTAGCAGTGCTCATGGACGGCGGTCCTGCTCAATCACACTTGAAGTTGGTGATGGAGGCCATTGAGGAATTTAGCGAGCCTGAATAGGCAAGATACCGAGACAAAAGAAGCAAAAAGATATCTTTGCGGAGGTGGAAAGGGTGATAGTTCAGTTCTCATACTCGCTAGAACCAGATCAAATCAAGATGCCAGGGCCGATCGATCCACCGCGCGTAATCCCTCGATCACGGATGGTCGAAAAACCACAAGCCGCAGGACCCCAAGAGGTGAGGTGGGGATCGTATAACAACACGAGTTTTGTACACATGTTTGTACATTCGGGAACCCACATGGATGTGAACTTCCACGTTGACCCAGATGGATTCAAGATGGGAGCATTCAAAATCACTGACTTCATCTCCGAACGACCCATGCTCCTTGAGATTCCCAAGGGAGATATGGAGCGTATACTCGTAGAAGAGCTCGAACCTCATGCGGATGTACTCAAGCAAAGCGATTTTCTCTTCGTGTACACCGGTTATTCCGAGTACAGAGAAACTGATGCGGCCCGTTACCTTACAAAGCAGCCGAGCTTCTCAGTAGATGCCGCGCACTACCTGATGGAGAACTTTAGTTTGAAGGGAGTAGGTGTTGATCTTATGGGGATTGAGAATATCGGCGAAGCAAAAGGTCTGGACCCACAGTTCCCCGTTCACAAAGCTTTCCTCAAAGCAGGTCGGAAGTTCTATCTCGTGGAGGATGCAAACCTTGCGCCCCTTCTCGGCAAGAAACTTCTTCGATCTTATGCGATTCCACTTCTTTTGCCCGATGCAGAAGGAATGATGCTGACAGGTTTTGCGGATGCAGAGAGATGATTGGGCAATGAAGCTTGAGCACTTTGGTATCTATGCTCATGATACAAAGACCTTGGCGGATTGGTATCGCAATACGCTGGGGTTCTCCGTTGTTAGGACCCTCGAGAAGGAAGGCCGGCCACCAATCTACTTCCTGGCGGCTGACGAGGGTGGGGAAATTGAGATTCTTCCCACCAAAGAATCTCGACCAACGCGAGAGCTGAATGATGCAGGATTCAGTCACATCGGGTTGATCGTAGAGGATTTTGAGGAGATCGAAACTGATCTGAATCAAAAAGGGGTTTCCCTCGAAGGTGTTAGAGAAACGAGCAACGGCTGGAAGATAGGATACTTCAAGGATCCGGAAGGGAACGTACTGGAGATTGTGCGACGCTAGCAGCGAGGAGCACTTCGGAAGCGACATCCGGGGAGAGAATTGTCTCTGGGTGTGCGGGAGATGGGGACGGGGTTACTGGGATGGGAGAACTTAGAAAGGTTGGTGATATGACTGGTTTTAAAACGGTTCGGATGCAATACAGCACTGCCTGGATGGATATCTCGGTACCAAGTGACGCGATGGTTCTTGAATACGGTACCCCGGCATTCCCGGAGATCGCTGTACACCCGAATCCGCAGCAGGCGGTGCGCGATGCGCTGGCCAATCCAATTGGAATGGAGCCTCTTCCTGCCTTGGTGAAACGGGGAGACAAAGTAGTCATTGCGTTTGATGACGGTTTCAAGAAACCCGAACCAATTAAGTATGTCATCCCTATAGTCCTTGAGCAGCTACGAGAAACAGGGGTAAACGAAGAGGATATCTCGTTGGTTTGTGCAATCGGTGGACACCGCAAGATGACCCCACTGGAATTGCGAGCCCACCTGGGCGAGGACTTATACAAGAGATTCTGCCCGTTCGACGGCGGGAAGAGCAGGATCCGCAATCACGACTGTACCGAGGGCAATGTACATCTCGGTGCAACAGACCTCGGCGATCAGGTCGAGTACGATCAGGTGCTCGTCGAAGCCGACCAGGTAATATACGTTGGCACGATCTTCCCACTGGGATTTGGAGGATACGCTGGCCAAGGTGTTTCGATCGGTCTTGCTGGGGCTCGCTCCCTCGACTCATTGCATAGCCATTCGGTCTACAAGACGAAAGCAGTATTAAACGCCGAATACCTGCCCGAGCGCAACATCTACCGAAAGCATAAACTTGCTGTTCACAGGAAGGTTGAACAAGAGATCGGAAAGAAAGTCTTCTATGTCGACGCCCTCCTGGGACCTGACCATCAAGCCGTAGCCTTCTATTGTGGACACGTCCCGGAGTTGGAGAAAAGGGAGTATCCAGATGCCGACAAGTGTTTCCTGGTTCAGATTCCTCAGTTCGATATCGTCGTGTCTGGGGTTCCTCACGACCTTTCATACGACACAAGCGATAATCCAGGTACTCTTGGCGTGTCGTCCCAAGTCTTGCGGATGGCGCGGGACAAGCCGCTGCTGCGAGAAGGAGGTGTCCTTATATCGTTGTCACAGTGCAGAGGGATCATCTCCAAGCATCGACCTGCTGATCACGAGGCACTCAGACTTTTCAGAGAGTGCTACGACCTTGAGGAGTTCTTTTCGCACTCGGACTACTTCTGGAACCATCCGGAGTACCTGCATGCGTACAAGTATCACTATGCGTTTAGCCCCAAGCACAGCATCTTCATGTGCGGAGATGCAGCTCACCACTGGAAGCTGACACGCAAGTCGATCATAGCTGGGGACGTTGTACCGGGATTGATTCGTGAGCATGGGCTCACGCCGGCAAAAGATTTTGACCGGGCGTTCGAGATTGCACTTGACACTGTCGGAAAGAAGCACCCCGATATTCTGGTACTTCCTAGGTTCTTTGCCGATCCTCGGCCCGTCTTCAACGTGGCTTAGGGTGAGGTGCTATCAGCCAGAAGCAAAAAGATAGGTTGTCCAAATCAAGAGAAGAGGTGGTTTAATGCTAGAGGGATGTTTGCAAGAATCCACGGGGGGGTTAGTGGTTGAACCCTTGAACTGTCGCGGTTGCCGAAGTTGTCAACTGGCCTGTTCGTTTGCGAAGTACAGCCTGTTTAACCCGGCGAAGTCCATGATTGTTATGGAGCGGGATGTGCACACTGGACATGCAGCACCAATGATCTGCCCCATCGGGTGTGACCTCTGCGGTGGAGATCCTGCCTGCGCCAAGGCATGTCAATACGGGGCGATCACATACGAGCGCGATGCGAAAGGGTTCAAAACCCTTGTGCATCTATGAGAAAGGAGAATCGCCGTGTCTAGTCCGAACAGTTGGATCTTGCATGTAAATTTATCGAGCGGAGAGGTTGAAAGGAAGCCAGTTGAAGAAGGAATCGATAGTGCCTTTCTAGGAGGTTCAGGTGTTGGCTGGAAGTTGGTAGCAGACCACTTACAGGCCCACATCGACCCACTCTCTCCGGAGAATCTCATCAGTATCAACCCCGGCGTTCTTGTAGGAACGCTCACTCCAGGTACACCGAAGACCACCGTGATCACGAAGTTTCCTACGATCGCGTCGGAGGACGGGAAGCATTATGTCGGTGCATGTACAGCAGGAGGGCGGTACCTGGGTATTGCCCTCAAGCGCGCCGGCTGTCACCACTTGCTTATCACGGGAAAGGCGTCTCACCCGGTTTATCTGCGAATCCGAGATGGTGGAGCAGATATCGTTGACGCTCGAGGTTTCTGGGGACACGGGATTGAGGGGGTCGCAAACGACCTCGTCCGCCGAGAGGGCCCGATGACGGGCACAGTCGTGATCGGAACGGCCGGAGAGAACTTGGTGCGTCACGCCTTGACCATCGTTGACAAGACGAACTCACTAGGACGGGGCGGGCTGGGAGCAGTGATGGGCTCAAAGAATCTGAAAGCCATCGTTGCGAACGGCACAGGAGATGTCGGGGTCGCGCAGCCGGCCGAGTTCATGAAAGTTAGTGAAGCCCTTCGCAACCATGTCCTCCAATGGCCCAAGCGGGAACACTGGATCGATCTCGGTTTGGCAGCAGGGTGGGATACCTTTAAGCACACTCAATACCCGGGGATCTGGCCGAAGGACCGTTGGGACGAACTGTACGGGGAAAAGACTCGTATGGAGACCGTAGAAGACGTTATCCCCTGCAATTCTTGCCTCCTTGGTTGCCGTCTCAGGTGGAAGACCAAAGGTGGCGAATATGACGGCGAAATCGGCTTCGGATCTCCGTTTAGCAAGAGCGCCACATCCGGAATGCTCCTTGGGGTAGAGGATCATCGGAAGATGATCCACTTCGTGGCGGATGCCAACTCTCGCACCGGCATCGACTTTTATACGACGACCCGACTGATCGATTTCGTTACGCGAATGTACGAGCTTGGCCGGTTAAGTAAGGCGGATACGGGTGGCCTGGAGCTCAAACGCGAATACCCGACCTACTTGAAACTCTATGAAATGACCGTAAATCGAGAGGGCTTCGGGGAGATCCTCGCTGATGGGTGGATACGCCTTAAGCAAGAGTTTGGCCTTGATCCGCAGGAATATTGGTATGCCGGAATCTGCAAAGGGGTGGACTTCATCTACGACGCTCGCCCTTCAAACTTTCATCCCCTCATGATGA
>Ga0315547_1002037_pt1 | contig 14768 bp, 14 predicted proteins | sample SalMarSW160240MG_2_FD_202542 | JGI IMG/M metagenome (GOLD analysis project Ga0315547, IMG submission 202542) | Salt marsh sediment microbial communities from the Plum Island Ecosystem LTER, Massachusetts, United States - Salt Marsh Sediment SW1601-240 ... | reverse complement strand
GTATCAATGAAGGTAACTACGGGTCGAGAAAATTTCTCTGCCAGGTTCATTAACCTCTTTGCCTTCCGATACCCTTCAGGATGAGCCATGCCAAAATTTCTGACAAGGTTCTCTTTGATTGATTCCCCTTTCTGGTGTCCGATAAAAACCAGTCTCTCCTCCCCCATTCTGGCAAAACCCCCCACGATGGCCTGATCATCAGAATATAACCTATCTCCATGAAGTAATATAAAATCATCAAAGATCAATTTGGCCAAGGTAAGGGATTTAGGGCGATTGGGGTGTCTGGCTAGCTGAACCGTCTGCCAGGGAGTAAGATTAGCAAAGGTTTCTTTTTCAAGTTTTTTCAAGCGTTGTTGAAGCCGGTTTATCTCCTCCTCGAAGTCCAATCCTTCCTTGGAGGTTAAACCCTTTAGTTCTTCAATTTTACGTTCCAACTCCAGAATTGGCCTTTCAAAATCGAGGCTATATCTATTTTGAGCCATCATTTTTTATTGGTCTAATATGTCTGATACATAGACCAACTGTATCTTCCTTTTTTCTAACCGAGATAAGATTTTCTTTAAAGCCTCCGCAGTGATGGGGTCGACATGAGCAATCCCTAGCGCCCCTCCTCTCTTTTGAGCAGAGGAGATGAGCTTTTGAAATTGTGATTCGATATAGCTCGAATCTTTTTGGTTATCCAAAAAGACCTGCCGCTGAGTTGATTTTATTCCCATCTTCTGAGCCAAAGGAAAGGCTATGGAGCTGGAGACAGTTCTGCTATCGACAAAATAGAGTCCCTCGGCTTCTACCGCCTGCAGCACAGCCCGCATAGGTTTTTCCTGGGTAGTAACAAGGGAACCCATGTGGTTGCTTAAACCTACTACATAGGGTACATCTTTTATTGCGCTCTTGACCATTGAGCTGATTTGTTCGGAGCTCATCCGGTTAAGAACTATCCATCGATAACGATTGATAAAATTTTTTTGGGGCTCCATGGGAAGATGCAAGATAACCTGCTTCCCATTACGATGGGCCTCTTCGGCAATGCTTTTAGCATAAGGAGTTCCAGGGATAATCGAGATAGTAAAAGGCAAATCCAGCTCTTTCAGTAAAAAATCTACCGTCTTACCATGCGAATATCCAAAGTCATCAATGAGTAAGGCAATCTTAAGTTTTTGGAGAATAAACTCTAAAGTATGGGTAATTCTCTCATCAAAGCCGAGACTTACCACTATTTTATAGCGATCCTTAAGATTTTCTCTTCTTGTCCCGTGGATCTTCAGCAAATTTCGTCGAAGCTCTCTCTGAATTTGATCAGGGAGCTTATCCAGCGGATAGTCAAAGGGAATCTTCAGAGTCTCTCGCACCTGGAGATAGGTCGGAAAAGGTCCTACCCACTTTATTTTTTTGCTCAAGACGGAAAAATTAAGTGCCTTAACCACCTCATCAACTTTTGAGTCTATCCTAGAAAGTTCTTTCTGATAGATAGAGATCTTGAGGTAAAAGAAGCTCCCTATCCCTACCAGACAGATAATTAATCCAATTAAAAGATATAGAATTTTGTGAGATTTTTTTGCCATCTATTTACTCAATAACTTTAGCGCTTGCAGAAGTTGAAGGTCATTAAGATAATCGTTTTCCCTGTCTTTGTCTTCTTCCCGCAGAAATATTTTTAATAGATCAATCTCAACTTCAATCCCCTCCTCCTTAAGTCTGTCCAGGAAGAAAGTTAGGTCCATTTCCTCCCAGTGGGGATACTTCGCCAGAAATTCCTTCACCCACTTTGATTTTTTTAATTGGGCTAAAGTCTTTTTCTCTTCCTCAGTTGGTTCAAAGGCCTCCACTTTCATATAAGGTTCAATTCCCTTGCCCTCTATGCTTTCTCCTGAAGGAGTATAATATTTCGCCGTAGTTAAGGCGATAGCTCCTTCGTTGGCTAAGGGAAATATCTGCTGCACCGTTCCTTTACCGAAGCTCTTGATTCCCATCAGAATCCCACGGTTGTGGTCTTTGATTGCCCCGGCCACGATCTCTGAGGCACTAGCACTTCCTCCATTTATCAGGACTACCAGAGGTATATACACTGCCTCACCTCCAGGATAGGCGTGGTAAATCTCATTTTGCGAGGAGTCTCTTCCCTTTGTGGAAACGATGACTCCCGAGTCGAGAAATTCATCGGCTACTTCTACTGCCTGAGAGAGAAGTCCGCCCGAATTATATCTTAGATCCAGAATAAGCCCTTCCGTCTTCCTATCTTTCAACTGGGCCAGGGCCCCTTTAAAGTCCTCATCCGTATTTTCATCCATAAAACTCATGATCTTAATATATCCTATGTCATTAGGTAATATCCTTGGTTCAATGTTGGGAGACTTGATAATGGCCCTGGTGAGATTAAAATCCAGATATTCTTTTTCTCCTTCTCTCTCAATAGTTATCTTTACCTGGGTTCCTGGCTCACCTCGCAGCTTCCTGGCTGTCTCGATGAGGGTAATTCCTTCCGTTGATTTCCCTTCTATCTTGATGATCCTATCCCCTGGCTCGATTCCAGCTTCACTGGCAGGAGTTCCCTCTAAGGGAGAGACTATGGTAAGGAAATTATCTTTGATAGTGATCTGAATCCCCAAGCCCCCAAATTTTCCCTCCCTTTCCGTTTGCCATTCCTCATAACTACGAGGATCCATCCAGTATGAATGAGGGTCCTCTAAGGATTCAATCATCCCCTTGATGGCTCCCTCTATAAGTTTGGAAGGCTTAACCTTTTCCATATACTGAGTCTGGATAGTCTGATAGGTGTCAATTAAGGGCTCCAAATCCCGGAAAAGGTCGCCCCCTGCCCAAACCCGGGAGAATAAGATTCCCCCTATGGTGATACTGAAAAAGACAATTAAAATTAGCCATCCTCTATTTTTTTTCACTTATTCTTTTCCTCAAACTCCGTATTATTTAACAACACCATCCTCCCAGAAATCGGCGAATTTGATTTCTAAAGGTTCATCTTCTCGACTAACTCTTGAGAGTTTCTCATCACCGACTCTATCTCTCTATAAGATAGTCCTGCCCCTTGTAGGATTTTTCTTGCCGTCTCTTCAGTTATTAGATCCTCTACTCTGTGAGCATCAGTGTTCAAGATAAGTTTTGCTCCCCACTTGGTGGCCAGCCTTGCCAGCCATCCGTTGGTCAAGCTATGCCCTTTTCGGCTGGATATCTCCAGATAAATTCCTCTTTCCTTAGCTATTTTGACTTCCTCTTCAGAGATCAGGCCCGGATGGGCTAGAATATCGATATCCGCGCCTAACGCTGCTGTGTTGGTACCCTTCGGAACTGGCTCTACTATGGTTTCTCCATGTACTATTATGAGCTTAGCTCCTTTTTCTCGCGCTTTCCTGGCGAGTTTATTGATCAGGGGAGGTAATAAATGGGTTAACTCCACCCCAGGAATTACTCTAATATCACTATTTAGATGTGCATTCTCTCGGCAAAACTTAACTATCTGAGGAACTATCAAGTCTAAATTCGATGAATCAACATGATCAGTGATGGCCAAAGCCCTATATCCCTTTTTCTTTGCTCTTTGCACCAGCTCAGCCGGACAAAGCTGCCCATCACTTAGGAGACTATGAGTATGTAAGTCGATCAACGCGGTCTGCTCCTATTTTTATTAGTATATTAGCATATTTTTAGGATTTTGTAAAATCTTCCTCGGCAAAAAAATATCCACAGGCCGAAGAAGCTATGGTTGGTCAGTTTCCAAACAAGAAATCTCTCTCTTTCTTTTAATGAGCCCAACACAGCCAATAACTCTCTATCCCTTATAAGATAGTTATTAACAGAATTATCCACATTATCCACAGGAAATTATTTCCCCCTTAAAAGGAAGAATTTTCCGGGAAAGCCACTAGTGTGCTCAATGAGAGAGAGATACAACCACGGGGCAGAATTAAAGAAACTGAAAAAATGTGGATTTCAAAAGCCTAAGTTAGGTTGAGCATCGAGAGAAAGGGGGGAACTCTTGCCCTGCTTAACTTTGGCATAGGCGCAGGCAGCTACCATAGCGGCGTTATCGGTGCAGAGCTCTAAGGGAGGAAAGAAAATCTCCATCTGATCGGGTTTTTCTTTTTCCAGAAATGAGCGAAGGAAAAGATTGGCTGATACTCCTCCCCCCAAAATAATTTGTTTTACCTTTTTTTGCCAGGCCGCCTTAAAGAGATTTTTGCTGAGCATTTGAGCTATCTTGAGCTGAAAGCTGGCGGCAATATCGGCAGGGGAAACAGGAGCTTTTTTCCTTTCCAGATCCTTAACATAATAGAGCACGGCTGTCTTTATTCCGCTGAAGCTAAAGTCCAAGTTATTGTTTTTGAAATGAGTTAAAGGTAGATCTATGGATTGAGGGTTTCCTTTTTTAGCCACTTTTTCAATCTCAGGGCCCCCTGGGTATCCTAAATCAAGGATCCTGGCCACTTTATCAAACGCTTCTCCCACCGCATCGTCTCTGGTAGTACCCAATATCTCATATTCTCTTTCCTCTGATAAATAGATGAGTTCAGTATGACCGCCAGATATAATCAAACCTACTAAAGGAAGGACAATTTCCGGATAGCTAAGGAAATTAGCATAAAAGTGAGCTTCCAGGTGATTGATGCCGATAAAGGGTAGCTCAAGTGCGTAAGCTAGCCCCTTGGCCGCAGTTAACCCTACCAGAAGTGAGCCCAACAGGCCTGGTCCATAGGTAGCAGCAACAGCATCTAGATCTTTCAGCTTCATCTGGGCTTCACCTAGAGATTCTTTTATAATGGGAATGATAAGTTCCAGATGCTTCCTTGAGGCTATTTCAGGGACTATCCCCCAGAATTTTCGATGTAGATTTACCTGAGAGGCTACCACATTGGAAAGTATCTTTTTTCCATTTTCTACCACGGCGGCGGCCGTCTCGTCACAGGACGTCTCTATTCCCAGAATAAGCATAAGATACACCTTGAGGTGGGTTTACGTCATATGAATCGGTTTTCCCTGGGCTTTTTTGGCTGCTTCCATTACAGCTTCAGAAAGGGTAGGATGAGCGTGAATGGTGCCACCTATTTCATCGACGGTTAGTTCCCATCTAACAGCTAGAGCAATTTCATGCACGAGATCGGCCGCATGAGGCCCTATGATCTGCCCGCCAAGAACCTCACCACTTTCCTCCTCTACGACCAGTTGCACAAAACCATCTGTCTCATCCAGAGCCTGAGCTTTACCGGAGGCAGAAAAACGGAATCTACCGATCCTGGCTTCAATTCCTCTCTCCCTGACCTTGTCGAGAGTGAGTCCCACTGTGGCAATCTGAGGAGAAGTAAAGATACAGTTGGGGATACTGGTGTAGTCAATTTTGGAATCAACTCCCAGGGCATTCTCCGCCGCCACAATCCCCTCCTCAAAGGCTACGTGAGCTAAAAGATATCCTCCCACCACATCACCGATGGCATAAACCCTCTGCTCACTTGTCTGCATCCTTTCGTTAACTAGAATATTTCCTTTTTGATCAAGTCTTAAATCTAGATTTTCCAGACCAAGACCCTCGGTGTAGGGAGATCTTCCTACACAGACCAACATTTTTTCTGGGGAAATTTTCTCACCATTATCCAATCTCGCAGTAAGGCTATCTTTCTGATAGTCAGTTATCTCTTCTAGTCTGGTGTCAGTGAAGATGTTTATTCCTTTTTTTTGGAGGATTTGTTTCATCATCAGGCTAATTCTTTTATCTTCCTGAGGAAGAATCGTATCCATCATCTCAACCATAGTGATCTGGGTTCCCAGAGGACCAAAAATAGATGCAAATTCACAGCCAATTACCCCCGCACCCACGATAAGGAGACTCTGGGGAATTTGTGTAAGTTCTAAGGTGGTCTCACTGGTGAGGACAGCCGGATGATTGAAATCAATAAAGGGAAGCAGGACAGGCTTAGAGCCAGTAGCGATAATAGTAAAGTCGCCTTCGATTTTCTCTTTACCTTCGTTTGTTTTAACCTCGACTTTATGAAGGTCAAGAAAGCTTGCCTTTCCTCTCACTAATTTTACCTTGTTTGCTTTAAGAAGATACTCGACTCCTTTTACGACCCGGGAAACGACCTCATTTTTTCGTTCCATCATGCAGGTAAAGTCCGGCTTTATCCCATCTACTTCAATACCCAGCCTTTTTGCGCGTCTAATGAGAGAAAGAGTTTCCGTGGAAGCTAAAAGGGATTTGGTAGGAATACAGCCTCGATTAAGGCAGGTTCCTCCGACCTGGGCTTCTTCTATCAAGCTAACCTGGGCACCTAATTGAGCTGCTCGAATGGCTGCTACATACCCGGCCGGACCAGCACCGACAATTATAACCCTAGTATCGCTCAATCTCCTTCCTCCTTTCTATGGCTTATCCAGAATCTCTTCTACTGGATTTGGTTCAGTTACCATTATCTTTTACCCTCATTTGCCCTATACTTCAAGATACGAACTCCTAATATAACCGTTCTCCCATCATTTGGTAATCTGTGTAATCTTGTGGTTGCTAACCTCAGACATTACTGCTTTGACGATTTCTGGTAGTTTTTTCTGGAGTCTAGAAGAAAGTCGAAGCCCCCAGTCTATTGAGTCCGGCTCTATGCCGATAATTACGATATCTCGGGGTCTTGCTTCATTCTCCACCTCGGCTAGACACTCCATCAGGCCCATCTCATGCAGTGAGAGGAGTTTATTATGCTCATTTTTAATCTGAGAAGGTAAAATTCGATAAATGGTTCCCGGCTTCTTCCCTCCCCTTGCCGCATCGATAACAACTATCTTCTTCCTTTTTTTCAGTAAATGCAAGACAGAAAACAGAGCAGTTCCGGCATCCATAAGTTCGATGTTGCCGGGAAGCTTTTTTTTCTCCAGTTCTCTAATTGCGTGAACACCAACCCCTTCATCTCCCAGGAGCATATTCCCCACTCCTAAGATGAGAACGCCTGGGTAGTGGCTCATAAAATTTGATATTCTCCTAGTTTATTTACCCTGGGATTCAGGGTGTACACAGCGCAGGCAAGACAATGATGGACTTCCTGGCATTCTTTTAGATAAGCTCAGCCGCTTCTAGAACCGAAGGAACGTATCTATCCCAGCCTAAGGACATAATATGAACTCCCTGGCACATCCCCTTCATCTCTTTAATAAGAGAGGCAGCAATCTCAATGCTTTTTCTGGGCCGATCCTCCTTGGAAGCTTCTGCCATAATCTTGATAAATTTATCGGGAACGAAGACTCCCGCCACATTAGCATTCATAAATCGAGCCATTCCGGCTGACTTCAATAGAACTATCCCTACCATTATGGGGACCTTAATGTGCTCAGCCGCCTTGATGAACTCTTCAAATTTTTTGACCTCATAGACTGCCTGCGTCTGAAAAAACTCTGCTCCGACTTCCACCTTAGCTTCCATCTTGATTATCTGAGGTTCCAGGGGATCGGCTCCGGGATTGGCCACGGCACCCAGGCAAAGATTTGGTACACCATCCAGTTTATTCCCCACCATATCATAACCGTTAACTAGTCCCTTGGCTACTTTAAGCAGGTGAATAGAATCCAGATCAAAGACTGGCTTTGTCTGAGGATGATCTCCCAGCACTACGTGATCCCCGGTGAGACAGAGGACATTCTCAATTCCCAGGACAGAGGCAGAAATAAGATCAGATTGAAGAGCTAATCTGTTTCTATCCCGACAGGTTATCTGAAAAACTGGCTCAAATCCTCTTTCCTTTAACAAACGACAAACGGCCATAGACCCCAGCCGCATCACCGAACTCTGATTCTCGGTGACATTGATAGCATCAGCTTTATCCTTTAAGAGATCCACCTCCTCCAGCATGGGTTCTATATTTGTCCCTTTGGGAGGTCCAATCTCTGAAGTAACTACAAACTTACCCTTTTCAAAGAGATCTTTTAGCTTCATGGGGTAGATAATCTCCTTTCTTCAGGTTCCTCGACAGGCAAATCTTACAAAAGTCTCATTCAGAAGAAACAGATACTTCCTCTTTCGGCTTCTCTTCCACAGTTTCCAGTGCCCAGAACATAGATTTCTTCCTCTCGGCTGGAGCAAGTATAAGATTGTAATCCCGGGGTGGGCGAATTTTTCTTAAGTTTTCTAGCTTCCCTATATTCTTAAGCCTCTCATAGATGAGAGTCCAGACGCAATCTTTTTCTGGATCAGTCTCACATTTTCCCTTATCAGAACCTCCACAGGCCCCGTTAACCAGAAATTTAGGACAATTAGCATAAGGACAAATTCCCCCGGTATCAGCCAACTGGCAATCCCCACATTGAAGACATCTTTCCTCACCCGGCCAGACTCCTGGGAATCCCCCCATATGTATGGTATTATCTGCCGGTCGGACAGGAATATCTACCATATTAGCCACTGCCTGAACCCCGATGCCACAGGAGACGACAAGAATGGAGTCAGAGGATTTAAGCTCATCGATGTATCGGTTAAGGCGCATACCAAGGAGCACCTTGTTACATACAAAATCGATGAGAAGAGCGGCGGTTACTTTTTTCCCCGCTTCTCTCAACCTATCCTTGGCCTCCCTCAATCCCTCCGGGCCTCCTGTCTTACAGGCCTCTGAACAGCCTCCACAGACAAGGAGAAAAATATTTTTTTCCTCTTCCAGGAAAGAGAGAATTTCTTCCCAGCTCTTTCTCTCTGAAACAATCATTGGCAAACCTCCTCTTTGCCGTAATTCTTTTTCCAATCACTCTCAAAAAGCATCCTCAGAAAACCTTCTTTTTCATCCTTCTTTAGCTTATTCTAAACCACTCTAATTCTCTTCCCTTGGGAGTAACAAAGTGTACTGCACAGGCTAGACAGGGATCGAAACTACGGATAATTCGCACAACTTCCAGGGGATTTCGACTATCTCTTACCTTGATTCCTGTAAGAGCCTTTTCTACAGGACCGGGCTGATTGGAATCATCTCGGGGTGAGGCATTCCAGGTGGTGGGCACCACCAGTTGATAATTGTCAATAACCCCTCCTTTTATCCTGATCCAGTGCCCTAGAGACCCTCGGGGTGCTTCGGTTAACCCCATACCTTCAGCCTCTTCAGGAAGCTCATAGGCGACATATACCGGCTCCCCAGGCTTAAGCTGAAGAACCCATTCAGCCATAGCATCAGCAACCAGCTTGGTATCCAGAGCCCTAGCCAGATGACGTCCCAGACAGGACAAAAGATTAGGAAATTTCAATTTCATTCTAGAGAGACTCTTTTCCACTAAATCCCGAACAGGAGGATGACTCAAGGAGTATCCTATCACCAGGCGAGCCAGCGGCCCTACCTCACAGGGCTCTCCATCGTAACGAGGAGCTTTTATCCAGGAATAGCCCCTGGATTTATTTTCACTGGGAACTGTGTCTCCACGGAAGGGATGCCGATTAGTGGTCTCATCTTCGTACCAGCTATTCTTCACCTGCTCAGTGATCCTGTCTGGTTCCAGATCCGTAAGCTTGAGAGCAACATCAGCTAGTCCCTGTGGATAAAGGCGGCTTCGCTTAGTCTGGTCAATCGGATCTTGGTCCAGATTGAAAGCTCCATAGGAGAGAAAACGATATCCACTGGCTCCCATCTCTAGGTAGTCCCCATATTTCTCCGTTATCCTCATCACATCGCTAAGATAGACATTATCGATGAACTCTCTAATTTCATTCACCCTCCACAGGAAAGCACTGATTTTATCCACAGTGGGCTTCTCTGTAACCCCTCCTGCCACCATGCTCACACTATGGGGCATTTTCCCTCCAAAAATGGCCAGCATCTCGTGCGTCTTTCGCCTCACCTCCAGAGCAAGGAGATAGTGAGAAGCAAGCTCTTCATTGGCTCTATCATCCAAGCGGTAGTCCCCCTCATAGCGGGGAAGGAAAGGAGAAGAATTTCCACCGGCGAGAAATTCCTTCAGTGCCCTCACCCTGGCATCTTCGCCTTGATATCTGGCCAAACGATTAAGATCCACAAAGTCAAGAGCAGCCAGATGATAAAAGTGGAGAATATTAGACTGAAGAAAATTGGAACCCAGGATAAGATTGCGAATGATCCTGGCATTGGAAGGAATTTTGTCCTCGAGGCCAAAGGCCTGATCCAGGGCAAAAACCGAGGCGGTGGCATGAGCAATGGGGCAAACCCCACAGACCCTTTGAGTTATTTGAGAGGCATCTCTGGGGTCCCTCCCCTTAAGAATTATTTCAAACCCCCGGAAAAGTGTACCCGAGGTCCTAGCTTCTTTAACTATCCCTCGATCCAGCGTGACTTCTACTTTAAGGTGACCTTCTATTCGGGTAACAGGATCTATGATAACTTTCTCCATTTTCATCTCCTTGAATCTATTTCAGGGATGGCTTTAATTTTTCCCAATGGCTAATCTTTTTGTAGAAAGGCCCTGTTATGTCGGGAAAGGAGGGCTCTGTACATCCCAGGCAGGGAGAACCTGCACCAATTACCCAGTTGACACCACCATTCCAGTGCCGAAGGGGACAGTCGGCATAGGTAAAGGGACCTTTGCATCCCAACTCATAGAGACACCCCTCCTCACCTAACTTACGGGCGAATTTGCCTTCGTCGAAATAGGGACGGCGGGGACAGTTCTCGTGAATGAGCTGTCCATAAAAAATCTTGGGTCGATTGAGCTCATCTAGATCATCCGAACTCATCAGACCGTAAAGTAGAATATGAGCTACCGTTCCTACAAACCAATCCGGATGTGGAGGGCATCCAGGAACATTGATAACCGGAACGTCAATTTTTTCTTCCTCAACCACATCTTTTGCGCCTTTGCATCCTGTAGGATTAGGCCGTGCAGCAGGAATGCCCCCAAAGGTAGCACAATCTCCCACGGCAATGATGGCTAGGGATCCCCGGGCAAGATTAATAAAGCGGGAAAGAACGGTAACCGGCTCTCCCTTTTTCTCTCCCACCGTGGCAAAGATTCCCCCCCTGGCTGTGGGAATACCACCCTCCATCACCAGAATGTATCTACCTTCTTCTTTTTCTCGAGTGTCCAACATCACCTCAATAGAAGCTTCACCCGTGGCCACCATGAGAGTGGGATGAAAAACAAGCTGCAAGAAACTGCCTGGAACAACTTCGTCCAGAAGAAGATTCTTGATGGAAGGACTGACAGAATTCATAATGGATATAGAACATCCCGTACAGCCTGCTCCCTGCAGCCAGATAACTGGTTGACGCTTAGTCTCCATTCCCGACCTCCTTCCCTCGAATATCTTTTTTCAAAATCTTAAAACTTCTTCTTCCTCTCCCTCAAAATACGACCTCTAATCCTTTTCGAGAATCTTTTTTAGCCGGGATACCAACACTTTTGGCTCTATCGGCTTTTCAAGATAATCTTCTGCTTCAAGCTCCAGACCCTCGGCTATGGAGTAGGAAGTCTGAGAAAGCTTTTGCTTAAGAGCCGTTAACATGACCACCGGAATCCCATTGTATTCAATATTGCTCTTGAGTTCTTTGCACACCTCAAATCCTGACTTTTTGGGCATCATAATGTCAAGAATGATTAAATCAGGTCTCTCCTCCTTTATTCTTTCCAGACATTCTTTCCCGCTGGAAGCTGTGACTACCTCAAAATCGCTTTTCTCCAACACCATTCTTGCTCCCTCCACAAAATCCGGGTCATCATCCACAAGAAGAATTTTTTTCATCGTCTTCATTTTCTTTCCTTTAATATCCTTTCTGACCTTCGGTCAAAATTTTTATTTCCTTCTGGCCAAAATTCTCTTTACCCGATCAATCAAATCATCAGGCTGGATAGGCTTCTCAATATAATCGTCCACGTCCATGCGAAGAGCCGTTTCCAATTCATAGCGCCTACCCGCGGCTTCCTTTTTTACCACCGTCAGAACTAAGATAGGAATTCGGGGGTAGCTCTGATACCCTCTTAACTCTTTTATTACTTCAAATCCATCCTTTTTGGGCATCAAAAGATCCAGGATAATAAGATCCGGTGTGTTTTTCTTAACCTGCTCCAGACATTCTTCTCCGTTAGAGGCGAAGGTCAGTTGGTAGGGTTGAGTTTCCAGGACGATTTTTACTGCTTCCCGAACATCAGGATCATCGTCTACGATTAAAATGTTGGCTAACTTTTGCATATCTTCCTCCGTATTATACTACTGGTCGGGGCACCAGACCGGCCTTATCCACAACTATGGGATCAATTTTCCTCAAACAACAGCCATAATATGTATCCCGTGCAACCCCATGATTTCCTCAAATGGCTTCTGCTTCGTTATTATCATAGCTCATCCCCTTACTTAGATCGAGCAAGAAGTTTTTTCACCCGATCCAGTAGATCCTGGGGTTGAATGGGCTTATGTACATAATCATCAGCAGGTAAAGAACTTATCTTATGTTCAGGGAAGACTTTAACATCCACTTTCTCGGCCACAGCCGTAAGAACTAATACGGGAATATCAGCATATAGTAGATCGCCTTTCAGCTCTCGACAAAGAACGTCTCCATCTTTCTTGGGGAGAAGCAAATCCAGAATAATTAGATCGGGATTTTCTTCTTTCGCTTTCTTCAGCCCTTCCTTTCCATCGAAAGCAGAGACGACCTGGTAGGACTCTGTTTCCAAGATGATCTTCAGTGCTTCTACCAAATCAGGATCATCATCAATGACAAGGATTTTCGTTGCCGGGCTCATCTTGCATCACTCTGTCAATGAGGTACCTGGATCTCTTTTAGTTTTTTAAGGATTGTAAATACGAAGTTATTACCTTCTTTCATTTTATCTTTGTATTCCTGGCTAACCGTCTCCCCGGATAAACACTTGCCAGAAAGAAAATAGCATGGTTCTACCCAAATCTTTCCCCCGTGCTTTGTGATAAGTTCCCTGGCCACATCAAGCCCTATTCCCGAACCATCTTTTCGGGTTGTCACATATCTTTTAAAAATAATCTCTCTATCTTCCTCAGGAATAGGCTCACCAATACTAGCTACGCTAAAATAATGATATCTGTCACCCTTGTCACTATAACCAACAAATATCTCTGTATCCTCTTCTCCGTATTTTATGGCATTGGTTAATAAGTTATTGTAGATGACTTCTACATAGTCGGCATCACAAATAACTTCCAGATCTTTTGGAACATCACAGATAAACCTCATCCCTTTTTTTAATGTGTAGTCCTTATGAAAATCCAAAACTCTTTCCAAAACATCCCTGTAGAAATTTACCTTCTTTGGGATTATCTGAAGCTCTCCAGCCTTTATTTTTGAGTAAATCAAGAAGTTCTCCACTGTTTTCAATCCATGTTGACTCCGCGATATTATTCTCTCAAACAAGGCCTTCCTTTTTTCAGGAGGCAAATCCATTTGTCTTAAAATGGTGGTAAGCTGATAAATGGTGGCTAGAGGTGTCTTTAGTTCATGAGAGGCAAATGCGGTAAGTCTATCACAGAGCTCAACTAACTTATATAATTGGGTGTTATCTTCGATGACTTCCACCACGTAACTCAGCTCGTTCTGGGGTCCGGGCAGAGGGAAAGAATAGACATCCAGGCGTTTTTCCTCCCCCCTTCTTTTGATTAGCTTTAGGCCTTTGGAGTTCCTTTTTGTCCTCAAGGTTCTTCTCACCGCACAAGCTTCTTCTGTGCATGGTCTATTATGACCAAAACTGATTTCATAGCATTTTTTCCCTATTATATTTTCTTCGGGCTTTTCTTGGATCTTCCGATACTCTCTGTTTGCCCAAATGATGTTAAAGTCTGGATCAAGAACAACTATAGCTATACCCATAGCATTGAGTATTTCTATTCCGAATCGCTCTCCCAGAATCTGTTCTAATTTCTCCACCGGGCGATTATTTTGGCCCATTTCTCTTACCCCCTGCTTTATTTTCAAAATTATAAAATCCCAGGCAAGAAAATCCCCGAGTTTATTCGTGGGGATGAATTGCCGTGACCTTTTGTTGTTTTTTGCTATACTATAAACACTATGGAATATAAACATTCTCGTAATCAGGTATTTTTGATTAACTACCATCTTAATTTGGTGTCCTAAAAGAAGAAAGAAAGTGCTTGTTAATAAAATAGCTAAACGTCTAAGACTATTCAAAAATATATTGAGAATCAGAGCAAAAAATGAAAAAGAGCTTTAAATATTATATCAAAGGCAATAGAGAAATCATACAAAAAGCTTCTCGGACTCTTGAGCTTTGCCGTATTCTCTATAACCTTTGTCTTGAGCAAAGAAAATTTGCCTGGGACAATTACCATAAATCTATTTCCTGTTATGACCAAATTAAAGAGCTACCTAGCCTTAAAAAATTCTTTCCTGAGTTCAAAGAGGTACCTTCCCAGACTCTTCAGGAAGTAGTAGAAAGAGTGGATAAAGCTTTTCAAAATTTCTTCTCTAGGGTAAAGAAAGGTGAAAAGTCTGGCTATCCTCGTTTTAAATCTTTCAATCGTTATCATTCTTTTACTTTAAAACAAGCTGGATGGGAATATGTCGATAAAAAGCTCAAAATCAAGAAAATTGGTAATTTTAAAATATTCCTTTCTCGTCCGATTGAGGGGGAAATTAAAACAGTAACTATTCGTAAGACTCTTTCAAACAGATGGTATGTAACTTTTTCTTGCGATAAAGTAGCCTCTAAGCCCTTACCTAAAACTGGTAAATTCATTGGAATTGATGTTGGTTGCCTCTCTTTTTTAACTACTTCCACTGGTGAGAAGATTAACAATCCCAGATTTTTTCAAAGAGCACAAAATATTTTAACTAAAAGACAAA
>Ga0315547_1002030_pt1 | contig 14805 bp, 11 predicted proteins | sample SalMarSW160240MG_2_FD_202542 | JGI IMG/M metagenome (GOLD analysis project Ga0315547, IMG submission 202542) | Salt marsh sediment microbial communities from the Plum Island Ecosystem LTER, Massachusetts, United States - Salt Marsh Sediment SW1601-240 ... | reverse complement strand
CCAGTTCCTCAGGTACGTTCTTGATAGATAGGTTGACCGGCATTGCTGAGCCTCCCAAGAACCCGTTTTGGTAACATTTTAGACCCAAAATAGATTCATATCAAGGCAGTGCTGCCACCTCGAAAGTCTACAGACTCCATGAGCCACCCATTGCAGCTAGAACTTGTATTCAGCTGCGGTGCATTGCACCCCCGGAGTTCTCGGCAGACGTTTCAGTCTGCCGATGCGCAACCTTTCAAATGGCCGACACGCAAACTTGCAATTGGCCGATGTGACCTACGAAAGCTGAAGCAGACATCGGGGAAACGCTTCACCACAGGCATAGTTTTATACGATGGAGAGATGAGCGCCGGGTTCGGTGATGAACTCTACGCTGTGCCCATCCGAACACTCTGGGAGACTTGAGGCTTCGAACTATCTGAATTCACACCTGCCCCAGTGACAAGAACCTTGATCCAAGAGGAGAGCAGGATGAATCGCAACATCGTTGTGGCGCAGGTTCGAGCTTCGATGGCGCTCCTTGGGTTTTCCGTATTGGGCATGATGCGGCGCGACAAGACGCAAACGGAGTCCGCCGTCTTCGCAGCCCGCCGGTCGGTCGAGAAACCAGTAGAAATCCTAAAAATGAAGGTCTGACCCTGAGCCATTCTGACTTGTCGACAACAATGATCTACACGCATGTGTACGATGATAAATTGAAGAACGCGATGAAGAACCCGTGTGAAATACGGAACTAGTGACCGTTCGCAATCAAACCTATCGCCTTGCATCGCAACGATCGAGAAGGCTATTCTATGAAATCCAGAATTCTGGGGAATGGAGGGAAATGCCAGGCAAGGGAAAAGCAGAAGCCTTGGTGGATGCTATCGCGGATTCGGAGCCAATCAGTGGCCTTACGCATAACATCTATCGCTACCCAGGTAGATTCTCAGCAGTCTTCGCTCGAGCGGCTATTGAGGCATTCAGCGATCCAGGTGACTTGATCTTGGACCCGTTTGTAGGCGGAGGAACAACTCTCGTTGAAGCATCTGCGCTCGGACGCAGTTCTCTGGGCATTGACTTGAACGAACTGGCAGTTTTCGTTTCCCAGGCAAAAACCACACTGCTGGAGGATCTCCGATTGAGTGAACTGCTTGAATGGGGACTTCGTAGCTTTTCCCGACTTCGGCTGAGGGCGAGAGATGCGCAGATAAGTCATCCACGTCATCCAAAGCACGTTTGCAGCAGAGACTCATGGCGGATCTGGCGCTGCATTGAAACAGCGCTTGAGATTACAGGAGAGCTGAGAGGATCGGGAGAAAAGCGACTCGCAACGTGCGCCATACTAGACGCTGGGAGGCAAGTCTTTGATGGACCAAAAGCTCTCCCTTCAGTGGATCGGTTCCGCTCGATACTTCAAGAGTCAATTCACCACGTATGTGAGGGAGCATCCGAATACTCAACGAAGGTCCAAACGCAAGCTGAGCGAACAGGGCTGACGTTGAAAGAGCTTCAGCCAGGATGCCGTCAAGGATCTGCCAAAGATGCTGTTGGGATTCTAGACAGCACGTCGAAGGGGATTCCAAAGCTGATTCTGTTTTCGCCCCCCTATCCAGGCATTCACGTGTTGTATCACAGATGGCAAATCCAAGGAAGGAGGGAGACATCAGCGCCATACTGGATCATAGGAAGCAAGGACGGCAATGGCGCTTCATACTACACCATGGGAGGACGGAAAGAGGCAGGAATCGAAGCGTATTTCTGCTCGCTGCGAGACATCTTTCGCTCTCTAGCTGGCGTCTCCAATCGAGACACAACAATTGTACAGCTAGTCGCGTTTAGAGATCCTTGTGCGCATCTGTCGAGATACCTCTCAATTATGGAAGAGAACGGCTTCTCGGAACTGACTGTCAGCATGAGGGGGCAACTGGGGAAGCGCGCATGGAGAGACGTGCCCGGCAGACGCTGGTACAACCACGGTTCACAGCGCATAGCGGCGAAGCGTAGGGAGGTTCTCCTCGTTCATCGCCTGAGCTAAAACTCGCGCCATGCTGGATCTTGCCAGCTAGCTACCCAATTACGGGCCAAGTTTGTTCGATGACGCAAGAGCCAGCAAAGGAATCAACGTAACAGCAATTCCTTTACAGCTTTCCTCTATGTCGTCGAAACTGCTCGCATCGTTGGAACTAGATTCGTTCCGTTGGTCTTGCTCCTCTGGGGTACCGCTCTCCTGCCGATAGAGCATTCCAAGTGCTAGCAACGCAAGCCCATACTTGTACCAATGTTGAAGTCGACTAGCCTCATTACCGCGACGTCTATGGATTTCGTTTCGAAGAAAGAGATTGTCCATATTGACAAGCATGTCAAGCGTACCATCTTCTCCATGGGCAAGCTTCAGCGCTGAGAATTCATCGAACTGCTCGCTATGCCATTGGTCTCTGCGTACCTCGATGATATTCGGAGCAGGGATTCGCAGAGACTGCTTGGGTTTCTTGTTCTTGCGAGGTTGATCGTTTGGAGGAGCATCCTCGTCAACTTGAATAGTGAATTCGGACCTCATTGCTTCGACTCTCGAAATGTCGGATACCTCGACGATTACACGAAACTGGTCTCCTGGAAAGCAACCTTCCGGTAGGCTGAACCGCAACGCTGCCTTCCCATTCCAGAGGTTACGGCTTGTCAGCGTAGCTTGTCCTGCTACGCTGAGTTCCCCTTTGTCTTTCGCTCGCGTGAAGTAATCATTGGACGCATCTGTCTCAAAGGCAACATGACATCGTCGATTGCGTGGACAGTGCTTCACTAGACCACCACCTGGCTCTCGAGCGATCCTGAAATGCGTCGGGAACGGTTTGCCTTCATACGGAACTGGCTCCGGGACTTGACCTCCGATCACTTTCAAAGGTCCCTTCTTGCGTCCGAATAACGCCGCGAGAGATGGGTCAGAATTTACGAGGCGCTGCATGACCTCTGTGGACTGCTCTTCAGAAGCTTTCTCCATGAGCTGCTGGCGTCGTCGGGCATTTAGTTCTCTCAGACCGGGATGATCGTGCAAGTAACTTGCCAGTTCCGAAAGAAGCTCGTTTGTCTCAATGCAGTTTCGCATACGGTCACGCGAGCCGTGGAATACATCCTCTCTAACACGTTGAGGAAGTTCTGTGCAATCCACGATCACAATGAGTGATCCCGCTATGTAGTCTAGCTGAGTCTTTCGAGATATGAAATCCTTGCCTCTGTGGGCGTGCGTTTGCCCGTTGACAGTGAAGTAGACACCTGTTGGGTACCGCCTCGGGGGACGATCTTCCTTCAATGCGACGATTCTGACCTCAACCCCCCCGACTGAAGGCACATCCAATTGTCCGCCGGTGTCGAGGCCTTCTTCAATCACATCAGGTGCATCAGCCAACACCGAGAACAAACCAGACATAGTAGTGTCATACGTGTGAGCCTTGTAGCCATGTCGCCGCTCCCGAATTCGGATTGGCAAGGCAGGATCTTGAAGCTGTTGCTCAAGAGCATAACGGATATCAAGCGTTGCAAGCGTTCGGAGTCCACCAGGAAGCTTGTAATCCCAAACCTTGACTATTGTTCCAGCAGGAAGCGGATCTACATACGCATCGGGGTATCGACCTGGGATTGCTGCAATTGCTTCCTCTTCAAATCTTGGAACCTCTCCGCCTGGGGCAAGGTAGGCATATGTGGTGAAAGATTGATGAGGTCCCGGATCTACTCTCCGCACAAGCGTAAACCCCCAGAAGCGGCTATCCTCGGGAGTGTCTGCGATCTCCGGTTGCCTGCGGGAGATGATTAGCTGAAAGCTGTGTCGCCCGGAGAATTGGAGCACTCCCGTACCGCCCATATTGTAGGTTCCCTGTACAAAAGGGATTCCGGCTTTGTTCTCACCCAGAAGGGAGAGAAAGGTATTCGGGAATGAATCAGGCGTTTGCCCTTCACCGCTGTCGATGATTAGGTAGTTTGGTGAACGTTTCTTGCCGGTTGCTATGAATTGGATTCTCTCAGCGAGGGCGCTCCTCCCACCGGCGCCGAGGGTTTCTATCCTGCCTTCGGGCACACCCAAGAGGAGTTTCACCGCTTCCTTCATCGACTGGGGAGCTTCCGCTCCTCTTGGATCTTTCTCACTCTTCAGGCATTCGTAGATAAGGACGGAATCGATCGAATTAACCAGCTTCTCTACAAGCGCAGCCACTGGCTCACTTTGCTGATTGCCAACGATCCCCCGATTGTTCTTGATCCCACCATAGGGAATCCAAGCATCCCTATCGTCCCATAACCCAGCGTTTGATAGAGCCGTAATCACCTCCGGTTCGCTTTCCGCCTCAAGCAGACGGTGACAGAGTCGGGCTGCTGAGCTTTTAGTAAGCTGCGTACTCATAGTTGTCCCTCCTTGCCATCAACACAGATGCCTGTGAAATATACTAAAAAGTCTTCCCAATTGGGAGCCAATTCATATCGTATCGGTCGACCCTTCGCAGTCGGTTCGATCAGGCCAAGCTCACGGAGCCTGCTAATTGCGCCCGCCCTCATAACGGATATCGTTGCATCCGAGAAAGGCTGACCTGGGAACTGCGACTTGTAGAATTGCTCTAGAGATGCATCTAGCTGGCTCGTTGTAGTTTTGCCTCTGCGAAGAGACTCGAGCACAAGCTTCATGTGTGCAGCTTCACCGGCCATATGCTCAGTGATATGTGCTACCAGGTATTGGGCTTCCTCAGATGAGAGAGGTTGCTTCTCGGCTCCTTCGTCAAGAATCGGATTAGAAAGGCACGCGAATGCTATTCCGGCTGCTGTTAATGCGATACGGCGATCGCCATTGTGCTCTACAGGCACTGCGAATCCCATTTCCGCAAGGAATCCTGACAGTGCGCCAGAAGCAGTCATGCGTCCTAGGTATTGAGTAATGAACCTATCCTGGCTCTTGGGTCGTTTGTCGCCCTTCAGAAATCCGACTGTAAGTCGAAGATGGCCCTTCGCAGACCTTTCCTGGTCATGCAACTTGAGAGCACCCGACAAACGTGAGATTTCGTCGATTGCTGTGGATCGTATTGCCTTGAGTGATGGAGGTGCGCCATCGGAATACATACTGGCAATCACGCGCATCACTGTCTTGAGAGGGAAGAACCGATAATACTGGCCCCATAGGGGCTCACTCGTAGGCGTTGCGACAATTTGTGGATCTTGTAACTCACTGACCGCATGCCATACTTCGCGTGAGACAACTTCCCGCAAGTTGCCGGAATCGAGAAGATCAGCAGTATCTGTTTCACCGGTGCCTTGTTTTGAGTCTGAAATAACAAGCCGCTCGTCTGATTCCTCTAGGACAAGCTGATTCCTGATTGCGGTACTCACAAACTCGCCGACATCACGAAAGCGGCCGACGTCGATGAGCTTCTGAATGTCATGAAGTATGCTGTCTCGAATATCTGTCAAATAGGTCGGCATAATAACCTCCCGCGGCAATTGTGTCGTATAATAACCCCATCGACTTTGTTTGTCAACACCCATATTCCAAATAATATTTCTAAACTCGGTAATAGGCTCACTATAATGGCCTAATTGGCCGCCTATTTATTCCCGGATGCTTCTGAAACGCACATGGCTGATGAGAATCCTCACGTGCAAAGCCCATTCAGGCCAGCAATGGATCGAGTTCAAGTGTCCGCGATGGGTCTCCAACTTCTGAGTTGTGAGAAGCGGAGGCAATCTCTATTGTTTGATCCAAACAAGTAGACTATGCAAGATGGCAGACTAGGCGGCAGACTCTGGAGAAGAAGCGGCTAGCTGCCAAGTCGTCAGGGTCAAGTCTTGGAAAGCGCCGTCAAAAACCGGAGGTGTGTAGTTGGTGAAAGTCCGATCTACCTGTGCCAGCACGGCAGACAGGTACAGGGAAAGGTTAGCGATCCACCCTGACCCCTCGGAGGGTGTAGTAGCCGAAGAGGGACTTACTACACCCCCCGAGCCATGCGCCGGTGTCTATGAGGAGATGGGTGAAGCGTTGACAGGAGCAGATGTGAGCCCTATCTGCCGTGTCGGCACAGGCAAGCGGGCGCAATCCCATTCAGGGTTGGCATTGTTCGCTTTCCTTCTTCCAACTTAGCACGAATCGGCGACCAAAGTAGTGCAGGATCTCCACCGCAAGTCCCACTAAAAAAAAGGGGCTATACTGTTCCACCATGTATCTCATCGCAAAACGAGCCACTGAGGCGAAGAAAGATCAAGAATGAAGAGCTGACCCTTTTGTTCGGGATAGAAACAGTGGGGGGTCTTTCTTAAGGGCCATCTCGCTTGACTTACTACACACCATCTCCCGGCATTCTAAGTATAAATTCGTTCGCCGTCAGCACCTCGCCAAACCAAGATGCAATAGTCGAACACACAACACGCTGCACCGTGTCGGCAGGGATTGATCCGCCATCGTAAGCAGGGATGTCAAAAGTGGCAGTAAGATCGGAGAGAAAAAATACGCGAAATCCCTTGTACATCGCATCTCTCGCTGTTGATTCACAACAGGCGTTTGTTAGAACACCCGCAATAACTACGTTCTCAATACCCAAACCACGCAAGACCATCTCCAGGTCTGTGCCGACAAATGCACTATACCGGTGCTTTGTGATAACAATATCTTCTTCGTGCACATCAAGGCCAGAGTGAATCTCGGTTCCTAGAGATCCTTCCGCGTTGATTGTTCCATCTCTTACAATAGGCCACAACTCGGCCATCAAACCCATATCACTCTTATCCCGTCTATGCACGTGCCTAGTGAAGATAATCTTCACATCTTTCGCCCGCAGTTGACGGATAAACTCTGAGAGTGCTGGGAGCATGGCTCTCCCTCGAGGTGTTTCCACGGGACTCCCTTCTTCAAGAAATTCTCTGTGCATATCCACGATGATGAGTACCGTCTTACGCGGTGTAGGTATCCATCCTCTCATTGCTCCTCCTATTCACTAATAACTTAGATGATGTTGATCGTTCTTGCTGTTGCTTTCCCCACGATTAGCAGATTGCTGTGTGTTGGTCTCCAAGCCATGATCAGCTGACTGCTCCAGTTTTTCGACCCCAATTTCCTTAGCATCCACAAGACTGGCCTTTAGCCTCTCCCTGAATTCGTTGTCAAAAGGATCCTCATTCCTTTCGTCTTGGACGATGAAACTATCATGAGCAAATAAGCACATATCTAATAAGTCGTTGTAAAGCTCCTGGAGAACGCCCTCAAAAAGTGTAGGATCACAAAAATCCAGGACTGGCTCCTTGCCAAGGAGCTTTTGCAGAAATTGTACGTTTGGCCCTCGTTTCTCCGCTAAAGCCCTTGTAATATCAAGATTCGCGGTGCGAATGATCTCAAGGGCGCTCCTCACCTCTTGCCTACCGGTAGAACTCTCGAGGTTTTGTTTCCTTGTTACAAGGAGATTCGCAGGCCATTTCTCGCTACTTCCTTTTTGAAGCAAATAGGGAAGAACATCAAAAACATGAGTATCTTTCAAGGTCACTAGAGTTCGCTCAGATATTGGTGCTGCCGCAATGACAACATCAGCTGTATATCTCAAAGCCCTCGCGGAATACTTATCATTAGGGCAAATTACTACAACAACTTTCCCAGGAACGGAGCTAAAATCTGCCCTACCATCTTCGGATGCATGTCTGATCACAAGCAAATCTGTTCCTATTTGTTCGATAAGTTCGTTCAGCAAGAGTATTGTTGGAGAAGAATACCAACCTGCTGAAACAATCACTCTATCTATCCAAGCTGTGGGCCCCCTTTCAAGGTGAAGATGTTTTTGTCCTGGACGGACATAGAGTATTGCTGCTTGCCCTCTAGATCGATAAGTTATTCCCACAATTCTTAGTTCAGAGCAGTTTACTATCTCGGCAAGGACCTCGAACGCTGGTTCCCCCTCTAGGGTCCGCACCACTGGCTGGCTCAGAACCGCGTGGCTTACTTTCTCAAGTGATCCGAACTCGACCATTCCTCGTGGTACTTTATCGAAATACACCGATTCAACTCCTTCATACAGAAATACTCCAGGCTCAATAAGCGGCGGCACTTCTGTCGAAGGTTGTTCTTCTAATCGAGGTACGTGTGGTGCAGGCTTACCCTTTGGTGTAACCGCAATCTGAGTGTCCGCTCGCTCCAAAGCAGGAGCCGGTTGAATCACATGGTGTGTCGTTGGATCAGGTTGCTCATCGCCAAGATCATTCCCTAACCAACTTGCTTTGACATGCAAGAATTTACGAATAAACCAAACAGCCCGAGCACTTCTGCGACTTATCTCCAGCATGCCAACAAAGATTAGTGCTCCAAGCAAAACCGATATCCACGGATGATTGACTAGGAAATTTAGAACTACGGTCACAACCTCTTCCTTTCTCCTCGTTTCATATCGTTGGCTTGTGTACCACCTTCCTCGAATGTTTCGCGTACAAATCTTGCCCATGCCAAGTGAATGTTGTTCAGAACATGCCCTGCACACCGCGCGAAAGCTCGGGAGAACCATAGAATCATAAGGCTAACAAACGCAACAATTCCAACATACATAAAAGGGGACGCGGCAACCCGTTGCAGTGCTTCATAAGCGCTCAAGTTTGTCTTCCTCCCTGTTCAGTATCATTAAGTTGACGGAGGTAGGATTTGAGATGGCGTAATGCAAAAGTCAAAAACCATTCCAATACTAGCAAAGTAACTATCAAGGGAAATAATAAGAACCATGTGAACTTATCATAACAAATACCGTTAATCACATATAAGGACAAGATCCAAGTCATGATGAGCAGTATACCATGATGTTGTAGGACGATATCCCCTTTAGCTGTAGCAACAAGATTGGGGATAACAGAGAAAGCAAATAGCACAAGCCCCTGTGAAGCAAGGACGCTCAATGCAAAGAATCTTCTGAGCTTTTGACGGTTTTTATCAACGAAAGATTGCCGAACTTCAGCTACGCACCATGCAAAGAACGCGAATAATATTAACAGGATAACACCCCATGCTACACAATTTCCATTATACCAATGGAACTCTTCGCTTCCCTCCAAGTTGCCGAGTCCAACCCGCACCAGCGTTCCCCACCATACACTGAAGAAAATGGCAAAGGTCGCATTTGCTACCCCAATTATTATCCCTGTCACCATTCTCTATCCCCTTCTAGCCTCGGTTATCGAAGACGATTCCTGAACCACTCCACGCTTGTGTTCGTAGTATCACGCTCAAGTCCAGTGTACTCATGATCACCTGAAGGGAAGAAGAGCCACCGTTTAGGGCCACTGAGCAAATCATAATATTGCTTAGTATTTTCCACATCTACTTTACTATCTTTTCCTCCTTGCATCATCAAAGTGGGACAAGAGGAGAGGGCGATTCTTTGAAGGTCCTCCGTCAACGGAGTTAGCTCTTCAAAGAACGAGACAGGTAACTTCCAATCGCCTTTGATCTGTCCCGATCGCTTTGTCCTATTGGGGAGATGCACGAAACCGCCAATCGGTTCAGAATATAAGGGCATAAATGCGGCAGTGAGCTTTGTCGGCGGGGAGGCAAGCACAGCCGCCTTGATGCGAGGGTCTGCGAGGAAGAAAGCACAGATCGTACCACCAACGCTTCTTCCAAAAATCGCAATTTGGCTATCAGTTCGGCTTGTGCTGAGGAAGTCCAGCACATCCGAAAGATTCTTGCGCAGCACTCCAAGGCTCTTCTCATGGAAATATCCGTCACTATTGCCACTACCATAGAAATCGAAAAGAGCCAACGAGTAACCATCTTTCAGGAGGGCCTCTCTCATCTCGGCGAAGAGAGGAGCGTCATTATGATTATTTGTTAAGCCATGGCACATAACAATTAAGTTCTTCGCGCTTGGGCTTGAACCAATTTGAGCATCCCAGCAGTATAACTGGATAAGTGCATTATTACTTACCAGCGTTGGCTTAGAATATGTATGACTATTCATCGGATGACATAAACTTTCCCTTTAAAGGTATCAGATTCCGTATCGACCAGAACCATGTCTCCATCTTGAATCTTTTCAGTCGCATCCTTAGTTCCTACAACCGCAGGGAACCCCCGTTCATTGGCAACTCTGATCGCATGACAGGTTGAGCCACCCTCATTAGTCACGATCGCCGAAGCACGGAATGTAATTGGATCCCAAGAGGGTGTTGCAGCATTGACAACTAATACATTTCCATCTTCAAAACGAGATCCTTCTTCGAGGCTCTTAAGTACTTGTGCTCTCGCCCGCACTTTCTGAGCAACTTTTCCCCTTAGCCCTGTTGCTACCAGCTTCCCCATTTGAGGAACTGATTTACTTGCTTCTGTAATTGGCTGTTCAAGCGACAGTCCAGTTTGTGGTCTTGTCTGAAGGATTATGATCTTGCCTTCTTTCACAGCAAATTCGATATCTTGAGGGTTGTCGAAACTCTGTTCTACTTCTTTCCCTAATTTGGCTAACTGTACTACGAGTTCGTCCGCGATTTTTTGGCGATTCTGCAATGATTCTGGTAGATCAGCCCAGCCTCTTAAGGATAGTCTGCGGGCCTGCTTAGAAACTACCTTTTCAACTATCTTGTACTCTTCACTCGCGTCAACCAAATACCGATCGGGGGTTACTTCTCCGCTCACGAGAGGCTCTCCAAACCCATATATCGCTTCTATTTCAACAACATCTCTTTGTGACATACTCAAGCAACTGTTTACCACACCAGCTACATCTGGCTCCAATAGTTCCTGGACAACGACTGCCATTTTCGCATCGAGCAGGTTAAGCTTAGCATCCAAAGCATAAGCAAGAGCTTGCGGAGAGAACAACGAGGCCCAAACGTCTTTGATCGCGGCGGAGAGCTTATCACTTCTGACAGGCAATATGGACCGGAATCGCCCTGCCCAGCTATACTCTGCGGAATCCTCTAGAGTAGCGGAACTCCGGACGGCAACTTCCTTCAGGCCAAGCGATTGAACTTGATTCTCTATTGCGTGGCGGGTTTTCTCAGGGAAGTCAACCTTTTTAATAAGGGCTCTTATCTTTGAAAAAACATCCTCTAGTTTGTCATGTGGTGACAAACCTTTCAGAAGCCTCTGAATGTCCGGATATATAGCTGAAGACACAACAGCCTTAAGAAACGCTTCGCTAGTTACAACAAAGAATTTGGGTATATCATAGCCATATTCGAGGAGCTTGTAGAGATTGGTTGCTTTGCCGCCTACAAAATCTGTAGTTGGAGAGTGCGGCCCGCGTCCATTCTCGTTCCAAGCAATTACACTAAAAAAGTCATCCTCGAAATCAGCAAGGCGATCGCCATCCCATATCTCTGTTCGTCGCGGGAACCCCGTTGCGCTGAGTGCCCACCCTTTACGGCGCGCTCTTAGATCGCAGCTAAGCTTTCTTGCCCTTAAGTAAGTTGAGGTATCAGGAGGCGTTAACAAGAAAATCTCATCTTTATCAAGGATATCACTCATCCGCCGTTCAGCTTCCTGGAAAAGCGGGATGGATAGGAATTGCGCTTTGATTAGGATCTCCATACGATAGGTTCTGAGAAAATCATAGTAGTTAATGTCGCGCAGAAGCGCCTGCTCGTGTTCGTTCAGGCTAACAGCGACGCGAATTACTTTTTGTGCTTGTAATACTTGTTCCTTCTCTTTTTGTTTCCTTAAGAGCTGTCCAGAGGGCCCCTTATGAAGCGCCACTTGTACTTCTTCAATTATTTCTTCCAAAGTTGATGCTTGGTAGTAAGGGGGGTATCCCCAATGCTTCAGCCATCCGTAGTTTTTCCATAAGTTAACAATAGAATCGAAAATTCCTTTATCAGAATGCCTAATCTCGTCTGGGGAAGGGAGTTCTGCTGTATCGAATATCGGAGCACAGGTACGGTTTTCGATTTGAGCAGCAACCTCAAGCACTGCATCTGCTTTCTCTTCCGACATAGTTCTGCGTGACGTATACTCAAGCACTTGTCTTAAAGAGTCTCTCAAAAGGGCTTCGTCTTCACATACAGCCACCATCCCGATTTGGTTAAGCGCCCGAAGCATTCCATCCTCCTGAAGAAATGAGTTAGCCTTTGCCTGCAAAGCCACTCTAATGCGGTCAAGCAAATTCGGGTATTCCTCTTTATATCTTTTCTCAACTACGAATGGGGCATACAAGATTGGAGCGTAATCAGTGTAATAACGCGCAAATTCATCTATCGTATCTGCTAGCGCAGAATCGCTTTGTACTTTGAGGTCTGTACTCCCAAGTTCTTCGAGAAAGCGAAGCCAACGCAGTCCCAGCTTTTCGTAATGCTCCCCCATGCGGACCAACAAGGTAGGATTTTCTTGGGATGATTTTACCAGATGTTGAGCGAGATCTGTTAATTCTTCGACGCGAACGTGCTGTGACCCGTCATAGTAAGAAGTGTGAGAAGAGAAAGCAATCTTCGTTAGAGACCGATCGCCAGTTGCTTGGGCATAACCTTTTCCGCATTCAAGCTGGGCGATACACCAAAATCGGATAATGGAATCCTTACGCGTAACTAGCCTTCGCCACGCCATTCTAAACCATCTCCAAGCCTAAATCTAACATTATCAGTCTACCTCATTGAATATCACATTACAAGCTCCTGAGTTGTCTCATGCATGATGAGCCTTGGGGACTGGTATCGCAAACGCGTAGGTCGAATCATAGCCGGCACACCATGGCGCGTGGGATGACACCTTCATTCTTGGTCTTTGCCCGATCGTTGAAGGCAAATACGCCCTGTCAGCACCCATGTTAGTATCTCCAGGTGAAAACTATCGGGTTGCCATGGATGACATTCTCCTACGCTTCTTCCTGCCCATCAGTGAGAAGCTCGATCAGTTTCAGCCTGAGCAGGTTCTATCCTTCACGAGAATTAGGCAATATCGATGCACGCCTATGCCGCAACCTCGAGGTTGCGCTCCACTATGTCCTTGAGGTAGGGATCGGATGCAAACTCGTTACTTGTCTTGGTCTTGAGCGGCTCTAGTTTGAGCAAGCATCCTTTCAGTCGCTCTAAGCGCCGTTCGATACCGTTCCGCTCCGGCGTCATAATCCTCCCGCGTCTCCTCCAATAGAGCCCTTCGCTCCGCCCGCAAGATCGGCAATTGGTCAAAATACAGGCCGAGCGCCCGTGCCTCGAACTCCAATCGCGTCCTTCGATCCTTCTCGTAGAGGATCTGCCCGGTGGCAATAACGTTATATACAAGCTCGACTGGAGCACGGCAACATCGTAATCGCTTTGCGCTCCTGCTCGACCGGTCGCCTGGGAACCAAAAAGGTACGCAAGAGCAATAGGAAACCGGCTTCTTGCCTCAGCAAAGAAACTACGCAACTTCAGATAAAGGCGACTTGTTTTATCCGTCGTTCTCGCCGTCCTTACATTACTAGCGCAAGCATTCTAGCAATTAGGACGTTGTCCGCCAACCTTAGTTGTCCCCTTCCCCGTGCCTGCACTTACGGTTCCTCGCGGTTAAGGCAAGGTAACCCAGAGAAAGACTCAAACGATGAGCGTAGCAAGAGAGAAAAAGCTTGTATCTCTTGCACGTTCCCCGTTCCGCGCCCCCCACGCGTGTGTCCTTTCTCAGCGATCTTGGCGGCTTGAGCGAGCATAGCGAGCGGGCGAGAGGAAAAGCTTGTATCTCTCGCAAAGACCTGTCTGTCTCGTTGGCACAGGCAGGCGCAGAAAACGCCAAGAAAAGCGGAAGACAGGAAAAATTGACGGAAAACGAGATCTCTCTTTTCCTTACCTTGCCTAGAGTGTGAGGAGCCATACTTACTACGATCTCTGAGTGGATAGACGGGTTTATGTGGTGCTTTGAACAGGGTGTTACCGTGCTCGACAGGACGGTCTCTGATTTTGCTTTCGTTTATCATCTTTATGGCCAACGTGTTTAGGGATGAGCGGCGAGCGGAGCGAGTCCGCTCGATCCCCGGGTTAGCGCGCGCCCACTTGAAGCGCGATTTCCTACGTCATCAGGTTCCGTCGTTCGTAGCCGACGACTGCCACAGCAGCGGCCACGATTGAGACCGCCGCGAGTGCCGCAAGACTCGTCCAGTCGAACCCGTCGAACAGCGGCCGAGCCCCAAGGAACCACGCGAACGGCGACATGGTGAGCATCCAGTCTGCTTGGAGAACCTCTCCGACCGAGTTCAGCATGTAGCTCAACACCGCGACCGCAGAACCTATGCCGAGGCCGATTCCGCGACGACCGGTCATGGCACCCGCGGCGAGCGCCACCGTGCCGAATCCCATCACGAGCAAGAGCAGGCCGGCCGAGCCCGCGAGGACGTTTTCGACAGACACGTCCAACCTGAGCACGCCCACCTGAAGGAGCGAGGTGGCGCACACGGCCGCAACAACGATGAACGTGCTCGTCCACAAGGCAAGCACGCGCTGCAGCACCAGACTGTGGCGCGCGACCGGTGCGGTCAGTTCAAGCTCAAGCGTGCCGTCCTCTTCCTCGCCCGCGACGATCTTGGCACCCAGCCCGATGGCGAACACCGATGCGAGTCCAGGCGCGATCAGCGCGAAGATGGTCGATGTGAGGTATCCCGGCGCCCCGTGACGACGTCCTCCCAATTGAACGCTTTGATGACGTCCTGGGGCAGGCTCTGGACCAGATCCTTGCCGGAATCCCGCATGAGTGGATACCACGCGGCGTACATGGCGCACACCACGAACATGGCCACGAACCACAGCAGAACCCGGCGACGGTTCTCGCGAAGTGCGCCGATGAAGACAGCGAAGGAGCTACTCATGACCGGCCTCCTTCTCGTGGGCGGGTTCCGGTGGCATCTTGTAGTAGCTCAGGAAGAGGTCCTCGAGCTC
>Ga0315547_1002029_pt1 | contig 14805 bp, 13 predicted proteins | sample SalMarSW160240MG_2_FD_202542 | JGI IMG/M metagenome (GOLD analysis project Ga0315547, IMG submission 202542) | Salt marsh sediment microbial communities from the Plum Island Ecosystem LTER, Massachusetts, United States - Salt Marsh Sediment SW1601-240 ... | reverse complement strand
CGGCTCCCCGAAGCTTATCGCAGCTAGCCACGTCCTTCATCGCTTTCAACTGCCAAGGTGTCCACCATTTGCCCTTACTGCGCTTGTATGATACACACTCTATTCACTTGTCAAAGACCCTCTGCGCACTTTCGCGCGCAAGCAAACATTGTAACATCCCCCGTGTAGTCTGTCAACTCTACGGGAGACGCGACAGAGGAAACTTTATCCAAGAAAGGCTCGCTTGTCAAATCAGCGAAAATAACGGGATTAAGAGACTTTTCTCGATCAAACCCCTTTTTCTAACAGTAGAAGCCGCTCCTTCAAGCGCAATCCGCCCCCGAACCCCACGAGAGAGCCGTTCTTCCCGATGACGCGATGGCAAGGAACGATGATAGGAAGCGGATTCGCTCCGATTGCCGCCCCAACGGCACGCGCCGCCCGCGGCCTCCCTACAGCGGCAGCAATCTCACCGTAAGAGCGCGTCTCACCGTAGGGGATGTTCAGAAGCTCGTTCCAAACCTCTATTTGAAAGGGAGTCCCCTGCATATCGAGGGGAGAAGAGAAGGACTTCCGGTCTCCATTCAGGTACTCCTCGATTTCCTGGCGTGCCAGATCCTGGTTTACCGAGGCGGTCTTTGTTCCACCTTGGACGATCTCCACGCCGAGTTGTTCACTGAGCTCGGAGAGAGAGGTCCCGTGAAGATCAATCAGGCGAATACCTCGCTCTGAGGAAACAAAGACGAAACACCACCCCTCCCAGGGGATCTTCGATGCGTACAGCAGCTCCCTTTTTGCCATCTTTTTCCTCCTGACAGCCTAACTTGTCTTCTTGTCCGGAAAAATACTAGAATCACTGAATTATAAGGAAATCAGGAATCCAGGAAATATCCGGGTTAGAGAAACCGATCTCCATTGCAATTCGTCTTGTTCCTGGCCTCCTGGCTTCCTCATAGTATTTTGATCGACAAGGTTCCATGCAATTCTTGCGGGCATGCGATCCTTCGAGGAAAACAGTAGCTCGCTTCTTGCCATCTTTTCCCTCCTGACAGCCTAACTTGTCTTCTTATCCGGAAAAATGCTAGAATCACTGAATTATAAGGAAACCAGGAATCCAGGAGGTTCCAGAAGTCTCTAGGTTAAAGAAACCAATCTCCATTGCAATTCGTCTTGTTCCTGGCCTCCTGGCTTCCTTATGGTATTTTGATCGGCATGGTTCCATGCAATTCTTGCGGGACTGAATTATAAGGAAACCAGGAAACCAGGAAATCTCTGGGTCAAAGGAACCAATCTCCATTGCAATTCGTCTTGTTCCTGGCCTCCTGGCTTCCTTATGGTATTTTGATCGGCATGGTTCCATGCAATTCTTGCGGGACTGAATTATAAGGAAACCAGGAAACCAGGAAATCTCTGGGTCAAAGGAACCAATCTCCATTGCAATTCGTCTTGTTCCTGGCCTCCTGGCTTCCTCATAATTGTTTTGAGCGGCATGATTTCACGCGATTTCATGGTTTCTAATAGGTTCTCGGGCCTCAATCCGACGATCCTCCTTCCGTAAAGTGGAAAACATGATAGATCTCGACTTGAACGGACGGATCGCTTCGCCAACAATCGACAGGAGCCCCCTGTTTCTCGCACAGGCGCGAGAGGAACACCGCTGGATCGGGTAAAGCCTCCCACACCTGTGGGAGGTAGGTCGAAAGACCGTGGTTGGTCTTCAAGATCACACCATCCTTTCCAGGATTGAGTTTGGCAAGGAGGTCATCCGGACCATCAAAAAAGAGCGGCCGCGGAGCGTCGAGCACGCTGATCTCGATCCGTATCGCATCAATCTCATCCATGCTAACAGGGAGAAACCGAGGATCCTTCGTGGCAGCGAGTACGACGTTCCGCAGCACGTTCTTGTAGAGCGGTTCGTGGGGGATGAAGTTGTCGATGATACACCCGCGCAGCTCCCCCCCTTTCGTCAGGGTGACAAAGCAGGCCGCTTCGCGCATCAACGCAGGGGAGAGTTCCCCTTGATCGACCGCCGCCTCTCCCTTCCCCGCGAGGACCGCCTCCAATTGACGGTGTGCAAGCCGAATGATGAGCCTCTGCTCATCAAGGGACAGGGGGGCGTCTACGCTCTTCCTATTCATCCTTACCGCGAAAATCCCAGTGGCGATGACCACAACCAGGAGCGAAATCGTCCATACCATCCGCCATCCATCGTTCATCCTCCCCTCCATCTACATCACCATATCACCTGCTCGCCGCCTCGTCAACCTTGGACCCAAGGGTTGTACGCTCTATACTCAAGCCTAACGACCAGCTAAGGCCGTGGAACCGATAGGAAGGGAGAAAGAGAAGCATGGATAATCCATTAGTAACGACATTCTGCAAGATGGTGAGGATTGACAGCGAGTCGGGCGAAGAGGGACCGTTCATCGACTACTTGCGCGATCTATTCACCGGTGAACTGGGCGCGGCCTGCACGCTCGATAGCTACGGGAACCTGATCGCACGCATCCCCAGCGTGGGAACGGACAAGAGCGAGCCGATCCTCCTTGCCGCTCACGCCGACACGGTGAAACCGGGGCAAGGGATAGAACCAATCGTCGAGGACGGGGTGATTCGCTCCGCCGGCGAGACGATCCTCGGGGCTGACGACAAAGCAGGGATTGCCGAGATCTTCGAGGCCGTCCGCACCGCGCAACGACGCCCCCCTGTAGAGATCGTCATCACCCGGGAGGAAGAGATCGGCCTCCACGGGGCGAAGCACCTCGACCTCTCCCTGATCACCGCGAAGATGGGGTTCATCGTCGACGGTGAGGAACCGAACACGATCATCATCGGCGGCCCGTCGCATGTCTCGCTCGACATCGAAATCACGGGCCGAGCAGCGCACGCCGGGATGGAGCCCGAGAAAGGGATCTCCGCGATCCGCGTAGCAGCGAAGGCAATCTCCGGAATGCCCGAAGGGAGGATAGACGAAGAGACGACCGCCAACGTGGGAACGATCCACGGCGGGTTAATCAGGAACGGCATCCCTGACAGGGTCACGATAAAGGCCGAGTGCCGCAGCCTGAACCACGACAAGTGTATGCGCCAGGCCGACACGATGCGCCGTGCATTCGAGGATGCAGCGCAAGAGATGGGAGCTACAGTCGACATCAAGGTCGACCTGGAATACAAGGCCTCGCGCGTCTCCGAAGATGCTCCCGCTGTGAAGCTCGCCAAGGAAGCGATCCATGCCGCCGGCCTCACCCCAAAGACGGAAGTGATCACCGGAGGAACGGATGCCCTCGTCCTTGCTGGGAGAGGGATCGACGCCGTTGTCCTTGGCTATGGCGGAGAAGCCGCGCACGCCACAAAGGAGCGGATCAATATCTCTACGATGGAACAAGTAGTGGAGATCATCCGGCAGATCCTTTACGCCTCCGCATGAACGAGGTTGACGAACCTCCCCTCCACCGCTAAAATAGGCTCATATTCCTCGGTAGCTCAATTGGTAGAGCGCTCGGCTGTTAACCGAATGGTTGGAGGTTCGAGTCCTCCCCGGGGAGCATGCGCATGGAAGCTAGATGAAGAAAACATTATCAAGATTATTTTCCTCTAATTCTCCTGGGCTTTCTCCGTCCTTGCTGCAGCCCTTCCTCCCGGAATCGCGGCTAAACAGCGGGGAGAAACCTCATAGATCAGTTTAGGCGCAGGGCCAAAGTCTGGACGAGGTGCTATGGCGTTTCAGTTGCTAAGGGTATGAGACCGAAGCAATATTGTGAGTCGGCAGAAACGTGAAGACCAATGTCACCAAACTCAGGTTCCTTCTTGGAATAACCTGTCCAAATTGTGCTTAGCCAGTTTCTGATTATTTGGTAAATTCCCGCAGATAGCAAGAGAACTGAAATGTCGAGGACCTGGACATCAACGGCAGCCACGGTGATCTCTCCGAGCGCAACCCCCTAGTAACAAAAGGAGGCGTCATGCCCCCGGTTTGTTCCCTATAGGAAAGCAGTTATTCCAAGACGATGCAGTGTTTCAGGTGTAGGAATGCCCTTTGAATCCCAGCCTCTGTATCTATAGTAATCTATCAGGCTTGATTCAATGTCTGGCAAGATCATCTCGGCTAGGGGGCCCTCTTTGACAGGTTCAAAGATCCTTGCGGGAAGGGTGTCGTCTTCTCTGGTCGCACCGAACTTCAGATTGACAAGTCGCTGAAGATTGAAGATTCGCTCTGCCACAACTCCTGCCTCTTCGATGTTCATTTTCCATCCTGTGGTAGCACTCAATGCGGCAACCATGTCCGAGAACGCAAGCCCCATAAAGCGGCAAACAACGAGCGAATTCCAGAATGATGACCAATCCTGTGACTTTGCCGTTAAGGGTATGACACCGTCTATCGTAAACTGCTTCTGTTTCTCATTGATACCCAGTTCTGGTATGGTCAATCCGAAATACGGCAGGGTAAGGTTACCTCTTTCGTGGCAAGCCCCACGAACTCCAGTTGCGTAGTTGAGTGCATGCGCCCAGAACGCCCTTGGATTATGCGCCGGAAGATCGACCCCCTTTACGGCAACGGCAAAATCGAGTGCTCGATTGTCAATAGCTCTTGCCGCTCTGACGGTTCCTTCTGCGAGGATGTCCCCTAGGCCCTTTCTCATGGCAATAGAGCGCAACAACTGCAACGCTCCATCAGCGTTTCCCCACCCCAGTGCAACGCCTTCATTGTCCGCAGTGCCCAGAAACCCTTTCTCAAAGCATTCCATCGCGAACGCAATACTTGAGCCAGATGAGATGGTATCCAATCCGTATTCATTACATATCTCGTTTAACTTGGAGACAGCAGGAAGATTATCGATCAAACAGTTCTGCCCCATCAGCCCGAGTGTTTCGTATTCCGGGCCAGGCCCTTGCATGCGATATTTCGCAGGTTTATCAACCTTCACCATCCGATGGCATGCTACCGGGCAATAGCGACAGGCTACAGGCGATACGAATATCTTCTCATATTCGGATGGACCCAACCCAGGGTTCCCTTGGGGCCAAGTGCCCAATTGCCAATTCTTCGTCGGGATATTCCCAAAGGACTCTGATATCGGCATAAAGCCCGGTGTACCGAGTGAATGAAGCCGTCCCGTTCTCTCCATAATCGCTGGAAGCCAATCTTTCTTGAGAGATTGAATCTGTGATCGGTCCGCAACTTCAGGGAGTTCGCTTCCCAATACGCTTATCGCCTTTAGCTTCTTCGAACCCATGACAGCTCCCATGCCTGTGCGGCCAGCGGCACTATGACCATCGACGATAATGCATGCATAACGGACCAGATTCTCTCCAGCTGGGCCTATAACCGCAATGCTTGCCTTTGGCTCTGCGAGTTCTCCCTTGATACTTGACAGTGCTTCGGTGGTCTTCTTGCCCCATAGACGTTCCGCTGAACGAATCTCCGCTTGATGATCCTGAACAACAAGGTACACGGGTCTTTCAGACGATCCTGAGATGACAATCGCGTCATATCCGCATTTCTTAAGTTCATCCCCCCAATTTCCGCCGGCAGCAGACTCCCCGTAATAATTGCTCAAAGGAGATCTGCTAATCACCGACCACTTCGCACTCCCAGGTAATTGTGTTGCCTGAAACGGACCGGTAGCGAAGATCAGCTGGTTGTCGGCATCAAAGGGCCCAGCTTCAGCATTGCCGTCTCTATACAGATAATAGGCCCCTAACCCCACTCCTCCCACAACAAAGCGAAGAACTTGATCATCAACTGGTTCTTCTACAATCTTCTGTGTCGTGAGATCTACTCTTAGAACCGTGTTCCAGGATCCACCTGTCCTAGTCCTTCTTTGTGTCATGACGCTGTACGTCCTCCTTCACACCCATTTGGCTATAGTGTACTTATCCCGCATTTCCTTGTTGAGCGTAATGCCAAGACCAGGCTTTTCCGGAGGACGAATCACTCCCCCAGACGGCTCCACAAGGTTTCCCACAAGCTCGCCTATGACTTTGATCTTTTCTCGGGGTTCGAAGTACTCGATCATCATGGCATTCGAAAAAGCTGCTGCAAGATGAACGTGGATATATGGGTTGGCATGAGGGGCAAGAGGGGCACCCAATGCGCTGGCTAGGGATGCGATTTTCATCCACTCCGTTATTCCGCCTGCAACTGTAGCATTCGGTTGAATGACATCTACCGCTTTGCTTTGGATTAGTTGAGTAAATCCCCACCGCGTATATTCCTGCTCTCCTCCAGCAATAGGAATGTCCGTTGCTGCAGCCACCCGCGCACTGGCCAAATACTGGTCAGGAGGCAGTGGTTCCTCTATCCACGATGGAGAAAACTCTTCGAAAGCACGACACGCCGCTATGGCGCTAAACGAGTCATTCCACGCACCATTCGCGTCAAGCATAATGGATACATTTTCACCGACCGTCTCGCGCACGACTCGAACGCGTTCCACATCGGTTTTCAGTGACGTTCCCCCAATTTTCATTTTGACGGCTCCATAGCCTTTTTCAACGTATCGTTCCATCTCATCCGCAAGTTCTTCTAGGCTGTTGTCCCCTCTGTAATATCCCCCGCTTGCGTAGACGGGGATATCTCGTTGAGAACCGCCCAAGAGCTTATACAACGGCAACCCTTGTTTCTTTCCCTTGATATCCCACAAAGCAATGTCTACAGCACTTATCGCCCGTAACAACAGGCCCTTTCGCCCAACCTGAGTCGTATTATTAAACATCTGCTCCCATAATGTCTCTGTACTCAATGAGTCCCGACCCATAATGAGTGGAACCAGCATGCGAGCTATACACTCTCCCGTGACAGAACTCGATTGATATCCCCATGTATAACCAAGCCCGGTGATTCCTTCATCCGTTTCAATATTCACAATGATATGGTCCCGCGCGGTAATCTTCTTATTTGAGAGACCGACCGCGCATGCAAGCGGAACACTTGTTGCCCACACTTTGACGCCTGTTATTTTCACTGGTCCGTCCTTTCATATGCATCGCGATACACTGCGACAATATCCTCTTTACAAAGTAGCCGGGGGTTGTTCTTGATGTTGTGAGCAGAGTACTCCAGGGCAATATCAGCCCACATTTCGAAGTCCCTGTCACTCTCCACGATGTCGCGTATACCGGTCCGGATGCCAATGTCGCGGCATAGAGCATCAACAAAAGTGACGCTTGCTTCTGCACGCGTTCTTTCAATTACCGATAAGCCATCGCCAACGGCCCCCATGAGGTCCGCGAGAATAGCATATCTTTCAAGGTCGGACGACATATTAGCTCTCATGACAAACGGAAGTAAACGCGCAATGGAGTCCCCATGCCCCAGATGGAATTGCACAGCCAGAGGATAGTTCAGTGCATGTGTCGCGCCCGCTCCACCACACGCAAGTGCTAGCCCGGCAAGGGTTGCCCCAATTGCCAAGTTGTAACGCGCTTCTGGACAACTTGCCCCCCTTAGTACGGCGGGCCGAATGTAACGCGAGAGGCGTCTGATGGCCTCCTTAGCGAACGCGTCTGCCATAGGATTCCGCCTATTGCTAACAAACGGTTCGATCGCATGGCTAAGTGCATCAATCGCTGTGATGGCCGTGATTCTCGGGGGTAGATCCATACTTAGGTAGGGGTCCACTACCACAAGATCAGCCAGAAGAGCAGGGTCATATGCGACTTTCTTGGCGCCTCCCGACGATTCATCTGTCAGAACAGACACCTGAGTGACCTCGCTACCTGTGCCGGTCGTAGTTGGAACAAGGACGAGAGGAAGTCCCTTGCCAGGCATGTTCCCCATACCCAGACAGTCAGCAATAGCTGCTTTGTGGGCCAATAGAACACTTACAATCTTGGCAACATCAAGGCTGCTCCCTCCGCCTACTCCAACAACTGCATCGACACCAGCCCTTCGCCCGCAGTCAATTGCGGCAGTAACAGTCTCGAATCCAGGTTCTGCTTTAACCTGATCGAACACTGTAGCATTGGCCTTCGCGGTCTTTATGACCTCTAACACCGACCCCAAGACACCCGCCTTGACGATCCCTGAATCCGTCACAATTAGTGGCTTCGTGATCCCCCTTTCAGCGACAAAACGCGCAAGTGTATCAGTCGCACCCCATCCCCAGACTATCTCCCGTGGTAATGCGACTCGCCCCATACAAGAGAAATCATGTTCGGCTGTTATTTTCAATATAATCTCCTTTTAAGTATTATTGCCACTTCTCATCAACATCTAGCACTAATCTGTTCAATGTTTCCTTGGTTGGAATGCCAAACTCATCCCAACCACGATACTGGTAGTAATCACTCAACATCTCGTTCAGTCTTGGCAAGGTATCTGTGCCCCCTCCCCGCCGATGGGTGAGGATCCGGGGTGGCAACACATCGTCCTTGCGAGAGATGCCTAAACGGACATTATACATTCTCTTGAGATTAAAGATGCGCTCTCCTGACTCTAAGAATTTCCCTTCATCCCAATCCCATCCAGTAACGAGATTGAACGCCTTGACGAGCGGCTGTAAGGAGAACCCCCCGAATAGCGGCAACTTACAGGTAACAAGTGAATCATACATCGACATCAGGTGCTGAAACTTAGCGACGAACTCCCCCTTGCCCTCAGCTGCGAATCGATCCAAAGCATCGGGATAGCCCATATCGGGAACCACTGGTGTGGGGTCAAAGGTGCCCTCCTCGAAATCGTGAGTGAATGCTTGGAGGTGACACGCACCTCGGTTCGAGGTTGCATACGCCAACGCGGAACTCACCTTGGCTCGAGGGTCATGAGCTGGGAAGTCTAGACCTTTTACATGCACTGCGAACTCAGCGGCACAGCCACCAATTTCCTCGGTAGTCTTCACAATCCCTTCCGCAAGGAGATCTCCCAGATGTTCTCTTCTTGCAATCTGATGGATCATGGCAATTTCTGCATTCACATCTCCCCAACGCAGATCCACTCCACCCAAATCATCCTGAGAGATCAGTCCGCGTTCGTAGGCCTCCATCGCAAAGCCTATCAGAGACCCCGTGGTACAAGTATCCATGCCATATCGATTACACAATTCATTTGCTTTCGCTAGCCCTTCAAGATCATCAATGAGACAATTCGAACCAAGCATTCCTAGACTTTCATACTCCGGCCCCGCCTGCGGGAAGTCCTGTTTAAAAGGCCCCGTCTTCACCTGGACTGTTCTGCCGCATCCGATAGGACAACGTCCACAGTGGTAGTAACCTGTCTGTATCGTTCGCGCAATCGCTTGTCCAGAGATCTTTGCAGCCCCTTCTTTCCAAGTGCCTTGATACCAGTTCTTGATCGGCAGATCACCACATCTCTCAAGATTCTCTACTGCATTCGATGTCCCATAGTCATGGAGTATTTTCAGATTGCGGACCACTCCAGGAACAAATTCCTTCATGAAATTGCTGAGGCCTCGTTCGTCGAAAACAGGGATCTCCCCATCACCAAACACAGCAATCGCCTTCAGATTCTTCGCTCCCATAACAGTGCCCACGCCACCACGGCCTGCCGCACGTGCGTGCTCTCCATCGGTCATGATAGTTGCGAACTTAACCAGACGTTCTCCAGCAGGCCCTATACAAATCACCTGAACAGTCTCGTGGGTTTCATTCTTAATTCTGTCTGCTGTTACGAACGTGTCGAGGCCCCACAGATGCACCGCGCTCCGTATTTCTATCTGCTTATTATGCACCCAAAGATAAACAGGTCCTTCTGCTTTCCCCTCCAGGATTAATCCATCGAAGCCGCTCCTCTTCAGCCTTTCTGCCCAATGCCCACCACAATTGGCTTCTGTATAGATTCCAGTAAGTGGCGACTTAGTGATAACCTCGAAACGATCTGAGGAAAGAACGGGGGTTCCCGTCAAGGGTCCTGTTAGGATAATCAGTGGGTTGTCTTCCGCCAACGGATCGGTCTCAACTCCAGTCTTGGCTGAGAGGATTGCAGCACCCAGCCCGCTGCCACCAACGTACTTGCGCAGCAACTGCTCATCCAAAGACTCAATGAAAACCTTCCTGTCAGTAAGATTGATCCTTGCAACCCGCCCTATGTAGCCGTTGGACATGCCGTCCTCCTTTCCGATCACAAGAAGACTGGGGGAGCAATGCTTGTTGCCTTGCCTTGCTTCCCCAGCCTGTGGGGTATGTTCCTCCCGCGTTAGCGCTCGAAGTCTGCTACATTATCAATTGTGCAGAACATCGCCGGGAAGCTGATCCGCGTTGGCCATGGGCTTGGTAGGCCTCGGTTCAGGAAATGAGACCAATCGCCTCCCTCAGTCAACTTGATGATGTTATGATTGTAGGAGTAAAGCATCTGAATAGCCATGTACGACATCATGAAACTATCATGGACAATAGATGCGTCCACTTTCCCTTCACGAATCAGATTGAGGGTGGGGGAATCATTGTCCCAACCGATGACCCGCACCTGTCCAGTCTTGTTGACAGCAGCAACTGCAGCCGCGATCCCCACCGCGCTCGCTGCGTTAGTTCCCAACATTCCGTCAATGTTCGGGTTGGCAACGAGAAGATCGCTGCATGCCTTCGTCCCCACTTCGTAATCGCAATCATCATTGACAACACCAACTACGTGGATATTTGGGTATCTTTCTTGGATACCATCTTCGAACCCTTGGGCTCGCTGATCACAGACATAAACACCTACCAAATTAGAGATACCCACATAGTGCTCTCCAATGCCAAGTAGCCCAGCCATGTAATCTGCCGCTAGCTGGCCAGCATCATATCCGCTGGGTCCGATGTAACAAAGTCTGTCACTGTCCGGGGAATCTGTAACTACCGTTACTACAGGAATTCCCTCCGCAATAGCATTGTTGATCGCCGGAGTAAGTGCCTCGGGGCGCACCGGCCCAATGAGTATGCCAGCCGGGTGTTTGCCAATTAGCGCTTCAAGCTGATTAAACTGCTCTTCAGCGTCGTTGCCGTAAGCCCCTACGTACTCCAAGTTAACGCCAAGATCCCGCGCCGCTGCTTCTGCCCCCCTCTTATGATCAAGCCAGTAAGGGATTCCTGCGTGAGTCGCTAGCAGGTAATATGTTTCCTCCGCTTGAGCAAACACCTGCAGTGGAATCAAGGCCGACAAAAGCACAGTCAAAACCAACAGATAGCCTAGCGTTCTCTTTCCTTTGTAAGTCATCGCTTCCTCCTTTCTTGCTCGTACACTCCCAACTCGCCGATGCGTCCCAACCCTTGTACGTGTTTTAGCGCCATATCACCTCCTTTAGCCGCAGAGCACTATACGTTTTTTCTGCGTGTACTAAATACATCAATTGCAACAACAGCCAATAGAAGAGCTCCACTAAAGACCTTCTGCCAATACGGCGACACCCCTAATAGCAGAAGCACATTGGTTATCATAACTAACAGCATTACACCAAGGACTGAACCAAAGATAGATCCGGCACCTCCCCCAAGCGTAACTCCTCCGATAACCGCTGCTGCAATTGAAGTGAGCTCCACCCCTGAGCCCGCAGTTGCCATCATTGACCCCATCCGAGAGGCCGAAACGATTCCAGCAAGAGCAGCAAAGAAGCCAGATATCATATAGGCAAAGCATTTTACCCTGTCAACTCTAATTGGCGAAAATCGGGCAGCTTCTTCATTACTTCCAATATAGAATATCTGCCTAAACCATCGGTGCCTACGCAGAAGAAGCTCCCCGATAATCACCAAGAAAAACATCATGAGAACTGCAACAGGAATGCCAGCAATTTGCCCTTGTCCAATGAAGTTGAACGCCTTAGGCAGCCCTCCTACTACTCTTCCTTCAGTTAGCGCCAAAGAAGCTCCCCGCACCACAGTCATCGTTCCAAGGGTGGCAATGAATGGATTCATCCTCACTTTCGTTACGAGAAGTCCGTTTAGGTACCCCAGTCCTGCCCCAATGAACAGACCGATCAGGATCGCGGGCACAACAGGAACTCCTCCATTCAAGGCCTTTCCTGTCATGATCCCGCAGAAAGCGAGTATAGAACCAACTGAGAGATCAAATCCTCCTGTGATAAGTACAGCAGTCTGCCCAATGGCAACGAACGTAGTTGTCACCATCGCCATTAAGGAAGAGCGTATATTATATACTGATACGAATCCGCCAATTGTGCTCCCGAACAGCGTTATTAGCACTATTAGGAGGATTACCAGCATAGATTCTCTTGCCTTGACCCCTCTTGAAAAGACCCGCCTGAGGCTTGTCAAGTGCCTATTTTCAATGCTCCCCTCGGCTCGCTTTCTTGGTAGTTGTACCATTTGGCTCCTTCTCGCCCGCAGCTGTAACGATCGCTTGAATGATTATTTCTTCAGTAGCCTCTCTATTCTGCAATTCACAAATGATTTCTCCCCCATACATAACATATATCCGATTTGACAAACCAAGTATCTCTTCCAACTCAGATGAAATCATGAGAATGGCTGTCCCTTTGTCTGCTAGTTTGCGTAGCAAGAAATGGATCTCCCGTTTTGCGCCTACATCGATGCCTCGTGTAGGTTCGTCGACAATCAGGATTTCTGGACTTGTCGCAAGGAATCGCGCAAGTAGGATCTTCTGTTGATTGCCTCCGCTCAGGTAGCCGACGATCTGGTCCCACTTCGATACCTTGATGTCAAACGCAGATATGTACTTTCCAGCCTCTGATTTCACTTGCTTGTTATTCACGAAACCATGAACACTAACACTCGAGAGCTCGTTTGCCACAACATTGTCTGGAACCAGCAGTCTCAAGAAGAGTCCTTGTTTTCTTCTGTCTTCTGGAATGTAGCTGATGCGATGCTCGATTGCTTCGCACGGTGAGTTCACACGGACCTGTTCTCCATCTATGAGTAACGTACCTGTTTCTTTCCGGTGGATGCCGAAGATGGTTGCGGCCATCTCGGTACGCCCACTTCCTACAAGACCCGCAATGCCAACGATCTCCCCCGCATATGCCTTCAGATCAATGTTCTGTACTCTCAGTCCGCCTACATTTGCACTCAAGTCCCGTATCTCCAGCTTTGGCTTAGTTAAAACGGGTTTCGGCAAACCGGGATATAGCTCGCTAGGCTGTCTCCCTGTCATCAGGTGCACAAGCAGTTCCTCATCTGCCTCATCCCTTGTGATTGTCTTGACGTGTTTCCCATCCCGTAACACACTGATACGGTCACAGACATCCATCAATTCGTGAATCTTGTGCGACACATAGAGAATCGTGACGCCGTTCTCCCTAAGTTCATTGAGCAGATTGAAGAGTAAGTCGATTTCATACCCAGATAGGGTGGAAGTTGGTTCATCTAACAACAGAAGGCTAGGTTGCATAGCGAGTGCTTTGAGAATCTCCACCTCTTGTTGCTCTGCTAAGCTTAGATGCCCCACAGTATCCATGGGGGAGATCTCCATTCTTAGCTCGTCTAGAAGATCTTTCGTCTCCTCGATCATCCTCCTTCTATCTATGAGCCCTATGCATCCCTTTACCGGCTGTCTGCCGAAGAAGACGTTCTCTGCAACACTAAGAGAGGGACACAGACTTAATTCCTGATGAACAGCGCCAATACCAAGCAAACTGGCTTGCGTAGAAGTCGCAATCGAAACCCGATCACCTCGAAGAAAAATCTCTCCTTCATTGGGCACATAAATCCCACAAAGGATCCGTAAGAGGGTTGTCTTACCTGCGCCATTTTCTCCTATTAATCCATGTATGTGTTTGTTTTCTACGTTCAGGTCTACTTTCTTCAGGGCTTGCACACCAGGGAACAGCTTTGTAATGCCACGCAACTGAACTACTGGCTGCTCCCTAGATACAACGTTCGCTTTCACCCACTCCTCCTTGCCTCTTGACAATCCCGAACGCTGTTCTCTACCACATTTTTCAAACTGGCCACTCTTCTCTTCGTGTTTTCCACGTGACGACACGCCGAGCGTTCCGCCTCGACGGGATCATGTTCCTTCAATGCCGCGAATATCTTATGGTGTTCTTCTACAGACTCCGACATATTTTGCGCAATGCCTAATACTGAACTAATGGTCATCCTTTGCTGCAGCCCCGAGAGCAACTCAATCAGTTTCGCGTTCTTACAAGCACCTGCTATTAGCTGGTGGAATTCCCAGTTGATGGCAATCCAGTCTTGTATGGTTTTCTCCTTAGCCACATCCGCAAATTGCCCGTCTAAGCCTGCAAGCTTTTTTAGTTGATGATCAGTAATGTATTGCGCGGCGTTACGCGCAGCCAATCCCTCAAGAACTGCCCGTATTTCCATGATCTCCACCAGAGTGTCAATCGAGAATTCTGCAATGCGAGCGCCTCGATACGGCTCTATTTCCACAAGTCCTTGCTCGCTGAGTTTGCGTAGCGCTTCCCGAACCGGGGTCTTACTCACACCGAGATCATCTGCCAATCGCTGTTCTACAAGGCGCTCCCCAGGGCGAAGGCCGCCGTTCTTAATCTCCTCATACAGAGCCATGTAAATGACTTCCGCCTTACTCGCAAATCCGTCTTGCAGTCTGTCCATACCGCCTCCGGGAGCGCCGCACGGTACCACTCGATCGAACATTATACATTATGTATGGTCCTTTATCAAGCACACACAGCGTCTCGCCAAAAAGGAGCCCAAACCAACATTGCCATCGCAACCAGGCGACGTATCGAAACAATGCTTCCCGGGCTAGGCACGAATCAGCTCAGCAGGGATGACAAACCCATGCGAAGTTTGAAAGTAGTCCTCCCCGGGGAGCCAGCTCAAAACGTTACTCGCACGGGCATTGTCAGTACGATTCAGATTCCACACTTTCCGCTGTCACCGATTGGGCAACAGATGGATCTTGGCACTATATGTGACATTCTT
>Ga0315547_1002027_pt1 | contig 14813 bp, 13 predicted proteins | sample SalMarSW160240MG_2_FD_202542 | JGI IMG/M metagenome (GOLD analysis project Ga0315547, IMG submission 202542) | Salt marsh sediment microbial communities from the Plum Island Ecosystem LTER, Massachusetts, United States - Salt Marsh Sediment SW1601-240 ... | reverse complement strand
ATTTACTTATTAAGGCCTCTCGAATCAAGGCTAATCTCTCTCTTTCAGTGGCTGACTCCTGGATCATCGCAACCGCCTGGCAGAAAAAAGCCATGTTAGTTCATAAAGATCCAGAGTTTGAGCAAGTGAAGGAAATAGTAGAACTATTGCCTCTTCCCTATAAATAGAGGGGGAGTTTGATACTGTCTTAGTCTTATGAAAACTCGGTCTTTTAACTTTGATGCAAATCTTGAGTAAAAGGATTCGCCGGACAAAGTGCCTTCTGGCTTTTCTAAAAGCAGCGTGCTCTTTTTTACTTGATTTTATTACACCCGTGTGCTGTAATTACCTTGATTTTGCTACACAGGAGAGATGCATTTTGGAGGTCCTTCTATAGAAACGTTAGAAAAGACCTATCAAAAGACACCCAGGATATATGCTAAGGATACAGGAATCATAAGATATTCCACTCTTATTCCAGTTGTATTGTTGCCTTTTGTGAGATTTGAGTAAATGAATTCGAAAAAAGGAGATCATAAAAATATGGGAAAGAAAGGATTATCTTGTTTGACCAAACCAGAGAGGGAAGTTGTAGAATCCTTTGTCAAGGAACTAAGGGAGAAACTAGATAAGGAAATTGTCTCCATAAAACTCTTTGGCTCTAAGGTAAGAGGTAATTCGAAAAAGGATTCCGATATAGACATATTCATTCTGGTAGAAGAAAAAATACTAAAAACAAGCGAGATTATTGATGATTTAACTGCAGATTATATTTTTAACTACAATTTACCCATATCTCCCGTTCTTTACGATCTGTTCGAATACAGAAAAAACAAAGAATTAGGCTCGTTTTTCTTCGAAAACGTGGAAAAAGAAGGAGTGGTCTTATGAGCACGGTAGATTTAGCTAATTATCGAATGGAAAAGGCAAGAGAAATCCTGATGGAATCCAAAGATACCCTCAACCGGAATCATTATGGACTATCAATCAATAGAAGCTACTATGCCATGTTTACAGCAGCGAGAGCACTGTTGGCATTAAAAGGACTGGATAGTAGTAAGCATTCTGGCGTAATTGCTTTATTCAACCAACACATAGTAAAAGTAGATCTTTTCTCTAGAGAATTTAGTAGCCTGGTTTCTCCCTCCCATCATTGCCTTTGCTACCATAGGAATTAGTCTTCTTTTCCCTGGAGTAGAGTACTCTTCGGAGATGGCGGGATTACTTGAAAGATTCAGAGGGATTCTACCTCCTGAACAATTGCAAAAAATGGAAAGCCAAATGGCTACTTTCCCCATTCATCCTATCTGGATTGGCTTGGCTCAAGGACTTATTGCTGGAATTACTATAAACGCAGTTGCTGGATTTGGAGAAGAATTAGGCTGGAGAGGATTTCTCCAAAAAGAGCTCGGATATATAGGTTTCTGGAAGTCATCAGCTCTTATTGGTATTATCTGGGGTGTATGGCATGCTCCAATTATTCTCCAGGGACATAATTATCCTCAGCATCCCATAGTGGGAGTATTTATGATGATAGTTTTTTGTCTCCTTTTGACGCCTATTTTTAGTTATGTCAGGCTCAAAGCAAAATCTGTCATTGCAGCCGCTATTATTCACGGTTCGCTTAATGCCACGGCGGGACTGGGTATTATGGTAGTGAAGGGAGGAAATGATTTATTTATTGGAGTTACAGGAGTAGCAGGATTTATCGCCCTTGCCGTCATAAATTTGTTTATATTTATCTTTGAGCACTTTATTGCGAAAGAATCTATAGAGATGATTATCGAGGAAGGATGAGAATATTGGTTTTTTGCCACGGGTCTGATAGGTCTAACAAGGATAAATATAGAGTTCGGAGAAATAAAGATTCTAAATATTGAGTAAAATGAAAATACTTCATACAGCAGATATTCATTTAAAGGAATATGAAGATGAGCGATGGAAGGCTCTTCAGAAGCTGATTGAAATTGGAAAAAAAGAAAATGTGGAAATCTTTGCAATAAGTGGAGACCTTTTTAATAAAGATATCGATGCTGAAAACTTAAGACCTAAAATACGGGAGCTCTTCTCCCATAATGGCTTTCAAATCGTCCTCATCCCGGGAAATCATGACAGCGATTCCTATAAGAGTGGTATGTATTTTGGTGAAAATACTACTATTTTGACTGATTTAGAGGATTGCTTTGAATATAAAGGGGCAAGAATATATGGTATTCCCTTTGAGCCTATAGGAGGAGAGGAAATTCTTTATAAACTTCACTCTCTTCGGGATAAATTTACCCCGGATAAAAAGAAGAAAAATATATTACTCTACCACGGGGAACTGCTTGATGCATTCTTTTCCCGAAAAGATTTTGGCGATGAGGGAGGGGAAAGATATATGCCGGTTAAGCTCTCTTATTTTAAAGATTTAAATGTTGATTATGTGCTTGCCGGCCATTTTCACTCTAATTTCCAGGTAAGGAGATTGGCAAATGGGGGATATTTTGTTTATCCTGGCTCTCCTCTTTCGCTAACAAAAAGAGAGACAGGACAAAGAAAGGTTAATATTTTTAAGCTGGGAGGCCCGCCCGGGGAATATCTTCTTAATACTTCTTATCTGGAAGAAGTGAATATAATATTTGACCCTTTGAAAGACAAAATCCCGCTGGAGATTGTGAAAAAACATCTAGAAAGTTTTCCGCCTGAGGCAAAAATTATTCTCACCATCAAAGGATATGTTGACAGCAAAGAGATTAAAATGAATGAATCCGAGCTGGTAGAAGAAATCAAGAAGATTGCCTCGAATAGGTGTGCTGAACTCCCTAAGTTTGAATTCAAAGACATCCAAACGATATTAGAGGATGAGCTCTTCAAAAAACTCTTGGATGAACTTGAGCAAGCCGATTATGATGAGGGAAAAAAGAGACAGATGCGTGATATAGCCATCAAAGCAATGTCAGAGGCAAGAGTATGAAAATAAAGGAATTTTCAATAACAAGATACGGTCCCTTATCTAAAATGGAGCATATTTCACTGGGCTATTTTAATCTATTCTTTGGCAGGAACGAGGAGGGAAAAACATTAACCATAGATGCTCTGGTGAAGATGCTCTTGAGAAAAAACATCAGAAATTTTATCCATATAAATCGAGTAAAAGAAAATCCAGAAGGTTATGTAATTATAGAAAATGAAGAAAAAGAGGAAATCAAATTGCCCGAAAAAGGGGATTTGACAAAACTGGCTAGCCTGACCTCTTCAGAATCTCGTAACATTTTTATCATAAGAAATAGTGACCTTTCTATTGCCGCCGAGAGTGAGTTTTATACCAATGTAACCGACCGCCTCACCGGTTTAAAAACAAGACAGATTCTCTCTATAAAGAAGAAGCTGCAGGAATTGGGGAAATTAACCCGAGCAGATAGCACTGCCTCCCTTTCCAATAAGGAAGAATTTGGGAAAATAAAATCTCGTCTTGATAGGTCTGCTGGACTTGTTGAAGGAATAAACACTTTAGAAGATGAGATTAAAGAAGAGGGCTTCGATAGACTGGAGGAGGAGTCTATACGGGTGAAGGAAGAGAAAGACAAAATCAGGGAAAAAATAGAACGATTTGAAGAAGCGGGTAAAAGAGAAAAATACGAAAAGGGGAAAGAAGTTTTGAAAGCTCTTAAGCGAGCTTTTAGAAAGAGTAAGGATTTGGAAGTTTATAACGAAGAGGATAGCCAGTTGTGGAGAGATAATGAGAGAGACATCAAGACTGGTGAGAAAGAAAAAGAGCAGCTTTTAGTTGAGCTTAATGAAAAAGAGGAAGGATTTCAAAAGACATCTGAAAATTTGAAGGAAAGAGAGCAAGAGTTCCATACTTTCGAGGAAAGAAAGAAGGAATTGGATAATGAGGTTAAACCAGAGATAAAAAATTATCAGACAAAGAAGGGAGAGTTGGTGCTTAAGGAGGCAAAGAATAAATTCCTTACTTTTCTGCTGGCAGTTTCTACAATACTATTGGGGATATCTTTGCTGGGAATTATTATTAAACCCGGGTTACTTTTCTATCTATTAGCTATCTTATTTTCAATTTCATTTGTGGTTTCAAGTATATTTAAACTTCAATTGAAAAAAGAGAAAGGCTCGCTGGCGCAATTGTTTGAGAGGATTAAACTAAATCTTTCACGGTTTGCTCTAAGGGCAGACGATATAGAAGGAGTTCTTTTTCATATTCAAAAGTTTGAGGACCAATATTCTAAAAAGGCTAGTGAATTAGAGGAGGTCAGAGGAGAGAAAAAGTTATTACAAAGCGAGATGGAAAAATTAAAACAAGATAGAATTACAGAGATAGAAGATAGGATAAAGAGTGCTTACAGAAAAACAGAAGATGTGAAATTCAAGACAAGAGAGGAATCGCTGGTAAAATATAGCCAAAAACTGAGACTAAAACTGAAGTGCGAGAAGCTAGCCAGGGAGCAGGAAAGCTTTTTGAAAGCTCTTTTAGGAGAAAAGGGTAGAAGTTTAGAAGAAAACATTTCCCATTGGGATGAAGAGCTCAAAGAACTGCAGGAGTATAAAGATAAAGCCAGGCATATGAAATATAATGAGAAGAGTATTGCAGAATTAAAAGAGGAAGGAAAATTGTTTGAAGAGGAGTTAAAGAAAATAGAGAGCACGATGAATCATTTCCAGAAGGAATTGGCAGAAATAGAAAGAAGAGCAAATGAGATTCTAGGAGGAGAGCTAGAAGAAGATTACTTATATTGCAAGACATCGATAGACTTAGAGGCGATTGAAAATAAATTGCAGGAATCCATAGATGAAAATGAGACTAATAAAGATAATGTTCTTAAAGTTATGGAAATCTTTGAGGGAATAGAAAGAGAGGAAAAGGAGAAAGTCTCAGAGCTTTTTGGTGAGGAAAGCCCTGTCTCGCAGCATTTTAAGAAAATAACCGATAATCTTTACCAGAAAGTAATTTTTAATCAAGAAAGAGGAAAAATCGAGGTAGAGCGCAAAGATGGATTAATTCTGGATGCAGAAAAGCTATCCGGTGGTGCGTATGACCAATTATATCTTTCTATTCGGCTTGCTCTGGGGGAAAAGCTCTTAAAGAAAAAGAAGGGATTCTTTATTATGGACGACCCTTTTGTAAAGGCCAGTCCTGATAGACTGGAAACACAGATGAAAGTACTCAAGAAAATTTCCAGTTCCGGATGGCAGATTATCTATTTTACTGCCAAAGGAGAAGTGAAAGAGGCTTTAAAAGAGGATATAGACAGCAGAATGGTTAATTATATTGAGGTAAAGAGTTCTCTGAGATTATAGTAAACATCAAAATCATTAATCAAAAGACAGACTAATTTCCTTAAAAAACAGAATTACTGACAATATTACTTCTTCGGACGGGGTTTTTACCTCTCCCCTGGAAGATAGAAGAACTTACTCAGACTTACCGTTGAAGAAAGGATTTCTTGTGCGTAAAGGATTTGGCCGGGATATTATCCATCGATGGGAAGGAAATCCCATTATTACAATTGAAGATCTCTCATTCCGCTGCATCGACATATGCAATGCGGGTGCTGTGAAAGTGGCTGACCAGTATATCCTTTTATTAACAATACAGAGTCTTGAAGGACGCTATTCCATCTATTGCGCACAAAGTACGGATGGGTATTATTTCGAAGTGGGCGATCAACCGTTTTTGTCCCCCTGTCAGGAGAAGCCATTGGCAGTCTATGAGGAACGGGGTGTTCTCGATGGCAGAATTGTCTTGCTAGAAGGAGTGTACTACATCTGTTACGATGCTCTTGGGCGCCACGGCTATCGAGCTGCACTTGCCCGCACAGAAGACTTCAGGACCGTTCAGCGTATAGGTCCTGTTTCCGAGCCAGATACCAAAGGTGGCGTGCTATTCCCGAGGAAGATCAAAGGAAAATATGCCCGACTGGAAAGACCCTGGGAAGGACGCAGCATCTGGGTTAGTTATTCTGAAGATCTAGAATATTGGGGATGGTCCGAGGTAGTAGTAACTCCGCGAGGGGGCTTTTGGGACTCTGACCACATAGGCATTGCCACGCCCCCAATAGAAATCGATGCCGGATGGCTTTTCATTTACTATGGCGTTAAACAGACCTCTACCGGACCGCTCTTTCGCCTTGGAGCAGTAATTCTCGACGCAGAGAACCCCACAGAAATTTTAGGCCGAACAAATGTTCCCATTCTCTCGCCACGCGAGGATTACGAGCGCATAGGAGATGTGTCTAATCTGGTATTTTCGTGCGGAGCGATTATCGAAGCGAACGGCGAAGTAAGACTGTACTACGGAGCAGCTAACTCCTGTATATGCCTGGGTACAACTAAGGTGCAAAGCATTGTGCAGGCATGCCTCAAAAGCGAGAAGGAATTCTGATAATGGAAAGAAAAACTGGGCCAGACATATTTCATCGTTGGAAAGAAAATCCTGTTTTAACCCTGGAGGACATTCCTTTTCATTGCAATACAGTCTTCAATGGCACTCCCGTCAAATCTGGCGACGAATACCTTCTGCTCCTGCGAATTGAAGGGCAACAGGGGTATTCCTTTTTTGCACTGGCCAGAAGCCGAGATGGCTTCCATTTTGATGTAGAAGATCGACCAGTCCTTCTTCCTGCCAAGAAAGGTATCTTTGGAATATATGAAGCACGAGGCATTGAAGATCCTCGGGCAACGTTTATCCAGGGATCCTACTATATTATGTATACAGCCTATTCAGGCCATGGGACTCGAATTGCACTTGCCAGAACAGATGATTTCTACACATTTGAGCGCATTGCCCTTATCTCTGAGCCAGGGAACAAGGATGGAGTTCTGTTTCCCGAGAAAATCAACAACCGATATGTGCGCTTAGACAGACCTATTGGTTTAGGTATAGGCAGCATCTGGATTTCTTATTCCAATGACCTATATAGCTGGGGTCATTCCAAAGTGTTGATCTCTCCACGCCCGGGGTATTGGGATTCTTATCGAGTGGGGGCATCCGTTCCTCCCATTCGCACCAATCGTGGATGGCTGGAGATCTACCACGGCGTCCAGATGACTTCAGGCGGACCAATTTACCGGGCAGGGACTGTGCTACTCGATCTGAAAGATCCTTCACTGGTAATTAGTCGCTCTAGCGCGCCTTTACTGGCACCTCGAGAAAATTATGAACGTATTGGCGATGTTGGCAATGTGGTTTTTGCTTGCGGTGCTATTGTTGAATCAGATGGGGAAGTAAAGATGTACTACGGTGCTGCAGATACCTGTCTTTGTGTTGCCAGCGCAAGGTTAGAAGACATTATGGAACAGACACTGGAAGCATAGAAATCTGAATCTTCTTAAACTTGCCTGGAAGAGACTATAACACTTTTTAGGTTTTGTGGCTGCGGGAGTTCTCTTTGAAATCACCGTCACTACCGAGTAAGTACTCAGTGAACCACGTCATTGCGAGCGCAAGCGAAGCAATCTCCATCAGAGATTGCCACGTCGTCCTGAAGGTCTTCAGAACTTCTCGCAATGACAAGAAGGAACGTACTTCACTGAATATTTATCTACCGAATTGTGGAAAGTAGAAAGGTTAAGCTGATTAGAAAGTTATGTTTTGTTGTTGAGCAATTTCGCGAACACGATGAAGTGCCATTAACCAGGCAAGGGTAGATTCGGCGCCCTGGTTTTGATTAACTCCTGTAGATTGTAGACTATCCTTGCAGCCACCTGTCCTAAGATCACATACTACTTGATGAACATCATTGCTGCCAAGAAACCAGTTGAAACACCAGTCAATTCTTTCGACCCATTTCCCTTGCTCTGTTAATAAATATGCTTCATAGCAAGCATCAATGAAAGCAGGTACTTCAATAGGTTGCTGGTCAAATTGTGCTTTCTTTTCTTCACGCTTAAACCAACCATTATTACCAATCAATGAAAGATGTCCTTCTTCGGGGTTAGTTTGAATTTTCAGGAGCCACTCCAGGGAATTTAATCCCTGATTATATATATTTCTTTTCTTGAACATTCGTCCGGCAGCCAGGAATGCTTGAGCTAAGCGGGCATTATCGTAAGTAACAATATTTTCTCCCCATGGCCAATCAGCTGATGCATTATCTGCAAAAAGCTTTGAAAGGCGTCGAGTCAATAAGGTGCACAAACGTTGAACTTCAAGATCGCCACCAAAGCGCTGAAGATAAGAGAGACATCCGAGAATAGAATAGGCCCAAGCACGAGGTGAAGTAAAAGATTCTAAGACTGGTAATAATCTATGAAACAATCTGGTAGAAAGTCCCAGAATTGAATCTGTAGGGGAATGAAGGATTGCTATACCTAAACTCCAAAGTGTTCTGCCATGGCTATCCTCAGAGCCTACTTGTTCAAGCCAACGTCTATCGTAAGACATAAAATTTCGAATGCGGCCACTATCCTTATCCACAGCATAGTTAAGAAAAGAAAGATAAACCTGCAACAAAGATAAGACATCTTCCTCTTTGAATAATTTGTAGTTCATAATAGTGACTATTAGAGCCCGAGCATTATCATCAGTGCAGTAGCCGTGGGAGCGGTCTGGAGTAGTAAATGCTGCATGCTGGAGAATGCCTGTGTCATCGGTTAAGAGTCGAAGGTAATTAAGCTTAATTTCGGATAGAGAAGGTGGTTCAGCAATCCACTCTCTGGCAGGTGGGTGAGGAGCTGGACGTCTGTATTCCTTGTGCCCGCGCTGAAACGTCTCGATATAGGTGCGAGCTACCTTTGGCCATATCATTTGTCGTCCAAACTGGTAAGCTCGTTTTCGCAAGGAATTTCGCTGCCTTTCATCACTAAGAAGCCCAGCTAGTTGATTAGCCAAAGCATCTACATCTCCAAACGGCACCAATCTTCCTCTATTATCAGATAGTAATTCTTCAGCATACCAGAAGGGAGTAGAGACAATTGCCTTGCCACAAGCTATGGCATAGGCTAATGTTCCCGAAACAATTTGTTCTTTTGATAAATAGGGCGCCAAATAGATATCGGTTGCATTCAGAAAGCCTATAAGCTGCTCCAGATTAACAAAGCGGTTATAAAAAATGACGTGTTCCGTTAATCCTTTCTGTCTAACCAGTTTTTCTAAAGAAGCTCTGTATTCTTCTCCAGAGCACCGTTTAACCTCCGGATGCGTAGCACCAAGTATGATATAGAGCAAATCGGGGAATTTTTGAACTATCAGGGCTATAGCTTCAATGACTACCTCAATCCCCTTGTTGGGGCCAAGAAGACCAAAAGTTAGTATAACCTGCCGTCCCTTGGCTTGAAACCGGTCCTTGTAATCACTGGAATCGAGAAAAGGTATGTCTGGTGTACCGTGATGAATCCTAACAATCTTTTCCCGGGGAACATCGTAAACATTTACCAGCAGCTCAATAGCTTTTTGGACTTGCACTACTAGAAATGTAGAGTACGAGGAAACAGACTTTAATACTTCAAGTTGCCCTTTTGTGGGTTCTTTCAAGACAGTGTGGAGAGTACTGACTACGGGTTTCCTTGAATTAGCAAGTAAGTCAAGAATGTAAGCTCCATCCTTGCCACCAAATATGCCAAATTCGTGTTGCAGAGAAATAACATCTATACTAGAAAGGTTAAGAAAGCTGGCTGCCTCCTGATAATCTCTCCTATGCTTAGTACGAATTTCAAAGCAAATCTCCCTGGCGTAGTTATAGCCCTGAGAAATATTATTAATTAAGGCAACTACCTGAACCATTTCACTCATGTGAGACTCTTCTTTCTGAATGCGAGCAATATGGTTGGCTAAGTCCTGCGTAAATGTTCCAATTCCACACCGACGTGGAGGATATGTGCTCACAAACGATACGCTAATAGGCTTTAATAAAGCTCTTTGCATAACTATCCTTTACCTCACTTCCGCATTTTCTCTTTCGCCTTTCTGCCATTCCTCCACCCACCACCAGGCCTGGTCTGGATCAATCAGACCCACTTTAGAGGCTACTTTTGCCTCTTCTTTGGTAAAACCTTGAGAGTGGAGGATGTCTTTTTGAATTTGGCCAATCTTTTTTTTAGCTCGAGAGAGAATCTCTTGTTCTTTTTTAGTAAGAGAGGGAGCCGGCGCTTTGGCAGCAAGCTGTCTTGGCACCATGATAACTTTTCCTCCTTGACTAATTGCTTCCAAAAAATCACCCGGCTTTAAGTGGAGTTGATCAAAGACTTCTTTGGGGATAGTTACCTGGTGCTTTGGTCCAATCCTAACTACGGGCATCTCCTTCTCCTTATTTAATTATTGATTTTTAGACATATTTACTTCCTTACTGTAAGAATAGTAAATACAAGAAAGAGTGTCAAGTTTTCAAAGCTTATTTCCGGATTTGTTTATCTAACTTATCAGCTGGTGGGCTATTTGAGGTGAGATATAACGTCCCCGATCATGAGGCGAGTCAGGAAAAAACCGAAGGTCTAAAGCCAGATATGCTCTATTGCGAATTACTGAGCTGATTTAAGAACTCCTCTTCTTGTATTTTTGGGCTACTTCAACCCACCAAAATCCCAAACAACCCACCTGACAACGTAATTTTGTACCTATTCAGGCACTCCTATATTAGCTCAAGTACAAAGCTTAATCCAGTCTTGAAAAAAGTGATCATTCTTTGGATTAGCTGGACTCTCTTTTCTTTTTATGCTACCCTTGAGTTATGGAAAAAACCATAATTATTCAAGGACGAGAAGTAAGTTCTAAAGATATCAAATTTATTCGAGAAATGATCAAGGCTAATCCCTGTTGGGGTCGCACCCGGCTTTCTAAAGAGCTAGTGCTCCTCTGGAACTGGCGAGCAGCCAATGGTCAACTCAAGGATATGGCCTGTCGCACCTTTCTTTTAAAGTTAGAAAGACGAGGCTATCTCACCCTGCCTCCTCGCCTCTACTCTTACGGCAAAACCCCTAAGAAAGCCTTTTGTTCCTACGTTCCCCATAAGACTACCCCGATTGCTGGCAAGCTTAACTGCCTTACTCCTCTCAAAATCGAGGTAGTTAAAGAGAAATATCTTCTCAAACTCTTCAAGTGCCTGCTTTCTTCTTACCATTATCTTGGCTTTACTGGAACCGTAGGAGAGAACCTGAAGTATTTAATCTTTGATGAGAAAGATAATCCCCTAGCCTGTTTTCTCTTTGGCTCAGCGGCCTGGAAGACTCTTGCCCGAGATAACTTTATTGGCTGGGACGAGGCAATGAGAAAAGCAAATCTTCACCTTATCACTAACAACATGCGATTTTTGATTTTGCCCTGGGTTAAGGTACCTCATCTAGCCAGCCATGTCTTAGGAAGAGTTGCCCGGCGTATTAGCTCAGACTGGGTAAAAAGATACAATCATCCTATCTATATGCTAGAGACCTTTGTTGAAAAGGAGCGCTTCCGGGGCACCTCTTATCAAGCCGCCAACTGGATCTATGTCGGCGAGAGTAAGGGACGCAGTCGTAATGACCGCTACAGGAGCCTCAAGGTGCCGATCAAGGATATTTACCTTTACCCCTTGGTAAAAAGATTTCGGGACGCTTTAGGCGATAAAGGGTGAAGCTCTTCCAGTACTTGGGAAAGTTAGTTCCCAGACGGCCGTTGGTCAACCCTATCAAGAGTAGTTATTAACGAACTCAAAGAGCAAATAAAGCTTCTTCAAGAGCCTAAAGAGGTATTGAAGAAGAATAGCTACCCGGAGGGCAAGCCTTATTGTTGTAGGATAGAACTTGCCCTCTAAGGAGAGATCATTGAAAGATCTCACTGTCTTTTCCTTAAAAGAGATTCAAAGAAAGCTAAATTCGATTAATGTTCAGATTAATCTTGAGCATCGAAAGGTTTTTCCCAAAGAAAGATTCCGTCTTTTATCCTGGTATTCAGTATTTCATCAGTCAGCTCACCCCCGCTCTGTCTTAGCTGTTTCTCAAAAGCTTCCCGATTATAGCCTCTTGCGTTTTTAGCCTTCTTCTGCAACTCCTGTATTTTCCCCTTTATTAATTCTTTCTTCTCTTCTATAATCAGTCCCAATGTATTCTCAACGATATATTTGACAATATATTCTGGAGTGTAATAACTTCCGCTTGCTTTACGCTCTCTCTTGTCGGTTACCAGGTATAACTCGCCATTCCTTATAATCTTATTTTCTCTTATCTTATTTCCTGAAATCTTTGTCTCTTCCATGGAAATAAAGATCTCTTTCCCCTTTTTCTTTGTAGTAACAAGGTCTTCCTGGGCAATCTTAACTTTATACTCTAAAAGTCCTTCATAGATAGAACCTAAATGTCCTGCCTCAAGACTTGAATAATCGATGAAAGCTTTGTCTTTGGAGCGGCAAAGGAGATCAATGGCTTTAGCGACATAAAAATCAGCAACTCTATATTTTTCTAAAAAAGCATGCTTTTGTGGCTCAAAAAGGCCACCGTTATAAAAAGAAACATCCATTTCAGGGTCCCCAGAATTTATCGTTCCAAAAAGCTCCTTAAGTTTATCCCAATAATGGGCATGAGCACGAGATAGAGGAGAATTGTGGTCAATCTTACCTCGAACCTCTTTCTTTATACAATCGAGACTATAGCTATCGGTATAAAGCTCATTCTCTTTAAGAGGGAGAAGCCTACGATACTCAGCATAAAGAGTAAAGAGCAATCGATACAGTAAAACCAGGGAGTTATCATGAATTTCCTTTAAGTTTTCAGGGGTTAAATTGTTGCCTGGTGTTTTTAGAAAACCTTCAGCCAAGAACTTTAGAGCTTGATAGACATTTTCCTTTAGTTCCTCGCCAACCTTTTCAGCGTAATTCAGACTTTCGTCATAAACTTTTTGCAGGAATTCCGGGAAAGCTTCTTTGCGAAAGAAAAGATAAAAATATCTAAAATCTTCTGCATTGCCTTTTTTAAGCAATCCTTCAAGGTCAATTTCATAAAAAATATCAATTCTTTTAGATGTTTCTCGCTCATAAAGTCGCCAAAATCTCCCATCAGTCAATATCCCCCAGCGAACTTCAAAGAGCCACAGATAACGACTCATCTGCAGTGATGGATTTCGAATTTCAAAAGGGTCTCCATCCTTTAACTTTTTACCAAGAGGTCTTCCGTATCGCTTAGCCTCACCAATAGCGGTGGCTTTTCTAATGGCTGCTTCTCTTTTGGCCTCTTCAGAGGGATAAAAGGCGTAATCTGGTTCCTTCGCTCCTTCCCATATCTTATCAATAGAGGGATGTGGAGCATAAATATGGTCCAATATTCTTAAAATTGGTCTTATGAATTCCTCTTCTAATTGTGATTCTTTGAGGGAAGGAATTATTTTGCACTTTTTCTGGTGAAGAGATTGCATTCTTGCGAAAGCTTCCTTCAATTTCTCTTTATCTATAGATTTCCATTCATCAGATTGAGGAAGAATCTCCCTTAAATAATGGTCGGAGAATAATCTCTGGTTTCTAAACGCAGACATAAATTTTACCTCCTACTCTGACTCCATCAGAAATTTGAAGCAGTTGTATGGCCATAACCATTCCTTTTATTTGTTTCAATCACCACTCCTTCTACATTTTTTCCTATCCATTCAAGATTCCCCATTATCGCTTCACCAGGGGTTATGAAATAATAACCTTTCTTCCATTTGATGTTCCTTTTCTCAATAGATTGACCAAAATTGATACAATTTCAATCAGTCTATTAACCAAATATAATACATATCTTGTAAATGGCCTCAAGTATGTCATCAACATAGACTCGATAATCTCTCTTCATATATATACCGCCTCTTTTAATATCCTATCTTTTATGCGGGGTTTCAATGTTTCCTTCATAACCACATCCACCTTAATACTCAATATTTCTCTCAAGAAATCTTCCAGTTCAACAAACTCAAACAAATCAATAGTTTCATAAAAACCAACCAGAACATCAATATCGCTTTTTTCCTTCTGGCTCTTTCTTACATAAGAACCGAATATACCTATGGAGTCTACCTTAAACCTTTCCTCAAGAATAGGCTTGTATTCATTTATTATTTTTTTGATTTCCTCAAGATTTCTCATAGCCTTTCTCCGTTATCCTGGCATAGCAACAATCTCTCTGATTTTGAGGTCGAAAAAATTAGTAGAATAAGCTGATTTTACAACAATAGCTGTATCCGCTCCCTGGCTAGTCCCTGCTATTGCTATCACTTCTTCTTCTGGAGAGATAAGCCCGGCATCAGCAGCCATTACCGTTATCTCAACAGCTACTTTCATTCCTTGAGAAAAACAATAAAGAGTATGGGCTATCAGCTCGCTATCGGGTAAACCACCAAATTTCTCCCTTATGGCACTTCCAATATTACCCATGAGAGTATGAGTAGCAGTAAGAAATTTTACTCCCAAATTTTCTGCTTCTCTTACCTTATCCCAATCCGGCTCTCCATAAGTTTTCCATGTTCCAGCATGAAGAGTAACGGCTATAATCTTAACATCGAGCTCTTTAAGCAAATCAACTGCCTTTAGAGCAGTATCTCCACTACTTGTTGCAAGAACAATCTTTTTAATTTCCAATAACTTCGCTCTTTCTCTGACTGCCTCAAATGTTGCCTGGGTGTTGTCAGCCCCTGGCTTCTCAAAAAAGATTATCTCTCGTTTAATCATCGTCCCCTCCTTTATTTTTTTATCTATTATCAAAAAAAGGCCATTAAATCCTGACGCCTGACCCCATTTATTTATAGGGAAGAGGCAGAAGCTGCACTATTTCTTTTACTTGCTCAAACTCTGGATCTTTATGAACTAACATGGCTTTTTTCTGCCAGGCGGTTGCGATGATCCAGGAGTCAGCCACTGAAAGAGAGAGATTAGCCTTGATTCGAGAGGCCTTAATAAGTAAAT
>Ga0315547_1002026_pt1 | contig 14817 bp, 12 predicted proteins | sample SalMarSW160240MG_2_FD_202542 | JGI IMG/M metagenome (GOLD analysis project Ga0315547, IMG submission 202542) | Salt marsh sediment microbial communities from the Plum Island Ecosystem LTER, Massachusetts, United States - Salt Marsh Sediment SW1601-240 ... | reverse complement strand
AAAGAGGTGGGAACGGAAGGAAAGCTGGGAGCACAGGCAGAAGTTCCTGGTGTAGCTGGCACCTGGAAGGAACTGACCGATAATGTAAACATATTGGCCGCTAACCTAACCAGTCAGGTAAGAAATATCGCCCAGGTTACCACAGCAGTAGCCCAAGGAGAGCTCTCGCAAAAGATCACAGTTGAAGCTCAGGGCGAGATACTGGAGTTGAAAGACACTATAAACGAGATGGTGGATAGCCTCAACACCTTTGCCGCTGAGGTTACCCGAGTGGCTAGCGAGGTAGGAACGGAAGGAAAACTGGGAGGCCAGGCAAAGATAGAAGGAGTTACCGGCACCTGGAAAGACTTAACCGATAATGTCAATACCATGGCTGCCAATTTAACCAATCAGGTAAGAAACATTGCTGCAGTTGGTACGGCCATTGCCAATGGAGACTTAACCCAGAAGATAACCGTTGAGGCAAGAGGAGAGATAGCAGAGTTAAAAGAAACACTCAATAAAATGGTCGATAACCTCAATCTATTTGGAGCAGAAGTAACCCGAGTGGCCAAAGAGGTAGGGACGGAAGGAAAGCTGGGAGCACAGGGAGAAGTTCCTGGGGTAGCTGGCACCTGGAAAGACTTAACCGACAATGTAAACATATTGGCCGCTAACCTAACCAGTCAGGTAAGAAATATCGCCCAGGTTACCACGGCAGTAGCCCAGGGAGACCTCTCACAAAAAATCACAGTTGAAGCTCAAGGCGAGATACTGGAGTTGAAAGACACCATAAACAGTATGGTGGACAGCCTCAGCACCTTTGCCGCTGAGGTTACCCGAGTGGCTAGCGAGGTAGGGAGCGAAGGAAAACTGGGAGGCCAGGCAAAGATAGAAGGAGTTACCGGCACCTGGAAAGACTTAACCGATAATGTCAATACCATGGCTGCCAATTTAACCAATCAGGTAAGAAACATTGCTGCAGTTGGTACGGCCATTGCCAATGGAGACTTAACCCAAAAGATAACCGTTGAGGCAAGAGGAGAGATAGCAGAGTTAAAAGAAACACTCAATAAGATGGTTGATAACTTGAATAGATTAGCTGGCGAAGTCTCAAGGGTTGCCCAAGTAGCCGGTATTGAGGGAAAGCTACGTGAACGCGCAAAGGTTGAAGGAGTTGCAGGTAGCTGGAAAAATATTGTAGATACACTCAATGACTTAATTGACTCCATTGCTACCCCCGTGCAAGAAATAACAAGACTGGCCGTCGCCTTATCTAAAGGGGACCTCTCGCAGAGAGTGGCAATTGAGACAAGAGGGGATATTAAAACTCTGTCAGATGCTCTTAACAGATCCTTTGATGACCTTGGGGCACTCATCCGGCTGACAATGGACAGTTCTACAAAAGTGGCAACCGCATCCAATCAATTAGCCGCCTCATCGAGACAGGTAAGTACCGCATTGATGCAGACAGCAAAAACCACACAGGACATAGCTGGTGGGGCAAAAGACCAATCCAAGAAATTAGAAGGAGGCACCAAAATTGTAGCAGACTTATCTAATTCTATACAACAGGGCGCCTCTAGTGCAAAGTCTGCAGCCGACGTTACTCAACAAGCAGCCAAGCTTGCTCAAAAGGGCACTGAGTCCGGAAAGCAGGCAGCAGATAGATTAAAAACCATAGATGAGATTGTAAAGGGCAATGTCAATACAGTTAAGGAAGTGGATAAGAGAACCAAGGAAATAGCGGTAATAGTGGGTACCACCAAGGATATTGCCGACCAGACAAACCTGCTCGCTTTAAACGCTGCCATTGAAGCGGCTCACGCAGGAGAGGCAGGACGTGGTTTTGCAGTTGTAGCAGATGAGATCAGGAAATTGGCTGAAGGGACTAAAAAAGCGGCTGGGCAGATTGAGGGTATGGTTAATACTATAGTGGAGTCGGTTACCGACGTAACTACCAGCATGACCACCGGTACGCAGCAGGTTACTGAGAGCGTTGATATCGTTAATCAGGCGCTTTCCATATTAGATCAGATTGGCGCTGGCGCCCAGGAGATTACAGCTAAGGCCCAGGAAATCGCTACGGCAACAACAGAACAGGCCGCAGGCGCTCAGCAGGTAGCAAGGACTATAGAGGAAATAGCCACGACCAGCGAACAGGCGGCTGTAGGAGCAGGACAGATGTCAACCTCTGTCCAGCAGCAGACAGCATCTATGCAGCAGATGACTGCATCCAGCCAAAACTTATCTACTCTGGCGGAGGAATTAAGAACTGCGCTAAGGAGGTTTAAAATAACTGCTAAAGAAGCCAGAGGGAGAGGAGAGGAATAATACAGTTTAGCGTATAGCGGATAGCGTATAATAAAAAACTAATCGCTATACGCTAACCGCTAAGATAAGGAGATGAATATGGGCAATAAAGATGTAAAAGGCGTGGAAAATCCAGAGATACTATCGAAAAAAACAACCGCGGACGAGGCAAAGATTGTTCAGTTAATAGTGTTTAATTTAGGAGAGGAGGAATTTGGCACAGAGATAGATCAGGTCAGAGAGATAATAAGGACGGGAACTATCACACCAATACCGGATTCCCCTGATTTTATTAAAGGTGTAGCCAATGTAAGAGGCGAAATCACAGTCGTAATAGACATTAAAGCACGTTTTTTCTTGTCCACCAAAAAAGAAGTCGAGAGCAAGCATATAGTAATAACAGAACAAGAAAAAAATCTTTTTGGTCTTATGGTCGACGAGGTTGCGGAGGTCTTAAGAATTCCCGAAGCAGAGATCAGGCCGACCCCGGAGGTAGTAACCAGAATAAACAAAAAATATATCAGCGGACTGGTAACCCTTGATAATCGCCTCATAGTTTTGCTTGATTTAACTAAGGTGCTTTCAGAAGAAGAGCTTGCCAGATTGACTGGGGTCTCCGAAAGGCAGCGTGAAACCGCAGAGATCGGAAGACGAAAGACAGAAGACGAAGCCAACGAAGAACGAGAGACGAAGCAGACAGGAGAGAAAATAGTGGAATAGTCGTTAGTGAATAGTGAATGGCAACTAAATACTAATTTATAGTGACCTGTCGTCCGTGACTTGCATTCGAGTCACGAGGCATGAGCCGGGGAGGAGAGTATGAAGAAAATCTTAGTTGTTGATGACTCGTTATTTATGCGAAAGGTACTGAAAAGTGTTTTGGCAAAAGGGTATGAAATAGTAGAAGCTGACTCAGGAGCCGAAGCCTTAGAGCAATTTAAAAAAGAAACACCGGATTTAGTCTTACTGGATATAATTATGCCCGGCGGTGAAGAAGAAGGCTTAAGGGTTCTTCAGACAATTATGAAGACCAACTCCAAAACGAAAGTTATAATGATTACCGCTGTTGGACAGGATTCAATAATCAAGGCATGCAAAAAGCTCGGCGCCAAGGATTATATTGTTAAGCCCTTTGATGAGAAGCTAGTTGTTGAAACTGTGGAGAAACATTTAAAATAGCGTATAGCGTAGAGCGTATAGAAAAAGAAAAGAACTATACGCTAAACGCTATTCGCTAACCACTAAAGGTCAATCTATGATAAAAGTTTTAGTCGTCGATGATTCCTTCTTTATGAGATCACTGATATCAGATACACTCAATTCTGAACCTGAAATTGAAGTAATAGATACTGCTAAGAATGGATCTGAGGCGATAAAAAAAATACCTAAAATAAAACCCAATTGTATCACTCTGGATTTAGCAATGCCTGGGTGGGATGGCTTAACTACCTTGAAACAGATTATGAGCCAACATCCAACTCCGGTAGTTATACTCTCCGCCCATAGCAAGGAAGCCGCAAACATTACCATAGAATGCCTTAATGCTGGAGCAGTCAGTTTTGTACTTAAACCCTCCGGCGAATTATCCCTGGATATAGAAAAGATTAAAGAAGAGCTTATAAAAGAAGTAAAAACCGCCGCAAAGGTTAAAGTTGGAAAAATCAAATCCCTCATCGCCAAACCCCTCAAACCACCCAGACGCAAATTAATTGGTATAAATAAAATAGTTGTTATTGGGGCCTCTACCGGTGGTCCACAGACATTGGAGGCAATTTTGTCGTCCATTCCCCCTGGTTTTCCTGCCCCAATTCTTATTGCTCAACATATGCCAACCATCTCTTTTACACAGAGTTTGGCTGCGCATTTAAACGATAGTTGCCAATTAATAGTTAAGGTGGCAGAGAATAATGAGATTATCCAGGCAAGTAGGGTTTACCTTGCTCCGGGCGGATTTCATGTGACGATTGAGCCGTCATACGTGACCTGTGACCAGTATACGAGTCAGGAGTTAGGAGTCACGAGTCAGAGGATTATTTGTCTAAATGAGGATGAAACTGATAGTTTGACTCCCTCAATTGATATAACCATGAAATCAGTGGCTAAAGTTTATAATGAAAATGCTATCGGAATCATCCTGAGTGGCATGGGCGATGATGGAGTGGAAGGAATGAGGGCAATTAAGGAAGCGGGTGGCAAAACAATTGTTCAAGATGAGTCTTCCTTGATATTCGGTATGCCCAAGGCAGTTATTGAGGCGGGATATGCCGATAAAGTCCTGCCAATAGCTGAGATGGTTAGTGCGATGGTGGAATGTGTAACAGCGTAATGCGTTTAGCGTATAGAAAAAATTAACCGCTAGTCGGTTGGAGTAAAAGTGTTAGAGGATCTTAACAAATACAAAGACACATTCTTAAGCGAAGCAAAGCAGCATTTGGCTTCAATGAATAAATCTCTGCTTAAGCTGGAGAAGAACCCGGCGGAGGTGGAATTAGTGAATGAGATATTCCGCGCTTCGCATACCTTAAAGAGCATGGCCGCCACGATGAATTACCATAAGATGGCTGCGTTATGCCACACCGTGGAAGATGTATTAGAGGCGATAAAGAAGAAGAAGATAAAACTAGATGAGTACGGTGACATATTATTTGAATGCTTTGATACTTTGGAGTTAAGCTTAAAGGAGGTTTCCCAAGATAAAGAAGAGCTCCCCACGGATCCTCTGGTGCAGAAATTGCACACACTGGTTATGAGACAGGAGGGACAAAAGACGAAAGATGAAAAAACAAAATCGTCCCTCGCCCTGGACACCGAAGCGCCCGATCGTCCCTCCCTCATCACACCTGCGATTACGAGTATTGAGGTTAAGGTCGAAAGGCTGGATTTACTTATGAATTTAGCAGAAGGGATGTTGATTAACAAGATGACGCTTGATAGGATTAAGGAAAGCCTCCAGGACCCTGAGCTATCCGCTGCCGTAGATACCCTGGGTAGATTGACTGCTGATATGCAGTACAATGTTATGCAGGCAAGAATGGTGCCGATAGAATTTACATTTAATAGATTTCCGCGAATGGTTAGAGATTTAGCCAAGCAGGAGAAAAAAGAAGTAAACCTGGAAATAGAAGGAGGCGATATAGAATTAGATAGGGCGATGGTAGAGGAAATCGCTGAACCCTTAGTCCATCTCTTAAAGAATGCCGTTGACCATGGGATTGAAACCCCGGAAGAGAGAAGAAAAGTTGGCAAGTCTCCTCAGGGAATCATAAAATTGACTGCTAAAAGAATCAAAGGCTTTGCTATCATTGAGGTTGAGGATGATGGAAAAGGTCTAAACTTTGAAGATATAAAAAATACAGCTATAAAACTGGGAATTCTATCCCGGGAAGCAACTAAGGAAGAGGTGATGGATTCAATTTTTTCCGGCCTGAGCACTACTGAACAGGTTACCGCAGTTTCCGGAAGAGGATTTGGTTTGAATATAGTTAAAAAGAAAATTGGATCCCTGGGAGGCTCTATAAAAGTAGAATCACACCTTATGAGAGGAACGAGATTTGTAATAGAGATGCCATTGACTCTGGCTGTGATCAAGACTTTGTTCGTTGAGGTTGGAGGTAGAATTTATGCGATTCCTTTAGCAAGCATAGAGAGATTAGTCAATGTAAATAGAGATGATATAAAAGGAATGCTCAATTATGAAGCCATTGTCTTAAATGGAGAAGATATTCCTATAACCAGATTAAATGTGTTGTTTGACATACCACCTTTGGCGCACCAGACCCAGCCGATAGTAATTATTAGAAAAGGGGAAGAAAAGCTGGGTTTAGCGGTTGATGCCCTTATGGATACCCAGGAGATAGTTCTTAAGCCATTGAATAAATTAGTAAAAGAGAATAAATATTTTGCTGGCTGCAGCATCATCGGCTCAGGCGAAGTGGTTCTGGTTTTGGATGTGGGCAATTTGTTACTCACAAAAAGAGCGGTTAGCGTATAGCGAATAGTTGTGCATTGTGCGTGATGCGTATTGCCTATACGCAATACGAAAAAGGAGGTTTTTATCATGGGAAAATTGCAAGAGATAAATAAACATGCTGCTTTGAATGCCTCTCGTGCTCTATCAAAGCTAATTAATAGACCAGTGGATGTACAGGTTTCTAAAGCGGGAGTAAAAAAGGTGGAAGAGCTTGCTCCGATTATCGGCCCTGAGGAGATAGTTGCCGGGATTTACTTACCTGTCACCGGTGACATTAAAGGAGCGGCATTACTGATTTTTTCTGAAGAAACTGCCTTTACCCTATGCGATTTATTGGTTAAAAGAGAACCCGGGACAACCCGAAGACTATCCGGACTTGACAGGTCGGCATTAAAAGAGGTGGGCAATATTGTCTCTGGTAATTATCTGGCAGTTTTCTCAAATATGCTGCAGGTCAAAACAATAGAGCATGTTCCGAGTTTAAGTTTTGATATGTTTGGGGCAATAGTAAGCCAAATCATTACAAACTTTGCTCAAAAGGCGGAGAAGGCATTAGTGATAGAAATAGAATTTATCTTCAAACCAGTAACTTTGAAAGGATATTTTCTTGTCCTTTTTGGGCTGGAGCAAATTGACGTTGTTCTGGGACCATTAGAAAATCATCGAAAACTTATTAAAGGAAGTGGGTAGCGGATAACTAATAGCGTAGAGCGTATAGTAGATAGTGGATAGTTTTTCTCTATACGCTAAACGCTACCCGCTAGATGGAATGTATGGATATCGAAGTGAAGATGGGTGATATAGCTTTAGCCAAAAATGCAGATAATTTGGCAGCCTCGGGAATTGGCTCTTGTGTGGCTATTGCGCTCTATGATCCAAAGCTCAAGATTGGCGCCCTGGCTCATGCTATGTTGCATCATTCGCCAACCCCGGGTCACGGGTCGCCAGACACAAAATATATTGATACCGCCATAGATGAGATGCTTAAAAAAATGCTAACCTACGGAGCAAAAAAGCAAGACCTAGAGGCTAAATTTGTTGGTGGTGCGAACATGTTTTCCATATTGGACTCGGATATCGGCAAGCAGAATGTTTTGAGTGCAAAAGAAAAACTGAAAAAAGAAGGCATAAAGATAGTCGGCGAGTGTGTCGGTGGCTCTATTGGAAGGTCGGTGGAATTTTGCATTGCCACAGGTATAGTGACGGTGAAGACAAAGTTTTAAAAAACTATGGAAGATCTAAATACTAATCTCAAAGACAGAACAGGATTTTTCAAAGAAATCGGCCCAGGCATCGCTCGAGAAATGTCTAAAGCCCTACAGAACCTTACTGCTGAAAAAATTAAAGTTGAATTCAGCAGTGTTCAAACTTTTAATGAGAGTTCGGTATCTGTTGATGTCAAAGAAAAATGTTTTGGTTCCTATGTGAATTTCACAAGTTCAAGCCCCTCTAGAGGTTCACTATCTAACCGGGTTCAAGGGGTTGTTGTGGCAATTTTCCCTCTCTCCAGTACTAAAACTTTAATTGAGTTATTATTGAAACGGTACCTTAAAAAGTCGGATAAAGAAACAATAGATTATGAAACGAAACTTTCAGCCTTCAAAGAGACAGTTAATATCCTGATTTTGAGTTATATAACGGGATTGGCAAATGCTTTAGAAGTTAAGTTGAAAACAAGTGTACCAAAATTTGCTTGTTTTCGTAATGTAGAATTTATAAGGTCTTCTTTTTCAAGAAGCTATTCAAAGTCGGATAGTTTAGTTTCAGTTGGACAATTCAATATTTGCGGGGGGGGGGGGCGATACTACTCTGGATCCTCTATTAAAGGGCGGTTTGTTATTGTTTTTTAGGCGTACTCTTAAGGAGGAGAATTTGTGAGAGAATCAGAAAGAAATCCTCAAATCTGCCCCTCCAATAAAGCGGCTGATCAAGACGGATTTTCTTCGAAAATTCGCCTTCTCCTCATAGAGCCCGATAGGGAGCAGGCACAGGTCTTTGGAAAGTGGCTTGAGGAAGAGGGCTTCTCTGTAGTTTCAGTTTTTAATTTAGAGGAGGCGAAAGGTAAAATCCACACCGATTCTTTCTTTACGACTATCCTGGATATAGATTTTCCTGAAGGTATAAAGCAAGGCTTAAAGGTCTGCTCTAAACTGAAAGAAGATAGAAAAACAAAAGATATCCCCCTTATACTAATGACTTACCGCACCAATCTAGCTACAATTATTGAGAGTTTGGATGCTGGGGCAGATAATTTTATCTTAAAGCCATTTGAAACAGATTACTTTCTGGAGCGGACAAAACATATTGTCGCCGAGATCGAAGCAAGAAAGAAAACCAAAAGAGTAATTGATTTAGCTCTGCTGCGTTTTATTTTTACCCTCAAAGAAACAGACGATAAGGAAAACCTCCTTAGGCTCTTGTGCAAGGCATTCAATCGCACAATTCGTGCCAAGTGCATGCAGATAATGAGATTAGACTGTGTTACGTTGATGGTGCACAGGGCAAAGAGAAACGCGGCGGAAAAATATGGATTTATAAATAATTTGGATATGAATGAGCAGGGAATTGTGATAAAAGACCCTTCTGGGGCTGCCGGAACTAGTTCCGCAGAAACTATTATAGAAGGTTTTGAGGAATTCCTAAACAATTTTCTTAAAATCTTAAAGTCCCTTACAGGAAATATCATTCTTGGACTTGATGAGATATAAGCAAAGAGGAATAAAATAATCTCGAAAATGTTAAAGGAGAAAACTGAGGAGAGGTCTAAGACCCTGGAGAAGAGGGTTGAAGAACTAACCGCACAGCTTGCCAAGGCCAATAAGGAGTTGGAAGCGTTCTCCAAAGGATTAGAGGAAAAAGTCAAGGAGAGGACATTTGAATTATCCATCCTTTACGAGCTTTCCAATGCCATTTCCTATACCCTGGACTATCAGAAATTGATGAATATTATTATGGATTCCCTGTATAAGATAGTTGATTATGATATCTGCGCCTCCCTTATATATAATGAGCACAGTGCCGATATTACCGTAAAGCCTGCCCATCTTCAATGTTCCCGATTTGCTCAGGAAGTCCAGAATAACCTTTGTGAGGCTACACTCTTATTGACTGGTGAAGATATCCATAAAAAAGAGATAAGTACTTTCGTTATTCCTCCAGGTTCTGATACCGAGCCTCAGGGGATACCGGCTGCGCCTATCTCACGGAGCAGGCCAGAGGAAGAAAGAGATTTTACCAGGATAAGGTCTTTCTTTAACCTCCCCTTTATTGTCGGTAGCGAGGTCTTTGGAATGATCAATGTTTCAGGCTGTAAAGAGACTCTTTTTCCGGAAGAGAGGCTGCGCATTCTTTATACCATAGCTAATCAGGCATCCGATGCTATTGGGCGCCTGCGCACAATCATAAAGACTGAGAAATCCAAAATGGACAGTTTGGTTGAGAGTATGCTTGAAGGTGTGATTATGCTGGATGAGCGGGGCGAGATTGTAGTATTAAACCCTCAGGCAAGGAAGATGCTGGGATTTGAGGATCATCAGAAGGTAACAAGTAAAGACCTGTATGATAAGTTGCGGAGTGCTGAAATAGGAAAAGAGAAAGAGAAAGAGAAATTTCGGTCTGGTTTAGGGAATTTTCCAATTGTCCAGGAGATGGTTTTGCCTCACGAAGAAGGGAGTAAAACCCTGCATTGCGAGATGATTCCTGTTAAAGGCTCAGAAGATAAGGTTATGGGGATTAGTATGGTTTTAAGGGATATCACCAGGGAAAAAGAGATCGAGCAGATGAAGAACGAGTTTATCTCCAGTATCTCCCATGAGATAAAAACCCCGCTTGCTATCATCAAAGAAGCTATAAGCCTTGTTATGGATGAAATTCCTGGTAAGATAATTGAACCTCAGAGGGATGTCTTAACTACAGCACAGGGGAATATAGGCAGGCTTTCCAACATAATCGAGGCTTTACTGGATGTTTCCAAAATTGAGTCTGCAAAAATGAAATTGGACATAAGACTTGTAAATATGAGCGAGCTCATTAAAAATACCGTATCTGATTTTAAGTATATGGCGGAACAGAAGGGAATTTTGCTTGATTATGAAGTCTCCCAAGGCAAGGTGGACATTTCCTGTGATCCGGATAAAACCAGGCAGGTTTTAGTAAATCTTATTTCCAATGCCCTCAAATTCACCCCCCGGGAGGGTAGGGTAAAGGTCATCTGTAAGGAAGAAGAGGATGAGGTCATAGTTTCTGTTGAAGATACAGGAATGGGGGTCTCGGAGGAAAATATCCCGAACCTGTTTGATCGATTCACCCAGTTTGGTAGAAAACCGGGTCCGGGAGAAAAAGGCACGGGCCTGGGACTTGCAATCTCCAAAGGAATAGTAGAACTGCATAAGGGCAGGATCTGGGCAGAAAGCAAGCTCAACAAGGGCTCAAAATTTTACTTCAGTCTTCCTAAATCGAGTTCTGAGAAAATAGAAAAAAATCTGGAGAAATAGAAATGGCTAAGAAAATACTTGTTGCCGATGATGAACCCGATATCGTAAAGATGCTCAGCATGAGATTGAAAGCACATGGTTATGAAGTGATAGCTGCTTTTGATGGACTTCAGGCAGTAAGAGAGGCATACAAGGAAAGGCCTGATTTGATTCTTCTGGATATCAAGATGCCCGCTGGGGATGGCTATACTGTATTTGAAAATCTGAAGAGGTCTGTGCAAATCAGGTTAATTCCGATAATATTTGTCTCTGCTTTGCCACCCCGGGAGGTGGAGGAGAAGGTGGTCCAACTTGGTGCTCAAGGCTTCATCGCCAAGCCCTTTGACTCCAAAGAACTCGTTGCCAAAGTCAAGAAAGTCCTCGGCGAATAGGAAATGGAGTCAGTTATCTCCAGAATCAGCTTATTAGAAAGTGGGCAGGGGAAATGAAAGTAAAAAGGGGAGTCATAATTGTAGTGATTCTGGCGATAATTCTGATGGGAATGTGGATGTTTGTTCTGGGAATTGTACCTATCAAAAAGACGGTTAAACAACTGATAGAAAGACCAGTCACTGTAAAGACGAGTCCTGAGGAATTGAAGAAAAAAGCCGAGGAGACCACTCTTTCTCTCTTCCATTGGCTGGAAAAGCAGGAGAAGAAAAATAAGATGCTTGTTAATTATGAAGGTCGGCGGGATCCTTTCCTGCCCGCGGTCAAAAAGAAAGTAAAAAAGAGCCTACCTGTCGAGCCTCCCAAATTAGTGCTGAAGGGTATTGCCTGGGATGAAACCGAGCCCCTGGCCTTGCTCAATGGCCTGGTCGTCAAAGAGGGCGATACTATCCAGGGAGCTAGAATAGTGAAGATAGACTTTGACCGGGTAGTGGTGCGCTATAGCTCTAAGAGATTCATCATTAAACTGATAGAGTATAAATAAAAGGGAACGTGGCTCCTTACCTTGTGCAAAGCGTACGGTTTTGGGCAAGACGTATAAGAATTGTCCAGAGGCGCTAAGTCTTATATGTCACCATTTAAATAGATGTTGACTGGTGAGGCTGAGAAAAAGATGTACCAATTCTACTCCAAAAAGGAAGAGAAAGGAAGAATAAAGGTTAGCTAATTTTCACTAAAAAGGTCTTAATCCTTTACTGAAAGGCCGTCTGGAGTATCTCCGGACGGCCTTTTTTAATAGCCTAGAGTTGGCAGAAAAGTTGCACTCATATATAAAATTGGAAGCAAGAATAGGTAAGTACAAATATATAAAGATGTACGTCTGGTAATAAAAGTTGAAAAAAATGGATAAATCCGAGAACGAGAATATTATAGGTAAGAACCCCAGGATGTTTGAGGTTTACAAAGCAATCGGAAAGGCGGTAGGTAATAAAGCCGCGGTCTTAATCCAGGGGGAAACGGGAACCGGTAAAGAGCTGGTGGCCCGGGCTATCCATTTTAACAGCATCTTAAGGAAGGAACCATTCGTAGTGGTAGATTGTACTGGCCTACCTCAGGATCTTTTGGATCTTGAGTTGTTTGGATATGAAAATAATGTTCTCACTGGACCCATAGCTCCAAGAATGGGTAAATTTGAACTAGCCTCTGGAGGCACCTTATTTTTAGATGAGATCGGGAATTCAAGTCTCATCATCCAGACCAAACTATTAAGGGCTTTGGAAGAAAAAAAGATTGAAAGAGTGGGAGGAACGGAATCTATTCAGGTTGATGGGAGAATTATCGCCGCTACCCACCAGGATCTAGAAAAAACAGTAAGGGAAGGCTCCTTTAGAGAGGATCTTTACTACCGTTTAAATGTGGTTCTCATCAATCTTCCCCCTCTAAGGGAAAGAAAAGATGATATTCCCCTTTTGGTGGAGCACTTTCTTCGCCGATATAGCTCAGAATCTCAAGGCAGGATAAAACATGTTCCCCTTAAGACCCTCGATCTTTTGATGAGATACGACTGGCCGGGTAATGTAAGGGAGCTAGAGAATGTAATTGAAAGGGCGGTGGTTATGGGAAAGGGTGATGCTATCCTGGCCCAAGATCTACCTTTAGAGACCCAGAAACTCTCCGAGCTATCTTGCCTTACCCTTCCTTCCTCTAGGCTCTCCCTCAAAGAGAGGGTAGGCGAGCTGGAAAAAGAGCTTATTACGAGTGCCTTAGAGGAGACCGGATGGGTCCAGACCAAAGCGGCTGAACTTTTAGGCACGTCCCGCCGCATCATCAGATACAAAATGAAAAAATATGGGATAGTGAGAGTTAACGGTAAGAGGAAAGACCATCTATATACGAACTTGTTAGACTCTCCTTTTTAAACAAAAGTTAGTGCGATTTTGAGCAAAGAAGCTCAGAAATGTCCAATCAGATAACCTTCTAATAGCAAGGATAAATAATCCATAACCGGCACTACAGGAGAAAAATGGACAAATTTATACCCGGATAAGCTTACCCGAGGACTAGTTAACCTCCTTAAAAACCGGTAGTCCTTTATGGACAAGCCATCCGGAGATAATTTAGATGGCTTTTTTCGGACATAAAAGTTGGCAAAAAACTTGCTGCCATTTAACCAGAAGGCTAAAGAAAGCAAAAGATAGAAGGTCTGCAAAAGCCGACGAGCATACGACCAAGCCCTTTGAGCCAGAGGAATCGATATAATATTAGAAAATAAAAGGATAGCGTAGAGCGGATAGAAAAAAACTATACGCTAAACGCTATCTGCTAACCGCTAAAATTAAGTAGGCGGTGAAGAATGGCGACCAAAAAAGAATTTGAAGAATCCATATCCTATCGATATGTTGATATCATCAAAAAAGAACTGGTTAGCGAGGGATTAATCACCGAGGATCAATTAAAGACAGCTATCTCGGTGCAGAGATCTACTCAAGAAGGGATAGGAAAGATCCTGGTGAGATTAGACTTTGTCAGTATGGAGAAGATAATAGATTTTTTGGGACGCCATTTAGGTATCCCCTATGTGGATCTAAAGGGATACCTCATTGATCCCCGGGTAATAGAATTAGTGCCAGAAGAGATGGCTCGTAAGTGCAAGCTAGTTCCTTTATTCAAGATTGAGAATAACTTAACTGCGGCCATGGTAGATCCCCTAAATATTGCCCTCATTGATGCTATGGCTCACCATACAGGATTGACTATTGAGCCGATGGTTAGCAGCGAAGAGGATATTATTAAGACTATCAACCAATATTATTCTAAAGCCCGCCAGCCTGAAGGGATGCCTGGTAAGGACAATGAGGACCATCTTATCTCTGGAGTCGAGGTAAGCGAGCAAAAGCTTGAAAGTCTGGCTGCTATCCCTCCTATTATTCGCCTGGTAAATGAGGTAATTCTTGAGGCTGCGCGTGAGCGAGCTAGCGATATTCACCTGGAGCCGGAGGAGAAAAATCTTCCGGTTCGTTTCCGCATTGATGGTGTTTTGCGTGAAGCAAAAGTTCTCTCTAAGAAACTAGAACTAGCCATTGTCTCTCGCATAAAGATTATGGCTAATCTCGATATTGCCGAAAGAAGAATCCCTCAGGACGGAAGCTTTACCGTAACCGTGGAAAATAGACCCATTGACCTGAGAGTGTCCACCTTTCCCATGGCTTTTGGAGAAAAGGTAGTAATGCGGGTTTTAGACAGGGAGAGATTCTTGATGGGATTAGAGCAACTCGGATTTTTGCCCCAGACCTTGAAAATATTTAACTCTCTCATAGAAAATCCTCATGGGATAATCCTGGTCACTGGGCCCACTTCCTCCGGCAAGAGTACCACCCTTTATGCTGTCCTTAACACCATCAAATCGGTGGAAAAGAATATCATCACTATAGAGGATCCTATAGAATGCACCATACCTATGGTAAAACAGTCACAGATTAACCCCAAGGCAGGCTTGACCTTTGCCAAGAGCTTAAGGTCTTTTTTGCGACAGGACCCAGACATCATTATGGTGGGGGAGATAAGAGATTTTGAAACAGCCGAGATTGCCATTCGAGCCAGCCTCACTGGACATCTTGTTTTTAGCACTCTCCATACCAACGATGCTCCGGGAGCCTTGACCAGACTTATTGATATGGGAGCAGCTCCTTATTT
>Ga0315547_1002025_pt1 | contig 14817 bp, 10 predicted proteins | sample SalMarSW160240MG_2_FD_202542 | JGI IMG/M metagenome (GOLD analysis project Ga0315547, IMG submission 202542) | Salt marsh sediment microbial communities from the Plum Island Ecosystem LTER, Massachusetts, United States - Salt Marsh Sediment SW1601-240 ... | reverse complement strand
CCTTTGTCAACCACAGTCATCCTTTGAGAATAATCAGCCGTAACCACATAGATATAGTCATAGTAAGATTTATATTGACACGTAAATCTCTCAATATAGGAATCAGCTGTTTTACCTTTTCCCGTAAGAATTATCTTTAAATTAGTACTTATCTCTTTCTCAGTATCTTGACAGGGACGCCTATAGGAATCAAAAATCACATAACCTTCTACTCCTTTGATGGAAAAATAATTAGACGCAAGCCTAATTAATCCCTCCTGAGCCCGATAGGCACTCTTCTTTAATAATCTCTTGAGCAAAGGAGAACTATAAATTACATTATAACCATCAACTAAGATAGCAACTTTCATCAAGCTGTTGTAAATTCCGTGGCTTTACATACCTAAATATAATAAAAAAGGAGGACTACATATCCTCCCTCCTTTTGTTCTTTCCTTAATCCTATGAATTTCCTGAATGAAGATGACACTCAAGTCTCGATTAACTAAAGGACTGTCCTCTCTGTCTCTTTGTCAAATACGTGAGCCAAATCCATTTTAGCAACAAACTCAACAGTTTGACCTGGCTTTATATCGATATGAGGATCAAGCCGAGCGACGAGAACATATTGATCGCATTTTATGTGGGCAAGTTTTTCCGAGCCTACAGGTTCCACTACCCATACTGAAGCTTCAAAGATACCCTCTGGATCATAGTCCCTGGCCGTCGATTTAGCATCAATATCCTCAGGTCTAACTCCCAGCACTGCCTCTTTGTTGATATAGTCCTTCACTATCTTAGCCCGGTCAGAAGGGATTCTTAGTTTAAAACCTTTGGCGCTAGCATAAATATTACTATTATCTTTGACAATGGTGCAAGGAAGGAAATTCATAGCCGGAGAGCCGATAAACCCTGCTACATAGCGGTTGATTGGATGATCGTATATCTCTTGAGGAGTAGCCACTTGCTGGATTATCCCCTCATTCATGACCACAATTCTATCACCCATGGTCATCGCTTCCAACTGATCATGAGTAACATAAATAGTGGTGGTTTTAAGACGCTGATGCAGGTCCAACAGCTCTGCTCTCATGGCAATTCGTAGTTTTGCATCAAGATTAGAAAGAGGCTCATCGAATAAGAACACATGGGGATCACGTACGATGGCTCTTCCCAGAGCTACTCTCTGGCGCTGTCCACCGGAAAGCTCCTTCGGTTTCCTATCGAGCAGCTCACCTATACCCAGAAGATCGGCGGTTCTCTTTACTATTTTATTAATCTCTGGTTTGGGAACTTTCCTCAACTTCAGTCCAAAGGACATGTTCCGGTACACATCCATATGGGGATAGAGGGCATAGTTCTGAAAGACCATGGCGATATCTCTATTCTTAGGGGGAACATCATTAACCATTCTATCACCAATATAAATCTCCCCCGCTGTCACCTCCTCCAGGCCGGCAATAGACCTTAAAGTAGTGGTCTTTCCACACCCGGAAGGTCCTACCAGAATAACAAACTCCCCATCTGGAACGTCCAGATTAAAATCCTTAACTGCCACTACCTTTCCAAACTCTTTAGTTACATCCTTTAGGCGTACCTCCGCCATTATACTTCACCTCCTAAAAAAACTTCTTTGAAGGTGGGCTCGTGATTTTGAGCCCACCTTCTTCTTAATATTCCCTTAGAGTGATACTCCTACTTTCACTTCATATTCAGTGTAAGAGTCTACCCCGGTACCCGGCTCTATGCTTGCCGCATCCAAGATCAGGCTCACTGCGTCGGTCAGGGGATAACTATACTCACCGTAGATTTTGTGATATTCTTTCACTGCCGTCACAGGGTCACCTGCAGTGTTGAAATATTTATCAACACCGGTATATTTGAGCGTAACGGTACCCAATCCTTCACCCAGAGCGTACGCAAGACTACCAAAATATCCAGACCCGTCCTCGTAACCTGTTGTCTCGGGGCTAAAGGTCCCATACTGACCCACTATAGTTAAAGAATCTAGAGCAGCGGTCACCTTGGTCCCGTAGTAAGAGCCGTACCAGGTCTCAGTCTTCACATCAGTATCACAGTACAGCCCCTCCAGGGTAACCCCGTTCAACTCGTATTTCACTCCAAACCCATAGCTGAATTCGGCGTCATCACCCACTTCTACATTGTTAACTACCAGGTCAAAGGTGAAAGGTACTACCGGTACTTCAAAACCTAGCCCTGGATTTGAGGGAATATCGGCGGGATCACCACCATAGGCCATTCCTGCGATGTCATACAGCTCCTTGTCTATTCCCAGAGGCTTCATGGTGACACTCAGCGTGTCAGGTGCCCATTTGACGTAAGCATCAGCGAAGGTTAGAGCCTCTCCGGCCAGGTCAAACTCAGGAGTAAGATTAACCTCGAAAGTACCCGAAGTTAAAGTAACACTATAATCAACCAACACATCTCCTGCTCCAAAGAGACCACTAGCCTGACCGTCTTCACTGGTTCCGGTGACCAGGAATTCGAGTGTTCCGGAGGTACTGATGTCTGCCGCCAGTACTGCTCCTGTAAATCCAAATACGCAGGCCACTAGCACTGCTACAACTATCAACCCTTTCTTCATTTCCACTTCCTCCTTTTAACTTTTATCATCATTGCCTTCCCTACGGGTTTTGATTATCTACCTCTTTACCACCCCCTTTCCTCAGGCGTTTTCTTTATTATTAATACATCCTCGATATTTTGTCAACCCTCTTTTTTTAAGAGGATATCGCGATGAAGTATCAGGTAAATTCTAATACTCTCTTCCCTATCTGTCAAGAGAACCTCGGGACTCTTCCCCTCGATACGCGTATAAATCTTCTAAGTACTAATACTTTCCTGATACCATTGAGGAAAGTATTTTTTAATTTTATCAAATGCTCCAAAGAAAGTCAACTGAAGAAAAACCTATTTTTCTCACTATATCTACCATCTCAGTTTTGTCAAATTCTACTCTAACTTTTTTTCTTTGTCAAAGGCAAGCTCAACATCTATTATAGTAAATCTTTCAAAATAGTCAAGTGGGTCAATTATAACATATAGCAATTTTTCTTTTTGTCAAGTAAGATGCACGACTTTTGCCAGCATCTTATCTAGATCTACCCAGCCCACTGCACATCGGCTCTAATCCTTTAATCCTATTTTCGCTCGACACCCTTTATTATCTCCTGAAACTCTTTTTCTGTCAAGATGTTCAATCCTAAACTTTTAGCTTTTTCATACTTAGAACCGGGATTTTCGCCTGCCACCACATAGTCGACACTCCTGCTGAGAGAACTTATAGCCCTCGCTCCCAACCTTTCTACCAGGTCATTTGCTTCCTGGCGGCTAAAACGCTCCAGACCTCCAGTAAAGACAAATTTCTTCCCGGCCAGAGGAATCTCTCCTTTCTCCTCTTTTTCCTCCTTCACCTGAACTCCCCATTTCTTCAATCTCCCCCATAGCTCTTTATTCTTCTTCTCTCTGAAAAACCACACTATTGACTGAGCAGTTCTAGGGCCAATTTCGGGAATGACCTCCAGCTCTTCCTGGGTAGCTTTAGCTAGGTCCTCGATTGATCTAAAGTTCTGAGCCAGGATACGAGCTCCTCTTACTCCCACATATCTGATCCCAATGGCAAAGATAAGGCGACTCAAGGGTTGTGATTTACTTTTCTCAATTTGAGAAAGAAGATTTCCAGAGGATTTTTCTCCCATTCTCTCTAAACCGGAAAGAATGTCCAGATTTAACCCATAAAGATCCGCTACATCTGAAATTATTCCTTTGTCAACCAGTTGATCAATCAATTTATCCCCCAGACCCTCAATGTCCATAGCTCCCCTTTGGGCATAATGGGCAATTTTTTCCTTGAGTTGTGCCGGGCAGGATGAACCAATGCATCGGCTCACTGCCTCATCCTCCAGTCTTACCACCTCTGCCCCACAGACCGGACAACTCTTGGGCATGGAGAATTTTTTCTCGGTGCCCTTTCTTTTACTCTCCACTACTTTCACCACCTGAGGGATGATATCACCTCCTTTTTCAATTATCACCGTGTCCCCTATTCTGATATCCTTTCTCCTGATCTCATCTTCATTATGCAAAGTGGCTCTGGTAATGGTAGTTCCAGCCAAAGGAGTAGGGTCAAGGACAGCTACTGGAGTAAGAGCTCCTGTCCTTCCCACCTGAACAATAATGGTTCTTATGGTAGTAGTAGTTTGCTTCGCCGGAAATTTATAGGCAATGGCCCACCGGGGACTCTTGGTAGTAGAGCTGAGTCTTGACTGCTGATCTATGTTGTTTACCTTAATTACCATCCCGTCCACGTCGTAATCCAGCTCTTCTCTTTTTTCAGCCCAGGAGTTACAGAAATCAATTACCTCTCCTATGCCTTTACAGAGCTTAACGTAGCGGTTTATCTTAAATCCCCATTCTTTCGATTTTTTAAGGCATTCCATATGAGTAGAGGGAATCGGCACCTGCGTAGAATAGGAAAAAAGATAGATGAAGTTATCTAGAGGTCTTTGATGGGTCAACCTGGGATCTAGCAGCTTAAGCGAACCAGCGGCAGCATTGCGAGGATTGGCAAAAAGAGGCTCCCCTTTTTCTTTCCTTTCTTTATTCACGCTAAGAAATCCCGATTTAGTCATATAGATCTCTCCCCTGACCTCTATTCTTCCGGCCACCTTTTTACGTAGTTTCAGAGGAATCGTATGAATAGTCTTGAGGTTAGTGGTAATCTCATCACCTCTTCTACCATCTCCCCTGGTAGAACCCCTTAAAAAATTCCCATCCTCATACAACAAGGAAATGGAGACCCCATCTATTTTTAGCTCCACTACGTACTCAAAATCTTCTCCTGGAAGCTCCCGATGAAGCCTGCGCTCAAATTCCCCGATCTCTTCCTCGGAATAGGTGTTTTCCAGACTTAACATAGGAATGGGATGTTCTACAGTAGGAAATCCCTCCACCGGCATACCGCCAACTCTTTGCGTAGGAGAGGTAGAACTCTGGAGGGATGGATACATCCCTTCTAAATCTTTTAGCTCCTTTAGCAGCTGATCATATTCATAATCCGAGATTTCGGGGTTGTTTTCCACATAGTATTTATAATCATGATAATGGATCTCGTTCCTCAGTTTCGTTACCTTTTTTCTTATCTTGTCACTAACCATTCCTACGTCCCACCTTCTGCCTTTTTACCCACCCGGACAAATCTTCTTCTTCCCACCTGTAGCACATGTTCGTTTCTAAGGGAGATCTCTACATTGATATCCTCGATCTTCTTCCCATCACACCTCACCGCTCCCCCCTCAATGAGGCGCCGAGCCTCGGAGCGTGTCTTTGCAAGGCCCGTGAGCTCCAGAAGCTTTACGATCCAAATTGTATCCCCTTTCGAGGCCCTTGCATCTACGGACTCGCTTACGCTCACGGAGTCGCTCACATCCACGTAGAGAATATCCGCAGGGAGCTCACCCCTTTCAAAAACCCTTTCAAATTTATCTTCTGTTGCCTTAGCTGAGGAGGTGTCCCAGTAAAAGCTTACTATCCACCTGGCTAGATCCTTCTTGGCTTCCTTCGGATGAAGTATCCCCTTGGATAGAGCTTTTTCCTTAGAGCCTATTTCTTCGGCTTTAAGGTCCGTTAACAGTCGAAAGTAGCGAAATATAAGTTCATCGGGGATAGACATGATTTTCGAATACATCTCGTAGGGAGCCTCAGATATTCCAATATAGTTACCCAGACTCTTGCTCATTTTCTCCACACCGTCCGTTCCCTCAAGGATGGGCATAGTAATTATTATCTGAGGAGGTTGTCCGTAGGATTTTTGTATCTGTCTTGCTAAAAGCAGATTAAACTTTTGGTCTGTCCCCCCTATCTCTATATCCGCTTTCAAGGCCACTGAATCATAAGCCTGCATCAAGGGATACATAAATTCGTGCAGGCCTATGGGATAATTTTCTCGATATCGTTTATGGAAATCATCTCTTTCCAGCATTCTGGCAACAGTATGGTGAGAGGCTAGCCTTAGGACACGTGAAAAATTCATCCTGCTTAGCCACTCAGAGTTGAACAGCACCTTAGTTTTGGCAGGATCAAGAATCTTGAAAGACTGATGTTGGTAAGTTTTAGCATTGGCCATTATCTGGTGACTGGACAAAGGTCTTCTGGTCTTAATCCTTCCACTGGGATCCCCCACTCTGGCCGTAAAATCTCCAATTAAGAGAATGACCTGGTGTCCCAGATCTTGAAAGCATCTTAATTTAAGAAGAATAACACTGTGTCCTAGATGGATGTCGGGAGTGGTGGGATCGACCCCAAACTTTATCTTTAGGCAACCCTTATTCTTTACCCTCCTCAGAAGCTCTTCTTCCTGAATGATCTCCACTGTATTTCTTTTTATTAGCTTAAGCTGTGCCTCTGGACTCATAACCTTTGCCTTTCATTAACCTGCAAAACGAATTTAGCTTCCGGTACCTGGCGAGTAAGAATTTTTATAATCTTATCCGATAGGTCGGACAGAGAGGAAAATCTATCTCTATCCAGCCAGATTATTCGATCATCTCGTCTGAACCAATTAAGTTGACGCCTGGCAAATCTTCTGGTATCCCGTTTAATCAATCTTACGGCTTCTTCTTTTGAACATTTTCCCTTTAAATACTTCACAATCTGCCGGTAACCCAGTCCTTGCATGGAGGGAAGATCCTCCGTATACCCTCTAGCCAGAAGGTCTTTAACCTCCTCAATCAATCCTTTTTTTATCATCTCATCTACCCGCAGCTCAATTGAACGATAGAGAGATTGCCTCTCTCTCTTCAAGCCAATTATAACCGTTTTATCTAAGGGGCCGGGAGACTCTCTTTGATAGGAAGAAATAGTCTTACCCGAAAGGTAGTAGACTTCTAGAGCCCTGACAATTCTTCTTTGATCGTGTGGATGTAGACGAGCGGAGGCGAGCGGATCTATCTCTTCGAGCTCTCGATACAAAGTTCCCTCACCTTGGCTTTTCTCTCTTTCTTTTAACCTTCTCCTCAAGCTCCAATCTGTCCCCGGACCGACAAACAGCCCATCAATCACGGCCCTTATATAAAGTCCGCTACCACCCACCAAGATAGGTAGCTTATCCTGAGCCTGAAGTCTTTCAATAATAGCCTCGGCACGGGATTTGAAGTCAGCCACGTTAAAGATCTCATCAGCAAAAACTATATCTATAAGATGGTGGGGAGCCTTCATTAGCAGGTCAGCGGAGGGCTTGGCCGTGCCAATATCCATCTGCTTATAAACCTGGCGCGAATCAGCAGAAATTATCTCTCCCTTAATTTTCTGCACCAAGTCTGCTGCTATCTCGCTCTTGCCCACCCCTGTTGGTCCCACAATTACTAAAAGAGCATCTAGCAAGAGATAACTTTCCCTTTCAGAGCCCAACAGCCAGCTTTAACTATCTCTACCCAGATAAACCTGCCTATTAGATTTTTTCCTCCCGGGAATATAATTATCTTATTTCCTCTGGTTCTCCCTTCAACCTCATCAGGATTCTTTTTTGAAATTCCCTCTACCATAACCTCAAACTTTCTCCCCACTAGAGATTTATTTTTCTTAAGAAGAATTGCCTGTTGAAGCTCAATTAGTCTTCTTAATCTCTCCCCACTAATTTCTGCAGGAATCCTTTCCTCTAACCGGGCTGCTTCAGTCCCTCTAAGAGGAGAATAACAGAAAGTGAAAGCGCCGTCAAAGCCAACTGTTTCTACTAACTCCAGAGTATCTCGGAAATCTTCTTCCTCCTCTCCGGGAAATCCTACGATAATATCGGTAGTGAGAGTTGTCTCAGGAATTGCCTGGCGGAGCTTATCCACCAGATTTTGGTAATGCTCTCTAGTATAGCCTCTCTTCATCCTCGACAAAATCTTATTAGACCCTGATTGAACAGGTAGATGAAGATGCTCGCAGACCTTATCCAGACGGGCCATTTGATCAATTAATTTATCACTGAGATCTTTGGGATGCGAGGTAATAAATCTTATTCTTCTTATGCTCTTTACTCGGTTAACCTGGATCAGAAGGTCAGCAAAGTCTTGATCGTCACTCAAATCTTTACCATAAGAATTTACATTCTGCCCCAGAAGAGTTACTTCCTTGTATCCTTGGCGAGAAAGTTCTTCAACCTCCTTTAAAATATCATCGGGGAGTCTGCTTCTTTCCCTTCCCCGCACATAAGGAACATTGCAATAGGAACAGAAATTATTACAACCTCTGATCACGGGAACATAGGCAGTGAATCTTCTCTTCCTTAGTTTGGGCAAATTTTCCGGAATTATTCCATTCTCCTCTACCCTAACTATCCCAGTGTATCTTTTCCCAACTTGATTCTCCTGATTATCATTCCCCGAAATTTCCTTCAATACCTCGGGCAACTGGTAGAAGTTAGAGGTACCCAAAATAAAATCTAGATAGGGAGCTCGCTGTAAAGCCTCCTCTGGTTCTCTTTGCACTAGACAACCGGACAGCCCCAAAATAAGATCGGGCTTTTCTTCCTTGAGTTTTCTTAATTCTCCCAATTTACTGTAGATTTTATGCTTAACTTTCTCCCGCACATAGCAGGTATTAAGAATAATTATCTTGGCTTCCTCGAGATTATCCGTCAGATGATAGCCGCTATTATTCAATAGGCCAGCCATAATCTCAGAATCATACTCATTCATCTGACATCCGAAAGTCCTGATATAGACTTTTCGGCTGTTGTTTTCAGAAACCTTTGATTTTTCAGGCATTTTAGTCTTTGTTTCTCCTCAAAAAATAAAGAACTAAAGGGGGCAAAAAATTCAAAAGAAAAAATCTTTTTGTGGGCGATTTTGATGTTTTTGAAAAGCAGATTTAATATGAGTTTCTTAGTCTCTTTGTCCATTTCTTTCTTGTTCGGATCATAGCTTTCTAAAAACTCCTCAACCCTGTCTAGATAATCCCTTGAACGCTCCCTCTCAATCTCTCTAACCTCTTGTAATGCAATAAGTTTCTTAAGCTCTTCCTCTTCTTGTCTTAGCCCTTCATTCTTCTGTTTGTATAGTTCTTCACTCAGCAAATCTTCCAAATAGGCATCAGTCAACTTCGACTGTTTTCCAAGGTTACTTTTGAGCCTATTTTTGACCTTTTCAAGGTCAGTTTTTGCCATTTCCTCAAAAACAGGAAAATTTGTCTCAGTCACGTTCATCCATCGGTTCGTTTTCAGCTTGTCATTTTTAAGAAGTACTTCTAAAATCTTTGCTATTCCTGATTCGACTTCTTGAGCTTTTACACTCTTATTTTTACATCTGATAAAGCTTCTATAAGGGCCTGAGCACCGATACCATCTTTTCTTAAGTCCCGTGCGGTGATTGGATATAGAAGAAATACCTAAATATTTGTGATTACACTTTGCACAATAAAGAAGTCCTGATAGTGGATAATCGTTTGCCTTCTTTCTACGCTCAATTCTTCTCTCTTTCAACTTCTTCTGCACAAGTTCAAGATCTTCTTCAGAGATTATAGATCGATGCTTGCCTTGAACGATTATCACCTTATCAGATGAATTCTTGATATATCTATATCCCTTCTTTGTCTTCTGTGTCTTATCATAGTGGTGTTTATTCCATACAAGTTTGCCTGTATAAATTCTATTCTTCAGAATATCGCCAATTAGTTTAGTAGTAAAAATGTTACCTTTTCTATTTCTATATCCTTTTCGCGTAAGATACTCAGTGACGCCATGAATACTTTTGTCGTAAAGAAACATCGTATAGATGAGTTTAACAATCTTTGCTTCCTGCTCATCTATCTCTAAAAGCTTCTTCACTTTGTTATATCTATATCCATAAGGTGAATATCTCGCACCTTGCCAATTACCTTGTTGCGCACTCCTAATCATCCCCGGAAATACACGTTCTGCAATTCTGTTGCGTTCAAACTCCGCAAAACTGCCTAATTGCTGAAGCATTAACTTGCCTGCTGATGTCGTAGTATCAAACGGCTCTGTCGCTGACTTAAAACCCACGCCATAAGAAGAAAGCTTATCTACAAGATTAAGCAGGTCTTTCAAGTTTCTGCTGAATCTGTCTATCTTGTAAACTAAAACAAGACCAAATCTCTTCTCTTTTGTGCCTTGAAGCAGGTCTTTCAAAGCTGGTCTGTTTTTAGTGTATCCACTTATGCCATTATCTTGATAAATTTTGAACACTTCATACCCTTCCCTCTTGGCAAAAGACTCAAGATATTCCCTCTGCACTTCTAGAGAATACCCTTCTTTAACTTGATCTTCTGTGCTAACACGTAAGTATAGTGCAACCTTCATAATAATATACTCTCTGAAAAAGTAATTTAATCATGTTCTTCGACGTATTCTTTTGGAATATCATCAATAAATTCAGATTTACCATTAATTTTAACCTTGGTGATATTTCTATCTCTCTTTTTAGAATGTAGTAAGTACAAATCTTTTTTTGCTCTTGTCATAGAAACATATAAAAGTCTGCTATCCTCGGCCTTATACTCACCAATTGTTCTCTCTCGAGGTAAAATATTATTTTCTAACCCAACAATAAAAACATAATCCGCTTGTAGTCCTTTTGCCTTTCTCATTGTTAAAATTCTGACATTGCAATCTCCACCTGCCATAGTTAAGCCTTTGATTTCTTCGACTATAGAATTTAATTCTTTTGAAAGAACAGATATATCTTGCCAAACCTTTAGTTTCTCGATTATCTTTGGAAGGAAAGTAGAAATGTTGTCCGCTTCATATGATTTCCTTAATTCAAATAGTATTTCTATGAGTTTTTTGAATAAGGGTTTATTTTTAAGAGTTTTGATTTTTAAATATAGAGTATTTCTTTCTTTAACCTGAGGCCAGAAATTACTAATTTGTTTAAAGGCATCCTCCCTCTTAGCGCGACTGTCTTCTTTTCCTACAAAATCTGTTTGTTTGGCAGGTATATCCGATATCCCTCTATCAATAATCTCCTGTAGAAGTATTCGTAGAAGAAAATTATCAGTTGGGTCCTCTAGCCATTCCAATAATACATTTATTAAATATAAATCTGTTTTTTCTATATCATAATCACATACGAAATCAACAAACAGCTTCTTCAAGGCACGCTTTATTGGAAATGCATAGGCTACAGATGGAACTAATATTAACACTTCATAGGAAGGGCCGAGATTTTTAACTTTCCTAGCTATAAAACCTGCCTCGATATTTTGTTGTTCAAAACTGTGAATTTTTATGTAAACATCTGAGTCTTCTGTAAACTTGATTTCACTCAATAAGTCTTTATAGCCACCGTTATACTTTTGAGCCATACAAAAAGCCCCTTTGAATATATTGGGAGGACACCTACGACTTATGGTTAGAGACCGAACAATGCACTCAGGAGCATAATCTTTTTCAAAGTTTCTTATATATTTAGGATCACCTCCTCTGAATCTATATATGCTCTGATAATCGTCCCCAACAACGAAAAGATTCCTGGGCTTATCTCCGCTCAATAGCTTTATCAACTCCCATTGAGCATAATTAATATCTTGATACTCATCAACTAATAAATATTTGGCTTTTTGTCTTTCTATCTGTAAGATTTTTTGATTTTCTCTAAGAAGCTTGCAAGGTAGGAGAACTTGATCGTCATGGTCAATATAACTAAATTTTCTTAGTGTTTTTACATATTCATCACATATCTTACACTTTAAATCGTCGGTCTTGTTGTAACACCCATTCTGCCTACAAATCATTGCCTCTTCTGCATCTTTCCTGCTAGCGCCAACTATTTGAGCACAATCAGCAAGTAATATCTGTTTCAAATATCCTGAAGAAAGTACTTTGAATTCACGATTTAAGCCGAACTTCGAATAGTTATTTTTTATAATTCTATTGCCGAGTTTATGCATGGTACAGATAACAGAAGGTTGCAGATTTTGCTCAACATATACTTCTTTTTCACCTTTCAAGCTAATTCTTTTCCTCATATTATTAGCCGCTTCATTAGTAAAAGTTACAACCATAATCTCATTAGGATCTACTTTCTTTTGATCCACTAGATGCTTTATTTTGTACGCTAGTGCATATGTCTTTCCCATCCCTGGACCAGCTAAAACTAAAAGCGGCTTATCAACCAGTACCAATTCATCTAATATTTCCTTGGACAATTCATTTAATTCTTTCATCTCACACCACTTGAAAAGGGGGCAGTCACAAAGTGACTGCTGGGTGGGCGGGGGATTTTCCTCATCTGCTTTTTAGTCATAACTAGGGACTTATGACAGCGGCTTGCCAAAGGCAAGACGCAAAAACATCAAAATCGCCCACAAAAAGATTTTTTCTTGTGAGTTTTTCGCCCCCTTTAATTTTTTATTTTTTGAGGAGAAACAAAGACTAAAATGCCTGAAAAATCAAAGGTTTCTGAAAACAACAGCCGAAAAGTCTATATCAGGACTTTCGGATGACCTTATGTTTCGGCTTTACAATGTGCTTTTTTCGTTCTTTAGAATTCAATGAACTAATGCACCGCCCACTGGGGCGGGCTTGGCTGCTGGTGAAGGCATCGCTTGCCTCACCTGGGGGCGGGGGCTGCGCTCCACGCTCGCTAGGCCGCTCGCTTCGTGGTAATACAGTAGTTCGATTCGGCTTTGCGTGTTTCGGTAGGTTTGCACGACAGCAAACCCACCAAAACACTCTGCGTCCTCAACCTCGCAAAAATTCTCTACAAATTCTTTTTTCAAAGTAGCCGCCGCAAAAATTCTTAGAAGGTGTTTTTGTCTTTTACATCAAGGCTCTTCAAGTATTCCTGTACTTGAATTTTTGATAAAAAGATTCGTGTCTAGTCTTGATTCCCTTTCCCCTACTTGGATCTTATTGATATCTGTGCATCTTGAAGGATAATTCTCAATAAATGTTTCTATTTTTTCCTCGAACACCTTCTCCGATATTGCTTTCGAGAAATTACTATCTAATTTCATTCTAAGAGTAAATCCTTGCACCCGGTGAGGATAGTATTTGGCAAATATGGGAATGATTATATTCTTCCCATAACTAGTTTGTAAATTCTTAGCGCTTGTATATATATTAAGTAAACAGTTGAATTCACACAATAAATTCAAGAAATCATCTTCTGAATGGAAATATTCTTTTGCAAATTCTTTATGGGTGAAGGATTTAGTCAGAAACTCAAAAGCCTTGATACTATTGCTTCCTAATGTATCAGAACAAAACACCGATGAATTCAACAAGATGTTTTTATATATCCCTCTTCCTCGCTCCATGATTCCATAATTTATAAGTTCTTTTATCATATCAAATTGTTCTTTTCTCAACGCGAGTGTCCCCCAAGAGTAGAAGATATTATGAATGACGGCAAACGGAATTTCTATGACAGATCTATATCCATTTCTAAATACATGGGCCAAATCATAGATTTCTTGAAGAATAGAAAGGATTTTTCTGAAATACTTTTTTCTACCATACTCAATCAAGACCAAACCCATGCATAAGACCCCATCACTATACACTTCCAGCCTCTTTAATCCATGTATAGCTTTGTTGCAATCACCCTTTGCTTCTGCGTGAACGTCTTGCCAGCTTTTCCTTATTATTCCTAGCTGTTTCTTGACTTCCTCCCAAAAACCAACTTCATCGTCTTCTCTGATAAATTGTTTCGTTAATTGCATCAAAAAATCAGGTGTATCCCCCGTCTCGTGAAAGGAGAATATGTCTATCTTTCTCGCTAATTCTTTCAAAAACACACCAGAGTCCTCTCTAACGATTAGCTTTCCCTCTTGTTGGTTGAGTAGCTTCTTAACTCTTTCATTTATGTCACCCACTCGCAACCAATACAATGTATATTTAGAACTTCTTTTTTCGAAACACCTCATCACGCCTTCATCCAACCCGCTATACCCCATTACTACAATTCCATATCTATCTAATATTTCTTGAAATTCGGCCTCAATACCTGGTTCTAATTTTGCTAGTTCTTGCTCTGTGTTTTTTATCTCGCTACTCTGATAATCTCCGTGTAATTTGAGTATGCTGCAAGGTGACTGTTCTCTTGGTCTCATTGCTTTTAGTTCTGCTGAAGAAGATGCAACATCATATACAATTTCAGCATCATCCAAAGCCTTCTCCATTAATCTGTCAAAGTTAGTAGTAATTACGATTTTTGTTAGACCCTTCTTAACCATATCAGCTATAATTCTGTGTGTATCTGTGGGACTCCTTCCTATAAAATATTTTTCCAAAAACTTTCTTCGTTCTTCTTGAGAAGAACAGATTGCTTTGAGAATTTTTGAATAGGTAAAATCCTTAAACTTGCTTTTCTCAAACCAGTCCTTAAGCTCTTTATCTTTTGGCTCTTTTTCATTTATCAATTTATAAAGTAACTTTTTGCTGTCCCAGAGTATTTCTGGTCCTGTTGGAATGCCAGCAGTCTTAGACACACCTGAACCTAAAAAGATAGCGTAAGCCTTATTTACCTCAGCAATTGCAATGGTCAGAGACAGAATAGGGTCAACCATCTTTACATATCACTCCTACCTTAAGTGACTTCCCCAAAATCCTTAAGTTATATTCTCGCTTTCATTCCACCAGCGTTCGAAATCTGATAGAATTCTTTCCCTTTCTTGCTCGTTGTCAACTGGGCTCATTCTAAAAGCCTTCTTACCCGCATCTTTAACCTGACTTTCGCCAATAACAAAGTTAAAAGAACGGAAATGTAAAGCTAACCAGACTTTCAAAGATTACAGAATGTATTACCCAATTTTTTCAGGGCTGAATTCACCAAGGTTGAGAATCTGGTAGAGTTTTTCCTGAATATCATC
>Ga0315547_1002023_pt1 | contig 14829 bp, 21 predicted proteins | sample SalMarSW160240MG_2_FD_202542 | JGI IMG/M metagenome (GOLD analysis project Ga0315547, IMG submission 202542) | Salt marsh sediment microbial communities from the Plum Island Ecosystem LTER, Massachusetts, United States - Salt Marsh Sediment SW1601-240 ... | reverse complement strand
TTTTTTTTTGGCGCCGGGTAATTTTAATTAACAAAAGTTACGGATCGGCCTTTTTTTTGGAGGAAACATGGCGCTGGACAAAGATCAATTCGAATACCTCATCAGGAGAGTTTTAACCGAACTCAATATGTATTCCATGTCGGCGGTGAACCTTTTGCTGGGCACGGCGGCCCAGGAGTCCGGATTCGGAACGTACTTGCGACAGATTGGAGACGGACCGGCGCTCGGGGTATTCCAGATGGAACCGGCTACGGAAAAGGACATCTGGATCAATTATCTGGCGCATCGGGAGGATCTGGCCGAGACGGTCTGGCAGGTGGCCGGCGCGGCATATGATGTGGGACCGGTCCTGATCAGCGCCCTTGAGGCAAACCTGTCCTATCAGGTGGCGATGGCCCGGATACATTATCGTCGGGTCCCGGAGCCCCTTCCGCCCCATGACAATGTCGAGGCGTTGGGGAGGTATTGGAAAAAGCATTTCAACACAAGTTTGGGCAGAGGAACTGTAGCGGAATTTGTGCGCAATTATAAAAAATATATAGGATAAGACGGGCTAGGCTGGGCAAGGCCGGGCTAGGCTAGGCAAGGCACGGCGCGGCAAGGCATGGGTGATTTTCGCGGTCGGGATTAAAAATTCGGGCTGCGAAAATCACAAATTTAGAAAGGATCGTCATTATGGACTGGAAAAATCTGGGCACTCAAATAGCTAAAATCGGGGCTCCACTTTTAGGCGGTGCTCTGGGGGGTCCCGGAGGTGCGGCAATCGGGACTATGATGGCATCAATGTTCGGCGTGGAAAACGATTCGGCAGCCATATACCAGGCCGTGCAATCGGACCCGCAGGCCGCTGTAAAATTGCGTGAGTTGGAGCTGCGCCACAAGGAGCGATTGGAAGAATTACAGATGGAGAGCGCCCGGATCGACACGGAAGAGCGGCTGGGAACAATCCGGGAAATCAATCAGACCATGCGCGCCGAGAGCAAAAGCGAGCACTGGTTGCAGTACTCATGGAGACCGGTGAACGGTTTTGCGTTTGCGGCAGCCATACTGCTCATATATTTTGCGTTGCCCCTTGCCGGGAAAACGCCGCCCGATGTGCCGCAATGGATCTGGATTGGATGGGGCACAATACTGGGCGTTACTACCTGGGATCGCGGCAAGGAAAAAAGGATCATCGCCGGTGACAATAAACCCGGCATAATCGAGGGTGCAATCAGCGCCATAAAAGGGAAATAAGACAAACCTAAAATATTGAGAAAAACGGAGGAAAGGGCTGATGGATAAAGAGTCTCCTGAGAAAATCAAAAAACTGAAAAATGCGCTGCTGGAATATCTGGGCAAAAACGGGAGGCATTACAGCCAGCTCACACGCCTGGAACAATCCGTTGAAGATCTGGTCCAGGCGCTGAACACCCGGCTGGATCAGCTTTTGATTTCCAAAAGGTTCGATGCCGTAACCGAATCGGAGCCGGAAAGTCCCAGGGACAAGCTCGCCGACCTGCTCATGCAAACCGGTGCGCTGCTCACCCGCCAGGGCAATGTGGATGCCGACATGGTGGAAGAGTTCGAGTCCGCGCTGGACGCATTCGATGCGGCCGCGGACTTAAAGCGCCGGTCCGAATCCGCGAAGGATATGGGCGAGACGGCGGCCATCAAGCACAAGCGAAAGAACCTGTGATGATTGATGTTGTGAAGATTGCCGGGAGCAAGGATGTGGCCCTGGTCCTTTCTCTAACGTTCAATTTTGCGACCTGCGGGGCCATATGGAGGCTATGGAAAAGCCGGGAGGCGTTGCAGGATAAAGTAACGGCCATGCTCACGGAGCTGGTGAAAGAGCTGTCCAAAATGACCACCAATTTAGTTGACAGGCTGGAAAGTGACAGGCTGGAAATCCTGCACCACAGGGGGAGGAAATGATTGCAAGGCTTATATTTCGGCACAAATTGCGGATGCTTGCATTAAACCTGAGCATAAGAGCCCTTGCAAATTCCATCATTTGCATTCGGAGGATCAATGGCCAAAGAGCATGATCTGGAGATCCGGTTTCAGGCCGAAGAAATGTTTGTGGAATGCCGCTTAACCCACGAAGAAATCGCGGACCGGCTGGACATCGGGCTTTCCACAATCCGGCGCTGGTCTACGGATGGCGACTGGAAAAAGCTCCGGGAGGAATACTTCCAGCGGCGCCGCATGCTCAAGAGCAACCTGGCAAAGCTCAGGGAAAACATGATGGAGCGGGCGTCGAACAACCTGGACCCCCAGGATGTGTACGCGGTGATTCGCCTGGAAAAACTGGCCAGGGAACGGGAATCCAAAGGGCAGGAAAACACTGCGCCGGATGTGGATCTGCCCAAGATATTCCTGGAAAATCTGGAATTTATCGCAGAGATCCTCAAAGAGATCGATCCAGAGGCGCTGAAGGTGTTCGGCAGAAATTTCGAAACCATCGTTCAAAAATTCAAGGAACAGCATGCGCAAACGGCCTAAACTTACCGAACACAAGTTCGATCAATGGGCGGAAAACCTCAAATCCTGGATACAGGATTCTGTTTCGCCCTTTGAAAACGACACTCCGGAGAAGCAGGCCAAACGCATCGAGCGGGGAAAATGGGACAAACTTTTTTTCATGGAGACTTATCTTCCCCATTATTTCACGGTGGAATTCGGCGACTTTCACGAGGAATGGGGCGACCTTGCGGAAATTCGGGACGAGTCCGTTTTTGTGGCTGCACCCAGAGAGCATGCCAAATCCACGTTTTTTACGTTCGGCGATCCTATCCATGACATTTGCTATGACTTGCGCTGGTTCATCATTATCGTGTCCGACACCAATGACCAGGCCACGGGCTTCACTTTGCCCATCCGCCTGGAGCTGGAGGATAACCCGCGAATTAGAAACGATTTCGGGAATTTTCGCGGAGGCATCTGGAAAAACAATGATTTTACAACCCGAAACGGCGTTCGTGTACTGGCCAGGGGAAAAGGCGAAAAGGTCCGGGGACTTAAAAATCGTCAGCACCGTCCGGACAAAGTCATCGTGGACGATTTTGAAAATGATGAGAATGTCGAAAACCCCAAACTGGTCGAAAAAGGCATTCGATGGTTGAGACGGGCCGTGATCGGCTCGATGGGCGCGGGCTATACGTTTTTGATGATCGGCAACCTGTTTCACCCGAAATCGGTTCTATCCCAGTTCATTGCTGAAAAAGACGAAGAAGGAAATCCGCTTTATGTTAGCCGTATCTATCGGGCGTGGATCGACTACGGCAAGCCGGATCAGCGTCCTCTGTGGCCGGCACTCTGGCCTCCGGAACGCCTGGAGAAAAAGCGGCGCCAGATGGGCACGGTGGATTTCAATGCGGAGATGATGAATCTCACCGGCGCCGAAGACAGCCCCTTCCGGGAGGTATGGTTCCGATATTATAAACGCATCGAAATCGTCAACCATGTGTTGCAGGTTGCCTCATTTGTCGATCCGAGCGCAACCAGCACGGAATCATCCGACTTCAAGTCGGTCATCACGGTCAGCTCTGAAAAATATGAGCAGCTCATTTTCAGGTGCCTCCACGCATGGATACGCAAGGCCACCATCGGCGAAATGTTTGGGGCCGCATATCATCAGGTGGATCATTATGGCGGGAATATCGGCATCGAAGAAAACATGTTCAAGGATTTTCTTCATGAAGCCATCCAGCAGGAGGCCAAACGGCGCAACCGGTATCTGCCCTGGATGCCGAAACATCATTCCGGAAACAAGCGGGCCAGAATCGTCGGCTCCTTGAGCTATCTGGTCGAGCATGGGCTGATATTGTTCGAAAAGAATCACAGCGACCAGGAACTGCTCGTTGAGCAGCTCATTTATATCGACAATAAAAACGTTAATGACGACGGGCCGGACGGCCTACAAGGCGCGGTGGATATGCTCCAGGATGGCGGCGGGCCAATAGAATTTGAATCCACCGGAAATCGCAGAAGTTATACGAGCATGGGAAATTATCTCAATGGCTGAAAATGAAAAAGAAAAAGCGGCGGGCAAGCCCATCACCGATGAGATCGCCACCACTTCCAAAGACATCGACATGTTTGCCGGGTGGCTTAACCGCCTTGAAAACCCGGACCCCACACTCCGCACCGAAGCCAAGGGCAAAGGTCTTAAGCTCTACGATGAAGTGGACCGCGACCCCCATGCCGGCGCAGTACTGCAAACGCGGTATCTGGCTGTGGTGGGCAAAGAATGGGGCATAACAGCCGGGGCCGATGATGATCAGTCCGGAAAAATCGCGGCTTTTGTCTCCAAGACTTTGGAGTCCTTCAATTTTACGCAAGCCTGTCAGGAACTCTTACAAGGGGTTTTATACGGATTTTTTGTGGCCGAAATCATATGGAAGGCCAACAAGGGATCATGGGTACCCGGGAAGATCATCGGAAAGCACCCGAGGCGATTTTCCTTTACGATGGAGCGAGAGCTGAGATTGCTTACCCCTCAAAATATGATCGAAGGCGAACCGGTGCCGGATCGAAAATTTATCGTCTTTATCTGGGGGTCCAGCGACAACCCATACGGCAAAGGCATTGGGCAAAAAATGTGGTGGCCCGTATGGTTCAAAAAAAACGGCATCAAATTCTGGCTCGTGTTTTTGGACAAGTTCGGCATGCCGACCGGATTGGGCAAGTATCCGCCGGGAACGCCCAAAGAACAGCAGCAGAAACTGTTGGATGCCATCGAGGCCATCCAGACTGAAACCGGCGTCAAAATACCGAATACAATGGGCATCGAGCTTTTAGAGGCGGCCCGCACCGGCAAGGTAAGCTATGAAGCCATGTGCGAGTATATGGACAAGCAGAATTCCAAGGCGGCCCTGGGACAGACGGCATCCACGGAAGGAACCCCCGGCAAGCTGGGCAGTGAGGAATCTCAGGAAGAGGTACGTCAGGATATTCTGAAGGCCGATTCGGATCTGTTGTGCGAATGCCTCAATGATACGCTGATCAAGTGGATCGCGGATTATAATTTTCCGAACGTTTCCGAATATCCCAAACTCTGGATCAGAACCAAAGAAGAAGGTGATCTCAGGCCTTTGGCCGAAAGAGACAAGATTATCGCTAAAGACATCGGGCTGCCCGTGGGAAAACGCTATTTTTATGAAACTTATGCCATACCGGAGCCGGAAGAAGGGGAAGATATTGTTGAGCCGGGGATCCGGGGAGCCGGGGAATCGGAGAACCGGAGGGCGGGTGAATTTGCGGAAAATGCCGGGGACCTTTCCCCTGCGGAGACATTAAACGCCCTGGGGGAAAAAGCGCTTTCCGACGCCGATGCCGATCTATACGAAACAATGGCACCGGTACGGGACCTGCTTTTATCGGTCAATTCCCTGGCGGAGTTTAAGAAGCGACTGCTGGAAGTAAATAATAACATGGACGCCTCGGCTATGGGAGAGCTGATGCAGCGGGCGCTTGTGCTGGCCGATCTGTCCGGGAGGTTCGATGCCCAGGAGCGCTAACTATATGGATCTGCCATTTGACGAGGCCATCGATTATTTTCGACGAAAGATCAATGTGCCCACGGCCACATGGAAGGATCTTTGGAAATCCATGCATGACCGGGCCTTTTCCGTGGCCGGCGCCATGCAGAAAGAATTGATCGAGGATCTGAGAGCCGCCATCGACAAGGCCATTGCCGAGGGCACAACCCTGGCACCGTTTCGCAAGGAATTCGATGAGATCGTACAAAAACACGGCTGGATCTACAACGGCGGAAAAGGATGGCGAACGGCGGTCATGCTGAACACCAATATGGCCGTGGCCTATTCCCAGGGCGGATATCGACAAATGACCGATCCGGACGTTTTGGCGGCCCGGCCCTACCTGCGGTATGTGGGCTCCAGTTCGAGCAATCCAAGGCCCGAGCACCAGGCCTGGTACAATATCGTGCTGCCTGCGGACCATCCCTGGTGGAACACCCATTATCCGCCCAACGGCTGGGGGTGTAAATGAGGGGTGGTCAATCACTCCGCCCGTGAGGTGGAACGGCTGAAAAAAGAAGAGGCAAAGGGACCATACCCAGTTCGGATGGATGCCCCGGAAATTACGCATTACGAGTGGCAGGACAAGGATACCGGCATTGTCCATTTGATTCCCAAAGGAATCGATCCGGGATGGGATTACCACCCGGGAAAGGAAGGGTTTAGAGATTGAGCGGCGCCGCAATAGAAGTTACCGTGGATGACCGGGAGGTCGCAGACCTTCTGGAACGGATTCAAAAAAACCTGGGAGACCTGACCCCGGCCATGAAGATCATCGGTGCCATTGGCCGGACTTCGGTGATCCGGAACTTCGAAAAAAGCGGGCGTCCCAAAAAATGGAAAAAGCATTCCAAAACCACGGAAAAGCGCCGGGGCAAAGGGGCCAAAATTTTGATGGACCAGGGCCTGGGCGCCGGCCTGGCCGGAAGCATTCACAGCACGGCAGATAAAGACAGCGCCGCCGTTGGCACAAACAAAATTTATGGCGCGGTCCACCAGTTCGGCGCGAAAAAGGGAAGCTTCGGTACCGTGGTGGCCAACGTGCGGGAGCATCTGAGAAAGGGGGTCCGGGTGAAGGCGCATAAACGAAAAATGAAGCTGCCCTGGGGCGATATCCCGGCGCGGGAATATCTCGTGATCCAGGATGAGGATTGGGCCGAGATGAGGGCCGCGCTCTCGGATTATGTATTGGGATAAGAGGGTAAGAATGTGTGAAGGTAAGAAGGTCGGAAGCTCTCAAATTTTCCAACTTTCTTATCCTCTGCTGTTCTAATCTTCTGGTTCTTATGGGAGGGGCGCGATAAAAAAACAGGGAAATCAACGGAGGTCAATCCAATGAATGATTTAGATGGGAGCCCTTTTAAAATCGACACGGCAGGCGTCATTTATGCCGGACAGATATTCGTAACAAAAATGGTGTGGCAGGAACCGGCTGCTGCTGCCGAGGACATGGTAGTTCTTGATTCCACCGGAAGGACGCTGTGGGATGAAAACTCCTACGCTGGAGGCACCGGAATATCGATCGAGCAGGACATCAACCAGCTTTGCAACGGCATAGAAGTAGATGTCATAGATAGCGGGATGCTGTACATTTATTTTTCAGGAACGTTTTAATAGCCACATCGTTTTAATAGCCACATATAGAGGAATAAAATATGTCTAAAATACGAGGACTTCCTCACACGCAATTATTAAAAACCGGGCAGACCATCAGCTATATTGACGGCGACGACGGGGATCTGCAAAAGGGAATTGAGAAACGTTTTACGGTACGATCCACCGGCGCTCAAAGCGGAACCACTGCGATCACCATTAATGGCAAAACTGCTAATGTATCCAACAATATAGCCCATGACGAAAATACCGGTCTGGATTGGCAGCGTTTTGTTGTTACATCGGATATCGGCCCGGCGGCCAATGGTCAGCTGTTTTGGGAAGCATGGACCATCACAAAAACCGATATTTCGTTTATTAACGCCACCGGAAAAATACACAGCGCCGGGGGGGATTTCAACACGAACGCCTTGTGTGATGGGCGAGTAATTACTATTTCTGGCACCGACTCCAATGACAGGACTTATACGGTTTCGGCCATAGACGCCAACGATATCACCACGGTGGAAGGGGTTGCCGACGAAGCGGCGGGAGACACGGTTGTGGTTACCACGGTGGGCGATCTGATATGGGATGCCCTGGCCCAGGCCAACGCCAACGCCCTGGGGGGATACACGGATTGGCGGATTCCGAATTATTTGGAACTGCCGACCATCGTGGATTTAGGGGAATATAACCCCTGTATCAATACCACGGTTTTTCCGTCAACACCGTCATCCTATCATTGGACGGCGTCTGCGCGTCCCGGCTACACGGTGCACTCATTCAGCGTGGATTTCTACTACGGGCTCGTGAGCGGCAGCAATAAGCAGACGACTAAGTATTACGTTCGTCTGTGCCGAGGATAGATTATTTGGGTATTTTAAAACTTTAACCATTTGCTCTTTGAAAAATGGCACACTACGAACATTTGCCGATATATAAGGCTGCGATGGATTTGTGTATATATTTTGAGAAGATCATCAGGAATTTTGATCGGAATCATAAGTATGTGATCGGCGCGGATCTGAGACGGTTAAGCATCAAGTCGGTGATGCTCATCATTAAGGCTAATGATGCGCGAGACAAGGTACCCCTTCTTCTACAACTAAAAGATGTTTTGGAAGAAATAAAAATTTTAGTGAAAATATGTAAAGAAGTTAAAGCCTTTAACAGTTTTAAAAGTTTTGAGGTGTCGGTGAAGATGGTCGATAGTGTTGTCAAACAGTGTGCGGGCTGGCTGAAATCGCAAAAACAACCCGGCCGGAATTGATTCGCATTGAAGGAAGGCGGATCGAGAGAGCCATAATTATCCTGCGTTTGTTTCGCCCAGGGGGCATATAATTATCGCGGTTTCGTACTCAAAAGAGATCGATGCCGAGATCTAAAGTAAACAAACAAAGCGTCTACGCGTCCCGACAACACAACGAACTCATTCAACGTGAATTTCAACAACGGGAACGTGAACAACAACAATAAGCAGACGAATAAGTATTACGTTCGTCTGTGCCGAGGATGTCCAGGGATGTTAACATATAAACAGCTTTACGGCAGTTATCTCAAGTGCCGTAAAAATAAAAGAAACACCATCAACCAGCTCGCCTTTGAAATCGATGCGGAGCAAAACTTGCTGCGCCTGGAAGAAGAGTTGAACGCCCGGACATATCGCCCGTCAAGATCCATATGTTTTGTGGTGGACCGGCCCAAGCTCAGAGAGATATTCGCTGCGGACTTCCGGGACCGCGTGGTTCATCATGTATTGGTGGATCATTTGGAGCCGATGGCAGAGCCCAAATTTATTTATGACAGCTATGCGTGTCGCAAAGATAAAGGCACCCACGCAGCAGTTAAGCGATTGCAGGGATTTACCCGGAGCGTAACCCGAAACAATTCGCGCATGGCATATTGTCTGCAACTGGATGTGAGATCCTTTTTCGTTACTATTAACAAAAATATTCTGTTCGGACTGTTGAAAAAATATACTGACGATTCGGACATGATCTGGCTGTCCGAAATAATTATTTTCAATGACTGTACTGAAAATTGCCGGATGACCAGGGGAAATGATCTGCTTCAGTATGTGCCTAAACACAAATCGCTCTTCTGGCAGGATAAAAACAAGGGGCTGCCGATCGGCAATTTAACGAGTCAATTTTTTGCGAACGCGTATTTAAACGAGCTGGATCAATTTGTAAAGCATGATCTGAAATGCCGGTATTACATGCGCTATTCGGACGATGCTCTGATTCTACACGAAAATAAAGAGCAACTGAAAGTATGGAACGAAAAGGTCGATGCGTTTTTGAAAAGTATCCTGGATCTTGATCTTAACGAAAAGAAAACGGCCATCATCCCGATCGGTAATGGCATCGATTATCTTGGGTATATCGTCAGGCCGTTTTATATTCTCGTGCGGCGGCGCGTGGTGAATCATCTGAAGCAGAAGATATTCGACCGGAGTGCTACAAGAGAATCGATCATGTCCTATTTGGGACACTTTAAGCATGCGAATGCATATCGTTTAACTCAAAACCTGGTACCGACAAATGGAGGATTGCTCAATGATCTGCCCGTACTGTCATAAGGAAATCGAGTCTGTGGAAGAATTTACATCATCAATCAATGTTGTCAAGGATAAGGACGGAAAGGTTCAGACCTGGATCGAAGAAACAAGAGATGTAGACGGCATCCTGATATCAAAGCGCGTGGATGAGTATGGATATTTCGATGGACATGTTATCGACACTATTCGCCAGCAGGTTTATGATGGCGAAGGTGCACTTTTGTCTGAAAAGACAATAAAACATTTTGAAGATGGGAGCCCGCCGATGGTAACCGACAATGGGGTTAGGGGGAAAAATGGACTTTAAAGGCTTTGGCGACTGGATAGAAATTTTTCGCGGGGGCAAACAGATTGACAGTGGCGGAAGAGAACATGACGGTAACGCGCTGATTGCGCGGGCCGTTGAAACGTTCAATCCGTCATATCACGAACCGCCCATTGTGGTGGGCCATCCCAAAGATAATGCCCCTGCGTTCGGATGGGTGCAGGGACTGAAACAATCCGGAAATAGGCTGCTGGCCAAAGTCAGAGACGTGGTTCCGGAATTCGAGGCAATCGCCAAACAGGGTCTTTTCAAGAAGCGGTCGGCCAGTTTTTATCCGGACGGCAGGCTCAGGCATGTGGGATTTTTGGGCGCTGCGCCGCCTGCAGTCAAGGGATTGGCGGATCTAAAATTCGATGACGGTGAAACCATGCTCACATTTGAGTTCTCGGCATCCAAAGAAGACAAAGCCGCGCAGGATGCCAGATCCGAAAAATACAAAATCGCCGTCAAAGACGGCGGCCACGTGACCAAACCGGGCCAGTGGAAAAACGTGCCCGACGATCAGTTTCTGGACCCGGTGAATTATCGGTATCCGTGCCCGGATGCAAACCAGACCCGGACAGCCGCAAGCTACTGGGGCCAGGCGGACAACCTGGCTCAGTATACTTCTCAGGAACGCTCTATTATCAATGAGCGATTAAATAAATTTCGTAAAAAATTTAACATCGGTGAATACCGAAAGGAGGCCAAGATGAAATTTAGTGAATTTATGGAGCTTTTCAAATTTTGGAAGCAGGCCGAAGAAGATCCGGACGTGGAAGTGCCGGACCTTTTTAAGTCAAAATCCACCGGCAAGGAGAAAGTTTCCTCATTTACAGAGGCGGACATCGAAAAGGCCAAAAAAGAAGCGGCGGATGCGGAACGGGAAAAAGTAATCGCCGAGTTCGCCGAAAAAACCAAGCAGGCGCAGCGTGAGGCCCATAATCAAGATATCTCGACCTGGTGCGAGGATATGGTTAAGAAAGGCAAGATCGCGCCCGCCTGGGTTAAATCTGGGCTTCCTCAAATCATGGAATTCCTGGCGGCCGGCAGCGATGTTATCGAGTTCGGAGAGGAAAAGAAAAAATCGAGCCATTATGACTGGCTCAAGGACTTTTTCGAAAACCAGATTCCTAAGCTCATTACGTTTAAAGAGATCGCCAAACGTGATCTCGATGTCGGCGACGGGAGCGATGCGGAAAAACGCGATCAATTGATCGCGGATTTTCAGGAGAAAAACAAAGAAGTATCCTACAAAGACGCTGTTATCGCGGTGTCGGGAAAACATCCGGATCTTTTTAAAAACCGCTGATAAAAATTATCAGCTCATTAAGGAGGAGAAATCATGATAGGTCAAACATCGGGAATCGAGAAAAAAGTCAAATGTACGGCGGCGATTGCCACGGCATTTACCATTGCCAAGTTCGGGGCGGATGATGACACCATGAGCGTCGCCACGGGTGCTACCGACAACCTGCTGGCAATATTTCAGCATATCACGGACACTGCGGACGATCCGGTTCGGGTGATGATGTCCGGTATCAGCCGGTTGAAACTGGGCGGTACGGTGACCAGGGGAGGCCCAATCACATCGGACGCCAACGCCAAAGGCGTTGCCGCCATATTGGGTCAAAATATTATCGGGTTTGCCTGCGCATCGGGCGTGGCCGACGACATCATACCGGTCTTGCTGGCACAGGGAGTGCTTAATTCTCCGGCCGGAGTCGATGGAATAACATTTAAGGGGTTGGCCCGGGCCACTTATGATTTCGACGAACACGGCGGCGCAGTGGGCGATATCAGCCTGGAAGTTGACCTGCCGGACAATGCCATTGTCGTCAGGGGATTCGGCGATGTCATCACGGCATGCGAAAGTGAGAGCAACGATGGCACCATAGCCCTGAAGGCCAATACCGGTAACGATCTGCTGTCCGCAGTGGATGCCGATACCCTGTCTGGCCAGTTCGAGTTGGTCCCGGTTGGTACGGCTGCTACAATGGTAAAATTGACGGCAGCACGGACGCTCACCTTAACTATCGCCACACATGATCTGACCGCCGGAAAAATCATATTTTTCCTGGAATATGTCATGAGCGAATAAATTAACCCGGGCGAAAAGCCCAAGAGGAGGAAAATATCATGCCTGAACCAACCGATCTGCACGTAGATGCGGTATTGTCGAATCTGTCGATAAAATACCGGAATGAGGAAATGATCTGGACGGAAGTAATGCCCACTGTGAAAGTGGGAAAGCGTTCGGATATCATCATTAAATACAACAAAGAAGACAGCTTCAAACTGGTGGATGATTCCATAGGCCCCAAAGCGCTTCCCAATGAAGTGGACTGGGGAACCGCTGAAGACAATTATTCGGTTAAAGATCATGCCCTGGGAGACTGGCTGCCCCAGGAGACCATCGACAATGCGGACAATCCGCTCTCTCCGGAAGTCGATACCAACGATTTCGTAAACTTGCTCATGGATGTCGCCCAGGAAAAAAGGGTTGTGGACATTGTGTTCAGTGCGGCGACGTATCCGGTGGGCAACAAGACTCAACTTTCGGGCACTGGCCAGTGGGGCGGCAATGCGGACGACCCGGTCCAGGATGTTCTCACAGCCGTGGAGACCTGCTTTCTTCGGGCCAACACCTTGGTGTTCGGGGCCGAAGCCTGGATGAAATACAGAGCCCTTCCGGAAGTTCTGGACGCGGTCAAGGGCGCTACCCGGTACCAGGGATCTCCGGGCGGATTGGCTACCAAGTCGGAAGTTGCGTCTTTGATGGAAGTTGAACGGATTCTGGTGGGCCGGGGCCGGTATATTACCTCCAAAGAGGGTCAGACGGCGACGTATACCCGGCTTTGGGGGAAACATTGCGCGGCGCTCCATGTTATGAGAAATCCAGGAATCAAATCTATTACATTCGGCTTAACGATTTGCGAAATGCTGCGTCAGACCCAGCGGGACTTCGACAAAAAACGCGGGATTAAAGGTGCCCATTACTTCAAGGTGGCCTGGAATTCGGACGAGCATGTCATTGCCAGCGACCTGGGATATTTCATCGAGGATGCCGTGGCATAAAAACTCAAACCGCACCGATGAAACCTTAAATCTGAAAGGAGAAAAAATGCCGAGATACATTGTGCAGGGAACCCATATTAAGCATGGGGAAAAAGGCGATAAAAAAGCCAAAATTTACGCTCCGGGTGTTGAAATCGAGTTGACCGAAGAACAAGCGAAATTGCTTGGAAAGAGCGTCAGGCCGGTTCAGGAGAAAAAGTCCTCCGAACAATCGGCGGGCAAGCCCAAGGATAAGAAATAATGCCCTATTGCGAACTGAGTGACATAGAGAAACAGATTCCCGAAGAGATCCTGATCGAGCTGACCGATGACGACGGTGTCGGCGCGGTGGATACCGGCAATGTGGATCGCGCTATCGAAGATGCGGACGACGAGATCGATTCGTTTTTGTCTCTTCGATACAGTCTGCCCCTGGCATCTACGCCCGGTATGGTTCGCCGAATGAGCGTGGATCTGGCCATCTGCAACCTGTACGGACGGCGGCCGCATCTCACGATTCCGGAAACACGAAAAGAGCGCTGCGATACGGACCGGAAACTGCTGGGGGAAATCGCCAAAGGCAAACTGTCCCTGGGAAGCGATTCCCCGGACCCGTCATCGGATGCCGGTGTGGAAACCACCCGAAGCAAAAGCGACCGCATTTTTTCCATCGGCAGGGAATCGGACAGCTCTGCGGGCAGCCTGGATAATTACTAGAAAGCGAGAAACCAGATGGCCAGCTATACCGTCGAACAGATCGAAGACGCCGTCATCACGGCGGTTGACGTGCTCAAGGCGTCCCTGGGCGTGCGCACTGTAAAATCCTACCAGGGAGAGCTGGAAGAAGAGGATATCAAGCGCCTGGTGGCCCTGTTTCCCGCCATATATGTGGTCTACGGCGGGTCAACGTACACGGAACACGGATCGCGGAAAACCGAGAAGATGACGTATTATATTTTCGTGTGCGACAAGAATTTGCGAAAAGAGGAAGAGGCCCGGCGCGGCGGTACCGGCAATCCCGGAACTTACGCCATGCTCGATGCCGTCCGGGATGTGCTGTATGCGAAGCAGCTTTCTCTGGAGATTTTTCCGTTCAAGCTGATCCGGCAAGCGGCCGTATGGTTCGGGGGCGGGATTTCCGTATATTCGGCGGAGTATGAGACCGGGCAGTCGCTGCTTTACTCTGCAACGTAGGACGGGTGTCAGGTGTCAGGTGTCAGGAAATACTGAAACCTGAAAACTAAAGGAGGGCACAATGGCCGATAATTCGCAGAAAATCAAGGATGAGAGTCGGGAAGGAGTTACTACGGTGATCGATAAAAAAGATGAACGTCCAACATCGAACGTTCAACATCGAACATCGAATGAAAATAAACCGGACAAACAAGAGGTAAACTGAATCAACTATAAACCAAAGGGAGTTTCATTATGTTAGAAGCAAAAACCCAGTTGGCGATCAAATTGGAAAGCGAAGAGGGCACCGCCGAAACCTTGGCTGCTGCTGACGCGATATTGCACGCCAACGGAAAATTCACGCCGGATACGCCCATGTTCCAGCGGCCCATGCGCAGCTCGTCATTGTCACCGTTTTCTTCGGTGCCGGGCGCCAGATCCGCGACCATCGAGTTCGACATAGAACTCAAAGGGTCCGGGACGGCGGGCACGGCCCCGGAATGGGGCAAGGCACTCATGGGCTGCGGATTTGCTGAAGATGTTGAGACGGGTGTGTCCGTAACCTATACGCCGGCATCCTCGTCCATCGGCTCCTATACGGTGGCCCTGTACGA
>Ga0315547_1002020_pt1 | contig 14848 bp, 21 predicted proteins | sample SalMarSW160240MG_2_FD_202542 | JGI IMG/M metagenome (GOLD analysis project Ga0315547, IMG submission 202542) | Salt marsh sediment microbial communities from the Plum Island Ecosystem LTER, Massachusetts, United States - Salt Marsh Sediment SW1601-240 ... | reverse complement strand
GCCACATATCCTTGTTGATCCAGCACAATAGCGAAATCTACCTTATTCCGATGTGCCTCCAGATGAGCTAATGCATTAGGCAGATAGTTACAGGATTTGACTCGGGCGAAAAAAGCGGGTTTTATGGGAATCTGACTCGTTACAGCCGATGCCCCTTCAGTATAAAAATGTCGTGGAACACTTTCTTTTTTCAAAGCAACAACATACAGATTGCTCTTGTGACATTCCGTTGGATTAGGACCAAACCCTCCGAGCCCACGAGAAATAAAAAGGCGTACAATGCAATCTTTAACGCCCACTATGGCTACAGTTTCCATAATAATCTGCTTAATGGTGCCTAAGTCAAAGGGTAGGTCCAATGAGATTAACTGCGCAGATCTCTGTAATCTAGATAGATGAGCATCAAGATTGTAAAGGTAGCCGTTTACGCATTCTAAAGCTTCAAAAATACCATCTCCGCGATGTACCAGATGGTCATCCATAGGAAGGATCATTAAAGCCGGATCTGCAACTACTCCTCCGAAAACGCTAGAATACATGGCTAAATAATTGGAACGCCCTGGATCCCGCCATTTCGGCTGTTCCAAAAAAATTTCATTTCTTGACAGAATCTTTAAGTTCATAGCTAACCTCCCCCATACTATTTCACCTTACCGCTTCCCTCAAACCCTTCCCCGGTCTAAACTTAGGAACGTTTTTAGCTGGGATATTTATGGTTTCTCTTGTCTGAGGATTCCTCCCTTTCCTTGCTTTTCTTTCCATAACCTGAAAAGTTCCAAAACCTACTAAAGTAACTTTTTCTTCCCTGCTCAGGGAGTCGGTTATTGCTGAGATTATTGCATCAACCGCTTCCCTAGATGTTCTCTTGGTTAATCCAGTCTGGTCGGCTATTTTCTCTACTAGATCTGCCTTGTTCATTTTTGCCTCCTTTCGGCTGATTATCGTTGAAAGGTCGACTCTCTTATTCTAGCTTAAGACAATAGCGTGTCAAAAAAGCCTGTTTTGAGGGCTCTTTCATGAGTTGTGTTTTGGGGTAAGATGAGTCCTGGTGTGGATTCAGCGGAAAGTCGTAATTTTGAATTTAGAACGCGACGATGGAGGGGTCAGATTTTCCTAGCCGAAAATAGTGTCTAATGGCAATACAGAAGCGGGCTTGACATGGCTCCCCCTTATTGTACCATTCCTGCCTTGAGCAGATTATCTTTGGCGGCGAAGTTTTTCTGGAGATTAGAGCTGCTGTTTTGACTTATAGAGATTTATATTGTATATATTTCAGGGCCTAATCGCCACCAATGCTTATTTTGAAAATAAAGTGGCATAGCCAAGGCCTCCTTTCATAAGCGGGGGAGAAGCCATAGAAACTTGAATAACCATAATGGTTGAATAAGGAGGAAACATGACAATAGTAGAGCTAATGAAAAAACGCAGAAGTATTCGAAGGTATAAGATTTCACCTATATCTAAACACCTGATAAATAAAATAATAGAAGCAGCCAGCTACGCTCCGTCGGGGCTAAATCGTCAGCCATGGTTTTTTGTTGCAATAAGCAATTCAAACTTAAAAGAAAGAATTCGTCAGGAGTGTGAGGAACACGAGCGGAGACTTTATGAACAGGTAAAGGGTAATTTTAGAGAGTCTCTATCCTTTTTTGACCTGTCACCTGTTAAATCTTTTCTCACGCAAGCGCCATACTTAATTGTAGTATTTGCAAAAAAGGGGGACCCGTATTGGAAGGAATCTATATGGATTAGTATCGGCTACATGATATTGAAAATTGAAGAAGAAGGGCTTGTCTCCCTAACCTATACCCCACCCGAGATGTCTTTTTTGAATAAGATGCTCAACATGTCGAATAACTATAAAGCAGTAGCTATTTTGCCAGTTGGATATCCGGATGAAAAAGTCGATTTGAGCAAGAGAAAACGCAAATTAGTTGATCAATTAGCAAAATTTATCGACTAATCGGTCACCCTAATCTTAAGGTTTGAGCATTGAGGAGATGACCTCCTAGAGAATAACAGGCTTTTGCGGTTAAAAGGTACACAGTGCATCTTGCCTTTTAAAAGCAGTTTAATCACTATAGTCTAGTTGGCTTTTCCAATTATATCTGAACTTCTCTTTTATCTTATCCATGGACACAATCCATGTTTTCCAAATTCTCTAAAAATGACAAGAAGGTCTTAAGATCAATTGCAACTTTATTGAAAAGAACTGATGATGAGCTGAAAGCTCTTGCATTGCAGAGTAAAGGCTCCAAAAGAAAGACAACGAGCATCAAGAAAATCAGTCTACCTTTCTTGCAACAAAACTTCTCTTCTATTTCTTTGCTAAATCCGAATTTTCAGCGTTCAGTCGCCGGCATACAAAGAAATATTAATTCCTTGAGTGAGGAAATTGATTTATACTATTTTTACTTGAAGAAAACGTTCGATTCGACATTGACACGCGAGAATTATTTGCTTGTGAACAAGAATATAGATCATGCTTATCAAGCCATTGCAGATTTATCCTACAAGACCGCAGAACTTATTTCAAAAACAATCTCAGATTTTTGTAGATAACCGCCTTGTTAGTGAACTGGGAAAAATAATGGGAAAACCGTAACCTAAGGCTCCTCTACTCAGGTCAAGAGAACTAAACCTCGGCTCGACGCATACTAGTTTTTTTCCGGCTCTGAGAGAAAAGTGAACTAGCTCAAAAAAAAGCCACGTCGGCTAAAGGTTCATGTAGGTGGTAATCATGACCATATCGAGAAAGGATAGAACAATTCTGCGAGAACTTGCGGCGGAGGTGGCCAATATTGCTGCTCTGCCTATCCAGCAGGAAAAAGCGGATATGTGGCGGCATGGCTCCATCGTTTGGAGCAATACGAAGAATTGGGTATTCTGACATTGAATAACGGTCCTCATCGCATTGGTTCAGGGGGATTTGGATTTACGAATGAGTTGCCTCAGGCGGACTTTGACGGCAAAGATGTACGTGCAATTGATATGTGGGGATATTCTACGGCTCAAATATTCGCGGGGGTTTCATCGCAAATGCACGAGGAGTTTGCTCTGCAGTACGAAAGACGCTGGCTGGAACGATTCGGATTAACTTATTATGGCTGTTGTGAGCCCCTGCATAAGAAAATCCATATTCTTGAGAGCATTCCCAATCTACGTAAAATTTCCATAAGTCCATGGGCTGACTCCGAGGAGGCGGCTGCCAGTATTGGTGATAAATACGTATTGTCTTTGAAGCCCAGTCCGGCTGGTCTTGCTGCGGAAAACTGGAACCTCGAAGCGGCTCGTGCAGAATTGTACAAGCAACTGGAGAGGACAAAAGGTTGCGTGCTCGAGGTGACCATGAAGGATGTCAGCACCTCTCGAAATGATCCCCGTCGTTTATGGAAATGGGGGGATATGGCCACGGAAGTCACCGAAAAGTTTGTCTGAGTACTTTTGGTTTCTAAAGTACTAATCCCAAGGCAAATTCAATTTCTTGTTGACTTTACCTGTTTCAAATATTCTTCCACATCCTTCCCTAATAGCTCAGTTTTACACCTCCCAGTGTTTTTCGACATCGTCTCGAGTAAATTCCAATCACGTTGAAGAAAATAGGCAGTAACTGTCTTATAATTGTCTTTATAGGAGGCCGGTAAAAAAGAGGGAAGTACACTAATAGAATGTTCTTTCTTTTTTATAAAAAAGCACAGGGGCCTCTCGGATTAGTTTGGATAGAAAAACTGGCCTGATGTTAATACACAAGCAGGTTTGAGTTGATTTCCCCCAATTGTACCGGTACGACGTGCCGTCCGTTTATTAAAGACACTTTTTTCAAAATGAGACTATTGCTGTCTTCGTTCAATGCCGGCTAGCAGGATTCCTGATGATATCAAAAGCCTTCGATCAATTGAAGGTCGCGGCTCCACTATTGTCATGCTGTACTTGAGTACAAACGGATTGAAATGTTGTTTAATTTCAGCAACTTCTCTGCCATCTGTTGAGACGATAACATATGTTTGTGGAATTAAGTCAATGAACCTGCTCAAAAGAGCTCCTTTTATGCTACTTTCAGTTAGTCTTCCAATCTCTCGACCTTCCTTAGAAAGGAAAATCCATTCATCCTTAATAATGGATTTAAGGCCCTTTCGCCTTATGGCTCCAATAGCCTCACCTGTCGTTGCATCTTGAACATTATACGTTGCCCCAATATCAAGAATCTGGGGGGTTTTAATAATCAAAAGTTCTTTCATCAGGTGTTCATCTGAGTAGACCCGGAAATCCTCCCTTAATTTAAATGCCTTCTGCTTTGAATAGAAAAGAAGGTTCCCGTTCTCGTCATACACATGAAAAGCTCCCCCAAATAACTTAAATACCTTTCTGCGAAATAGGTAGTGACTCTGCTGAAATACGGGATGAAGTTTCTTTACCGCTGCCATTTGGCACCTCCTTTCAAACTTGCCCCAGGGCATGGCATTTAGGGTTTCGCATATAAATGAACTTGCATAACCAGTCTGACGAAGTGAAATCAATCATTGGCTACAATCTCAAGTTTTCACTGGTCTAAACCCTTCAATATTATCACAGATAATTTTTAGTTTAGCATCTTCGCTAGTTGGAAATACAACCAACAGCATCTGCCTTACCCATATTGCAGGCAGCATTTAGAATCAGACATTGCAATCCGACCCCATCCTTGCAGATACCGTGTAAGAATTCTACGCGTCGTCGTGTACCCCTTTACACATATATCTTATTTCTACCGTGATTCGAATAGGCCCTTTATAGTCATCTGCTTATCGTGTGCCATCCTGAATCGATACATTACCACTATCGCTTTCTCATTGATGGCCTGTTCCGGAATCTCCAGGTTCCACCGCAATAGGCCCTTCTTTAATTTCGTTCTCTGATATTCTGGGTCCTGGCTGATCTTTGGTGTGGCTTCTAGGAGCTTGACTTGAACCGACCCGTCGGGACTGTAGGGCATACGATCCTCTAACTTCAGTCGCATAACCTTTTTTCCGTAGTTCGATACTGTCAATTTGTATTCAAATTCAGAGACCATATTGCCTCCCTCTATGTGTTCACTTTTTGTCACCAGTTCCTTTACAACTTGCACCTGTGGATCAGTTCCGAACCCGGCCCTGAATTCCTCGCCGCTGGCTATGAGTTCTATTCTTCCCCGCCCTACGAACTCGCCATTAAGGTAAGCATTGTAGGAGCCGGGCAGGAAAACATAAGGTGTTGTGTTCGTTGCCGAAGTCTCCTCATAGACAAAATCGGTTAACACGGGAGCTGCGATATGGGTAAAGCGAGCAGGCATACTTACGGCGGCGATCTGCAAAATCTGCTCATCGGTTCGGCTGGCAAGGTTAACCAGGTGAGGTAACTGGTATGTAACGCTCACACCTTCTATACGCATGATCTTCTTCTTTGCAGCCATAAGTACATCTACTTTCTGTGTCAGTTCTAACAACTGTTCCTCCCCAGCAAAAACGTTCAACATACTGGAACGCTCAGGCGGGGGAGCTGCTGCCTTTTGTTCGGCGAAACGTCGCTGCTGAAATCCTTCTAAAGTCTTTTCAACTTCTTCCTCTTTTAAAACTTTTTTAGGACCCAGAGTTATCTCCAAGGGTTCAATCACCGGAGGTTCTGCGGTGAATGTCGGCTGAGTTGTTGAAAGCGTCAGTCCAACACTAGTCCAATCTTCCCCACTCATCTGTTTTATGATCGCATTGTACTCCACACTTACTGAGCTTCGTTCCTCATCTGAGCGCAGATTATACTGAGGATACCAACCTACCTGACCTACCAAATAACGTAAACTGATTGTTACTGGTTGGTCTGTATCCTTGGTGAGATACACCAACGCTTCTCTTTGGGTTTGACTATAGCCTGCTGCAAGTTCGGAACGCTTGCGTTTGAGAAGGTCGATCTGTTTTAAGGTCTCTTCGTTCTTTTCTTGTAGCTTTAAGCTTTCTTGCAAAAACTCATCGTGTTTACCCAGACCATACTCAGTGAGTTGTCTCAGCTCTTCAAAATTCAAGACTCCTTTTTGAAGTTCCATCTTTGCGGTACTTGCAGTAAATTCCTCAAGTTTGCCGATAATTTTGTGCTTGACTTGAAGCAACTCTTGGTATGCGTTAAGTTCCCTCAATTGTTTCTCGAGCTCAGCGATCTTCTCGTCAATAGCCTTGACCTCCGGGCGTGTCTCCCCCGCGATTGCCTTGGTTCGATAAGTGACAGAGTGAATCCTGCTGTTTCCTTTTGATTCAGCAGACAAACTCGCGGGAATGATCTTATCTGGCAGATCAGTCACCACAATTCCCAGAGGCCCCTTTGGTCCCCCAACTTTTATTGTGCGAGTAATCAGAGCCTGGTTTCTGTAAACGGTCACCTCCGTTACGTTCCCTTTTGTGACCTCTGTTGCCTGAGCCACAGCAGCCGCAAAAGTCACTATCAATGCCATTGCCAAACCGATTCTATACATCGTCCTATTCATTGTGGTCACCTCCTAATTTTATAATCCCATCAAAATTTCACTTAACTCATTCATATCCGAAATGGTCCGAATACACTTCCCAATTGATGATATGCCCAAGATATATTATTGTCCAGATAAGAGATACGCCTGATTTCACCCCCTTATTGCCTTATTTTCTCTCATCAATCGGCATAAACCCCTACACATTTTTTTATATAGTCGAGCCAAAGGGGAGGCAAGAAGCGCGGCGACGTTCATTCCAGAGCTTAATAATTAGTGCGTTACACTTCTTTTTTGGCTGGATATAAGCGCATCCTTATCACTATTTCTCCCACAGCTTCCTCTCAGATTTATACTCTCTCTATAGCCTATCCTTCCGGATCAAAGATTTCTTTCAAGACTCCAAGAACTTCTCGTTCAACTGCATTACTAGTAATTTCTGCTGCATTGAATTCACCACGAGAACCTACTGCTCCACCTCGAGTCGGCATTATACTGCTGCCGTGAACCCAGATTTTCTTCTTATCTCTGGTAGCGATAAAAGAAATCGAAGGAGTATTTTCAGGTCCGTAAGCAGACCGGTCAACACCTTTAGGAAATATGCTCATGGTTATCTTTTCATTTCGCGTTCTACCTTCCGCATCAACCGATTCTTCTTGCTCAGATATCCGATATTCGTGACCGCGTTTTTTAAGCTGATTTCCAATATCCTTCATTACAGGGTGAATTACCTTTTTTCGAAGGCGCTTAAATTTGGTTAAAAAAACATCTTCTTCTACTTTTATCTGCTCTTGTCTCTTTTTGGCTTCTGCTAACATCTGACCATATTTGTCCATTAGGACATCTAACTGTGATTTAGCTTCTTTCTTCATATCCTCACCTCCTCGACTTCACCTTCTCCCTTAATCCCTTCCTCAGTTTAAACTCGGGGACTTTTTTAGCTGGGATATTTATCGCTTTTCTTGTTTGAGGACTGACTCCTCTTTTGCTATTTCTAAAATCCCCTATTTCTCCCCAATAAGAGCCTTAAACCAATCTTCTTCTTCCCAAGCCTTGAACGCCAGAATCTTCCAATTGCTATTTTCTCTGACTACCTTAAACTGTAGACCTTCACTTCGTTTTTCTCCAGGAGACATTGCCCAGACGTAGTAGCTCTTCACTCCGGTCCACATTCTCTCATAACGAAATGTTTTAACTGCCAACTTCATTAACTCAGGCTTCTCTTGCACATCTTTCTTTATTTCTTTCTGCATTGCCAATACCATCACGGACACCCAGTAATCTGGAACCCTTTTAGACCAACATTTCCTTGCTGTGTCTTCATCATTTAAAAAGGCTGATTCCAGGAAAGACTTTACTGCATTTTCCGGTGTAGAAAGATCAAAGAAGGCTTCAGTCTTTTGGCTTAGCTTTATCTGTTGCTCGAGGATTTTTCGTGCCTTCTCCAAAATCATCTTGACCCGGTCATAATCTTCATCCAAAAAATAATTTTCTGCCTCGCTTAACAGCTTGATGAACTCGGATGCCTCATTTGATTGGCTTCCAGCACTGGTATACAACCCTAAACATAAAACCAGTAAAACAGTTCCTATTGTTAAAATTTCTTTTCTCATCTTACCTCTCATTATTTTACTGCTTCTCTTAAACTCTTTCCTGCCCTAAACTTAGGAACCTTTTTAGCCGGTATCTGAATAGTTTCTCTTGTTTGAGGATTTACTCCTCTTCTTGCTTTTCTTTCCATGACTTGAAAAGTGCCGAAGCCGACTAAAGTGACCTTTTCTTCTCTGGCCAGGGAGTCGGTTATAGTTGAGATTACCGCGTCAACCACTTCCCTAGATGTTCTCTTTGTTAGTCCTGTCTGATTGGCTACTTCCTCTACTAACTCTGCCTTGTTCATTGCGCTACCTCCGGTTTTGATTGATTATTCTCGAAGAATTTGCTCTTATCTTAGTAAAAAAGTGGATTGTGTCAAAAAGAGCCCTACGGGATTTCGGTGAGCCTGGTTTACAGGTAGGTAGTAAAAGGTAAGATTTTAAGAAGTAGGTTTCTGTGATATAAAATTATAAACACTTGGAGAGATTTTTGGCAGAAAGTCTTTTTCCACTTTCACATCTTCTTATTTCCTCTTTAATTCAACACTTCGGAAAAACGACATGAAATTCTGGGAAAACTCCTGCTGATGTTTTTGATTGACCGATCAAGGAATTCTATTATAGTTCGTAATAGACCTGTTTGAAGTGTTGTTTTTCAATATTGTTGAAGATAAAGAGTTGATAAATCGACCAGGTATAACTCAGGATCACTTTAGACATGAGGGTCTATTCTAAAAAAGGGATAAACAAACTATTTTGAAAAGAGGAGTTTTATGAACAAGGTAAAGTTAGTCCTAGCCGTGTTGTCGTTGGTGTTGGGGGGAATATTAGCCTCCGGTTGCATGCAAATCTCTCAGGAGGTTAAGGTAGATCGTGAGGGAGCGGGAATGATGGTGGAAACGGCCAAGTTTTCTCCCTGGGTAATGGAGATGATTAAAGGATTTATTGAGACTACCATGGACTTAGGAGGGGGAAAGCCAGGTCAAGAAAAGATCTCTCCAGAGAATTATTTTCCCGAAGAACAATTTAAAGAAAAAGCAAAACAAATGGGAGAAGGAGTAGAATTTCTCTCTCGAGAAGTAAAGGAGTTTAAAGAGGGAATGGTTGGCTATGTAGCCACCTACAAAATCAGCAATATCGACAAATTTATCTTGAACCCCCGAGAAGAAGAACAGATGACGAAAAAACCAGGAACCGATACTCCCATAACCTTTCATTTTCGCAAAGGGAAGCGATCTTCTTATCTAACAATTAAACAACACTTCGAAAAAGATGAGAAGAAAAAAGAAGAAAAAATGGAAAAAGAGAGTCCGGGAAAAGAAGAAATTACTCCAGCCGATGAGGAAAAGTTGGCTCAATTAATAGGGATGTTTAAAGGGATGAGAATACAAATCGTCATTGAATGTGGGGAGGAAATTGAAACAACCAGTGCTGACTGGCGGGATAAGAATCGTATTATCCTGCTGGACTTTGATGTGGAGCAACTTCTCTCTCGCCCGGATAAACTCCAGACGTTAAGTCGGATGGAAAAGCCAAAGACCAAGGAAGAGTTTAGAAACCTTCTTCAGGGGATAGAGGGTATTAAATTCGATTTGAATGAAGAGATCGAGGTTCAATTCAGATAGTCTTCTACTCTTTCCCCTTCTGTATCAAAAAACAAATCTCCACCAGAGCCCTCCAAATTCTTTTAGACCCCTCAATCTGATCTTGTTCCATTCACTGAGAAACCAGTTCATTTGGCACTTTGCCATATTGAACCAACAGGAATAGATATAACCGAATTCTCTTTTGGCCGACTGCGCAACACCGACCAACTCATCATAATTGCATAAAGGGCAGCACGATACGGAGGTTCCCAAGCTGTTATAGGATATGGTCCCTCAAAATTAACATCTCCCCATTTTATACCCATCCTAATCACCCCCTTCGATTTCAATAATCACTCGAATTTTATTATCCTTAAGTATCAATAGGTCAACATTTACATTGTCAGCTTCTTTCTTTGTCAGACCAACCCTGCCTGCCACCTCTTCCACCAATTCTGCTTTGTTCATTGCGTGCCTCCTGTTTCATAGATGACTATGAAAAGTTGCCGTTATCTTAGTTAGAAGGTGAGCCTGATTCTTATGCAGAAGCAGGTTTGAGTTGATTTGCCCCCATTGTACCGGTGCGACGTACCGTCATCGTGATAGTAAGTATCATCATAAGGAAAATAAAAAACCTCTCCCTGACCGTATTCGCTACCAAGCTTTTTGGGAGGAGCTTCTGACCAGGCAGATTTAAGAACCACTATTCTTGTAGGGTCTAGTTGATGAACAAGGTCCGTAATCTCTTTGACATAAGGATTATCGTGAAGAACTTTTTCTGCAATCAGATTTGAGGCCTTCCTTAACCAGTTCTGCTCTTTTTCAGCCTCTCCAGCTCTTTTTTCGAGGAAAGCAACTCACAGTATTCCCAAACTGCATTCAGCTTCTTAACATCGCATCCCAGCAGCAATGATTCAATCTTATCAAACAAAAAGCTTCGTTGAATGTCTTCTTCCTTATCTCTTTCTGCAAGGGCCTCTACACGAGGAATGTCATTATACCTGGGACTATCCTTAGGGTAACCCTTAAGCTACCTTATGTAAAGCTCCCAATCTCCATGAAATAGGCGCAGATTCCCAATAATCGCCACTTGGTCTTCAGGTGATAATTTGATTTCCTTTTTAGCCATGGTACACCCCCTTTCGAGAATTCATATTGCACAACTTCTTAAATTTTGCCAACTTCTTTGCATAACTTCTATCAGCTCCAAGCAATATGCCATTAGTTTCAAGAATAAACAAAGGATATTTTGAATTATCTGCATATTTTAAAACACTTAGCAGATGCTCTTTTCCAATTGTTGGTTCGCATCCTGATAAACGAAGCTTTTCCACTCTAAGTTTCCGGAAACGCTCCCAACCTGGAGAAGTTACGCCATTTTCAGCGGCCTTGAAAAGTTTTTGAGCAACCTCTGGTGCTGAATAAATGCCAACATACTTTCTTTCCAATCCTTCCTTACCTTTCCTCGTCACTATCTTTTCAGTTTCTCTGGCAAGGTCTAAGGGATCAAAGGGCTTAAATCCGGGTTGCAAGAAACGTTGATATTTCATTTTATTCATTCGAACTCGTTCTATAGGAGCTTGAAATTCAACATATCTTTATTTAAAGTCTTCTCCCAAAATCTTTCCTCTTCATTTCTTTTCTTCTTTTTACTTGCCACAATTTCTCTGCCAGCTTTTCTATGAATTTCCCGTTTTCAAGTTTATTGCGCCATCTTTTAGGGATAGCTTCTATACCCCAATAAGCTCCAGCTATAGCTCCGGTCATTGCTGCTATTGTATCGGTATCTCCACCTAAGGATACAGCGTAAATAACCGCCTGTTCAAAATTGGGGTTGGCTAAAAAGGAATAGATTGCACTCGGCACAGAATTAAAAGCTTCGACAGTATTTCCTAAATCTTTAATGACAGCTGATCTATCTGCCTTAACACTTAATAGCTTTCTTATCAAGAGAATGAGTAAGTCTACTTGATTTATAAGTTATCTCCTTCAATAGGACTGGATCATCATGGTAAAAGCAACCTATTGGGGCAACTCGCATAGCTGAACCATTTCCAAATGAGCCACCTGAATACAACTTCTCAGCTGCTTTATGCCAAGATTCACCTTGCTTTATAAGCCTAAATACTCTTGGAGGACCCGGCCCATAGCCCCGCCAAGGTTCAGCCTCATAATTTTTAATGAAAGTCTTTATCATATGCTGTCCATCAAAGCCTTTGCTTTCTATCAATGATTCAGCCACTCCTATCGTCATATGCGTATCATCTGTATACCTACCACCAATTTCTCTTACTTCGTGACGCACGAAAAACCCCTCGCTTCCAGCTCCTAAAGAATCTCCTATTCCAGTGCCAACTAAACTACCAACAAATTTCGAAAGTTCCATTGCCTTGCTTAACCTTTTACCCCAATTAAGGCTATTCCATTTTTGAACAATGAGTCAAATTAGTAAACTAAACTGCCATTTCGTTTTATGTTCTAGAGGTCGTTAATTTATTCTTTAGTTTTTCAACATCGTTAGTTACTACAAATACTTCCTGAACCACTCCCGAGCCGTAGGCTAAGAGCTTTGCTCCAGTTTTTGTTTCGTATTTGAAGAGCACTTTAGACCTGGAAGAGGCACTTTTGGTACGCCTTATCTGAGCAGGGAAAATTGCTTTTACATATTCTAAAGGTTGCAACTCTTGTTCCAAGTAATTGCGCAAACCATGGATCATTCTATGTTCGTATTTGATTTTGGAGCTTTTTGCCCTATGCTTCATGGCATGAACTTCTTTATTTTACAACGGAAGCTTTTTCTGACAGTTGTTACAGAACTCTTTTCCCTTAAAATCTGTATCGGAAAGGCTGTTAGAAAAATGCATCACGCATTTTGGATTCTTGCAGTGACGCAATCCAAACGTATGGCCAAGCTCGTGAATAGCTTCCTTAACAGCTCTCTCATAATAAAGTTTTTTATTACAGGGCAGCCCATAAAATTCCTGTCTTAATCGAGGTAGGGCAATCAAAGCAACTCTACCTCCTATTGAAGCCTGTCCGAAAACAAAGTTCAACCCAGAAGTATACAGATCTAAATCAACCACTCCTAAAATTTTCTCTGCTTCTTCTAAGTCCAGCTTTTGCAATCTTCCTAAAATGAGATCGGATTTGTACTAACCTCTCCTTTGATTATAGGCATAATCAGGATCGGGAAGGGCCTCATCTACCTTGACTGAAAAAGGAAATATCTCTTCTATTAGGCTAGAAAGATGAGCCAGCAGATCCTGTTCTATTTTCCCCACTGGAATCAAATAGATTGGTCTCATTTCTGCCTTTCTGCCAGCAGAAGATCCTGGCATGCAACCTAAGAAAAGAACCATCATAAAACTGAGAAGACAGAGTATTCTTGTCTTCTCCTCCTGCTTACTTATTTGCCTAAAGGAATCGGTTATAGCTGAGATTATTGCATCAACCGCTTCCCTGGACACTCTTTTTGTTAGCCCTGTCTGATTGGCTACTTCCTCTACTAATTCTGCTTTGTTCATCTTTTGCGTCCTTTCTGTTGCTTTGTCTATCTCCCGTAATCGGCCTGAAACTACGTTGCTTGTAAGAATGGATCAAATTACCATTTTTTCTTCGTATTCCTGCCCTTCTGTTTCCAGGTGGGCTTTAAGAGCCCTTATTCGTTCGGTGTGATCCTTATTTTTGTTTCCAGTTGGGCTTTGAGAGCCTTTATCTGTTCGGTAAGATCATCGTTTATAGCCTGGAGGTCCTGATTTTTTTTCTGGAGGATTCTAATCTCGGCTCTAAAAGCTTTTGTGTTTTTATTGGCTGTCTCGTCTCTTTGCACCTCTTCTTCTAATCGGGAGATTTTTCCTTCATGTTCCCCGGTTTTTGCGTTAACTTGAGCTTTGAGAGTCCTTATCTGTTCGACAAGATCAGCATTTTTGGCCTGCAGGTTCTGATTTGTTTCCTGGAGGGTTTTGACCTCGGTTCTAAGAGCTTCTACGTTTTGGCTGGCTGTCTTGTGTCTTTTCACCTCTTCTTCCAATTGAGAAATTCTTCTTTCATATTTCTGTGTTCTTGCCCCAAGTTGAGCTTTGAGAGTCCTTATCTGTTCGATAAGATCGGCATTTTTGGTCTGTAGGTCAAGATTTGTTTCCTGGAGGGTTTTGATCTCGGTCGTAAGAGCTCTCTTCATCGATCTAAATCTAATTTCCTCAACTCCAAAGGTAATAACAATACCCAAGGCTACTATGCCAATGATAATAAATACTTCCTTAATAATAAAGCTCATCTTTCCCTCCCATTCATCTCTTATTCAGCTTAAAATTGACTTATTTGTGTAAAATGAAATGGGGTCAACGCCTTATTTTCTTTTCAAAATAGGCCGATGGGAGCCTCATAGGCGCAACATTTCAGCCGGGGGTAATGGTGGTCTTTTATATCACCTTGCTATTTTTACCTTACTGCTTCCCTCAAACCCTTCCCCGGTCTAAATTTGGGGACTTTTTTAGCTGGGATTTGGATAGTTTTTCTGGTTTGGGGATTCACTCCTCTGCGTGCTTCTCTTTCCATAACCTGGAAGGTGCCGAAACCAACCAACGAGGCCATTCTATATGCAGCTTTAGTAAAGGATAATCTATCCAACGCGAGGATTATGACAGCGATACCGATGAGAGAAAAAACAACACCCAAAGCCCTAGCAAAATCAAATAGCATCTTCACTTGAGCTATCAGGAAGTATTTATTGGAAACTAGAGAAGTTTGCTCTACAATGGCTAGCCTACTGACATAGAATATACACCTGTTCCAGTTATTATCAGGACAGTTCCCATAGCCATGGGAAGCCAAAGCAGAGTCACCTCAGCCTTATACCACTTGAGTACTTTTTCCACTATCATTTTTATGCTCTTCTTAGCCAGGCAGTGTCCCCTTCACGGCCTAGTTGCTCTGAGGATAAAGAATGTGCAAGCCTAGTCTATTTTAGCGCAAAAGCGCTCCGTGTCAAAAAGAGCTTCACGGGATTTCGGTGAGCCTGGTTTACAGGTGGGTAGTAAAAGGTAAGATTTTAAGAAGTAGGTTTCTGTGATATAAAATTATAAACACTTAGAGAGATTTTTGTAAGTGAAAGTTGACTAATAACTCTCTTCTGTTAAGCTAAATCCTGTAGCAAAGACCTTCTATCGCTCTTACTCTCCTTTTCTACACCCAGGGTTGTC
>Ga0315547_1002019_pt1 | contig 14852 bp, 12 predicted proteins | sample SalMarSW160240MG_2_FD_202542 | JGI IMG/M metagenome (GOLD analysis project Ga0315547, IMG submission 202542) | Salt marsh sediment microbial communities from the Plum Island Ecosystem LTER, Massachusetts, United States - Salt Marsh Sediment SW1601-240 ... | reverse complement strand
ACAAGTTTGAAGACAGGGTACTGGAGTATGATGCAGCAGCGGCGAAAATCATCACCAGCGACAAGAAACACCTTGTTATTGATAATTATGCCCGGTGGAGGATAGTAGATCCGCTGAAGCTTTATCAAACGGTACGCAATGAATTCGGAGCACAGGCGAGGCTGGATGATATAGTCTTTTCAGAGATACGTGAAGAACTTGCACGACATACGCTTACGGAAATTGTCTCGGTCAATCGCGCGGCGCTAATGGAAAACGTAGGCCAGCAGTGTGGCATCAAGGCTCGCGAATATGGGGTTGAGGTGATAGATGTTCGTATAAAGCGTGCTGATTTGCCGGCCGAGGTTGCTCACTCTGTGTATGCGAGGATGAAAGCGGAGCGACAGAGGATGGCTAAGAAATACCGTTCCGAGGGCGAGGAAGAGGCGGTAAAGATTAAAGCCATTACTGATAAGGAAAAGACCATCCTGCTTGCGGACAGTTACATGACAGCCGAGAAACTAAAGGGCGAGGGTGATGCCGAGGCAATCAAGGTATATGCCGAAGCTTTTGAAAGAGACCCGGAGTTTTACGCATTTGTCAAGACATTGGAGACATACGAGAAGTCACTGGGGCAGGATGCAATAGTTGTTCTGCCGAGCGATTCGGAGTTTTTCCAGTATTTGAGTCCGCCGACAAAGTAAATGGCTTGCCTCTGCGTCTGCGAATTCGGAACGCTAACCAAAAGTGAAATAGCGTACCTGAAGAAAATAGGGGATGGCGGACAGTACTCATGAATAGTCGTTTGCATTTAGCCGCCGGTTCTGCGCTGCGCGAGTCACGATTCACGAACAACGAGTTCAGTGCGAGCCTGCTTGCCAGAGCCGGGTATCAGCGAAAAAAGCGAATTCTTTGAAGTTGACCTGCCCGTAAAATCGCTCAAAAGAACACGCATCGGTAAACTAACCGCGCGGGGCCTGGGTATAGGGAGATTTAGAGGCTGACAAACGCTGAAGTCGCATACCTGGGAAAAAGGCAGAAGTGAATACAAAAAAAGATAAAAAATTATTGCCACTAATCGGCTAATATGCAAATGTCGATAAAACATAAAAAGTCATCTTAAAAAACATCTTCTCAAGAACGCGATTGAAGAGAATCAATGAATGGGTGCCAAAGGCCGGAAAAGTAAGAAACCATCATCACATACAAAAAGAGATATCAAACAGCGAAGAACTTCTCCCAGCACAGGTCTTCACCAGAGCGAGTCAAGGAAGCACCTGCCGGCAGAGAAAACGCTAATCTCCAGAATCTTCAAGAGTGAAAAAAAACAGAAGGATAAGGAGAAAATATCACGCGAGTCGATAACCGGCGGGCGACTATGGTTGTTTCGCATTGTAGCAATCACTGTTATTCCCTCACTTTTGTTCTTGCTGCTGGAGATTGTACTACGCGTTTTCGGCTCCGGCTTTCCGACTACCGCGACCATCAAATGCGAAGTGAATGGCACGGCTTCTTACTGTAACAATCATAAATTTGCCTGGCAATTTTTTCCCTCTACCATCGCCCGAGAAAGCAACATGTTTGTATTTCCTGCGGACAAATCAAGTAACACCTATCGAGTCTTCGTAATGGGGGCGTCCGCTGCAGCGGGTACGCCGGACGGATCATTTTGTTTCGGACGGATTCTACAGGTAATGCTACGTCAGCGGTATCCACAAGCAAATTTCGAAGTCATTACGGTTGCGATGCCAGCCATAAATTCTCACGTGGTTCTAAAGATTGCAAAAGATTGTGCTCATCACGAGGCCGATTTATTTATCGTATACCTGGGTAACAACGAAGTGGTTGGGCCATACGGAGCTGGAACTGTCTTTACGCCGCTTAGTTCTAATCTGCCTCTTATCCGCCTGCAGATTGCGCTTAAAGCTACTAAGTTGGGCCAACTTATAACGAATCTTTTGGAATCAGCAGGCGCCGGCGATGTCCCTAAGGTATGGGGCGGCATGAAAATGTTTCTCGAAAAGCAGGTAAGAGTAGATGACACTAGCTTGGGGATCGTTTACCAGCATTTTCAAAGGAACCTTCAGGATATTCGCCAACTTGCCCGCAAGAATGGAATAAATATAATTTTTTGCACGGTACCCAGCAATCTAAAAGACAGCCCACCCTTCGCATCCCTTCATAGGCCGAATCTAACAGACACTGAAAAGGAAAAATGGGACGAATTTTACCAGCAAGGAGTCATTTTTGAGACAAACGGCGATTTTAATGAGGCGGTGGAACAATACTTGGTTGCTTCCGAAATTGATGATCGCTTTGCAGATCTGCAGTTTCGGCTGGGCCGATGTAATTGGGCAATGGGCGAATATGACAAGGCCCGAGAGAGATTCACCCAAGCACGTGAATTAGACACGCTTAGGTTTCGCGCCGACACGCGGATTAATAAAATTATTCGGGACATAGCCGGCAGTAAGGCTGCCGACGGTGTATATCTGGTAGATGCTGTCAAGGTTTTTCAAGAAAACAGTCCTCGTGAAACTTCAGGAGAGGAACTTTTTTATGAGCACGTTCACATGAATTTCACCGGCAATTATCTTCTGGCTAGGTCAGTTTTCGAACAGGTGGAAAAGATACTTCCAGAGCGAATAAAATGTTACAAGGCAGATGAATGTCCTACTCCAACCGAGGCAGATTGTGCTCGACATTTAGCGTACACAGATTGGGATCGACACAGGATTGCAGACCAGGTCCTCAGTGATTATATAAAGCAAGAACCTTTCACAAACCAGCTCTATCATGACCAGCGGGTCAGGCAAATGGAGCAGAAACTTAAGGCTCTTAAAAATTATCTTTCTCCGGAGGTTCTTAATGAAGTTGAAGTTCAGTATCGCTGGGCGATTCAGCATGTGTCTTCAGATTGGTGGCTACGTTGGAAGTACGGCACATTGTTGGAAGATTTAGAGAAATACGACGCTGCTGCCGAGCAATATCGTTTAGTTCTATATTATATGCCGTATCATTACGAGGCTTATGCCAAATTAGGTTTCTTATTTGGCAAACAGGGAGATTTGGATGCAGCTATTAACCATAACCAAGAGGCAATACGAATCAATCCTGTTTACGCCGATGCATATTTCAATTTAGGATTTGCATATCATCTTCAGAACAGGCTCGACAAGGCTGTTGAGCATTATTCTAAAGTGATTGAATTCAGACCGAATTTTGCGCAAGCCTACAATAATCTGGCAGTAGTGCAATACCGGCAGGGCAAGCTCGACGAAGCAGTCCAGACATATCGCAATGGCTTGATATTTGTGCCGGAAAATCTAAATTTGCATTACAATCTGGGCATTATGTTGAAAGAACAAGGGCATAGAGATGAAGCTGTAAAAGAACTTCGCAGAGCTTTACAGATAGATCCTAATTCCGCAAAGGTGCGTAGAGTACTAAGGTCTATCGAAGGACGTAATTGAAGGGATCGCAAATGTCTGCCAAGCGGAGAAAAGGATTGAAAAGCTATTCTAAAAAAGACATCAAGCGCCACAAAAGCAGCAGGCAATCATCAGCGGGCAAAGGCACTGCCTCTACAAATTCTATGAGTCAAGGCAAACACGAAGATGTCAAAGAATTACCAAATAAGCGAATAACCGGCTGGCGTCTCTGGCTGTTTCGCGTTATTGCTCTTACCGTTATTCCAGCTTTGCTACTTGTTCTGCTGGAGCTGGTGCTGCGCATCGCCGGTTACGGTTATCCTACTAATGCCATGATCAGGTATGAGGAGAACGGCAAGGTATTTTATTGTGACAATGTCAAGTTCTGCTGGCGATTTTTTCCGAAAGAAATATCCAGAGAATTTAATCCATTTAGAATTTCTGTAAGTAAATCAGAAAATGCTTATCGAATTTTCGTCTTAGGCGCATCCGCTGCTCAAGGTGAACCGGACGGAGCCTTTGGTTTTGGTCGTTTCCTGCAGGTAATGTTGCAGGATAAATATCAGGGCGTGAATTTTGAAGTTATCATAGCTGCGACGGCGGCGATAAATTCCCATGTGGTTTTGGAAATAGTAAAAGATTGTGCGCAGCACGAGCCGGACCTATTCATCGTGTACCTCGGTAACAATGAAGTAACCGGCCCATACGGAGCAGGTACGGTCTTTGCGCCACTTTCGCCGAGTTTGTCTGTTATCCGGACGGGCATCGCTGTTAAAGCTACGAGGTTGGGACAAGTGCTGGCTAATATTACAGAATGGGTGGGCACCACAAAAGGTAAGCCAAAAGCCTGGCGTGGATTAGAAATGTTCCTCGACAAGCAGATACGTGCGGATGATAAGCGCTTGGAAATGGTCTATCGGCATTTCCAGAAGAATCTGGAAGATATTGTCCGGATTGGCAGCGAGTCTGGAGCGAAGACAATTGTCTGTACCGTGGGCAGCAATCTTAAAGACAGTCCCCCCTTTGCGTCGTTGCATCGTCCGGATTTGACCGAACAGGACAAAGCCAAGTGGGATAATTTGTACGCCCAGGCAGTGGAATATGAATCTGCAGACAGATATGCCGAGACGGTGGAATCCTATCTGGCGGCTGCTGAAATAGATAGTTCTTACGCAGACCTTCAGTTTCGTTTTGGACGCTGCTATTGGGCGTTACAAGACCACGATTCTGCAAGGCAAAGGTACGTACAAGCACGTGAGCTGGACACATTGCGGTTCAGAGCCGACCGACGAATCAACGAAATCATTCGCAGTATGGCGGATTCCTGGGCTGGCAAAGGTGTTTATCTGGCTGATGCTGCCAAGACATTCGAAAGAAACAGCCCCTATAGAACTACTAGTAATGAACTGTTCTATGAGCATGTGCATTTGAATTTTAAGGGAAACTATCTGCTGGCTAAGACTGTACTTGAGAAAGCAGAAAAGCTAATTCCTCAGCGGGTGACAATTCATCAGGCCGATGATTCCCTACCCCTAACCGAAGCTGAATGTGCCGAACATTTGGCTTATACACAGTGGGACCAATATGTTATTTCTGATGAGGTTCTCAAAAGATTTATTACACAGCCGCCTTTTACTAATCAGCTATACCATGAAGAGCGAGTAAGAATAATGGAGCAGGAATGCAAGGCTCTCAAGGCTAACCTAAATCCAGAGACGTTTAAAAAAGCCGCTGCACAGTATCGCCAGGCAATTCAAAACGCTCCAGAGGATTTGTACCTAAGATGGAAATACGGCAGGCTTTTAGCCGAAGGTTTGAAAGACTACAAAGCTGCGGCCGAACAGTTTCAGTTTATTCAAAGATCCATACCACATTCCTATGTAATGTATAACACATTGGGCTCTGTATTTAGAGCGACAGGCAACCTTAATGAGGCTATCGATTACTATCTGACCGCGATACGGATAAAGCCCACATGTGGCGAGGCGCATTATTATCTCGGGTGGATATACCAGAAGCAAAACAAAATCAAAAAGGCTGAAAAGCATTATGCCAAAGCAATAAAATTCTGGCCCGATTCCGTCGTAGCATATAACAGTTTAGCAGATGTACTTTACCGGCAGGGTAAGATTGATGAGGCGGTCGAGATATGTCACAAGGGTTTGGTGCTTATACCGGATAGTTCTCTTTTACATTTTAGTCTTGGTCTTCTTTTACATAAGCAAGGACATAAAGAAAAAGCGATCGAAGAGCTTCGTATTACTCTTGAGTTAGACCCTAATTCCATTGAAGCACGTAAAATATTGCAGGCAATGTTGAAAAGTCCTTCTCCAACCCTGCATTAAATTGCGGTGCTAAATATTTATCAGCCTTCGGTGGATTTAGCCTTCAAACTTATTTGTGGGGATCACTTTAGAAAAGTGGATAAATAAATGGTGCTATAGCTGTGCCGCCGAGCAAAACAAGCAATCCCATAAGCAAGAGAATGATTAGTATCGGCAATAACCACCATTTTTTGTTGTGCTTGAGAAAAAACCAGAATTCTGAAAGCAGAGAGGGACGTCTTTCTTGGGCAATTTTGTTAAACTCGCTGTTTTGTTTCTTTCTTGTCTTTTTAGCCATTCATAGTCTCCAGTTTTTTCAGAACTGATGGAAATATCGATCAATGGTATCCGGTGGTCGATACGTGAGCCAATAGCTGTCGGTGGCTGAGTCAAATTTGCGGCAGAGTGGGTCGCGACCAATTAAGCGAAAGACAAGTCCAAGCGGCGTAAGTATCAGAAAATAAAAGGTCGCCAGCAATATGAAGCTCACTATCCAGCCGATCGGTAATGTCACCACCGTTAAGCCAAGGTAAATTATCCTGGTTAACTTAACTGAAATTAGACTGCTCAGAAAGATGGCAAAACCAATACCAGAGATAATTAAAATCCACTGAATTCCAAGACCCTTGATTATGTAAAGCAACAACGATATAACGACCGACGCAATCAGGGCGATAATACCGAAATTGCGAAGCTCTTTACTTTTAGGACGCCAGTTTATTTCGATTAACGACATTTTAAGTCTTTGGCCTTTCCAAAACGATTCAATCTAACTGGAACTGGGCTTTGTATTCGTCAATCTCGTGTTTGGTTGCCTGTGGCTGTTCCTCTTTATATAGTAACTGGTTTTCCATAACTAAGACATCCATATTCGTAGCCATAAAACACCGATAAGCATGCTCTGGAGAGCATACAATGGGTTCGCCACGAATATTAAAACTTGTATTTATTATCACTGAGCAACCGGTTCTCTCCTTGAACCGGTTCATTAGACGGTGCAGTTTATGATGACGTTCAGCATCGACAGTCTGGATACGGGCCGAATAATCCACATGCGTAATAGCGGGTACGGAGCTTCTTTTAACTTTAAGTCTGTCTAATCCTTTAAGCATTTCCAATGGCGTATCCAACGGCAAACGTTTATCGTCACAAACGTAAGCTGTCAACAGCATATAAGGACTATCCTGCTCGTCTGGCATATTGAAATAGTTCTGTGCATCTTCCCTTAGAACGCACGGTGCAAAGGGACGGAAAGACTCACGAAACTTTATCTTGCGGTTCATTATCGATTGCATTTTTTGGCTTCGGGCATCACCAATAATACTACGGTTTCCCAGTGCGCGAGGCCCAAACTCCATGCGTCCCTGAAACCAGCCAATTACTTTTTCCTGGCTGATCAGCTCGGCTACCTTTTTGATTAACTCTTCCGGGTCGGTGTATGTATGATACCTTGCATTAACTGAGTCCAGAAACAGTCGAACTTGTTCGTCGTTATAAGCGGGTCCCAGTAGAGAAGCCTGCTGTTTATCACGGCCATCGACTTTACGCTCGTTGTTTAGTAGTTGATACCATACGAACAAAGCAGCTCCCAGAGCGCCGCCGGCGTCTCCAGCCGCAGGTTGAATCCAGATTTTCTCGAATGGCCCGTCCCGAAGGATTCGGCTATTGCCAACACAGTTCAGGGCTACACCGCCGGCAAGCACCAGGTTTTTCATGCCGGTCTGGCGATGAACATGTTTGGCGGCACGAAGCAGAATCTCTTCGGTTACTGCCTGAATAGACGCTGCGATGTCCATTTCTCGTTGGGTAAGAGGTGATTCGGACCTGCGTGGCGGACCGTCGAACAACCTTTCGAACTTCGAGCCAGTCATCACGGTTTTATGACAATACGGAAGATACGACATGTTCAAGCGAAAAGAACCGTCATCCTTCAAATCAAGCAATTTCTCCAAAATCAGTTCGTAATACTTTGGCTCACCGTATGGAGCCAGGCCCATCATTTTGTATTCACCAGAATTCACGCGAAAGCCGGTAAAATATGTAAAAGCAGAATAGAGCAAGCCGAGCGAATGTGGAAAGTGCATTACATGAGTAAGCTCGATCTTATTGCCACGACCAACGCCATAGCTTGCTGTTGCCCATTCGCCAACTCCATCCATTGTCAGGATTGCCGCTTCATGGAAAGGAGAGGGATAAAACGCGCTTGCTGCGTGGGATTCATGGTGCTCAGTGAATATGTATTGGCTTTTGTAGTTATAATTCAAAGCTTTATCCATTTCCCTGGGTAAATGTAGTTTTTGGCGCAGCCACAGGGGGATGCCCATTAAGAACTGTTTGAAACCGCGTGGGGCGTAAGCGATATAAGTCTCGAGCAATCGTTCAAATTTCACAAGCGGCTTTTCATAAAAGACAACATAATCGAGTTGTTCTGCAGTGAGATTGCCTTGCGAGAGGCAACATTCAACGGCATTTGATGGGAATCGGTTGTCATGCTTTTTACGTGTAAATCGTTCTTCCTGCGCAGCGGCGATGATTTCACCATCACGCACCAGTGCCGCAGCGCTATCGTGGTAAAAAGCCGATATTCCTAAAATATTCATACTACTTCTTTCGTTAAAATCGCCCCGTAGGATTAGCGCTAAAAACAATTATAAGCTATATCAGCCTGTGGGCAAAGTACCAACGGCATGTAGAACCTTTGCTGAAGGAAAAAGTGTTTTCTTGGGCGAAATACGTGTTTTCGTACGGAAATATAGTTTGCGCTTGCAATTGCGAGTTAAATTTTATATGTATATAATTTTATTTCGCGTATGTTATCTTGAACATAACTGCTGTATCCTACTTGCGAACAGCTAAAAACGAAATCAGGAGTATATCGGATGTCGAGAGTTTGTTATTTTACCGGCAAGCGAACGGTAGCTGGCAGGAGCATCGCCCGGCGTGGCAAGGCTAAACATCTTGGCGGTGTCGGCAGGAAGGTTACCGGCGTAACAAAGCGCAAGTTTAAGCCGAATATCCAGAAAGTCCGGGCCGTTGTCGATGGCAAGGTCTGCCGGATAAGGGTCTCAGCAAAGGCTATTCGCATGGGATTGGTACAGAAACCTCCGAAACGAGATTATAAGCCCGCTGAGAAAATGGCCTAGGAGACATCTTGCCTTTCGAGGTCGCATTGGAGGCATGAATATGGCGAGGCGGGTTCTGCCTCGCTTTTTTATTTGGAAGTCTCAAAAGATGGCTCAGAAAATAGATAAGGCACTGGTGCGAAAGGTTGCTAAGCTTTCCCGGCTGGAGCTTACTGATGCTGAGGTCGAGGAGTTTACCAGACAGTTAGGTGCGATCTTAGAATACGTTGAGAAAATGAACGAACTGGACACCAGTGATGTGGAACCTATGGCGCACTGTTTGCCCATCAGCAATATTTTCCGTGATGACTGTATAAAAGAGTCGCTGGGGACCGAAAAGACACTTGCAAATGCACCCGAGCGAGACGGAGAGTTTTTCAAAGTACCTAAGATACTCGATGATAGCTCTGGGGCTTAATGCTGGTAACTGGTTTCTAAGGCACCGAAGAGAAAAGTTAAGCAAATGAGGAGCTCATTTCCGGCAATGGAAGAGCTGAGTGTAAAAGAATTGCATGATAAGATAGCTGCTGGCGAAGTGACAAGTGTTCAAGCGACCAAGGTGATCCTTGCGAGGATTGAAAAGCTTGAGCCTGAGATCGGTGCCTACATCAGCACTTTTGGTGCTGCTGCGTTGGAAAAAGCAGAAAACGTTGACAGGCGGGTGGCGGCTGGCGAGCCAGTGGGAGCGCTGGCTGGTGTGCCTATTGCTGTAAAGGACGTTATGTGCACAACTTTTGGGGCTACAACCTGCGCCTCAAAAATACTACAGAATTTCCACGCGCCATACAACGCGACTGTCGTTGAGAGACTGCTTACCGCCGATGCAGTAATCCTGGGCAAAACTAACATGGACGAATTTGCTATGGGTTCGAGCACGGAGAACTCAGGCTTGAAGCAGACGGTCAATCCCTGGGACAGGACACGGGTGCCGGGCGGCAGCAGCGGCGGCTCGGCTGCTGCTGTAGCGGCACGGATGTGTTTTGCTGCGCTCGGATCCGACACCGGCGGTTCAATTCGTCAGCCGGCAAGTTTCTGTGGTGTCGTGGGGCTTAAGCCCACATACGGCAGGGTTTCGCGATTTGGACTTGTCGCGTACGGTTCCAGCCTGGACCAAATTGGCCCTGTTACCAATACAGTTGCAGATTGCGCTTTAATGCTTAATGTGATAGCTGGCCACGACCCAGCCGATAGCACCAGTGTGGATGAAGAGACTGCTCCTGTAAGCGATTATCTTGAGAAACTCAATGAGCCGATAGAGAATCTGAAAATAGCGGTTGTGCCCCAGTTTGCTGCCGGCGCCGATGAGCAGGTTCGAAAAGCTGTGGATGAGGCGGTGGAAGTATACAAGAAACTTGGCGCCGAGGTCATAGAAATAGATATGCCTCATCTGGGTTATGCGATTGCGGCTTACTATGTCATAGCTACTGCTGAAGCATCGAGCAATTTGGCCCGGTATGACGGTGTACACTATGGCTATCGCACGGCAAATCCAGGTGACTATATTGAGGTGTATTCTAAATCCCGGGCTGAGGCCTTCGGAAAAGAGGTCAAACGACGGATAATGCTCGGCACTTATGCGCTATCCAGTGGATATTATGATGCTTATTATTTGAAGGCTTTGAAGGTCAGAAATCTTATTCGCAATGACTTTGCCATGGCTTTTGAAAAGTGCGATTGCATTATGATGCCGGTATCACCCACGACCGCTTTTAAGATTGGTGAAAAGATAGACGATCCATTGAAGATGTATCTTTCGGATATTTATACGATTGCTGCCAACTTAGCGGGCATCCCGGCTATCAGTATTCCGTGTGGATTTGATGAGACAGACTTGCCGATTGGTCTTCAGATACTTACGCCGGCTTTTACCGAGGATAAATTATTGCGGATAGCGAGGATGTTTGAATCTCAGACCGATTACCATAAGAGGTCAACCCAGTTATGAGAGTAGAGGATTTAGAGTTGTGATTCTGGATTTGAATTTATAAATGAGCCAATTCAAACATAAAGTCGTTGTTGGTTTAGAGATTCATGTGCAGCTTTGCACAAAAACGAAAATATTTTGTGGCTGTGCTCTGAGTTTCGGCGAGCCGGCTAACAGCAGAGTCTGTCCGGTTTGCCTTGGGATGCCGGGTGTGCTGCCCGTAATGAATAAGCAGGCAGTGAAGTACGCTGTGTTAGTGGCGTTAGCGCTTAATTGCCAAGTGGCTGAATTTACCAAGTGGGACAGAAAGAGCTACTACTATCCGGATTTGCCAAAAAACTATCAGATAAGTCAGTATGATCTGCCAATAGGTGTTAATGGCTTTATTGGGATCCCATCAGATTCAGGTGAGACTAAAAAAATCAGGATTCTAAGAGTGCACCTGGAGGAGGATGCGGGTAAGAACGTCCATACAGCAGGTAACTTCTCACAGGTTGATCTGAATAGGGCGGGAACACCTCTTTTGGAAATAGTCACTGAGCCGGATATGACCAGTGCCGCCGAAGTGCGTGAACTGGCTGTACAGCTCCAGCGAATAGTCAGGTATCTCGGCGTTTCTGAAGCTGACATGCAAAAAGGGCACATGCGTTTTGAGCCGAATATTAATCTCACAGTGACAAAGAATGACACCGAGTATAAAACCCCTATAGTCGAGGTCAAGAACCTCAACAGCTTCCGTGCTCTGGAAAGAAGTGTTGATTATGAAATAGCCAGACAGTTGGATGAATTTATAGAGACAGGCAGAACATTGGAGATGGGCACTAAATCCACTCGCGGTTGGGACGATGCCAACGAGTTGACTGTACTACAGAGAGAAAAGGAAGAAGCACCGGATTATAGATATTTTCCTGATCCCGATCTTGTCCCGGTAAAGCTAACCAGACAGTGGCTTGACGATATCAAGTCTCGGTTGTGTGAACTGCCGCTCACGAAGCAGATGCGCTATGTCCGGGAGTATGAATTAAGTGACTATGACGCAGGTGTTTTAACAGCCGAGCGATCTACGGCTGAATTCTTTGAAAAAGCTGTCAAAGTTGGCAGCGACCCAAAAAGAGTCTGCAACCTTGTAACTCAGGACTACCAGAAGCTGGCTAATGAGAAAGGTTGTAGCGTGGCAGATTTAGGAGTTTCCCCGGAAAAGGTAGCACAATTAGCTACTATGATTACCGAAGCGATTGTTAGTGCTACAGCGTCGAGCACGATAGCGGCCGTAAGTGTTGTGGATTTGAACAGGACGCCTGAAGAAATTGCAAAGGAACACAATTTGATTCAAAAAAGTGATGTTAGTGAACTGGAAACGATAGTTGACCAGGCACTTGCGGAGAATCCCGAGGCGGTCGAAGATGTGACTAGCGGTGGTAAAAAAAGTAACAAGGCTAGAGGCTTTCTATTGGGCCAGGTTATGCAGAAAACTAAGGGCCAGGCAAATCCAAAAGTTGTTTCCGAGATTCTCGCCAGGAAACTTGGGTGATACTTTTAGAAATGAGGGTAGCTGATGAAGGTAGAAAATAGTGCCAATATTACAAAAAGCGCTGTGGGTATCCCCGGCGCAAAAGGTGTTGAAATAAGATGGCTTGTTTCTAAAGCCGATGGAGCCGGGAACTTCGCGATGCGTATGTTTGAATTGCAGCCCGGCGGAAACACGCCATTGCATACTCATCCTCATGAGCACGAGGTGTTTGTGATTGAGGGAAAGGGCATATTCGTATGCGGGCAAAAGGAATATGAATTCGAAAGTGAGTATGTAATCTTTGTGCCTGGGGGTAAGGAACACCAGTTCAAAAATACGGGGGATTCAGTTCTCAGGTTTCTTTGCTTGATTCCCGCTGAGGCAACATAACCTCATTCTTTCGGGCGTGGCATGGTACAGATGTTTTAATGACTTCACGCCCCATATCTGCATTTTGACTTCCTTCTTGTCCGATCACAATGCGTAATAAAAAAGTTGACAAAATCGAGGATTTTATTGGACTTGTCGTTACTACTTTATAGAATTACCGCAATAGGGGAAAAAATGGCGGTAGGGAATACTAACATTGCCGGTTCATTTCGTAACGATGAGGGGGGTGTGGTCTACGCACAGCAGCAGACGTTCAGACATGCACCCACGATGGAACCTACACAAGAGTTCCCGTTGACTTTGGCGGTACTGCTCTTTTTTAGGTTGGGCTTGTGGCGTGGCCAAAATCACAAAGTGCATTGAAGAGGTCCTTTTGCAGGATTCATGGTGGCTGACAAAGTGGGCCGATTAATCAGTCAGCCTGCAGGAAATGAAACAATGCAAGATCGTGGCGAGACAGGCAAGAATTCCATTGAGGAAGTCCGCAGGCTCCGCGCGCGTATGGCAAAGTTGGAACGGCTCAAAGGGGATATAGCCAGACATGAGGGCACAGACAAGGAGCTGGATCGGGCATGGATCGAGTGGGAAAGGACCTTCGACGCAACGAAAGATGCTATAATCCTGATCGATAGTCACTTCAAGATTGTTCAGGCTAATCTTGCTACTTCACGTTTTCTTGGCAAGCCCCTTGACGAGATTGTCGGGAAAACGTGTTGGAAGTTAGTTCATGGTACAGAACAGCCGCCGGAGAATTGCCCGCTTAAAGCAGCGCAACGTACAAAGAAACATGAGGAGCTGGAGCTACAAATACCCGAAAAAGACCTCTGGATAGAGGTCTCAGTCGATCAGATAGCCAATGAGCAAGGCCAGCTAACAAGCGCCGTTCATATCATAAGAGATATTACCGACCGTAAAAAGAAGGAAAGGATTTTAAACGAGCAAAAGGAAATCCTTCAAACTATCCTTGATAATATACCTGTCATGATAGCCTTTCTGGACCCAAATGGCACTCATAAGTGGATTAATCAAGCATGGCAAAAGAAACTTGGCTGGTCTTTGGAAGAAGCTCAATCGCGAGATGTTCTGCGGGAATTCTACCCATATCCGGAATATTACCAACATGTTGTGGACTTTATCAGGAAAGCCGAATCTATATGGGGCGATTTCAGGACGCACAGGCGCAATGGCACAGTGCTTTATACGACATGGACCAATGTTCCTCTTTCAGACGGCTCCAACATTGGTATTGGACTGGATATTACCGATCGCAAAAGGGCAGAACAATTGCTTCGAAAAGAAAGGGACAGGGTCCAGAAATATCTTGATATAGCGGCAGTTATGATGGTTGCGATCGATGCTGAGCAAAGAGTAGGGTTAATAAACAGAAAAGGCTGTGAGATATTGGGCTACAGTGAGGATGAAATTCTCGGTAAGAACTGGTTTGTTAATTTTCTGCCGGAAAGAACAAGAGACCAGGTACGGGAAATCTTCAAGAAGGTGCTGGTTGGAGAAATTGAAGGCCAAGAATATTATGAAAATCCTGTTTTGACCAAAGATGGCAGGGAAAGACTGATAGCCTGGCACAATACAATATTGAGAGATGACAAAGGCGAAGTTATCGCCGTTCTTAGTTCTGGAGAAGACATCACTGAGCGCAAAGAGATGGAGCAGCAGCTCAAAGATGCTTTCAAATTGAATCAGATAATTATTGACACATCTCCAGTCGGAATCTGGATATTCGAAGAATCCGGTCAATTCGTCATGTTCAATCCGTCTGGTGTAGCTTTGTCAGGAGGAACAGCCGAACAATTACTTAAGCTTAATTTTTGGGAGCTTGAATCATGGAAAAAGTCGGGATTGCTTCAGGCAGCAGAAGAGGCGCTGCTTACAGGAAAATTGGTAAAGAAGGAAATACACACTGTCAACACATTCAATGCAGAAGTATGGTATGAAACGTTGTTGTCTAGCATCCAGTTCAAAGGTAAAAAGCACCTTCTTTTCATGACTTATGATATTAAAGATAGGAAACATTCGGAGGAGGCGCTGCGCGAGACGACTCAAACGCTTGATGCAGTGGTTCAAGCGTCGCCATTACCCATCGTTACCCTGGACAGAGAGCGAATCGTCAAGATGTGGAATCCAGCGGCTGAGCGAACCTTCGGTTGGAGCGCA
>Ga0315547_1002016_pt1 | contig 14869 bp, 11 predicted proteins | sample SalMarSW160240MG_2_FD_202542 | JGI IMG/M metagenome (GOLD analysis project Ga0315547, IMG submission 202542) | Salt marsh sediment microbial communities from the Plum Island Ecosystem LTER, Massachusetts, United States - Salt Marsh Sediment SW1601-240 ... | reverse complement strand
CGGACCTGCCAGTTTCGATGTCTACGTGCTGAGGACAGATGCCGATGGTGATACTCTGTGGACGCGCGCCTACGGGGGGGATAACGCTGATGTTGGCCGGTCGGTTCAGGAGACTACTGACGGTAGCTATATAGTCGCCGCCTATAGCAGCACCTTTGGCCCGGGTGGTTACGATGCCTGGCTGCTAAAGCTGGTCGGTGACATCGAGCTAGAGGTCGCCATCGAGATCATACCTGATGAGACTCCTCCGTTCAGAGTGCCTCAGGGTGGCAGCTTTGGCTTTACCGGAACCCTTACGAACAATACTGAGGATCCTCAGGTTGTCGACGCCTGGGTCATGGCGGTCGGCCCCGAGCCACAGGGAATCTACTGGGGACCATTCAAACAGTTGGACGATCTGACGCTTGCACCCGGCCAGGCGCGCCGCGCTCACTTCAATCAGCAGGTTCCCAATTTGGCGCCGCTGGGATTCTACAACTACATCGCTTACTGCGGGGACTATCCCTCCACGGTGATGGATTCCTCCTACTTCCGGTTTGAGGTCGCCCAAGGCGAGTTCACCGAGGCAGGCCGGGGAGGCTGGGTTCTGACGGGATCGTTCCTCGCAGGAGAGGTTCTCGCAGATCTCTCCTCCGATTTCGCCCTGCTGGGTAACTATCCGAATCCCTTCAACGCCACCACCAGCATTAGCTTCAATCTCGCTGAGGCCGGCAAGGTGAGCCTGAAGGTTTATGACATTACTGGTCGTCTGGTGGTTACCTTGACTGACGGGCAAATGGATGCTGGCGAGCATGTAGTTTCTTGGGATGCCTCCGGTGTCTCCAGCGGTGTTTACTTCTATAAGCTCGTGGCTGGTGAGTACACCGCCACTAAGTCGATGAACCTGCTGAAGTGATCCGTTTCCGAGGCAGATGAAAGGCCCCTGGGTGGAGACTCGGGGGCTTTTTTAGGCTGAAGCGCCTGATTCTTCGGCGGACCGCTTAGGAACACGTTTCAGTTCCTGGCAAGCGTAAAGAAAGGAAAAAGATGAAGAGAAACGTTATGATAGCCGTCTTGACAGCGGTGTTGCTTTTTTTGGTCAGCGGCTATGTGCTGGCAGGAGATACGCCCGCGACCGCCGGTTTTGAGCGGAATACTACACAGTACTCCATGACTGCTCCGTCCACCAGCAGCGCGACACTCCAGAGTTTGAGAGTCTTGGTGGCTCTGGCAGACCATGAAGGCGAGGAAAACGAGGTTAGAGACTCGTTGCTTGTCTCCGGTATCGCCGATGTCGTAGACCGCTACGATTGCCGCTATGGTACCCCCACTTTGGCGGAGCTGGAGGATTACGATTGCGTCATAACCTGGGATAATAACCGGTATCATGACGCCACCGCGCTGGGTGATGTGCTGGCGGATTATGTAGATGGCGGTGGAGCTGTCATAGTCTGCGAGTTTGCCTTCTATGATGGCTTTGCCATTGGTGGCCGCTTCACAAACGAGCAGTATTGCCCCCTGGGAGTCGGTTACGATTACCGTGAGCTGCACTCCCTGGGCTGGTATGACCCCACCCACGCGATTCTGGTTGGGGTCAGTGACTGCTCCGATATCTACGAATGCGACGCTCCCCTTCAGGGGAACGTGGAGGATGTAGCCCACTACGACAACGATTGGCCCTTGGTGGCTGTCAACGCCGATTATCCCAGTGTAGTTGCAATCAATAGCTACTTCGGACAATCAGATCGTCACTGGACCGGTGATATGATGAGGATAATGCTCAACTCCGTGGTCTACGCCACCTGCGGCGGCCCGGAGGCGGTGATGCGGTGCCAGACCCTGAGTCCAGTTTTCTGTCGCGGCAAGAAATTCTACTTCAAGCTCACAGTCAAGAACAACACTGAGGATAACATCTCCGGCAATCTGACCTTCAGCGGCTATGCCAGTTATGACTGTGATCCCACTAACTTGCTGGTAGGAATCCCAAGGTACAAGACCTATCCCCCCGGCCTCACGGAGGAGTATTATCAGTTCAAGGTTCCGGGTGCTGCGGCTCCCGGTCCATACAGTGCCTCGGTCGGTGGTGTTCTGGCTGGTGTTGAGCTGTTCGGGTGCATGAATACAGACATCATCGAGTGTGTGCCCTGGAGGGTTGGCGGCAACACCAGCTGGGAGCTGGTAGAGGCGGAGCGTCCGGAGGTTGGTCTGCCTACGGTTACCTCCCTGGCCCAGAACTATCCTAACCCCTTCAACGCCAACACCAATATCAGCTTTGATCTGGCTGAGGCCGGCAATGTCAGCCTGAACGTTTATGACATTACTGGTCGTCTGGTAACTACCTTAGTTGACGGGCAGATGGATGCTGGCGAGCACCTGGTGGCCTGGGATGCCTCCAGCGTCTCCAGTGGAGTCTATTTCTACAAGCTGACCACTGTTGACTACAGTGCTACCAAGTCCATGAACCTGCTGAAGTAATTCTCTTCTCAGGCAGATGGGAAGCCCCTGGGTGAAGCCCCGGGGGCTTTTTTTCTGCCAGAGGCAGATCCGCCTTCGGCGGAATTGTGGCCGGGTGAGTTTCCGGGGAACGGACAGTCCTTCTTCTGATTTGAGGGCTTTTGCAGGTTACAGCACCACCGGCGGCAGACTTTTCTTATAGGAAGTCCTTTGCGTCAACTTTTGCACAAGAAAATACTTGACATCGGCTGTGAGGATGACTATACTATAATTGAAGGTCCTCAAAAAGAGCTTCGATCTCCGGCTCCTCTTGGACACCTCGGAGCAGCGGCGCTGCTCTGAAGTCCGTCAGTTGAGCTTGAATATCGGGAATGTCTCGAGTGGTGAGAAAACAGATTTGCCCAAGACGCTTGCTCTCTGCGAGGACTGGGCTCCGAATCCCCTTTTCATTTCACTCCATGCCTCATTGAGAGGAGCTAAAAGGAGGTGATGCGAACAAGACAGTCTGATTGAACTGGGCGCAGCCGACACAAGAGGCTGTAAACTTTTCTAAACTTAAAGGAGTCAAGAATGAGAAAGATTAGCATTTCAGTGGTGGTGGCGGCGATGTTGCTCTTCGCCGGCACATACGCTCTGGCAGAGATGCCGGCGACCTTTGGTCATGAGCGGAATAACAGCCGTCTCCCTGCCGGCACGCCATTCGTTCGCGGCAGCACAGATCAACTGACGATTCTGATAGCCATATCAGACTACGGCACCTATGAGGCCGATGAGGTCAGAGACTCTCTGATCAGCTACGGTATCGCCGATGTGGTCGATTACTTTGACGCCTATTCCGCGACCCCAACCGTGGCCCAGATGGAGCCTTACGATTGCGTCATCTGCTGGCCCAATTACGCATACGCAGACGCGACTACGTTCGGAAACAACCTGGCGGACTACGTGGATGGTGGTGGAGCAGTGGTATTGCCCGAGTTCAATTTCTACTCTAGCTGGGGGCTTTCGGGTCGTATCATGACTGCCGGCTATTCCCCCTGGCCCGTCACCTATTCGGGCGGGTATTCGACCAACAACCTCGGCTGGTTTGACCCCACCCACCCGGTCATGGACGGTGTGACGACCGGATCGGCATTTTACTGGAATAACGTCGTCGAGCAGGGGAACGTTGAGGACATAGCCCACTACGCAAACGACGCCAAGCTGGCGGCGGTGAGCGAGGACAACGCCGTGGGTGCGCTCAACTTGTACTACGGGCAGACATCTGCTCAGTGGACCGGTGACATGATGAAGATTCTGGGCAACATGGTGAGCTACCTCGTCATCCCTAGTCCAGTAACGATGCGCTGTGAGATGCTCACCCCGGTCATGTGTCGTGGCAAGAGCCTCTATTTCACCCTCACTGTCAGAAACAACACCGAGGATAACTGTTCCGGGACTCTGACCTTCACGGGTTATGGAGGTTACGATTGTGACCCGGCCAACGCTCTGGTGGCGATGCGGAGAGCGAAGACCTATGCTCCGGGTGAGACCCTGGAGTATTACTTCTTCAAGGTTCCTAACTCGGCTGGTCCTGGTCCGTACAGTGCTTCGATTGGCGGCACTCTGTGTGATGTTGAGCTCTTCTGCTGCATGAACCTCGACATCATCCAGTGTGAGCCGTGGAGGATTGGCGACAACACCGAGTGGGAGCTGGTAGAGGCCCAGCGTCCGGAGGTTGAGCTCCCGACCTTTACTTCGCTTGCCCAGAACTATCCCAACCCGTTTAACGCCAACACCAATATCAGCTTTGATCTGGCTGAGGCCGGCAATGTCAGCCTGAACGTTTATGACATTACTGGTCGTCTGGTAACTACCTTAGTCGACGGGCAGATGGATGCTGGTCAGCATGTGGTGGCCTGGGATGCCTCCAGCGTCTCCAGTGGAGTCTATTTCTACAAGCTGACCACTGTTGACTACAGTGCTACCAAGTCCATGAACCTGCTGAAGTAATTCCTTTCTGAGGCAGATGGAAAAGCCCCTGGGTGAATGCTCGGGGGCTTTTCTTGCTGTTGGTCGGTGAGTCTCGGAGAGAAGACACCCCTTCCACGATTTGGGAGTCTTGCAGGCTACAGCACCGCCGGGGGCTGACTCTCCCCAAACGAGTCCATTGCACCGCCTTTTTGTATCAGAAAATACTTGACATCAGCTCTAAGGATGATTATACTCTGGTTCAAGGTCTTCAAAAGAGCTTCGATTTGTGGCTCCTGTTGGATGCCTCGGAGCAGCAGTGCTGCTCCAAAGTCTGTTGGTTGGGTTTCAATATCGGGAATGTCTCGAGTGATGAGAAACAGATTTGCCCAAAATGCTCGCTCTCCGCGAGGATTGGGCTTCGAATCCCCTTTTCATTTCAGTCCATGCCACATTGAGAGGAGTTAAAAGGAGGTGATGCTGCAGTAACCTTTTGTACTCAAGAAGCCGGCAGAAAGGATGCCGAGGCAAGACCAACGGAATGGATACCAAGTATGTCAGATCAACAACTCATAAACAGCAACAAGGAGAACGAGAATGAGATTCACAATCATAGCACTAGCACTTCTGGTAGCCTTCACGGCCACCACCGCCCTGGGCGAGGAATTTCCCTACGTCCCTGGCACTGAAATCGCCCCGGGCTCTGGACCGGTCTTACAGGACCAGATCCAGCCCCAGCCGCTCCTAACCAGAGATCCGGTCTGGAAAGGGCTTGAGCGCCTGACCCAGCAGGAAAGGCTGAACTCAGATATCGAGCTTGTCCTTGAGAAAAACGCGAGCCAGGAAGCTCTGCAAATGGCCCGCAGGATTGAGAGCACGTGGAACAGCGGCAACTTCAAAGAGGCCTTGGCGCTTTTCGGTTCCCTTGGGGACTTGACCAATATCGACGAGGTGGCGATCGGTAACTCCTGGCGCACCCCCATACCAACAGAGCAAACCACCACCTGGGGCACCGACGTCAGGATCGGCAACCGCGATGAGATATTTGTCACTGCTCTCGACATTCATCGCGCTTCGGGCAATCTGTTCGCGATACTGCTTTACCAAGAAGGTACGACCTACTACTGGTCAGTAAACCTGTCAACGAATGGCGGTGCGACCTGGACAGAGACCTATACCTGGTGGGCAACTTACGCGCTAACAACCTTGAGCGCCTCCGTGGTGACCAGCCATTGCTACGTGGGTTTCGCCCGGGGATCGAGTCAGGATCAGGCATTTCTCTATCAGTTTAGAGTGACAGACGGACAGCAGGAAAACTTCCCCAGCGGGCCCTCATACATCACAGTTTTCACTACAACCCTCCCCGATTACATCAAAGAGGTGGTCTTGACGAGCAATCAGGACTCCTACGACAATCGTCTGTACTACTCCGCAATCATCTCAGACGGTGAGCTCAAGTTTTACTACGGTGCCTCCCCAGATTATGAAGTCTGGTACCAAATAGCGACCAATGTGACCAACGCCGATAGGGGCCTTGACGCCACTTGGAATGAAGGCTATGCCCTGTACTTTCTGTGGTTTTCTTACTTCAATACGGACGACCAGGTTCAGATTGACGGGCTAGCTGCCAGCTGGACTAACTTGACTACTTACAGCGCCGGCACCAGCACCGATTATACCGCAATCGGCGCCTACCGGGATACCGTCACCTCCTTCTTTGACTACCACGGGTCCAGACTCTATTGTCGTTATTTGGTGAGTTACAATGGCGGAACAAACTGGTACTGGGGCATCGTGGACGACACCACAGTCACGGCCGAGAGCCCCGATGTTGCCGCCCGGAAAGGCGGTGGCGTGGGGGTTGTCCAGCGCTTCTATGCCCCATCTCGGGAAGGCCACTACGCTTGGCGTCCTTATAGCGGCACGTGGAGTGCTCCGGAAACCTACACCGACCACGAGCCGTACTACAACAAGCCTTGCATCGAGCAGCTCGGCGGAGGGAAGTTTGGTGTTGTTTATCTAACGTGGAACACACCGCAGGTAAGGGCTGCCTATTTTGATCGGCAGTCTCTCTTGCCTGATGTTTCCATTGAGCTTGTCCCCGATCATTCGCCGGTGGTCGTTCCCCGTGGTGGCTCCTTCGGCTTTACCGGTACCGTCACCAACAACACCAACCTGGCTCAACGTGTGGACATCTGGCTCATGGCCTACGTCCCGGGAATAGGGATGTACGGTCCTCTGAAGCGCTTCAACAATGTTCCCTTTAACGCCTATCAGTCCCGCAGGGCTCATTTGAACCAGAACATCCCGAATATCGCCCCTATCTCTGATCGGTACATCTATTACGGGTATGTAGGCGACTACCCTTCGACGGTCATTGACTCCTCCTACTTCCGGTTCGAGGTCACCGCAAAGGCGTTGGCCAAAGCCGGTGCCAGCGACTGGACCCTGACCGGCTCATTCTTCGAAGGCGATTTGACTGATCTTCCTTCCGAGTATGCGCTTTTGAACAACTACCCCAACCCCTTCAACGCTGAGACCAACATCAGCTTCAGCTTAGCTGAGGCAGGCAATGTCAGCCTGAAGGTTTACGACATTACTGGTCGTCTGGTGGTTACCTTAGTTGACGGGCAGATGGATGCTGGCGAGCACCTGGTGGCCTGGGATGCCTCCAGCGTCTCCAGTGGAGTCTATTTCTACAAGCTGGCCGCTGGTGCATACACCGCAACCAAGTCCATGAACCTGCTGAAGTAATACGCTTCTGAGGTTGAGGAACAAGCCCCTGGGTGAAGCCCCGGGGGCTTTTTTTGTCTGTTAGCGGTCAGTTCCGGAGAGAGAGAATCCTTTCTATGATTCAGGAGTCTTGCAGGTTACGGCGCCGCAGCGAGGTCGAATGTTGCAGAATTGGACCTTTTCAATCGGTCAGTTAAAGGTAGACTGTCTGAGCTGTGCGGGTGCAAAACCGTTATCGATTTTTCCCTTGACTATAAAATCTTGTATCAATATTATAATTTCCGCTTTTGAGTTAGGTCACCATGCGAATCAAGTTTGCCACCAAGCGTCTGGAAGACGGCTTCTTTGCGGCAATTGAGCCGATCAGCCGCACCCTGGTCTCCTGGGAAGTGCATCCCCACGTGGTCACCGTCATCGGTTTTCTAGGAAACATACTTGCAGGGATCTTGATATGGAGAGGGCAGCTCTTCTGGGGCGGAGTCACCATCCTCTTAGCCGGAGCCTGCGACGTGATTGACGGCAAAGTGGCTCGCGAGACCGGGAAGATGTCCCGCTATGGAGCTCTGTTCGATTCCACCACCGATCGCTATTCCGAGGTCGCCATCCATCTGGGGATTGTTGGCTATTTCCACAATCAGATCGGTTTTGTCAGTCTCCTGGTGATTCTGGCCCTGGCGGGGTCGATTTCGACCAGCTACGTTCGGGCCCGGGCGGAGGGATTAGGAATCTCCTGCAGCGTGGGGATACTGCAGCGTCAGTCGCGGATAATTCTTTTGGCTGTTGGCTGCATTTTAGGAGGCATACACTATGTCTTCATCATCATCGCTCTTGCCATCATTGCCTTGTTCTCCAATATCACCGTGATTCAGAGGGTGGTTCACTCTCGGAGGCAGCTCAAATCTCAACTTGGTGGACCTCAAAGGTAGTCTTGAATCAGTTAGGAAGAGTTAGCTTGCTACATAAGGAGTAGTTATGGGAAAAGTCAGAGTGGCTATAATTGGGGTTGGAAATTGCGCCTCCTCTTTGGTCCAGGGGGTCTATTATTACAGGAAGGCCAAGGAGTCCGATTTCATTCCGGGGCTTATGCACGTCAATTTGGGCGGTTATCACATCAGGGATGTGGAGTTCTCGGCGGCCTTCGATATCGACAGAAACAAGGTGGGAAAGGACCTCTCGAAGGCGATCTTCGTCTATCCCAACAACACCTACAAGTTCTGCGAGGTGCCCAATTTGGGGATCAAGGTTCATCGCGGCATGACTCATGACGGTCTGGGCCACTATCTTTCGAAAATCATAACCAAGGCGCCCGGCCCCACTGACGATATCGTCAAGATCCTGAAAGACACCGGGACCGATGTGGTAGTCAACTACCTGCCGGTGGGGAGCGAGGAGGCCACAAAGTGGTATGTGGAGCAGGTTCTTGACACTGGCTGTGGTTTCGTGAACTGCATTCCGGTCTTCATCGCTAGGGAGAAATACTGGCAGAAGAGATTCGAGGAGAAGGGACTGCCGGTCATCGGGGATGACGTGAAATCCCAGGTGGGGGCGACCATTGTGCACCGGGTGCTGGCACGTCTGTTCCGGGATCGAGGCGTTAGACTGGAGAGAACCAGTCAGCTGAATGTCGGCGGCAACATGGATTTTTACAACATGCTCGAGAGGGCTCGGCTGGAGTCAAAGAAGATCTCCAAGACCAACGCCGTCACCTCGCAGCTGGACTTCGATATCGGCGAGGAAAATATCCACATCGGTCCTTCCGACTATGTCGCCTGGCTCACCGACAGAAAATGGGCCTACATCCGGCTGGAGGGGAGAACCTTCGGGGACGTGCCTCTCAATATAGAGCTCAAGCTGGAGGTCTGGGATTCGCCGAACTCCGCGGGGGTGGTGATCGACGCCGTCCGGTGCTGCAAGTTGGCGTTGGATAATAAGATCTCCGGAGCCTTGATTGCCCCTTCATCCTATTTCAAGAAATCTCCGCCGGTGCAATTCACCGACGAGGTCGCAAGAGTGGAGACGGAGGAGTTCATCCGCAAATATGGGAAGAAGCCCTCTCCACAAAAGAGAGTCAAACCGAGACCGGTTTCGAAGGCCAAAAGGAAGTCGCGGGCGCGCAAGAAATAGAAGGGTCAGATTTATCTTGATAAGTCTCCAGGTGGGGATGGTAGAACATCGGGTTACAGTCTGGATTTCCCTCCTCGATTAAGTCATGGCGGTGAGAGTTGACGGCGACGGAAAAGGCTAAAGGTTCACTCATCACCTTTGAGGGGATCGATTTCTGCGGGAAGACCACCCAGGTCTTGCTGTTGCAGGAACATCTAATTGCCAAAGGGCACCAGGTGGTTGTGGTGCGGGAGCCGGGGGGGACGGAGATATCCGAAAAGATAAGGGAGATTCTGTTAGACAAAGAGAATCTACATATGGAACCGACCGCGGAGATGCTCTTGTATCAGGCCAGCCGGGCGCAGTTGACGGGTGAGGTCGTTCTACCAGCGCTAAGGGAGGGAAAGACCGTCCTCTGCGACCGCTACTACGATTCCACCACCGCCTATCAGGGTTACGGACGGGGCCTCGATTTAGAGCTCGTTGAAAAGGTCAATCAACTGGCGACCTCCTCTTTTCTGCCGGAGGCAGACCCGCCTCGGGCGGGGAGGCCAGATTTGACTTTCATCCTGGACATCTCTCCCGAGGAGGCTTTCGCCAGGGTCGTAAACTCAAAGCTTGTGAGAGACCGGATCGAGGATCAGCAGATTTCCTTTTATCAAAAGGTGCGAGAGGGTTACTTGAGAATGGCAGGATCTGAGCCAGACCGTTTTCGGGTAATTCCTGCAAGTAAGACTGTCGAGGAGATAGCCGGCTTGATTGCGGAAGAAGTCGATAAACTGATAGATAAGCCAGCAAACAGCAAACAGTAGACAGCAAACAGGAGGTAGGAGATAGGAGATAGGAGATAGGAGACAGGGAACAAGGCGTTTCTCTGTCAGATGCCTTGATCAGATCGTCGATGATCCGCCTTTCTTCACTGCGCATTGATTGAACTCCCATCAATCAGCGGTATTTTTTGATTGACAATTATCACGTTGGAGCTTAAATTTCAGCAAAGTTTATAAGTTGTGGCTGGCAATATGATTAATCAACGGGTGCTGGTCTTAAACCAGAATTATGAGCCGCTTTCGATATGTACCGTCAAGAGGGCAATTATCCTGAACTTCCTTGGCAAGGCTGACATCGTCGAAAGCTGCGACGGCAAGAAAATCCGCTCCCCTTCCACTGTTTTTCCACTCCCCTCGGTGGTGAGGCTGGGATTTTACGTCCGAGTTCCCGGCAAAAGGATTATGCTCTCGCGCAAGAACATTCTCAAGCGCGATGGACATCGCTGCCAGTATTGCGGAACGACTAACGGACCTCTGACGGTGGACCACGTCCTTCCCAAAATCTATGGCGGCAACGACAGCTGGGAGAATCTGGTATGTGCCTGCACCAAGTGCAATAGCATCAAGGGGGATAAGACCCCGGAACAGGCGGGATTGAAGCTTTTGAGGAAACCTCGAAAGCCCAACCATATCACCTTCATTCAGCAATTTATTGGCATCTCTGACCAGCGTTGGCGGAGGTATCTGTTCTTAGACTAGATTGGGAGCTGGTTCGCTGGGAAGTTTGATCGAAAAATCAGAAAAGCTTGAAAAGCAGGCCGACAGCTCCCACTGTCGGCTCTCTTTTATTCGATCTGTGCTAAGAGGAAGGAATGGGTAAAAAAGAGGTAATCCTGTCGGGGATGCAGCCCACCGGTAAGCTTCATCTTGGGAACTACGAAGGGGCACTCAAAAACTGGGTGCGCCTGCAGAAGGAGTACGACTGTTTCTACTGCATTGTCGATTGGCATTCCCTTACCGCGGAGTATGAGGACACCTCCGACCTGCAAGAGCGGATCAAGGAGATGACCATCGACTATCTGGCCGCTGGATTGGATCCGGGTATATGCACCATCTTCGTGCAGTCGGATGTGAAAGAGCATGCCGAATTGCATCTGCTCTTCTCGATGATCATTCCCACTCCCTGGCTGGAGAGGGTTCCCTCTTATAAAGAGAAAAAGGAGGAGTTGGGCTTGGACAGTTACGGCTTTTTAGGTTATCCTCTGCTTCAAGCGGCTGACATCCTGATATACAAGGCGAACTATGTCCCGGTGGGGAAGGATCAAGCGCCACACGTCGAGTTGACCCGGGAAGTGGCTCGCAGGTTCAATAATCTCTACGCTGAGGTTTTCCCGGAACCGCTGGAGCTTCTGACCGAGTTTCCGGTTGTCCCCGGTACGGACGGCCGCAAAATGAGCAAATCTTATAATAACGATATCTGTATCGCGGACTCACCCGAGGAGACCGCCGCCAAATTGAAAAAGATGTTCACGGATCCACAGAAGCTGCGCAAGGGCGACCCCGGACGTCCGGACATCTGCCCGGTTTATGACCTGGTGCAAATCTACAATCCTGATTATGAGGAGGTTTGCAAGCGCTGTAAGACCGGAGAGTTAGGTTGCGTCGAGGATAAGACCAATTTAGCCAAATTGATGAACGAGGCTTTGGCCCCTGTCCGAGAGAAAAGAAAAGAGTTGGAAGCTAAACCGGACTATATCGAAGAGGTCTTAAAAAATGGGGCGGCCCGGGCCCGCAAAAGGGCGGCTCTGACCATGACAGAGGTGAAAGCGGCGATGCATCTGAGGTGAAGTCAAGGATTCAGATTGCTGCAAATACAATGACGAAGTATTATCCACTCAGAACTGTATCACGAAAGTTTGGCCTGAAGAAAGATTATCTCATTAAGCTTATAAATAAAGGCCTGCTGGAAGCTAGGATTCAAAAAAGATCTTGGGAAATTCCAAGTTATACCTTCCCGAGGCTATCTCTCCTTAGTTCTGATGAAGCATATAGGAGTCTTATCTTCAAAGAACCCCGCCATTTCTTATACGAACATCACCCTGAGCTATCAGATTATCTTTGGTTCCACGATGCCATAGATCGGTTCGTGTGGTTACTACGACTTAGATATGCTGACCGCGAAACAATGAAATCAAAACGCTACCGAGTTGACGTACTGTTCCAAAGTTTCATCCACGAAAACCAACTATCAGTAACAAAGCTTGAGAGTAACGCTATTGGAAAAAAGAACTCTAGAGACAAGTTCTCCTATTATCTTCTTCAGGGCTGGTATAACGAATTGGCTACGGACTATCCTTTCATAGGTGATGTGATGCGGTTGGGGACACGTTTTGACTACTTTGATGAAAACTGGAAGGTAGACCTTTTTCCATCATGGCACATTGTTAAGGCTTATTACACTCTTTACTCCTATTACAATGCCTACGTTTTCACGAACCTGTCAAGTATTGACACTACTGAGCATAGGAAGATAACAAGGCATTTGAACGAGACATTATTGCAGAAGTTCTCGACTTACTTGCTTTGTTATCCGTTCAGCCTATCAGAACCCCTTGTGGCTGGCGATTTGGATGGAATTCGTGGAGTCAGAAAGAGAGAATGGAACTACCAATATTCCAAATATCCTCGAGATACAGCCAAATCTTTTTATGACATCGAACTTGATTTCATGGAGGACCTGAAAAAACTGCGCCTCAAGTTGAACTCGCGTGCTCGCGTTTCCATAATCGACTTGCTTTACTACTTCAGGATTTGGGCAAATTACCTCGATATTGAGACCATCGTGCAGTTACGTAAAGGGGGTCTTTTAATGTTTCTGGAACGTAATCTGTTCACTATCTTGTTCTTCGCCGGAGGACTTTGCGAAATCCTTGCTCTAGGCTTTGTTGGAGAACGAAAGTATTTTGAGTTATTCGAGGAATTCTATGTTGATTTCATCATGGAAAGGGATAAGCTCTACGATGAATGGTTCAACATCCCTCAGATTACCCGGTTAAGGATCTATAAACACTTAGGGCTTATCCAGAAACTCCCAACTTATATGAAGAGACCGAAAAAGGATCCAATCCAATTTCTTAAGGTGTAGAGCCCGAGGAAAACCGTGTCTTTGGAAGCCCTCTACTCACCAAACAACTGCAGAAACTGTGTGACTGGTCCTCTGCCAATTAGCCTCACAGCTGGCCCAAGATGAGAACCGAAATGCCGATTCATAACGAGAATAGCAGCTTGGGACAAGCTGATTTCTCCGCCACCTTATCACCCAATGAGGTGAAACTCTCCCAGTTCCAGGGACCTCTGGATCTGCTCCTTTATCTCATTCAGAGAAATGAAGTTGATATATATGATATTCCGATCGCTCAGATCACAAAACAGTATCTAAAACACGTGGAATTGATGCGGGAGCTGAACCTGGAGGTGGCGGGAGAGTTCATTTATGTGGCCTCGGTTTTAATCCGGATCAAAGCCAGAATGCTTCTGCCCCAGCCCGAGATCGAAGAGGAGGAAATCACCGACCCCAGAGGCGAACTGGTGGCGGCTTTGATTGAATACAGGAAGTTCAAGCAGGTGGCCTCACAATTAGCAGAAAGAGAGAGAGAGTCCTCGCTTCTGCATCCGCGTGGGGATTTCACCTCTGAGAGAGGTGGCGTTGACAGCGACCATTCAGAGCCTCAGGTCCTCTCCGAACTTTTAGAGGCTTACAGAGAGGCCCTCTGGAGAAAGATCCCCTTCAGCGACCATCGTGTGGATCTGCCCAACCTCACCGTCGAGGATAGAATCGATCACATCCTTAACTTACTGGGAGAAAAAACAAGTATCCCTCTGGAGGCTTCAATAGAAGATGCCTACGAGCCGGTGGTGATGATTCTGACCTTCATCGCCATTTTGGAATTGGCACGCCTGAGAAAAATCACTATCTTTCAGAAGGGTTACTTAGACAATATCTGGATTTCCAGGGTTGAGCAGCAGTTGGCTGCAGAGCGGTTTGAGTTCGCAGAATAGAATCTGTTTAGGGAGACAGGGAGACTCCGCCGGGGGAGGTCGTGAAGCTGGAGGAGTTTGCAAACATAGTTGAAGCTTTGATCTTCGCCTCAGAGTGCCCTCTGAGAGAGGATAAACTTATCGAGGCTCATCGAGCCTGGGCCTCGGAAAATGGTGATGACAGCAGAAGCCCTCAGGAGGCAGTTGCCGGCGCAATCTTGGAGTTGAATCACCGCTACTCCGAATATGAAAGCTCGTTTCGCATTCGCAAGGTTGGCGGTGGCTATCAGATGTACACCCTTCCGGAGTTCCACCGCTGGGTTTCTGAATTTCTGCTGGAGAGGCGGCCGACGAAGCTCTCCCCGGCGGCCTTGGAGACCCTTTCAATTATCGCTTACCGCCAGCCGGTGGTCAAATCCGAAATCGATAACATCAGGGGGGTCGATTCCGAAGGGCCTCTGCATTCACTTTTAGAGCGAGGCTTAATTAAGACCTCCGGCAGGAAGGAGGCTCCCGGGAGACCATACATATTTCGCACCACCCCTGATTTTCTGCTTCACTTCGGTCTGAACGATCTCTCCGAACTGCCTCCGGAGGAGGAGTTGATGGCGGTTCTGAAAGGCTCCAGGGATTCTTTGCAGCCGGTAGAGCAGCATGAGGAATTCTTTGAAGGGGCAGTTTCAGCGGAACCGGCTGGGGTCACCCTTCAGGGCGGCGAAGAGGTTGAAAACGTTGGGTCTGAGGAACGAGAGGGTGAAGATGCCATAGGAGAGGTTCCCCGGCAAGAGGAAATATACAAGGATAAGCAAAACTCTTCGGGTCAGTAAGGAAGTCTACCCGACATT
>Ga0315547_1002013_pt1 | contig 14881 bp, 9 predicted proteins | sample SalMarSW160240MG_2_FD_202542 | JGI IMG/M metagenome (GOLD analysis project Ga0315547, IMG submission 202542) | Salt marsh sediment microbial communities from the Plum Island Ecosystem LTER, Massachusetts, United States - Salt Marsh Sediment SW1601-240 ... | reverse complement strand
AGGTCCAGAACCAGGGATACTGATCCTTGGGGCGGAGGCTCTGTGGTTCCTTGCCGCGGTCTTTGTCCCACTTGATGTTGGGCTTCCAGCGGAAGATGCCAGCACCTTTCTTGCCGCTCGGGATATCGGAGGCCAAGAACGGACGAGCGTTGAGGCGCACGCCGTGATTGATGTCAGGATCCCAACCAATGGGCTGTTCGACCAGTGCCTTCCAGCGGATGAACAGATCGAAGGGTTGTTCGCCTTCGAGGATAGCGACCAGCCGTTCGCGAAGCTCCATTGCTGCAGCCAGCCGATCTTCTGAGCCGGCAGTGCCACGTCGAACGCCGTCTTCTTGGCGGGTGATCCAATCGCCGAGATAGCTGTAGGTCAGATTCTCCAGCGTTCGTCGCCCGACACCATTGCCTTCAGCCAGCTTGTGGTAGCTGACCAGGGCGTGGAAGCCATCACGGGTGCGACCATCCCAGACATGCCAAACGAAGGGTCGGTGATGGAACAGCTTGCAGTGCTGTTCGAAGAAATCGTTGCGAAGCCATGTGTCAAGATCCGTCGCATTCGAGCCGGTCTCTGCGATGAGTTGCCTTTCCGTCTCCGGTGTCCAGGCCTCGCCGAATGCCGCAGCTAGCAATGTGCGTAGGCGTTCGGCGGCTGGCGATTCGCCGCGGATGGAGGGAATGCAGACGATGCCGTCTTCGTCGGCGTATTCGAGGAGTTCGTCGCAGCGGGTCACCCACTCGCGAGCTTCGTCGGCAAGGCGCATCTCAGGATCGAGTTCCGCCGGCCAGCGGTAGCCGAGGATGCGAGCAACAGCTACCTGTAGAACGGTCGCGTCAACCCGCAGTGGTCCATGGGCGGTCCATTTCTTTTCCTCGTCCCAGATCACGCTACCGCACGGATAGCCGTGGAAGATCCATTGGGTGGGGTCGTCGGAATAGGGTTCGGGGAGGCCATTGGGGTACTTCTCGGCTGCGACCTTCTGCCAGTGGGTAAGGTCGAAGGGGACTTTAGTGAGCGTTCCACAGGTAACGTATAGCTTTTGATCGATGCGTCTCACCTGATCATGAAAATCGCCCGAGCTGCAGTACGTCCAGATTCCTGGCAAGTACTCCGGTTTCTTGGGGACAATAGCGGCAACTCCGTTTCTGAACAATCCGCCCCCATACAAGGCGGCGGGAAGGTCGGCCATTAATGAGATGCACACACCAAGATGACCCCACGCGGGTTGCCCCTGCACGCGGGCTGCGGCGTTTTCGCGATGCATCTGGCCTTCATTCGGCCAGTACAAGATGTTTTCTCCTCCTGAGTACATGTGCGTCCCAGATGTCGAGTTGTGTAACGTTCGCCAAAGCGCCTCCAACCTACTGAGTTCCCAGAATCCGCGTCGATATGCTTCCCAATCACCTACGTGCAGGCCAATGAACGCCCTCGCATACTCGCGAAGCAGTGTGGACTGTTCATGCTCGGCCAGAGTGATCCGATGATCAGGTGTCGCTTCTTGCGACTTCTGCGTCGCGAAGATGATTCGTGAATCCATCAGTGATGCCTCTTTTGCGGCGGCGTTTGCTAGTAATGTCACATCAGTTCCGTGGATCTTCATGTCCTGCGCTGGAGGCGAGTCGGTGAAGACAATCATCGCCACGTTGAAGTCAAACATCGGTGTCTGGAAGCACTTTGGTCCGAGGCGAGCAATGAAGTTCCAGGTCTTATCGCCAAGGAGTCTGATGCGGAAAACCTCGTATGAAGTCAACGTAAGCCAATTCTGCGGCGAGATAGCACCGATTGTTCCATGACGTACAAGGCACTGCGGCACACGATCAATGAGTATTGTGGCAAGGTCGTTTCTTGCTTCTTTGTGAAATGCGTCAGCGAAACGCTTTAGCGACTCGTCTTGCTTACCTCGTGCGAGGTAAGGCACATTGGTAATCACTAGCGTGTACTCAGACGACAGTAACTCCGCCGCTTTCGCCATCCCTTGCGCCGCTACAGCCCGTTCTGCTTTTTCGTCATCGTCCCGCTCATGCTCCAGCGCCTCCTGCAACAGCGGCTGCAGCTCGGAGAAGTCCGCCTCAAACATGTCTCCCTTGAGCGCCTTAGGATCGATCAATGATCCAAGCAATGGTGCCTGCTCGAACAGGTCGTACAGCCGCCCCATTCCCGCGCGCAGCCGAGGATCGTCGCCAGCAAGCGAGATCCACTTCCCCTTCGTTGCCCCAACAGCCAACCCCGAACACGCAATGTGTAGCTGAGGCAGTTCACTTGGCTTGCCAATCATCTTCCATGCAGCCAGCGCGAGATTAAATGCAGCAATCTGTGTGCAGCGAGGATCGATCTCCAAGCCATGAAGGTTGTCAGTCAGTACCGCGCGGATTGCGTTCTCAAGACCCAATCCTTCTTCATCCACACGCAATCGAACAAGAAGCTGGAACCCTTCGTTGAGGAAGTGTCCGCTTCCACAACAGGGATCGAGGACCGTGATCTCTCTCGCCGTCTTTGGCCACCCCTCGAAAGTCCCCGCTGCCGGCCGCCACGGACCGGTGAGGGGCTCTGATGCGGCATCGGACTGCTCCGGCACATCGGGGACAGGCACGAAGCGCAGGTACTCAAAGTCGTAGCCACCGTGTGACTTAAGGCGAACGGCATCGCGCAGCTCCTGTTCGCTCTGCGCGTTCCTCGCGAGCTCCGGGTTCGCAGCCAATACCTTCCCGGCATGCCACGCACCGATGGTGTTGTGATAGAGAAACAGCACCATGTAGTGCTCGGTGAAGAGTTGGGTGACCGCCGGCAACTCGTCGGCCCCGATCTTCTTTCCCGAGGCGTTGACTTCGTCCTTCCGCTTGCTCTGCCAGAATTGATAGGTCCAACCCAAGCTGTCATCGGCGGTGAACACCTCGCTTGATAGGCTGTCGAGCAACCGATCGAGTGCTTGCTGGGTCTCCAGAGGAAGTGCTAGTTCGAGGACCGGATCGCCTTCACGGAAGATCTGGGGCAGCGAGTCCTGTGCAAACCTCGCTGCCATCGCGCGCGGATCCTCGCAGGCATCTCGTGCCAGCTCCTCACACTCGTCCATGGTGATGGCGATGCCCATCTCCGGTTCGATCAGCAGGTTGTTTTCGGCAAGGAACTGGGCAAACAGCATCCGATGCCAATGCTCGTATGCCACCTCGCCAATCAGATGCCGGATCTCCAGCCGTGCGCCTTCCTGAACGTCGCCCAGCTGTCGCCCCCGAGCACGCAGGCGATTGCGGAGCTTCCGCTGTTCATCATCCATGTGGGCATACGGCTCATAGTGATGAACAGCCAGTGACTCCAGCGCAACCCGCGCCCCCACCTCAGCGACGTCCCTAGCCTCGACGACAACCTTCTCCAGCTTGTTCCGCAGCTCCGTACTCAGAACGGGCATCCGTCTACCTCCACTCCGAACTGCTGTATACTGTCGTCAAGCCCCGCCAGCGATAGCATCGCTGGCTCGACGTCCCGCTCAGGCGGGACGTTTCTTCTTCTACTCATCATTGCAGTCGTCCTTCCGAACGTAGCGGGCGGGCCTGGTCAATCTCCGGATGGCTCCATCATCCACAGCACGTTTGAGCCACGAATCCAGTTGCCGCTTGGAGACACCTAAGTGCATGGCGAGTTCTGCGGCAGGCGTTGGCTCATCAAGCGCATTGAGGATCACGGGCACTACGGCCTCGTAGATACTTGCAGGAGCCGGCGACTGCATGAGGGGGTGTGGCAGCTTGTGGAGAGTTGGCTGGGGTTCCTTCACGATGTCTGCGAGGGCAATATCCTGGAACAACGGAATCTGGGCTGGAGCATCCACGTCCGCCACATGTCTGAACCAGTCAGAGGTGAGTCGCCCGCCCTCCATCTCCGGGAATGGAATTGCGCCACGTTCTGCTAGCTTTCTGTTCCCTTCGGGGACTGTCTTCTCGATACGCACGAAGATCGGTCGGGCCCGATCTCGCCTCATCTCCTCGACGGCACCTGCCCAAGTGCCCCCACGGTTGTAGGTTGCAGAGACAACGAGGCCGTAGTCGGCCAGTGCGTAGATCATCTTGTTGCGTGCCATGGCACTTCCGGTGCTGAAGCCCGCCTCTGGATGGTATGGCGATAGCAGCAGAAGCTGGCCATTGGCTAGGCCATCACGTGCTTCTCGGGTGACGCTGCGCTGCAGCAGCTTGTTCGCCAACACGCCGATGGCCGCGCCGCCTTCGGCCTGTGCTGCGCTCATGGCTGTTTCGTCTACGCCGCGTGCTCCTCCAGATACCACAGGCACGCCGCCGCGCGCGCATCCTGCGGCAACGTCTCGCGCAAAGGTTTTTCCCGCGTCATCGACGTCTCGTGATCCGACAATTGCTACCCCGCCACCTCTAAGAAGCGATCGGTTGCCAATTCCGAAGAGGATTGCTGGAGCCTGATCCACTAGATGCAACTTGAAGCGGTCTGGGTACTCGGAATCGCTTCGGCAGATGACCCAGATCCCACTCTGGTTCCAGTTCTCGACAGCCAGGCCGAGCAACATGCCGCGCTCCAACAACATTCGCAACCGGGTCTCATCGATCGCCGCCTCTTGAGCAAGAGAAGCAATGTTATCAGGCTTCAACAAGTGGGCTGGTCGCAAAGCTTTCTCACGGAGCCAACGGGCGACTCGATTGTATTCGCCCAGCGCAAGCGGCTTGACCTGACTTGCCTTCCCAAGATGGCCACAGAGGAGCAAGATCACCTTTGCATCTTCGCTCATTATCTCAATCGTCTGTGGCATGCTCACTCCATTCTTAACGTTTTAGTGCAAGGGCCAAGGGGAAAACCGCAGCACAGCCCGCTTGCCGCAGGAGCGCCGTTCCCACTGTCATCGTCCATCGCGAATCCACAATGTCGTCAACGAGAAGGCATGGGCTCGGATCTATGGAGGCCGGGTCGAAAGCGAATACACCGTCGAGGTTCCGAGCCTGCTGGAAGCTGTTCTCCATGTCCTTCTGGGGTCTGTTGGCTGTCACTTTACGGAGGCTAACACGGAATGGCAGCCCCAGGACATTGGCCAACCGCTGGGCGAATTCAGGCACTAAGCCCGGTCTCTCAAGGGACGGAATGCACGTAACCCACTCTGGCGCGGGCACGGGACCCCATTGATGAACCATGTCGATACACGCTTGGACCAGTTCGTCATCGAATCGATGGGTTTCATACTTGCCTGCCTCAACAAGCTGCCCCCAGCCGGCATCACGCCACATGCAGAGGACGCGGCCTTCCATCGCTCCGAGATCGGGGCCGATCTTCCCGGTGAAACCATACGTTGGCAACGCGCCGCCTGATGGCCATTGCTTACGGGGCAGAAGCGGTTGGTGACTACGTTTCAGGAACACGGCCGCCTTGTTCGCCAGGTCAGGATCGATCTCCGGCGACAACAACGGCTGGTGCTTGCATCCAGCGCATACGCCGCATGGTCCAGCATCTGGATCGTCAAGGGCCTCTGCCAGAAACTGCATGAGACACCCGCGATGCTCCATGTAGCGCTGCATCTCGGCTTGTTCTTGTCTTCGGATGTCAAGAATGGCGTCGACATGCCCCTGATCGATGCTGTACGTGTGGCTGGCGGCTGTTGCGTTCCACTTGGATCCAATCTTGGTGATCGGCGGCTGCGACTCCACGGTCATGAACTTGAGCGCCTTTTTAAGCTCCGAGCGGCGTAGATTCAACCTTGTTTCGAGTTCCGGCACTGACAGGCCCCCGTCCACGCCACGCAGCACTGTGAGGACCTGGTCAACGTCCGCTTGGGGCGGAAACGCATTGCGGAAGAAGTAGTCTGCGATATCGTCGTCCTCCGCTCCATGGAGAAGGATACCGAAGGCCTCGTCAATCGCGCGACCAGCACGGCCCACCTGCTGATAGTAATGCACGACTGATGCTGGACGCTGGAAGTGGATCACGAAGCCAAGATCTGCCTTATCAAACCCCATCCCAAGGGCCACGGTCGCGACGAGGACCTTCACGTCATTCTTCAGCAGACGTTGCTCGAGCTGCTCGCGAAGGTCTTTCTCTGCCTGGTCAAGCTGGTCGATTCCTGCATGGTAGGCCTCGGCTCGTATGCCATTCAGCCGCAACCACGCTGCTACGTGCTCGGCATCTTGCTTCGTCAACGTGTAGACAATACCGCTGCTCGGCAGAGTTGGGATGGTCCTCGCCAGCCAAGCCATACGGGCAACCGGGCTTGGGAGGGTGATGTTCTGCAACTTGAGCGTATCACGCCGCAGCGGACCACGCACCACGTCGATCGTCTTTCCCAGTTGAGAAGCCACATCAGCGACCACGCGATCGTTGGCCGTTGCCGTTGTGGCGAGGACACGGATGTTGCTAGGAAGCGTTTCCAGTACGCGCGCGATGCGGCGGTAGTCTGGTCGGAAATCGTGACCCCAGTCGGAGATGCAGTGTGCCTCGTCGACGACGAGAAGGCCGACTCGGGCGGCAATTTGCGATAGGACGTTCTCTCGGAACACATCGTTTTTCAGCCGCTCGGGCGAAATGAGGAGAAGATCAATCCCATCCTCTCGCAGATCTTGTTCGATACGATTCCAGTCGTCTGGATTGGTGCTGTTGATCGTCTTGGCTCTCACGCCAAGGCGCTCGGCGGCCTCGATTTGATTGCGCATCAAGGATAGGAGGGGTGAGATGAGAAGGGTCGGTCCTGCGCCGTCGTCCCTCAAGAGCCGGGTTGCCAAGAAGTAGACCATACTCTTGCCCCAACCCGTTCGTTGAACAACGAGAAGCCTCCGTCGTTCGAGCAATCCCTCAATGCACTCCCACTGGCTATTCCGAAACTGAGCTTCCGGCTGGGCAAGAGCTGTTCGAAGCAGTTCCAGGGCTACAGCTTTCACGTGTTCGCTCATTCTAGAATCACTGGCCCCTTCTCGAGCTTCTCCACGATGGACTTGCGGGTGCCTGCCCACCATGCGTCAGCATCTGCTTCCGTGCGAAGTGTGGCCTTGTCAATGCGGACTGTCTGCACTTGCGGCTCTATCTTACGTGCAGCAGCCGTGGCAGCACGCGCAAACTGCTGGGGCAACGCATCGATCTTGGTCTTCCACACAGGCAGAGACGTCCGCTCCAGCAACCGGATAAGATCGCTCTCGGAACCGACGGGCACAGCCGGCAAGCTGTCGATGCCTTCGCTGACTAATATCTGTGTCCACTGGTCGGGATCGAGCCGCTTGTAGGTGTCACTGGCGGTCAATGAGCCCATGCGCTCCCTGTAGGTTCGCTCGTACTCATCACGGACAGCGGTGACAGCGGCGCGGAGGGCTGAGGCAGCAGACCTGCGGATATCCGGAATGGGGTTGCTTGCGTCAAGCAGACGACGCTCGGACCTGATTGCGTTCGTCTGCTTCTCAAGCTCCTCGATTCCTGGTAGCCCCTTTCCATGCTGAAGCAATTTTTGCAGTTCGGACCACATGGGCAGCCGCTCGGCTGCAAGCTTGGCTTGCCCTTCCCACGCTTGCTCTTTCTTCCGGAGGTCGTCAGCTTGAGCGACGATGGCGGCGAGTTGTTCATTGCCGGCGACATTCCGCAGGTCCTCCAACTCCTGGGTGTCTGGCGCTTCGGGAAGTGGGGGTTCGCCACCACTCTGAGAAGCGAGTTCGAGCAAGTGGGCGAGATATTCCCCAGTCTTGACGGCCTCTTCGTTGGACTTGCAGTCAATGCCTGCGTCCTGGAAGAGCTTGCGCAGGCTCATCTTCTGCTTGGCATTCAAGGTATTGGATTCTGTGCGAAAATCCGTCATCGGGATCTTGTTCTGGTCCAGCTGTCCACGCTCGACAGCGCTTCCCTTGTACCGGGTTCGGAGATGCCCAGTGGCGTGCAGCACGATGAGCGCTCCGTCGATTGCATCACGAGGCCACCCATAGGGCGTTGCGCTGAACGTGCTACGAATCTCCTTACCCTGTTTGCCAGCTCCAATCTCGCGCAGGATAGCTGCGGTGACAGGATGCTGCTCGGCGGCCCCGGTCCAGTCCACGGCAGTGAGCGCGGCATCGTCGCCCTTTCGGGCACGATCAATGACGGACTTCCAGCGACTGTCATCTGCATCGTTGAATTCCGGGAACAAGCGTACCATCGAAGCGTTGGCTGCGGACTCAACTTTGGCCGTCAACGCCAGCTCCATCTGTTCGTTCCCACCGCCTTGAAACACTTTGGCACCATCGATCACGTCACGCACGATTTGATCCCGCGTTTGTTCGGCGCGACTCATCGTTGTTGACATGGCGTCATACGCCTCTTGGCCTTCGCGCGTGGTTGGTGTCCCCTTCGTGTGAATGGTAGCCTCCGCAGCGGCATGGGCAATGATGCCTCTCTGGAGATCCTCAGCACTGGCTTTGGGAATGTAAACGAAGATCATTGGGCTGTCGTTGCCTGCCGCGCGTGCGTCGGATACGACTGTGGTTTCGCTGTCTCCCCAGCCGTCACGCACCCAGACTGGAATATCCGTTCCTTCTACTCTTGGTGCATCTACGCCGAAGTGAATGGCTAGCTTGCGAGGCTCCTTGCTCTGCCCTTGGGCTAGTCGTATGCCGCGTAGCATCTCATGGCATCGCGCCTGGATCAATGCTGAGCGCTTCTGAGCTAGCGTCGATGCGTGGGAGTTCAACCGTGTCTGCTGGTTGCGAAACTCCTGAGTCCATTCGCTGCTTGCTTTGGTTTGTAGGCTGTATTCGCCATCTTCAACAATGATGAGGATGCCACGTTCTGCAAGCTCTCTGAGGACAACGGGGACATCCCGGCGAAGATCAGTGCCGTCGCTGGTTAGGTTCTCCACAAGCAGATCGGCCAGCATCTCTGGATTTGCACGCACTCCGATGTCGATTCCTTCTTCGCGGGGCAACTTCCGAATGAAGAAGATCAACTCGCAAAGCCGCCTGGCGAGCTTGCCGTTCTTTGTCCCGTCGTCTAGACCCTTGATGGTTTCATCGATTTCCTTTATCAATGAAGCACTCTGAAGCAGACCGGGGCGTTGTTGCTCGAAAAGGTAGTCAGCAGGTACGACGGTCCCTAGTGGGGCATCCGCTGTATCCCGAACGGCATCATGTACCATACGCAGCTGCGTACGCAGCTGGCTCGATGTGCCAGGAACATCGACAGCACGAAGGGCTGCCTCCCAGAAACGCCGACGCACGGGGAGCAGTGGATAGTCATCGACAATGATGTCGTTATCTTCCGAGCGTGCGGCGATGCGCGAGCCCATCAGCTGTCGATCAATCTCTCCGCGGTTCTTCTCGATGGTCGCTTCAATCGGGGAGCGCTTGTCTGCCTTCTTGGCTAGTACGACTTTGCGCGTAACGGTCTCGACATCCGTATCGGAGAGCTCAACTGCTACGGTGAATCGATCTCTCAGGCGCTCGAGAAGCGGATCGTCTGCCGCCAATGCCGTTTGTCCAGCCCCCACCAGCAGAACACGGCTTTCCAACTGCTTGCACAAGGCTTCTGCCATTTCTTGAACGCCTGTCGAGCGCTGCTTGTCATCCGCAATGTAAAGCTGAATCTCGTCAAGCACGATGAGTGTGGCTGGGAGTTGATCATCGACTTCGAGTGTCTCCCGAACAATCCGGATGAAATCGCTCGTTGGCAAGTCTTCCTTGGTCGGGAACTGCGCTCTAAGCGCTGCGAGAACTTGCTTGATATCGAGAGCAAAGCTGGGGTCGATGTCTAAGAGGGCTTGGGCTAGGATCGAGCTCACGTACAGGTTGTGAAGCTCATCGTAGAAACTCTTCCCGCTTCGAGAAGCAGCCTCGACTGAAGTCTTGACTTGCTCAAACATTCCGTTTGCCTGCAACCATAGACAAAACTGGGCTTGGGGCAAGGCTTCTGGAAGTCCCTTAGACTTGAACAGTATTCTCAAAACAGCCAAGCGAGGACTGAGTCCGCCGCCGGATGGCAGTGTGCCACCGATTGCGTGCAATCCTCCGCAGCGCTTGCCGAGCATATCCAACTCTAGAAGGCTGGCTTGGATGTCGTCTGGTAGAAGGGCAAGGTCTCGGGCACGAGCGCCGTCGCTCTCGAATCGGGTGTTCACCCAAAGGTGACGAAGGATCTTCAGCAGGTGCGACTTGCCGCTTCCGTAGAATCCACTGACCCACGCTGCCGGTTGGCTGGCGGACGAGACATTCGAATGATACGAATCCAAGATGCGAGCCAGACCCGCACGATACTGTCCTTCGCATACGAAATGCTCCAGCTCATATCGCAGGGCCTCGATCTCTTTCTTCGTATGGCCTTCCGAGACTGCAACCACTCCATCATTAGGCAATGTGGCAGTCAAAGGATCTCGCACAAAAATCTCGCGGTTGTTCATTGATCGCTCACCCCGTCATGCAATGTGATTGGTACAGCCAAGTAGTTCCAGCCATCTCTCGCATCAAGCAGCCGGTAGTTCGAGTTCTCGTACTCGCCAGGAAAGAAGAGAACGAGTCGTCCTGGCACGTCGTTGACGATCTCTCTCAGAACGAGCGAGAGACGAGTCAATCCGAACAGCGATCCCGCACCTAGGACGGCAACAACGGAATCTTCTGTCACATCATCTGCGAGAAGCTGCTTTCGAATGCGATTAGAAACGTACTCCGTGAAGCTGTGCTCCAGGCTCATCTCTAGCGCATCGGGGTCTTCGAAGTACTCGTCGCGATAGTCTCCTGATGCCATCCACTCAGCGAATGCGGGAGTTAGATCCACGAGCCTCCAGGAGTGCTCGGACTTTGTGGTCGCCATTTCAAATGCGTCAAGTCGAGTGCGCAACTGTCGCTCATCCGTCTTGGGGTACACGACGAAGATCGTCTTCTGATCCCCTGAAAGATTCCTCTGCCATGGAATGCTGATGTGTCTCTGATACTTGGCAGCGAGGTCCTCAATCCGTCCCATGGATTAACTCCTTCTCGCGTTTTGTCAGCAGTCTGCTAAACGAAATCTCCGTAACGCCTCCGCCACGAGTCATATCGAGGAAACCAAGGCGCTTGGCATCGAACGCCAATGCACCGGCTTCTTCTGCTTCCAGGTCGAGGGCCTGAATCCACTTCGACCGTAGAAGGCCGTCTCCGCGCAGCCCAAGCGCATATCCCAGCAACAGCGCGTACGCGGTGACCGCAGGTGTCGGACTTACTCTCTGTCTGAATTTGCGGGAGCGCCCTTCAAGATGTCCAGACTGAGTCCACGATGAGGCGGCATTCCGTACGACCTTGTCAAGCGTGGCGTCATTAAGTCGATTGCTGACTGCGGCTCGAACGGCATCCGTCATAGACTGGCGGCCAAGCTCCTCTCCCGGTGGCATCTTCAAGACACACTCAACTGTAGACCGGAGCAGTGGATCCCGTGCGAGCGCGAGAAGCAAGGCCAGCAATGGACGTCCGTTCTTGTCGCGCTCCCAGAGCCACCTCAACACTCGATACAGAGGGACACTCCTGTCGAATGAGTAGAGCTCACTCAGGCGCTGAGAAGTGAGCTTGCGAGTTGAGACAGTGTTCTTGCCGAGGATGTTGTCCTCAATGATCACCCGAGCGTAGATGCCCCGCTCTGAATGCACTGGAACAAATCGCAGCAAATCAGTGAGTTCACTCAGCATCATGGTCCGACTCGTGTGTGTGCCCTTGTCTCCCGTGCGAAAGCCGACAGATTCGAGCTTCTCGCTGCTCGCTAGGAGCCCGTTTTCAATCGAGTTCGGCCGGGAAGAAAGAGTCATGGGAAGAAGTATAGCACGCCGGCTGATCGGCCGGCAAATCTTCCGATATGCCTGACTTTTGATCTGAGCGCCACGAGCAAGTGCACACCTTCGTGGATATCTCATGTTACTATCGTAGGCCATTTTAGGGTAGATAACCAATGTTGAAACAGGAGTCTTCCTCCTTCTCAGCGGCAAGAATCACTTCCTGATCACCGAAATGCTTATAAGCCTTTCTCTCCAATCCACTAGTAGTGCGGGATGCCGCTCTTCCGATAAGAAGAGTTATGAACAACTATATGAAAGAACAACAGCCAATGCTGGAAAGGCGACTCACATTCGTGAAGGGCGACAAAGCCCTCAGCGATGAGAACCGAGGCGCAATCCTGGAATTCATCAGTAGAGAACCCCGCAGCTTGCTGTGGGGTTCTCTACTACAGACTACCTACGGGGCTAAGATCTAGCACCTCTGATCTTGCCCCAGTTTTAGAAACAGTCCCTCAGGGTGGACCTATGGGTCTCTAGATAGAACTTTCGTTCTAGTATGCTCTCGTGTCTAGAATCCATACCAGAAGAGTATTCTTTCTGTTCAATCATGGCTGGTGAAGTTCAGCATCATGAGAGCCTGGGTTACTCTATCTAAGTGTTTATCCCTTTAGAGCAGTAGCCTGTCTCTGAAAGACAGGCCAGATAATGCTTTCCTCCCGCGCAATGCGGCTCAATATTTGCTTAGATTTGCTTCGCCTTTCTTCCTGAAGTAGACTAAACACATGGAATGTCCTTACTGCAAAGAAGAGATCAAAGATGGCGCGACTAGATGCCGTTACTGTAGCGGCGAGATACTATTCTGCGACCGATGCAACAAGTATGTAGCTGTCGTAACGAAAAGAAGGTTCACTGGACTACTCAGGGGCATTACACAAGATGCCAAGTATTGCGCCACATGTAAGAAGTTCTTAGCCGGGACGAGGATGTGATCTATGCCAGACAAGAATCAACCCCAACAGCCAAAGAAGCCCAATCAGTTTACCGAAGGCTCGCCTGAACGGAGAGGAACCCAGTTTGAGAATCCAAACTCCAATCCACCTAAGGAGAAACCTCAGTATCTAGATCCTCCGAAGGAGGCTGACTAGTAAGAGAATCTATGTGACTGATTTGGGAAGACGGCAGAAATAGCGTCCCAATGCCGGGAATATCAACCCTATCTAGAATGCGTTCGTTAGCTGTTTCGTGGTGACGGGTGTCCCGGAGCGATTCTTTCTTCCTCGCGTTCGTCACGCTCCAGGGCTTTTGCCTGCACCCATCTAATGTGGTAAGCCAACCGTGATATGATCAGAGTGAGTTCTCAATTGTGCTCTAGCTTTGAGTCCACTTCTGTCCAAGAACGTACATTACAAGAGGAGTGACAAGGAGAGTCACATCGTTGTTGATCTCACCTGAATGCCCATAGAGCGCCTCTACCTGGTTCTCGTGAAGGTTGTATCCATGATGCGTATTCCGGTAGAAGCGAAGCAGCTGAGGCGTAAGCTGCTCCACTCTGATCTCCTCGCGGACCCACTCCACTGTGTCGATATGGAACTGCCCGAAGGAGCCTGGGATTTCCTTAAGGAACTCACTCAGCTCATCTCTCAGGAATTCCTCGGTGAAAAATAGCCGCCAAGCCGCTACGTCATCAGATGACCTGCCTATGAAACGCATCACGTTGGCTAGCTTGTCCAGACACGCGAAGAAATAGGTCTTCGACATGTACGGTAGTTCGGAGGTTATCGACAGGACACAGTCGCATACAGCTCTTGAGAACGTCATTGCGAGCTGCTCACGGGAAAGCGCAGTCGGAATCTCAAGTAGATCACGCATCCGCTTGCCAATTGCCTCAGCTGTCCACCGAATGTATGCAATGGTGTCCTCGCAGCGGAATGCTTGTGCCTGGGCCTTCGACTTCGGGCCGCGACTTGAGTCGAATGTCCACTGGTCATCCATTGCGTGAGACAGGTGCCAGAGGATGTCTTGATACACCCCCCTAGGCAGCATTTGCGAGTAGCTCATTGGCTCACCTGGCAGATAGACAAAGACGACATTGTCCATAATTACCGCGAAATCGAACAGCAACAGAGGGTAGATCCCGTGGGCTGCAACAAGTAGGCAGTTGAACGGGAAGTTGTCTGACTGGAACCCGGACATCTCTTGCGGAACGTCGAAAAATGAATGGGGTGCTGAGAAGTGGCTGTGGCGTGCCCAGTTGAACTGCTCGCGCCAAACCAAGCTGAACCACGAAGGGTCCAGCTCCAGTAGGACGATACGGCCTTTGGGAAACAAAGAGAAGAACCTGGGCCACACGTAGCGCTGGCACACCCTGCCAGTTTGCCTCACCGCCCAAAAGCTTGTGCTGCTCTGAGAGAAGTAGCGAAGCCTTTCGTGCTTGGTACGGGGAATGCTCTGCTTGAAATTCTCTGCCCAGTACTCCAAGGCTTCCTCTCCAGCTAGTTGCTTCCCCCCTACCTCTATGAAGCACTTATCCTCATCCAACTCGGGTTGGAACCACTCATCGATGAGTCCAGTCAGACTCGGGTCATCTAGGGATGCACCGGTCACAGTCATCAGATGTCTGAACATGTTCATAGCATAACACAGTAGAGCGGGCAAGCAAGTCAGCTCAGTGAACCCTGACAAAACTGAGAATTGCTTCGTTCCGACGCCTTTTCCTGAAGTAGCGAAGTGAAAGATACCATGGGCAATGGAGCCTATGGCTATCTAGGTAGAACTTTCGTTCTGACGTGCTCTCGTGCCTAGAATCTGTACCAGAACAATACTCTGGCGATTCAATCATAGCTGCCAGAGCATGGTATCACGTAACCTGGGGGACTGTAGCTAGAACGTGTGTGGCGTCTGCGAGTGGGTGATGCGTATGTGCTTGTGGGTGGGATGCTCCCGCCTCACGTCCTTGCACTACGGGGATCTGTGTCTCTATACTGCACTCATGCCTCATAAACTCAAGCTTCTGTTTCGCATAATGCATCCAAGAGGCCGGTATCCACGTGAGACCGTTTCTTGTGAGGATGGCATGCTTGCTGAGGCCTTCTGGAGGAGTGTCAAGGGTCGGGTAGGTTTCCCCGGTCTAGGGTCACCTACATGTCCCCACCCTTTATGTTGTCTTCCATCTGTTGATTATGCCTCTCACGGCCGATCGACTCC
>Ga0315547_1002010_pt1 | contig 14888 bp, 8 predicted proteins | sample SalMarSW160240MG_2_FD_202542 | JGI IMG/M metagenome (GOLD analysis project Ga0315547, IMG submission 202542) | Salt marsh sediment microbial communities from the Plum Island Ecosystem LTER, Massachusetts, United States - Salt Marsh Sediment SW1601-240 ... | reverse complement strand
TGAGAAAAAGCAATTCTTTTTTGGGGGCGAGCCCCGCCGATGGCGGGGGCGATTTTGATGTTTTTGTGTCTTGCCTGCGGCAAGCCACCGCATCAGCTCCCTAGCTGCTGCTAAAAAGCAGAAGAAAAAGGATGCCCCGACCACCCGAAATATTTATTCTAAATATTTCCCCCCTCTGAAATACCTTGACAAAATATGACAAAAGATGTAAAGTAAACTCATTATGGAAAAACGATATAATCTATCAAAGGCGGCAAAAGAATTAGGTTTAACTCGCCAAGGTCTTTATTATTGGATAAAAAAAGGCTGGGTTACACCTAAGCGTGATTTTAAAAATCATCCGGTATTTACTGAGGCGGATTTAAAGGAAATTAAAGATTGGAAAGATAAATTAAAAGAGGTGTGATGTGTACGTTTCTAATATTAAGATTCAGAATTATAGGAATTTTTTAGATTTCGGAGTCAGCCTTAAACCATTTACTCTTATCATTGGTGAGAATAATAGTGGAAAAACAAACCTTCTTAATGCATTGTGTCTTATTTTCAGCCAAGACATTACTTTTTATAAGAAAAGAGTTTTGGAATATGAGGATATTAATTGTGAAGCAGTTTACAATTTTAAAACGAAAATTGCGGATGATACCATTGATGCAGATAAAATAATGTTTCCAGAGGTGGTCGTTGATGTAGAAATGACAGATTTTGATGATAACCAAGAAGCCGTTATTGGCGATTGGTTTATTAATAAAGAATTGACAAAAGCTCAATTAACTTATGTGTTTAGAATAAAAGGTTCTTTTGATAGAGTAAAATGGATTAATCAGTGTAGAGATGATCTTAAAAGAATAAAACAAGAAGATAAAGAACCAGAAGACGTCTTTAAAAGACGAAAAATCGATAGCATTAATTTTCCTGTTAAAAATTATGAATATTTAATTTATGGCGGCAACGATCATTCAAAGAGAGTGGATTTTTATTTTCTTGGAATGTTACGTATGGAGCTACTTGATGCCTTGCGAGATGCGAGACGCGAACTAATGGCTAGCAGGGATTATAGGTTACTTTACAAGGTTCTTAATAATCGTGACGAAAGGAGTTTTTCTGAGATTAAAGATGTTTTAATTAAATTGCAATCTTTGATTAAGAATAGTTTAGAGTTAAAGAAAATAAAAAAGGACATAAAAGATTACTTAGATAAAATTTCTCTTTATGAAAGGGAAGTTGATAACCAAGTCGAATTTCAGTTTTCGTCTCCTGAATGCTCTGAGATTCTGAAAAAGATTAGCCTTATTTATGGCGAAAATCCGGTTAATGTTGAGCGGAATGGTTTGGGGAGAAATAATTTATTATATATTTCATTAATTTTATCGCATCTTACCACTGGTGATTCTCCCGTTGATAATATATTTTTCCGTTTGGTTGGGATCGAAGAGCCAGAAGCACATTTACATCCACACTTACAAGATCATTTAGCAAAAAACATAAAAAAAGAAGTTGGAAATAGCAGGGAATTACAGATAGTTTTGACTTCGCATTCAACAAACATCGCAGCGAAATTAGACCTTGATAGTACCGTAATATTATACAAAGACGAAGGAAATAATATTAGTAAGCATTATTTATTACAGGGGTTTGGTGATAGTGCTGAGGAAAAGAGAATTGTAAGATATTTGAAGAAATATCTTGACGCTACGAATTCTGCCATGTTTTTTGCTCGGAAAGTTATTTTTGTTGAAGGAATTTCTGAGGAATTGTTAGTACCAATTTTATTTAAAATGGATAAGAAAAAAACGTTGGAACAAATTGGATGCAATGTGGTTGATGTTAAGGGTGTTGCATTCAAAAATTTTCTGGAAATAGTCAGGAAAGGTTATTTTATACGCTGTTTAGTATTAACGGATTCTGATTCTGGAACGAAATCAGAAAACAGAGCGAATAGTCTAAAAACGGACTATAAACAAATACCCTCGATAGATGTGCAGACTACCGATTCCCCCACCTTTGAGAAAGATATTATTAATTCCAATAAAGCAGATGAGAATAAAAATATTTTATTTAAGGCTTTAGCACAAACAAGACCGGAGAAAGGTAAAGAATTTATAAAAAAATATGAAAAAACAGACTTTAGCACGGATGATTTTTTTAAATTGATTGAAGAATATAAGTCGGAATTCGCATTTAATTTAGCGGAGGAATTGAATAGAAAAGATGTCGCATTTAACATCCCAAGCTATATAAAGGATGGTTTTAACTTTTTAATGAATGAGAGTAAAGATGTCAAAACCGAAAAGTAAATGTGTATTAGTGGTAGCTGGCCCTGGATCAGGAAAGACATTCAATATGGTAAACAAAGCTTTAGAGTGTTTTCCTTGTCTGGTTCCAAATAAATTTATGGCATTAATAACATATACTAATGCTGCAACAGAGAAAATAAAAGAACGTTTGCAAGAAAGGATAAAAATTCCTCACAATGTTTTTATTGGGACAATTCATAGTTTTATGAATAGATTTATTCTCCGACCTTATGGCAGAATATGTGGTTTGTTGCCCGAGGATTATTTTATTATAGATGGATTTGATTTTTCCTTTTTAGATAGTAAAACATTTGATAGCAAAGTTGATAGGCGAATATATGAAAAAGCCATCGAAAATAAGAAATTTTCAAGAGGTATTGTTTCGTATAATCAAATTGAATCAAAAGCAACCGATCTTTTAGATAAAGAAAAGGCTACCATACGAAAGTCCCTCGGTAATCGCCTTCAATTCCTATTTATTGATGAGATTCAAGATGCAACTTCAACGCAATTTAGATTCTTTGATAATTTAAGAAAGGAGGGTAGAACTGATATATATTGCATCGGAGATTCTGAGCAATATATTTATGGATTTACGTATATTGAGAAGGGACAAAAAGCTGTGGAATTTAATAAAATACCGATGAAGAAATTCCAGGCTAATAATAAAGTTATAAAAGAGTATATTTCCGACGAAGAAGTAAATAGAAGATCGACATCTAAAATCGTCAGATTTTTAAATAACTTTCGTCAGCCTCATCAAAAAGTTGGACCAATTAAACAAGAAGACCCAGATATTGTTTTTATAACAAAGACTGATGTAAATGAAATTGTCTTATCTTTTAATGCTTTATGTGGGGAGTTAATTTCAAAAGAAATCAGAGAAAATATCAATTATGAGAAGTTTTTTCTTTCTTTTGAGAACGACACTTTTATCCCAGCATATTCGACGTATCCTATGGAAAAAATTAGCAATGATGATGCTAAACCAAGAAGTATTTTGAAAATGGCACTGGACTATATCTTGGCAGTATCTGGCTATTCGCTAACTGATGTTTTACAGAAATGCAATTTAACCTTGCTAAATTTTCGCAAGCTTGGAATCGCTATGCTTCATTTTATCAAAACTAACCCGGAGATCAAAGAAGATGAGTTAAAGAAATATATTAGTGAAAAATTATCTGTTCAATTTGTACACCAAAGTCAAAAGACAGAAAATTCTTTTGATAACCTAGTCGTTCATTTTAATGCTCTTGGAAGTCTTCAAAATAAAAATTCTTCTATCCACAAGGCAAAAGGATTAGAGGCAACAGCGGTTTTGGCATTGGCGGAGAAAAGAAATCGTTTATTGAAATGGATAGAAACAGATCATACCGTTCGAGCTAATGATAAGGTAGATGAATGTAGGGTGGGGTTCGTTGCTTTTAGCCGTGCAAGAAATTTTCTAACCATCGCTTGTTTAGATAAATTGAAAGATGCGGATATAGTTAAGTTGAAACAGTTAGGAGTTCGAATTATATGAGCTTAAAGATCGCAATTTATATTAGAGTATCAACCGAAGACCAAGCCAAGGAAGGGTATTCTCTCGAAGTCCAGCGGGAATATCTTGAATCCTTTGCTAGTCGTGAAGGCTATGAAATTTTCAAAGTCTATTGTGATGAAGGGATAAGTGCTTATTCTACAAGGCGAGGAGCATTACAACAGCTATTGAAGGACGCTAAGGATAAGAAATTTGAGCTTGTGCTTGTTTATAAAATTGACCGCTTTAGCCGTAACCTTAAAGACCTTTTGAATTTGATTGATGAATTATCATCTTACTGTGTAGGTTTTAAATCTGCAACTGAGCCTTTTGATTCTACAACATCAGCAGGGAAGCTGATGTTTCAGCAGTTAGGCTCATTTGCTGAATTTGAACGTAATAGAATTTCTGAAAGAGTATTTCCCGGAATGGTTAAAGGTGTTCAGCAAGGTAATTGGCAGGGAGCAAGATTTTCACCCTTTGGCTATACTTACAGCAAGGAAAAGAAGTTATTAGAAATTGACAAGCGGGAAGCTGATATTGTTAAACTTATTTACACAATGTATTTTGCTGGTAAAGGTACGCATTATATTTGTGAATATTTAAATAAAAAGAAATATCAGACAAGAACAGGCAAACAGTTTTATAGCAAGTTTATTGGTGACATTTTAAAGAATAGGATTTATACTGGTAAAATTGTTTGGAATAAAAAGCATTACGACAAAAATCAAAAAACAAAGAAACATTACAAGTATATTAAAAATGATCCTTCAAAAATTATAATTGCTCAAGGTAAACATAAACCGATTATTGATGAGCAGGATTTTGAAGAAGTTCAAAAACTATTAGCGGAAAAGAAACGGACTTGGCGTCCAAGAGCAAAAACTAAAGAATACCTTTTAACAGGCTTGCTTACTTGTGCTAAGTGTAATCATAAATACAACGGTGTTTCATCAATATCAAACCACCGAACCAATAAAAAGAAAAGATGGTATCGTTGCTCCGGTCCTTATGCAAACCATATTAGATGCACGAATAGGTCAGTTAAGGCAGAAGATATTGAGCCGGAAGTCACAAAGATTGTTGCTCAGTTGATACAAAATGACAGGCTGAAACAGAGCCAATGGATGAGCGGGACTTTACCGAAAACCGCAAATTTTCCCGATTTTAACGAAAATGCCAAAATCGACTCATCTGCGCTGAGAAATAAGCTTAAAGATAACCAAAGAAAGCAGTTAAAACTAACCGACGCTTATTTAGAAAATTTGCTTGGGCAAGAAGTGTTTCGTGATAAGATAGATGAACTTCGCAACGAGGAAGATAAATTAAAGAAAATCCTTGCAGGGATTGAACTTAGGGAGATTGAGACCGAGAGATCAGAAGGGTATATTAACAGAGTTAAAGACTTTTTAGATGGGTATGATGAGAGCAGGACAAAGGTAGATTTTGCTACCAAGAAAGCGATGTGCGGACTGCTTTTTAAAAACATCAAAATCGCCCCCGCCATCGGCGGGGCTCGCCCCCAAAAAAGAATTGCTTTTTCTCTTTTCCCCCCTTTTAATTTTTTGTTTTCAGAAACAGAAAGAAAATCACAATGTCAACAAAATCAACAAATTACAAAAATTCGCCGAAAAAAATCTACATCCGTACCTTCGGATGACCCTTGGAAAATTCTCTACAACTATTTGAAACCATTCCTTTTTACCGTTTTTAATCCAGAATTGCTTTCTTGATGCACCGCCCGCTGGGGCGGGCTGCGTTGTTGGTGTTTGCTCCGTTCGCCTTCGCTGGGGCTCAGGCTCACTGCCTCGCTCGCTTGGCCGCTCGCTTTCACAAGCAGTCTCTGTGCTCGGGCTTCAGCCGCTTGGGCGGCTTCCGCTCCTGCGCTCAGAGCCTGCAAAGCCATCGTTGTGGTGTAATCGTAGCGTGGTTATGATACCATTCCTCAGGCACCCGCTTTCGTCGGGCTTTTTGTGTAAAACAGATTTTTTTATAATCGGAAAATATTTTTTTGATGGCGGCGGCGAAAAGGAAGAATAAAGCCCTCCTCAAGCAGGCGCCATCGTCAGGGTATGTTTCGCTTTCAGCAAAACACCCCGCCAAACATCCCCCGACCACCCAAGCCGTCGCAGTCGGGCGGCTTCAACCCCGATAAATCGGGGTTTCCGCTTCGCCCTTTGTGCGCCAGCTTTCCCCTAAAGAGGAAGCAGATACCTGTATCAAATATTCATCAAACACTTCTGTCTTTTTTTCAAAAAGCCAGAACAGTCCGCAACACCAAAAGACATTCGCCTATGGCGAAAGACTTTTGCCCTTCAGGTTCGCGTTGCTTTGATGAATATTTAGATTGTTATAAAAATGCAAATGTTGTATAATGTGGGAAAATGTTGGCTAATCTATTATATTAAAACCAGAGGCATTATTATGTTACTTAAAGGATACTTAACAGTAGAGCAGGTTGCAAAGCAACTTGGATTATCTGAATACCGAGTGCGTGAGCTTATTCGGGAGAAACATATTCGTGCAACTAAAATTGGACAGTGGCGAGTGAAGCCGGAGGACTTAGAAAAATTTATAGAATCAAGGACGAATAAATAAGATGCTAAAAAAGTTTATTGAGATTAAAAATATTGGTAAATTTAACGATTGTAGGGCTTCGGGAGATGTTGAGTTAAAGAAGCTGAATGTTATCTGTGCAGAAAACGGAAGAGGTAAGACCACTCTTTGCGATATTCTACGTTCCCTAAAAACAGGAAAACCGGAATATATTATTGGCAGGAAAACACTAGGTAATGCAGATCCACAGAGCGCAAATATTAGATTCGAAAACGCGAATGTAATTTTTAATGATGGGGTTTGGAATAATTCTTTTCAGGATATTGATATTTATGATTCAACTTTTGTGCATGAAAATGTTTATGCAGGAGATCACATTGATCACGAGCATAAAAAGAATCTGTATAAAGTTATTGTTGGGGCGAAGGGAGTTGAATTAGCCCTTAAGATTAATGAGCTCGATGGAAAAATAAGAGAAGTAAATCGGGAAATATCTACTAACAAATCATCAATCCAAAGGATTATTCCTTCTGGTTTAAGTTTTGATGTTTTTTCCGGCTTAAGTGAATTGGTCAATGCGGATAAGTTTATAACTGATAAGGAAGGAGAATTAACTTCCCTATTGAAAGCAGATGAGATTTTGCATAAAGATATTTTACGAAATCTTGTTATTCCGGAGCTTCCTGCTGATTTTCAAAGGATAATTGCAAAGAGCATTGAGGAAGTGTCTAAAGATGCTGAGAATATAGTAAAAGAACATATTGAACAACACACCAATAATGCTGCCAAAGAGTGGATTACTTCTGGTTTGCGATATTCAAAAGATAATTCTTGTCCCTTCTGTGCTCAGTCTGTAGAAAAAGCAAAGATAATTTCTGCTTATAAGTCATATTTTAGCCAAAGCTATACTGAGTTAAAAAATGAAATTGACCGGATTAACGGCGATCTTGCAAACGTCTATAGTGAAGCTAATTTTCTGAGGATTAACCATGTTATAGCCAATAATAATTCGTTATGTGATTACTGGAAACAATTCATTAAGATAATCAGCCCTGTCTTAGATATTTCTTCTGTGACTGAAGCCTTAAAGAGCCTATCAGATATTGTGAAAAAATATATTTTAGAAAAGCAGAAGGCACCGCTACAAGACATTAAGCTTGGAAAAGATTTTTGGGAAGCGCAAAAAAAGGTTGAAGAGATAAGACAAAATATCGCGCAATATAATACTTCTGTGGGAGAGATCAACAACCAGATAGCTGTAAAAAAGAACGAAATAAAAACGGCTGATTTGATTAGTATAAAGAATGAGATAGTTGTGCTTAACGCCAGGAAGCGCCGTTTTGAGCAAGATGCAAAGGAATTATGTGAGGCATACTCTAAGGCTTCTGATTCTAAAGGGAAGTTAGAGCAGGAAAAGAATCAGGTAAAAGCAGACCTGGATAATTATGCAGACAATATTTTTATAAACTATGAAGCGAAAATAAACAAACTTTTAGAAAATTTTGGTGCAGGCTTTAGGATAACTGAGACAAAAAGAAGTTATCTCGGAGGCACTGCGAGTTCGTATTATCAAATTAAAATTAATAATGTTCCGGTAGATTTGGGAGATTCTTCATCTCCTTGGGATATCCCCTCATTCAGAAATACGCTTAGCGCAGGAGATAAAAGCACATTAGCTCTCGCATTTTTTATTGCTAAATTGGAGAGTGACCCCAGGCTTTCCGAGAAAATTATTATTTTAGATGATCCTTTTTCTAGTCTAGACAGATCGCGTAGAACATGCACAAAACAATTAATCTGTGGACTTGCTCAAAAAGCTAAACAAGTGATTGTCATGTCGCATGACCCTCGTTTTCTTAAGATTATTTGGGATGATTCAGACAGGGCTGTAACCAAGTCACTTCAGCTTTGCAGATTAGGGCAGAACTCAACAATTACCGAGTGGGATATTGAGAGGGAAACGAGAGAGGGGTATCATCAAAACCATTCTATTTTGAGTGAGTATTGTAATAGTGGACTTGGTGATAGGGTAAATATTGCCCGCACAATTAGACCTTTGCTTGAGCAATATTTTCGTTTTAATTTCCCCGGCCAGTTTTCTGAAACAGAATGGCTCGGTGACTTTATCAAGAAGATTCGCGAAGCTCAGGGCGGGAGCTCTCTTTCTTCTGCTCAACCGATATTAGATGAACTATACGCCGTGAATGATTATTCAAAAAGATATCATCATAATACAAATCCTGCCTATGAAAAAGAGCCAATTGATGATACTGAGTTACAAAGTTACACGAAGAGAGCATTAGAACTGGTAGGTGGTTTTTAAATTGTGAGAGAATTTAATAAAGTATGAATTATGATTACTAAATACCACGCGAAATATTTTGCTTATGAATTAACTAAACGATGCGCTTCTGACAATCTTGAGAAGTTGTCTTCGACGCTTTCTAATGCGCAGGTTGATCTGAATCCACATCAGATTGAAGCTGCTCTTTTTGCTTTCCGTTCACCTCTTTCCAAAGGTGCAATTTTGGCAGATGAGGTGGGTCTTGGGAAAACAATTGAAGCAGGATTGGTTCTTTCTCAAAAATGGGCTGAGAGGAAACGGAAAATCCTCTTGATCGTTCCTGCCAATCTACGTAAGCAATGGAACGCAGAGCTTCAGGAGAAATTCTTTATTCCATCAATTATTCTTGAGGCGAAATCGTTCAATCAATACATCAAAGAAGGCAATCTGAATCCCTTTGAACAAGAAGATGTAATTGTTATTTGTTCGTACCACTTCGCACGTTCAAAATCGCCGTATATAAAACCGATACAATGGGATTTAGCAGTTATCGACGAAGCACACCACCTTAGAAATGTATATAAGACTAGCAATAAAATTGCAAAAGAAATAAAAAATACATTGAGCGAAGTACCCAAAATTCTACTCACTGCAACGCCCCTTCAAAACTCTCTTCTTGAGCTATATGGTCTTGTAAGTGTTATCGATGAACATGTCTTTGGGGATCTAAAAAGCTTTAAAGTCAACTATTCACGGGTTTCGAAAGAACAAGATATCTACGAAAGTGAACTTGGTTTAGTTGAGCCTCGGCAAGAAATGTTTATGGAGTTAAGGAATCGTTTAAAACCGGTCTTCACGCGAACTTTGCGCCGGCAAGTCCTGGAATACATCAAATATACTAAACGTATCCCATTAACACAGGATTACATACCTTCAGAGCAAGAGATAGAGCTTTACAATAGAATGTCTGAATATTTACAGCGGCCTGTTTTATTTGCTTTACCTTCCAGTCAGCGTCAATTGATTACTCTCATACTTCGTAAATTATTAGCGTCTTCTTCCTTTGCTATCGCAAGTACACTTAATAGTTTGGTATATAAAATAAACAAACTCATGGAAGAGGCTGAGAAACAATTGCTCGAAGAAGAAACTGGTATACAGGGGCTTGAAGAAGATATAGAAAATTATGATGAGCTTGAAGACGAATGGAGCGATGAGGAAGAAGAGAAAGATGATGAAAAACCCAAGAAAAAGATAGTCTATAGTAAAGAAGATATAGCTTTAATGAAACAGGAGAAGGCAGACCTTGAGAAAAATCGCGATTTAGCCAAGAAGATTTGGAGAAATTCAAAAGGAGAGGCATTAATGATTGCCTTGAAAAAAGGCTTTGAGATGGCTGCGGAATTGGGAGCCAAGAGAAAGGCAATCATTTTCACCGAATCCAGGATAACCCAAGATTACCTTTTGCGGCTTCTTTCAGAAAATGGGTACGATGATAAGATAGTTTTATTTAATGGGTCAAATAACGATGATAAATCCAAATCAATTTACAACGAATGGGTAGAAAAGAATCGAGACAGCGATAAGATTACAGGGTCTAAAACGGCAGATAAACGTGCTGCTATTATAGATTACTTTAAAGATGAAGCAGAAATCATGATTGCTACCGAAGCTGGTGCCGAGGGCGTTAATCTTCAGTTTTGCTCACTACTTATTAATTATGATTTGCCCTGGAATCCTCAGCGCATTGAACAAAGAATTGGTAGATGTCATAGATATGGCCAGAAATACGATGTAGTTGTCATAAATTTCGTAAATCGCAAGAATGCAGCCGACCAAAGGGTTTATGAGCTTTTAGCTCAAAAGTTTAGCTTATTTAAAGGTGTTTTCGGCGCTAGTGATGAGGTTTTAGGAAGCATTGAATCAGGTGTCGATTTTGAAAAGCGGATAGCTGCTATTTACCAAACATGCCGATCAGAAGATGAAATTAATGTGGCCTTTGATACCTTGCAAAACGAGATGGATGAAAGCATCACGAATAATTTACAGGACACCCGACAGAAGCTACTTGAGAACTTTGATTCTGAAGTTCATGAAAAATTAAGAATTAACATAAGAGAAAGCAAACTGTTTCTTGATATTTATGAACGATGGCTTTGGGATACAACACATTATTACCTTAAGGATAATGCTGATTTTGTTGAGCATGAATATTCCTTTACGCTTAAAACAAATCCTTTTCCGGAAGAAAATATCCCCCAAGGACCATATAAAATTGGGAAAAATATTGAAGATGCGCATATTTATCGGCCAGGTCATCCCCTGGCGCAAAGAATTCTAACTGCAATAAAAAAGCAACCTGTCGAAGAAGCGGAAGTTGTTTTCGATTACTCTAGTAATCCTACTATCATTTCTGTATTAAAGCCGCTTATCGGCAAGAGTGGCATTTTGAGGGGTAGTACTTACATAATCGAATCTTTAGAAGCGGAAGACCACGTTATTATGGCTGCTTTGGATAATAAAGGAAAAGTAATTGATCAGGATATTGCTAAGAAACTATTTTCTCTTAAAGCGGAGATTAATACTGATAAAGATGCAATATCCGAGACCGAAACGAATAACCTCGATAAATTAGAAAAAGACATTGTAAATCTTATAACAACGCGAAGCGCCGAACGCAATAGCGAATTCTTTGATAATGAAGTCGATAAATTGGATAAATGGGCAGATGACATGAAGAAAGTTCTTGAGCTTGATCTAAAAAAGCTTGATATTGATATCAAAACTTCAAAGACAACTGCCAAGAAAATCTTGAATCTTGAAGAAAAGGTAAAAGAGCAACGCAAGATAAAAGATATGGAAAAAAAGCGCAATGAGATGCGCAAGAAACTTTATGATGCTCAAGATGAGGTTGATAATCGAAAAGAGGCGCTTATTCAGCGGGTTGAATCGCAATTAAAGCAAAAGACTTCATTGAACGAGCTATTTAAAATTCGCTGGAAGGCTATTTAATTTAAAATAAGGGGAAGTCATGAATAATAATAAGAAGCAGAAGCTTGAATTAACTTGGATTGGTAAAGACGAGCAAATAAAACTCGAACCACGTATTTTAATTGAAGACCCAGAGAAATCTTATGGTGAGAAAAATTCAGAAAACATGCTTATTTACGGTGATAATCTTCTTGCTCTTAAGGCACTTGAACAAGACTTTACCGGTAAAATAAAATGTATTTATATTGATCCACCATATAATATTAATGCAGCTGGTGTTCCTTATGAAGATAATGTAGAGCATTCTCTTTGGCTAAGTTTAATTAAGCCAAGGCTTCAGCTTTTAAAAAATCTTTTGAGTGATGATGGGATTATTTTTATTCAAATAGATGATGGGGAGCAAGCATATTTAAAAATATTGTGTGATGAGATTTTTGGAAGATGTAATTTTGTCAGCATGATAGTTGTTGAATCAGGAGAGGTTTTTGGGACAAAAGCCGCGCATTTAGATAAAACATTTGTAAAAGTTAAAGACTATATTTTGGTTTATTTTAAAGACGGTACAAAAAGAATGAAACTAAAAACACTCTGGACGAGTACGCCTGAGGTGTTTGATTCACATTATAGCGTTTATATATCAAAGAATTTAGAAAAAACTACATTGTTAGAATATCTTAAGAATATTGATTGGGTGAGTAAGTTGTTTGTTCAATATGGAATTAAACTTAAGATGGATAATATATCAAAAGTAATGAAGCTTGATAATAAATTTAGAGATTTTATTAACTTGGATATAGCTAACAATATTTTTCAGGATCAGCCGTTTTCTAGACAATTAGATAAAGATATATTAAAGAAATTCGAGACCCAAGAAATAATAGATTTAGACGGAATATATCTATTTCAAACTAAATCTGGAAGTGTACGCTATTATCATCCCTTTTCTGCAGCCATTCATAAAACGGATGATTACGAGAGTATTGTTGGGCGATCTACTGCTAGAGGTGATTTGTGGAAAAATTATCATATTGATATGCGTAATATAGATAATGAAGGTGGCGTGAAATTAAAAAACAGCAAGAAACCAGAAAGGTTAATAAAAGATATTTTGTCTTCATATACTAATAAAGGTGATTTAGTTTTGGACAGCTTTCTTGGTTCTGGCACAACAGCTGCAGTAGCCCATAAGATGGGGCGACGGTGGATTGGTGTAGAACTTGAGGAGCATTGCTATACCCATTGTATTCCTAGACTTAAAAAAGTGTGTGATGGAACTGATCAAAGTGGAATTTCAAAAACCATTGATTGGAAAGGTGGCGGCGGGTTCAAATTTTATACTCTTGCGCCGAGCCTTCTTAAAAAAGATAACTATGATAATTGGGTTATTGATGAGGAATATAACGCAGACATGTTAGCTGCTACTATGGCAAAGCACGAGGGTTTCAAATACCAGCCTGATGAGCATATCTATTGGAAACAAGGTCAATCAACAGAAAAAGACTTCATATTTACCACTACTCAATTTGTTACAGTAGAATTTCTTGATAAAATTAATGAAGAAATGAAGGATGGAGAAAGTCTACTAATTTGCGCTAAATCTTTTCAAAAGGCATGTGGGGATAAATATTCTCAAATTACGGTTAAAAAAATACCCCAGATGTTACTCGGCAGATGTGAGTTTGGCAAAGAGGATTACAAATTAAATATAATAGATTTACCTGAGGAGGGCGAAGAAGATGAATAAAATAGCAAACGCTATTAGAAATCGCCTAAGTTTAAGACCGCCTCAGACAGATAGTTTGAATATATTAGTGGACCTCGCCGATAAACTAACTCTTCAAAAGAATTCCAATCTCCACGAAGAACTTCAAAAGGTTAAAAGCTCATATCCAACGTGCGCGGACTTCGAAAGAGATTTTCCTTCCATCTGTTTTTCAATAGCTACGGGTGTAGGTAAAACCAGGTTAATGGGAGCGTTTATTGCCTATCTTTATTTAGAAAAAGGAATAAAGAACTTTTTTGTCTTGGCCCCGAATCTTACTATTTACAATAAACTAATTACCGATTTGTCCAATCCAGCGCATCCAAAGTATGTGTTTCAAGGCATCGGGGAATTTGTGAATAATCGACCGCGCGTGATTACAGGTGAGAATTACCACGAGGCACGCCAGCTAACAATTTTTGAATCAGAAGTCCATATTAATGTCTTTAATATATCCAAGATTAATGCTGAAACTCGCGGCAATAATGCTGTTCGTATTAAGAGGCTATCTGAATACATTGGAGATTCCTATTTCAATTATTTATCCAATCTTAAAGACTTGGTTTTGCTAATGGACGAATCTCATCATTATCGTGCGGATAGAGGGATGCAGGTTATTAATGAGTTAAGTCCGATATTAGGCTTAGAGCTAACGGCAACTCCTCAGGTAGAACGTGCTGGTGGAGCTATAAAATTCAAAAATGTTGTTTATGAGTATTCATTATCAAAGGCCATAATAGATGGATTTGTAAAGGAACCTGCGGTAGCAACACGCAAGAATTTTGATCCTAGTCATTATTCAGTAGATGAATTAGATCAGCTTAAATTAGAAGATGGTGTTCGTATTCATGAAGATACCAAGGTGGCGTTAGATATTTTTGCGAGAGATAAGAAAACGCATTTAGTTAAGCCGTTTGTTCTTGTCGTAGCAAAGGATACAACTCATGCCGGGAAGCTTAAAGAGCTGATCTGTTCGAAAGCTTTTTTTGATGGATATTATGCGGACAAAGTAATGGAAATTCATTCTAATCAACGAGGGGGCGAAAAAGACGAGAACATTGCCCAATTATTGTCTTTGGAAGATGCTAAGAATCAAATTGAGATTGTTATTCATGTGAACATGCTCAAGGAAGGATGGGATGTAACTAACCTTTATACTATTATTCCGCTACGAACCGCTGCATCTACGACTTTAAGGGAGCAAACGATTGGTAGAGGCTTGCGGTTGCCCTATGGAAAACGAACAGGATCCGACAAGGTAGACAAGTTAACAATAGTTGCACATGATCGGTTTCAGGAAATTATTGATGAAGCAAATAAGCCAGGGTCAATTATCCGAAGAGAAAACATTATTGAAATTGACACTGAAGATTTAAGCCAACCAAAAGAAGTCATCACATCGACTTCGGGCTTAGAACAAGAAATAGCCGAAGAAGAAAAGCGTATTCAAGGGATAACTAAACCAGAAGAAAAACAGCTAGC
>Ga0315547_1002005_pt1 | contig 14911 bp, 14 predicted proteins | sample SalMarSW160240MG_2_FD_202542 | JGI IMG/M metagenome (GOLD analysis project Ga0315547, IMG submission 202542) | Salt marsh sediment microbial communities from the Plum Island Ecosystem LTER, Massachusetts, United States - Salt Marsh Sediment SW1601-240 ... | reverse complement strand
GGAGATTGCGTAGGACTGCTGTACTCCACGATCAGCGCGATCGCGAAACGCGTTCATGAGACGATGAAATCCTAAGAATGAAGGTCTGACCCCAATGTTCCCCCGACACGAAACGTTACAATAAACAGGGCATAAGACTACACCACTCCGTTAAGGAGGCTTCTTTCTTTTCCTCGCGGTTGAGGTACTGCAGAATCGCATCTACGACGAGGTAGTTGATCGAGCGATCGCGCTTCTCTGGGTTGGTTGTCCTGCTCCAAATCTGCTCCGGCTTCAGTTACAACCAAACTCCAACGTATCATCCGGAGCCCGTCCCGGAAGGTCTGTCGCGAACAGTCCAAGAGAAGGCCTGTTGAAAAAGAGGCTGGAGGATTGTACTATGCAGACGGGTGATCCAGATGGCTTTCAGAGTGTTCATCAGCTACTCTACCGACGACCTCCAGACAGTCAACGAAGTGAAGGAGGCACTGGAGAACCAAGGCGTTGAGGTGTTCATCGCCGAGTACTCGGTCAAGCCTTCCCAGCAGCTCGACCCAGAGATAGAGAATGCGATACGAAGAACTGATCTGCTGGTCTTGCTATGGAGCAAGCACTCCACAGAGTCCGCTTACGTCGGAGCGGAAATCGGCTACGGAAAAAGCCTGAACAGGGCGATACTGCCAATCTTCCTTGATGAAGGACTAGCTGCTCCGCCGTTTCTCAAGGACCTGAAGTACCTGAAGGCATGGACAGGAAGAGCCCAAGCTATCTCATGGATCGGAAGTTTCATAGAGGAACTGGTTGACAAGAAACAGCTCAGGAACTCCCTTCTACTAGCGGGAGCGCTCGTGTTCTTGGTGTGGGCTCTGACCAAGGACTAGCATTCCTCAGTGGGCGCACCAGGTCATGCTGGTCTCTCTTGTAAAGCTTGCTGAACGCCAAGCGAGCGATACGGGCGAACCGGTTCAGGAAGATGTGACCTGCCCCGCGTATCGATCCGCTCGTCAAGTTAGCCTAACACATCCTCCGATGAATAAACCACAGCCTCGGGGACGCAGGGGCTCTTCTCTTCGTCCCGGTTCACGGTTTCTCCAGTTCTTGAATAACTCGTGGGGTCAGCTTAATGAAAACCGCTATAGTTCCGGCGTTGTCTGAGCGGACTTCCTTTACTGAAATGGTGCCCTTTGCTTCGAACTGTCGTGCTGTCTCCAATTCAGACAACAGAATAGGTAACTGCTCTCTAGAATTATTCGCTATGAGCCAACCAATTGCTTCCTCGACTGTCCGTTCTTTGTGCATATGGTTCCTCCAGTGAAGTAACCTGACCCACCCAGGCGATCCGCTTCTAGAGTTACTCTACCACAGGCTACCATGCTCTGTGAAGTTTAAGGCCGTCCCGGAAGGTCTATCGCGAACACCCCGTAAACACGGCAGCCTGGTTCTGGGCACCTCGTGTGCCCTTCCTAGTCGAAGCGCAGCCGGTCGAGTGTGGTATTGTGTGATGTAAGGAGGATTGTACCAGAGGAATGAAGCAGGATGCTGTTTCCGAATGACGTGCCCCCCGAAATCCGGTCCAGGTGTTTGAAGGGCTGGAAGGAGTGGGTAAGGCTCTTTCCGTGTGACATGAAATGATGACCTAGAGAAAATGAGTTTGGTTACTGTTTGACACGGACCTCGGTTTGTCCTCACGAATCGGCTGGATGGTACTTCCTTTCGCTGCAGCTATTGGGGACCGCATCGAGAAAGCGCGAAGGCGTCAGGACGTGAGTGCCGCTACCCGAATGCACATCCTGGAAGGAGGTCAAGCCGGGGCGTGTTCGGGCATGGAACATGTGGAGTTCGGTCTCTGCGCGTGTCATTGAGACAAAGAGCCTGCGTGCACTCTCGGCGAGCTGTTCTTCACTGCATCCGTCAGGCGGGACTGTGCCCTCCTCCAGCCCTGTTATGCAGACAGCTCCAGCTTCAAGGCCTTTCGCTTGAAACTGCGTCAGGATTCGGACGAATGTGGTCCCCGGTTCACCACTCCCTCGAAGGCCAGCAGCCAAGACCCCAAGCTCATCTGCCAGTGCCTGCGGCGTTTTCCAGATGCAGAACACTTCGTTCGCTGCCTTGAGCAACGTAGAGACATCATCCGATTCGTAGATGCTCGCTAGTTCACCTAGATCAGTGGTGATGTTGCTTAGGAACGAGTCACTGTCGGTCTGCGCTAAGGCATCCCACAGGCTGGCCACCTGCTCGTCGAGTACGGCATCCCAGAGGGCGGCAACGCTGCACAGGGCGCTTTCGCGCTCAGCAACCCTGTCTTCCCTTCTGACGCGAGAGGATGGAACACCATACTTCGGGTTGCCCATCGCGGCGTCCAAGAGGACTCTGAGATGACGCGAGGATTCCCTGTCCTCTAGCCATTCAAGCAGAGTCAGAAGAGTGGCAAACCCGCCTTTGGGTAGCGGTCCTGGCATCGAGAACTGAATCCGTGCCGATCGCAGCTCAGCCACGATGTTCGAGGCGTAGTTCCAGCGAGGTACGATGATAAGCACACCTTCCTTGGAGAGACTCCTGGCGACAATCTGTCTTACCAGACGGGCCTCTTGTTTCTCACTGGCTGTGTTGTGGATCGTGATGGGCGGGCCGTCATCCTTCTCGTAGGTGTATTCCCCCCTTTCGATGTGTCCTGGATCGAATCGCTTGATAACGGCTCGTGCTCCCTCGAACACGTGCCGATGGCACCTGTAGGAGTGCATGAGAGTCTTCTGAGTAGCTGATCCCCCGAAACCCTTGGCGAAGCTTCGGATGAACTCAGGGGAGCCTCCCCGGAAGGAGTAGATACTCTGGTCATCGTCACCGACGCAGAAGAGGCCTTCGAGCTGGCCTTCTGCGAGCAGGCCGATGAGCCGAAACTGGGCCGCATTGATATCCTGATACTCATCCACAAGGAGGTGTCTGGCTTGGCCGCGGTAGGTGTTGCGGACATCATCGGAGGCGGTAAGCACGTCACACGCGAGGAGGATCTGATCATCGTAGTCAATCGCCCCACAGCTGCGCAGTATTGAGCGATACTCCTTGCAAACCAAGCATTTCGTGCTGTCATCCGGAGTGCAGTCGCCGTACACTCGACACACCTCCGTTGGCTCAGCGCTTGCACGGCCCCCTGTGACTCTCTGCGCGGCATCCTGTAGGAGGAGCCGCCTCTGATCTCTGTCTTCCACGACGCCTGGCTGAGCCGGCAGCCCAAGCTTAGCATGCTGATCCTGTATGATCCGCATCCCGAGGCTGTGCATTGTACGGATCTGGCGGGGTCTTCGGTCGGTCGGGATGTAGCACCTCGGCTTATTGGCATGGGCAATGCGCGCTCGCATTTCCGCGGCTGCTGCCCTTGTGAACGTGATCAGCGTGATTGACTCTGGTTCCACCCCAACTTCCTCGATCAAGTGTTTCAAGCGGTACGCTATGCGAGTCGTCTTCCCAGTGCCCGGCCCTGCAAGTAGTAGAGCGGGGCCGCCGAGTTCGTGTGCTTCAGGCATTCCTGCTCCTTGTTCGGTGGCACGCGCCGAGTTCACGACTTCATCAACACGTTATCCGACACATGATACTAGATGTGTCCTGCCCCCGTCGTTCGGTTCAACCTCCGAGCGACAACTGCGCCGTGAAACTAGCCCTTACGTTCCTCCCGCCTTAGGTACTCCAAGATCGCCTCTACAACCATGTAGTTGATAGAACGTTCCTTCTTGTCTGCCAGTTTCATTAACCGCTGAACAGGCTTCTGATCTATCTTCGATTGTGGAATGTAGATTGACATCTTGTCGAGGATCTGCTTCTTCGTCATAGTGTTCACCCCCTCATCTAGTTGCCAAGCCTGTGGTTCAGGCTTCCGGAGAACTCTCGTCCCCATCATACCCAGAGGGAAGATAAGCTTCTTCAGCGTCTCTCTCCCAGAGAGCCGGAGCTATCATCCATCTCCATCATATCATACATATGGACAGGAAGTCAAGGATATTTTCTGGGCAATGCACCAGTATCCGTATTTCCCGATTTTTTGTCGCCTTAGCCCCACCTTTCTATAATCTGCGATGAGATACTTGTTAGTTACACAAAGGGAGGTGGGGGATGTGAAGTACCCTTTCAGGAACCTTGTTTTCGAAGGCGGTGGTGTCAAAGGAATTGCCTATGTTGGAGCGCTTAGAGAACTCCAACAACGAGGCATATTGGAGAAGATCGTGCGCGTTGGAGGGACATCAGCAGGAGCGATCAACGCCGTCTTAATGTCGCTTGGCTACACGTTGGAGGAGACCCATGAGGTACTATCGACTCTCGATTTCTGCAAGTTCATGGATCCATCAGGTGTGTTCTGGAAAGATGTCGCTCGCTTGATATGCAAGTTTGGATGGTGCGCGGGTGACTTCTTCAGCTCTTGGATCGGAGACCTGATCTTCGAGAAGGCTGGCCGGAGAAACCCTACATTTAGAGACCTCAGAGCAGATGATTACCGCGACCTATATCTCATCGGCACCAATCTCTCAACGAGATTTGCCGAGGTGTTCTCTGCCGAACATACGCCAGAGATGCGCGTGGTGGATGCGGTTCGCCGATCGATGTCCATCCCCATCTACTTCGCGGCAGTGAGGGACAAACGAAAAGATGTGTTTGTCGACGGTGGCGTCTTTGACAACTACCCGATCAAGCTCTTTGATCGAGTGAAATACGTCGACAAGGCAGTCGAGTTCAGCAAGCATATACGGGAGACCGAGTACTATGAGGAGATCAATAAGAAGCTGCCAGATCCAGCAAACAGATACGTGTACAACAAGCAGACATTAGGCTTTCGCCTGGATAGCGGTCGGGAGATCGCTATGTTCTGGGAGGGGAAAGAGCCAGAGCGTCATCACATAAAGGACTTCCGTGGCTATGCGTTTGCGCTTGCCAAGGCGATAATGAATGTTCAGACAAATCAGCATCTTCACAGCGATGACTGGCACCGAACGGTGTACATAGACGCGAGTGCCGCTCGCACTACAGAGTTTACGCTCACCGACGCACAGAAGGAGGAACTTGTCAAAGAGGGAGAGAAAGGCATCAAGAGATACTTCAAGTGGTACGATAAATTCGATCTAAAAGATCTACCGAAGAACCATCCAGATTATGTGGATGAATAACGGGTCCACTATGTAGAAACGTGACAGGGCAAGAACTAAGAGAGTAAGCGAAGGGACCCGCTAGTGGACTACTTTGGAACTCCTTGACGGAGAAGGTTCGAATCCCCTAGGCACCGGTCCATCAGATTCAGCGCTAATCAGGGAAGATCCTCCATGTTGTGCATCACCGTCTTCTCAAGCGAGCTAAGCCCAAGGTCACGGGCGATCAACAAGGCCGCTTGGTAGTACTCTAATGCCTGCTCGTAGAGCCCCTGAGCGTGGTAAACTCCCCCGATGTTATTGAGCGTTGTCGGAACCCCCAACTGTGATGCACCCCCAACTTCGTACATCCAGCAAAGAACGTATGCTGCTGCTGACCCAGCGGCGATTGCCAACGTTGCATCGGGGATCGGTAGTCTCTTTTCCGATTTCATCAGCTACCACCTATCGTTGCGCGGCAGACGCACATTCTGGGCAAGTACCAAAGAGTAGTGCAAATGACCCTAAGTAGGCTAATCCCTAGTTGGTCGGGATGCACCTGTGCTGGCAGTGAAGGCAATCGTGGCGATCTTCCCATACGAGTTGTGGCGGAAGGCATCATCTGCTCCGGGATCCCAAGCACTGCTTCGCGCACATGAGCGCTTGGGTTGAGCACACTTGCGCAGCAGGCTGGGTACCGCAACAGAAGCCTTCTTCTGTTGCCGATCTCCACTAACTACCAGGGCACCGTCTCTGTATAAGCTTCCAGCTTAGCTTCAAGTTCATCGTCAAGCTGCCATAGGAAATCTAAGCCAGTCAGTTTTTCGATCTTGTCAACACTTACGAGGGAGTCGTCGAGCGTGGAACTTGAGGGAACATCCTGTGACATGATGAAGGCAAGCATCCGTAGGCTGCCGTCGAACTCATCGACAAGAATCTTGTAGAACTTGTCAGGAATCTCGACATTGGATGGAAGTCGTTCGATGTCTGCGTCAAAGATCGGCCCTGTTATTACCCAGATCTCATCAAGGTCATTTGCGTATTCTCTTGCCTCTTCCTCCAGGTGCTTCCACAAGCCTCTGTTCAAGTCCGGTGTTTGTGGACACACGTTGCTCATCAAGAATGTCTGAAGCTGTGCTTCGCGCCCATACCTCGTTGCAATCGCATAGTTCGGAGCCATGTGTCCGCGGTCATAGCCGGAATTGGTGTAATCATCGTGGCTTACTTGGGCAAGGGTACGCATATCGACTTTGAACTTGCTTGGACGTTCTCCAGCTGATGGGTTCACAACTCTGAACAGGCGATAGCAAACCCACAAAGGATCCATCCTAGCGTTGGAGTAGCCAACTGTGAACCCATCGTTGAGAAGGACAACGAGCTCATCGCCAAGCTTATGAGAGCGGGGCATCCCAGCGTATGTTGACGTCCAGTAGACGTCACCGTCCTCTTGTCCAAACACTACAATGGCAATCAGGGCGAGGACCACCCCAACAGCGAGAAACTTCGCCAGCAATTTCATATACGCAAGCTAGCCCTTCCTTTCCTCCCGATTTAAGTACTGGAGAATCGCCTCCACAACGAGGTAGTTGATCGAGCGATCGTTTTTGTCTCCCAGCCTAATCAACCGCTGAACGGGTTTCTGATCTATCTTCGATTGCGGAATGTAGATCGACAGCTTGTCGGAGATTACCTTCTTAGCCATCCGTCACCCCTTTATCACTGTGATTGTGTCATACTGTATAATACAACGTGAGGGAAAAGGCGTCAAACCTTGGCTTTAGGTTCCGTTTACTGAGCCAAGTATCAACAGCGATTAAAATGTAAAGGAGGTAGCGAAGATGTTGAAACGAGTAGCTGTGGCGTTGTTGCTTGTGGCGCTTCTAACTGTGGGGGCTGCTTTCAGTGGCAGCCAGTCCGAGGAGGCTATAACTCCGGAGGAATTTGCGGCGTTCTTCCAGATCTGCTGTAGGCCGCCTGTAATTACAAAAGCTCACTTGCCGTATATTGCTCAACTCCCGGATTTCGGGCCGAAGACAATGGCCTTTATGGAAGAAGCTGTTCCTATTACGACTGTAGAGCAACTGAAGGCTGTTAAAGAGATAGGTCTGAAGAGAAGCTTTATCCTTCAAGCGCTCTTTGATCTAAATGGTGAAACTGAGCCATCCGAGACTGCCCTGGAGGAAGTGACCGAGAAGGTTGAAGCCCTCGGAACCCAGATGCAGAAGCTGTTAAGGGCGATAGATGATCTTGAGGACAAGATAGGGTACTTGGAAGACGAGCTCTATGAGCTTGGGGACCGGGTAGAACAATTGGAGCTGCAAGCTGAGTCTGGGGAGTAATCAGCACCCCCTAGTGGACGAGTTTTGAACTTTGAGACGTCTCGGTACAGAAAAGGCTAGTACCCCTTAGTGGACTATTTTCGAACTTGCTAGTTCGAGAATCATCTCCTTAGGAAACCCGAGTGGATGACTTTTGAGCTCCTGGGAGTTCAATTCTGCGGAACGAGCGCCTGTGAACTGCTCGCCCAATCTCTGCGTTTGACGGCCTCTTGTTTGGCACTGGCAATCGGCGCTCAACACCTGCTTCAGGCCTCAAGACCAGGGGAACTCCCGTTTGCCGCCCAACCAGGCTTCGAGGGCGTCCTTGCGTTTCCCTGGTCGGCTCAGAGTCGCAGCCTTCGCTATCCATGCCTTTGCTTTGTCGGGTCTGTTCTCCAACATGTAGCAGACGCCGAGGGTGTACGTGGCGTTTGGATCATTCGAATTCCTCTTCAGTAGAGCCTCGCATCGGGCAATCGCTTTCGGCCCAAGCTTCCGTAGGAACACCCGGGAAGCCTGGAGATGCGGATAGTTCAGTGCAACGCGGAATGCATGGTTGATGCTCCCACCTTTTGCGTATTGAGAAATCGCAGCTTGGAGAGGTTGATCCGGGTGGTATGGCTGTTCATGATACCAGTGCAGAAGGGCCTTTGCCGACAACCTGGAAAGGTTCTTGCTGAACAGAGTGCTATACGTAACGACGTCGGGCTTGATGCCCTCCGCCACCATCTGAGCAAACCATTCCTTGGCATCGTCGAACGTTTTGGCCTGGGAGATCAGAGTGTTATACGTAACGACGTTGGGCTTGATGCCCTCCGCCACCATCTGAGCAAACCATTCCTTGGCATCGTCGAACGTTTTGGCCTGGGAGATCAGAGTGCTATACGTAACGACGTTGGGCTTGATGCCCTCCGCCACCATCTGAGCAAACCATTCCTTGGCATCGTCGAACGTTTTGGCCTGGGAGATCAGAGTGCTATACGTAACGACGTCGGGAACGACGTCATGTCGCTTGAATTCCTGAAGGCAACGCACAGCATCAGGCCCCGTCGGCCCCTTCGCCACAAGCCGATTCAGCAGATCAACACCCAGTTCCTCTGAAGGAACGAGAGATACCAGCTCCCGTGCGACGGCATATGATCCCGTCGCACGTACAAGATCTGCCAGGAGGTCCCTTACCTTGCCTGGAGTGCGGAGCTTGCTTCCGGCACCTGTCACGAGCTGGTTGGCGGAGTACGTGGCGACTTCTTCTGCTCGTGTAGCCCGTCCCAGTCTTTCGAGCAAGTAGACCAGCCACTGCTGTGATTCCACATCACTGATCTGCTGAACTTCGAAATCCGATGTGTAGTAGGTTTGGGAAAGATCCTTGAGAACCCAGATCGAGAAATCCTCTTCCCACTGCAGATCGTCAGGTATCAGTCCCAGTTCCTCGAGTCTTTCGCCAAAGTCCAACCGCTGGAACTCAAACGAACGGAGCGCGGAACTGCGGATCTCCTCGCATACGAGGATTTCCCCAGGCTTGCAGATCTGATGCATGCGTGCGACCCTTCGGGCACTGTCTCCCATCCAGTCAGGACGGCCGTCTGGCATTTTCACTGCAATGTCTCTGCCAGCACCTATACCAACGCGTACTTGAGGGATGTGTCCCTTAGGGATCCCTGTTCGTTCAGATAGATCCTCCTGAAAGAATCGTCCCACAATCATGGAGAGAGCACAAAGGGCGAAGACGTTGGCTGGATCATCTGTCATGACCAACCAGCCGTCACCGGTGCACTTGGTAATCGTATTGACAAGGCCGATCCCATCGATGTTCTGTCTTAGATGCTCTACCGTGTGGAAATTGAACTGGTCGTTCAGATACTCAGGCAGACCAAGGCCCCTTTCAGTGGAGCCGCAGAGGTCCATGCATGCAGCCAGAACTCGCTTTTCGGTTTCCATTACTTTCTGTTCCTCAAGTGGCGTGTCTCTACGATATCCTGATTGCTCGGATTTGTAAATGGGGGCGGGGAAAGGATCATAGACTGAACTACTGATTGTGTCTTCCCGCATCAAAAGAAGGCTGTTGTTGCGAGATTTGACCACGAGCTGACTCTCAACTGGTCCTGCAAGGTAATCTGAGGCGTATTCAGCGCAGTCGTACTGAGAACCGCTTAGTGATCTAGGCATGGTGCTCTATGTGTTGCTTGACCCAAGGGGAGAATGGGCGTAGGATGTGTTATACCACCGTTTTCTGAGGTTCATTGACAAGCGTTACCGGTGAATTTCTTATGAACAAGAAGCAAGACGTCTCAGAGGGTTAATGAGGGATCAAGTTCCAGCCCGTGTACGGATTCAAACTACTGGAGGGAAACGAGTGTCAATATCGGGGAGTGCACGAGGTGCGACTATAGGATGGCAAGTACTTGATGAGCGGTTCAACCGGCGTGTACTGTGCTGCAGGTTTGCAGGATAATCATTGTTAGCCGCAAGTAGCACGGGGGGCAATCAGTGAACATCACTCTCACGGAGATCCTGGACCTGATCGGAAAGCTGGATGATACTCCCGGTCAAGACACGGCACGGGAGCGCTTTCGGCGGCACTTGGACAAGAATCTCATCGCACCTGGGCAAATTCGGGACTATGTCGAGGAGTGCCTGCGGAACACAGGGGATCAGTACAACCGAGCGCTCCAAGACCTCGTCAACTATGTCGGGAAGTTCCTTGGATTTGACGTTGGCTTCGGCCGGTATCAAGGGGTCCGAGGGCAGATAGGCTTCGATGGCCACTGGGTGTCTCCTACAAGTTTCCACATCGTTGTCGAGGTCAAGACGACAGAAGTGTACGCAGTCAAGACAGCGACGCTCGTCGACTATGTCAACCAACTGATATCGGAGAAGACCATTCCAAGCTGGGATCAAGCGCTGGGCCTGTACGTGATCGGTCGCCCTGACCCAGAGATTCCACAACTCGAGAACGCTATCGTTGCCGAGAAACGGTCGGAGCAACTTCGGATCATCTCCGTTGACTCATTGCTTTCTCTCGCAGAGGTGATGAACGAATACGACGTGAGGCACGATGACATCCTGTCCATACTCAAACCCTCTGGATGCACCATCGACCCTGTTGTGGAATTGATGACGCGCCTCGTTGCAGGAGCACCTGAAGTACTGGAAGCTCCCTCGCCTGTGCATGAGCAGCCCGCAGGCTCGGCACAAGAGCTAGCGTATTGGCTTACTCCGGTTGCCTCTGACGACGAACAGACGTCTGAGGAGGTCATCCAGACACTGGTGGGTGATACTGGCATCTATGCGTTTGGCGAACGTACTCCCGGAAGGGGTAAGCTTAAGTCCGGGGACTGGATGTGCTTCTATGCAAGCGGCAAAGGCGTCGTGGCTCACGCAAAGGTGTCCTCAGCCCCGGTGAAGAAGCCCCATCAAAAAGTCCGTCACCCAGACAGGTACCCATGGGTTTTCGGGTTGTCTCAGCCCGTGTTGTACCTGGAAGATCCAGTTGTGATTGACTACGAGACAAGAACTAAACTAGAGGCCTTCAAAGACAGAGCCCCGAGGAAGGCTTGGGCGTGGTTCGTGCAAGGCACGCATGAAATCACGCGGCATGACTTCAACATCCTCACTCGTCAGGGCGGGAAGCGATAGCTGTGTCTAAGTACGATCCGCTCACGGTTCTGAAAGAGACCAAGGCTAGGGTGGACCATTCTTGCTCCTGTTGTGGTAGCCTCATTCCGAAAGGCGACGTCTACTACCGCGAGTGCGTCGCTGACAGGTTTCTTCACAGTCTTCATGCCAAGAGCTTCTGTGCCGATTGCTTCAGGAAACATGGTGAAGCTCTGTTAGCAAGGGGGAATGAGGAATATCTGGATGAGTTTGTTTTTTGGTTTAACAATCGCCACAATGAAGACATCTTCAGCTTAGTGCTATTGAGCTGGGTAGTATAGCTCTGCATCACAAAACGGGTTGTGATATAGATGTCTGAAGAACTTCAAAGGTATCTAAGTCGAAACGGGGGGCAAACGCGCTATTGTGGGGAGCAATTAGACCGTTTTGAGCACTATAAATTGGGAAGCACAACCCTCCAACAGTTAAAAGGTGCTGGGATTATAGAGGGTTTTGCAACAGAAATTCGGTTCCAGCCTCGTATATGGCCTGGGGGGCCCAGCTCAGCAAATAAACCCGATGAACTCATTCTCGATGGGAAGCAGGTCGTTGCGGTAGTAGAACGAAAGCGCCAAGAAGAGCTGGATAGCCCGAGAAAAGAAGAGAGCGCAGCAGAACAATGCTTTGTGTATCTACAGCAGCTGGATGGCAGAATTGGCATTATCACCGATTCGAAAAAATTCCTCTGGATACACAATCTGGACCCCACATCGAATGCGCTGCGTTATATTTACGATGAGGGCGAGCCCTTTCAGTGCGACTATCAAGAAAGCGGAGTATTGCAGCATGTTTTGCGCGCCCTTGATCCAGGCACGGATGCCATAATTCAGGAAACTCCCGTTGATCCAAGCTCTTTGGCCGATAGTGTCTGGCAAACGATTTGGCACTCTACTCACGAGAACCCCAAGCTGTGTCTAGCCACTTTTGTTGAGATATTCCTATACAAGTTCTTAAGTAACCTTGATTTTCTGCCAAGCACCATGCGTATTGAACAGCTTGATGTAGAGGAGCAGACATTCAAGCAGAGTCATGGTGTCAGCCAGATAGAATACTATGTCAATACCGTCCGCCCCCAAATGAAGACATTATTCCCAGAAGGAATGGATGTAAAGCCACAAATACAGGGATTCGTTGCTGGCTCCCAAGCGACTTCAATAATAGATAATTTTGCATTTAGCAGTAATCATCCAGGTAATTCGAGTACTCCGCTAGATAGTTACAACCATGAGTTTTTACAGATAATAAGAACCTTTGTGAAATTCGGTCGTGTTAATCGTATAGATACTGAGTTCAAGTCACGGGTATATGAAAAATTTCTTAAGAAAGACGTTACACAACAAAAGCTCGGCCAGTATCTTACGCCGCGCAATGTTGTTCGCGCGATAATCGGCATGGCGCAACCCAAGAAACTTCTTCAGCAGCCAGGAGCCATTATCTGCGATCCTGCATGTGGAGTTGGGGGATTCTTATTAGAGCCACTAATCCATAGACAACATCTAGAAGGTAATTTAATCAAAAAAAAGCATGGTGTTAGATGGCAAGTTGGCTTACTAGGGCTGGAGGTCGATCGGCAAACAAACATATTGTCCAAAGCAAACATGCTGATTCATTTGGCAGACGATTACAGGGAATTTTCCGAGACCCAAAAACGAGCATTCGTGGCCCTCATGAACAACACATTTGTACTTTGCGATCATGACAAGATGCTCGGCGCTCTTGAGTTTCCCCAAGAGGAGATATTTGATCTTGTCCTTACTAATCCACCTTTTGTTGTAAAAGGTACTAAAGTGATTAAGGAGAAGATTGCCCGCAAGGATTCTCTAAGAAAGTGCTATGCCAAGAGCGGGATGGGGATTGAATCTCTTTTCTTGCGATTCATAGTCGATTCGCTGAAGCCCGGCGGGAGAGCCTTTGTTGTTGTGCCAACAGGAGTATTGACTCGCTCTGAGACTGCCGTAAAAGAGTATCTTCGTGAATATTGCGTTGTTGATGGCATTATCTCGCTTCCGGAAAGGACGTTCTATAACACGCCTAACCCTACCTACATTCTCTGCCTAACGAAAAGACTCCACAAGGAAGAGCAAAATGCCCCAGTCTTTGCTTATTTGGTAAGAGAAGTTGGGGAGACAAGAGATGCGCTTCGTTTCCCTTGCAGATCAGATTTGCCGGATCTGGTTCGTCAATATAGAGCCTTCTATGCTGATAAGGAAGTATTTGAGCCAAGGAATCCTAGTTGCAAACTGATTCCTATCGAGCAACTTCGGCCAGGAGATAGATGGGATGTGGATCGTTTCTGGACCGATGAAGAAAGGTCGGAGTTGGGGCTCGATGAAAGCCAGGCTGTTTCTGTTAGTGAATTTGAATCGGAATTGAATGCTACGATGGCAGCTGTACAGAACGAAATAGAAGAACTTCGAGAGGAAGCGATACAACAACCAAACTACATAGAAATCAGATTAGGAAATAAAGAGTATTTTGAGATACTTCGCGGTCACAGGGTTACCAGGACTGATGCCCGTAATAATCCAGGCCCTATTCCGGTTATTTCGGGGCGACAAGAGCGGGATGACTATATCGGTTATGCCTCAAAGGAGTGGCTAGAACAGCGTGGTATTCCAATCCGTCATGGTGATGAAGAACTCATTACGGTGAACGCAAATGGGAGTGTTGGCACAACGCATCTCAGGACTGAAGAAGAATACGTAGTGCACGATGATGTGAACCTTGTAAGGGTTTTGTGCGAGCAATTACACAAACCCTATGTGGTTTTTGCGATACGAGAAGCGGTGGCAAAAGCACGCTTCAGATACAATGCCAAACTCTACAAAAAGAGACTGAGGAACTTGGTCATAAGAGTCCCAATTGATGCGAATGGGCAACCAGACATAGAGCAGCAGATCGCTCTGGCTTTGCAATACGAGAGATTGGAGATGTTGAAGGACTCCATTTTAAGGTTTGCGGGGCAATTGACAAATAAATTCGTGGCAGTAGAAGATGCTACTTGAAAAGTCTAGCCCTTCGGGGTGCGGTGGAAAAGTTGCACCACCTGATGTACTTACCGCAACCGTACCAAGAACTTCCGAAGGAAAGTTCTAGATATGGTGACCTCAGACGTGCCTGTAAGGACTTGAACCAAGCGCCCTGTAATTGCATTAGAAGGCTGATTTGCAGCCCGGCAGATCGTTCGCCACGAAGAAGCAAGTACGCCCGAGAGGACTCGAACCTCCGACCTTCGCATCCGGAGTGCGACGCTCTGATCCACTGAGCTACGGGCGCGTGTCTGGCCCCGTGGAATACAGGGAGCCGAACTTATTCCACCGGGCTGGCGGAGGGGGCGGGATTTGAACCCGCGGACGAGCTATGAACCCGTCGACGGTTTAGCAAACCGTTGTCTTGGACCGCTTGACTACCCCTCCGGTCTTTCTAATTCTACCTTTTAAGGCATCCTGGATCAACTTAATGACTCGTCTCTGTGGCGGAGGGGGCGGGATTCGAACCCGCGGAGCTTTAGGGCTCGCCGGTTTTCAAGACCGGTGGTTTCGTCCGCTCGCCCACCCCTCCGAAAGGACATTATACCAATGTCAGCGCTCAGTATTCAGCTATCAGTAAAGTCGTCGGGGACGAGCCCTGATGCTACTCCTTGTCTTTCTGCTGATGGCTGATTACTGACGGCTGACTAATCGCTCCTTGTCTTTCTGCTGATGGCTGATTACTGACGGCTGACCGCTTGAACGATCGTCCCACCCCCGAGGAGGCAATCGCCATCGTATAAGGCAGCGATCTGGCCCGGTGTGACCGCCCGCTGCGGCTCCTTAAAGCTAATGGAGAACCGTCCCTCAGGTAACGGATGAA
>Ga0315547_1001999_pt1 | contig 14939 bp, 11 predicted proteins | sample SalMarSW160240MG_2_FD_202542 | JGI IMG/M metagenome (GOLD analysis project Ga0315547, IMG submission 202542) | Salt marsh sediment microbial communities from the Plum Island Ecosystem LTER, Massachusetts, United States - Salt Marsh Sediment SW1601-240 ... | reverse complement strand
CGAACACCAGACCAGGGACGGACCAACAAGAAGCAGTATGCCAATGCCTGCCGGCGGGGTTTTGATATCCCGATTGGTTGTACCCGTTTGCATAAACTAAAAATTAGTGACAGCTTCCTATTAAAAATTTTTAATCAATTGTAAATAAATAAGTTAGAATAGGGTGATAAATATTTATTTAGTTCATAAACGTTATAAATAGCAGAATAACAATTATATAAATATATTTTTCTAACAATAAAAAAAGGGGAAGCTGTCACCATTTTTTTAATCTCACCCGTTCTGAATGTTAACCACCAATCAAAAGATTTGATTCCTAATGGTTCAAATAAGTATTTTTGAGAAAATTCACCGATGGTCATATCCGTGGCATTTTCTAATATTTCACCTAAAATTTCCATGTTTCTATTTTCAGGAAGATTTTCGATTGGATGTTATCACTGGATGTTTCTACTACTATACTAAGTTAATAGACAGATTTTGATGAGCAATGGATAAGAGTGATCGGATGGATACTCCAAACGGACATGACGCTTCGCACAATCCTTCACATTCAGAACATACATCTGGTTTACTGCCCGGCAGCTCATAATATTTCTTAATCGCATACTTTTCTCGTCCCTGAGCCATTAAATAGTGGTTGTAGCGCATGATTGTATTGATGGGAACTCCATGGGGACACTGGTTTTCACATATACCACATGCATGGCGGCAATACAGATGACCCAATGACTCCTGTAAGGATTTGATCATCATTTTATTCTCTGCTGTCAATCGCTTACCGGACAGGCTGATATAATCGTCTATATCAGTAAAGCTCTTGAACGAAATCAGCGCTGAATGAACTGCAGGATCATTGAGTACAAAACCAATGGCAGCTTCTCTTTTCGTGTTTTCATCGTCTAATTGATGCTCTTTTAAAAAAGATTCTGCATTTGCCTGTTTCTCGATAATCCGTTCATATATTGTTCTCAAGTATTCCGGAATGGTATCATTTTCGTAGTTTTTAACCATATCAAAGATCCCTAATGCAACTCCTCCGAAAGGATCTGTTTTCATCAGTGTTGTACCTATATTCTTTTTCGCACATACTTTAAGGATTTCTTGTCCCATCTCCTGTTGCACATAATTGTATACAAACAGGACCAAATCATACCTTCCGTCCTCAACTGCAGCATCAATAACCTGCCCCATACTGTCTTTCGTTCTTCCATCCCAGGTAGCCCCGTGGCTTGAGACACCGCAATATTTTACTCTTCCTTCGTTTTTCAGTTGATCAATTGCCTGGTGGAAAGCATTATTCCCAATTTCCTGAATTGAGCTTGCATTCCAAAGCATTACACCATCAAGGTAGTCGGTGTCAATCCGTTCAAGGCATTTCCGTACCCGGGATACAATGTTTTCCGTTGTATCATTTTCAGAAATGAAGATCTTGGTATTAACGAAAATTGAATTTCTGTTGAATCCTTTTATTGCCCTTCCAACCATCCGCTCGTTGTTTCCATTTCCATAACCTTCCGCTGTATCAATAAAGTTTACTCCCGTGTTAAGAATTGCCTTCAGAAGATTTTCATTGGAAATAGTAACCGGACCACACCCGATATCAGAGATCTGAAATCCCGTGCGACCAAGGATTCGATATTCTTTGATTTTATATTCTTCATCGATACGGGAATTCGGATCATCTTCAAGACTCATACTTCTAACAAAACCTGTACTGGTTCCCACACCTAATATCCCGAGGGATGATTTTGCCAGGAAATTTCTTCGATTGATCTGTTTTGATTTCATAATTTTTTCTGAATATAGTTTTGTGTCCATGGACACAAAATCAGGCATTTGAGGCAACTGGTACATTTAAAAACATCAACCAGGTCATCTCTTGGTGTGTTGATAGTCCATTCTTTTCCTTTAATCGCTTTGGGTGAACAAATATCTACACAAACCTTGCATTCCCCACACAGTGAATTGCCAGGTGTATGTAAGACTGTCATTAATGGAGCATCGGTTAGAACAGTGCACATGGAAATGGCACTTCCGAATTCATGGCTAACCAGCAGATTGTGTTTCCCAATCCATCCCAGGCCTCCTAATCCTGCAATCGTTTTGTGTGGCAGTGGTGAACTTTTTGTTTTTTCGTCATAGAAACCAGTCGAACAAAGATTGTCTTCCGACTGGGAATATGCGGAATATCCTTTTGCGGTAATATAAGATGCCAAATAATCAGCCATTCTGTCTGTAGCTATCTCTTTTTGGGCAAACTCATCCTCACTGATCTGATTATTGCGAACCATTTCCTCTACATAATCCGGCATGCTGGTTATTTTTTGGATGTAACCAGGGGATAAAAGGACTCCGATCAAGATAGCATTGGGATACTGTTTATTTTGTTTGTTGGATAGTTGCGATACATCCACGAAGTATACGAAATCGGCACCTTGACTTTTCAATTCCGTTTTTATTTCGCGTTCCAGGGACATTATGTTACGTTTAATGAATCGAAATGGTTCTGACCGATTCCTGGTGAATAGGTGTTATTGTACTTCGTTTTATACCAGAAAGGTATACAAAAGATATGATATTAATATAAAAACTGACTGGTTTTGAGGAGGCATAGTCACCGATTTGTCTGAATCATCAGACCCTGAAAGGGTCCAGTTATGAATAGCCCCAGGCGGCAGCCTGGGGTATATGTAACCAACAAAAAACCCGGTTCATTTGCGATCTTACTTTAATGGTAAAGTGTTACATGGACCGGAAGGTGCTGGTGCTTAGATCCACACCTGTGCATTCCAACGAATAGAACGCTTCCCCATGTTTTGATTATAGTAGTTTCGGCGGTTATTTATTGCTCGTTCCGTACCCCGGGTTACTCACGCTTACGCGCGATCACCCGGGGCTAATAATTATTTTACCCCTCCGGGGTAATTCTTATATACAGGATCGAAGGTGAAAATTGTATAATATCCTTTCAAGCAGAGACAACTACCTATTTAAATTGCATTATGAATTTTGAGAAAAATGATTAGATTTGAAATACATACCATGAATAAAAAAACAGGAGGGCAAATACCATGGCAGAAAAAGACCCTATTAAACGAAGGAGATTTTTACAATTATCTTCCACTGCGGTTCTTGGCGGAATGACATCTAAACTCTTTGGTATTCAGAGACCGGAGGGACAATCAATGCTGGAGGAGGTTGTGCAAAAAGTGGGGATGTTGCCCCGCCGTAAACTGGGGTACAGCGGAAGAGAGGTCTCAGTCCTGATCGGAATGGGGGATATGGATTCGCTCCTCGCTGAAGCAGGGGCTCGATGCGGGATGAATTACTGGCATAAAACAAACCGGTGGATGAGGGGCGGGGTACCCGAAATTATTCTAAAAAACAGGGAAGCTCATTATTGCCAGGTTACAGTCGATCGTGTAGGTTCAGATCATTACAGTGGACATTTCAATGAAGAGGAGCATTACCGGTATGTAAAGGAAGCTTTGAATGAAACCGGTCTAGGTTACTTTGATGACATGCAATTGCATTACGGTTATCACAATGTTAAAGAACTCAAAGACAACAGAAGCTTCATACGTGCTTTTGAACGGCTGAAAAAAGAGGGACTGGTAAAACACCTTTGCCTTTCACAGCACAGTTATGATGGCAGCCCAAGGGTGGAGAAAGGAGAGAGTGCCGCGGAGATACTGACAGCTGTAGTGGAAGAGGGAATGTATGAGCATGCCCAGTTTATGTATTCTTTCGGCGGTGATCCGGAAATGGACAAATTCATTGAGTTCGCCCGGGAAAAGAATTTTGGTACCATTGCCATGAAGACTGCACGGGGAATCGGCCGCATGAAGCAGGATCAGGCATTCATGGACAGGTTGCCGGAGGGAACATCCCCACACAATGCCCTCGTACGATGGCTAACCACACAGACAAAGCTTGATGCTGCTGTTATCCGTGTCAGGAACCTCGATGAGTTTGCCGAAACCTATTCAGGTGCCGGAAGGGCATTAAGCACCCGGGATGCTCAGGTAATAGACATGATGACTGTCGAGGCTGACAGGACAACATGCCGTTTGTGCGGGAAATGCCAGTCACAATGTCCACAACAGATACCAATTACTGATATCCTGCGCTTCGAACGGTATGCTTTGGACGATCACGATTGGAATAAGGCAAGTATGCTTTACACGGGGCTCCCGACGAAGGGAAATGTGTGCATCAACTGCGAAAGCTGTATCCAGTCATGCCCACTAAATCTGCAGATTCCAAAGAAACTGGCAAAAGTTCATATCCTCCTGAGCTAAATTACTTTTGCAACGGCTCTGTTTAAAAACTGGTTAAATGGATATTGTGCCCTGAAAACATCCATCAGAGTTTCAATTGTTTTTTCTCCAAACCAGAATGAATTCTTCACGTTACAGGTTACTGCATAATGTTTATTCTTCAACAAGTCAATATCCGGAAACTCTTTCGGAAAGCCTTTGGGTGCCATTTTTAATTTATCGCCATAGATTTCTGAGAAATATTTTCTGAAATTGTTATGGTTGATTATGCGTTTATACTCTCCTGTGTTATCATAAATTTCAGTCCGAATCGAATGAAGTATTTTTGGTTCGGGCATATAGATGCCACCCCCAATAAAAGAATGGTCAGGTTCGATGTGAATGTAATATCCCGCATGGGGACTTTTCCTCCCGCCTTTTGCCAGAAATGCTCCGAAATTTGTTTTGTATGGTTCTTTATTTTTTGAGAACCTTACATCTCTGAAAATCCTGAAAATAGATTCTTTTGAAGATGTAATGTCAATGCTAATATCCAATTGTTTAAGTTTTGGAATAAGCACATCGATAAATTGCTCAAACTCCGCTTTTGCTTTGAGATACCTTTCATTGTTTTCTTTAAACCAGTTCCTGTTGTTATTAAACTGCAGGTCTATTAGAAATTCAATGATCACTTTAAAGTTCATATTCATCTTGTTTGCTATTCAACTTGTAACTTTTCAACGAATAACTATTAACTAACCCGCCGGAGGAATTACCTTGTCCGCTTATCAGCGTCCTTGGCGGATCCTCCTATTCAGAGCTGCAAATGAAAGCTGAAATTGCTAACGCAATTTACTTTTTAAGTAGGTAACTGTCCCTACTTATTAAATCTTACTAATAGTTAAAAATGAATTTCCATAAATTTCAACATTACCTAATTCATATTGATCCGTGGGTTCACCTTGTAAGTATTCTTCAAGATTCTGTTTTGCCACTTTGTGCAATTCTTTATGATAATCATCAGGTTTATATCCCTTGAAATGTGTATTGAAAATCCATTTTTCAAATGACTTCTTGTCTTTTAATTTTTTTTTATTTATCCCGAACTTAAATTCATTGTCTTCAATAGCATCTTTTGAAAAAAAAGGATCGTCAATTGTTTTTAATGATTCACCATCAAATTTGCAATATTGGTTCCACTGTCTTTCCGGATTCCTTAAGTCAAAGACTGTAACTAACATATTACCCTTTCGAATGTCCTTTTTGGAAAGTTTAATATAACATTTCAAATATATCTTAGATTCATCGAGTTTAAGTACTTCAAAATCAAAGAATGGAGTCTCGATTTCTTCTGTAATAAATGAACATTCTTTATCCCCAAGACGGATGAATCTCATCTCGCCTGAATCCAAATTCAATATTGGTCGAAGGACCAAGGTATTTCTAATATTCAAAATATTATTAATGCTTGTTTTGTCAATAGTATTTAATGTAAAATACCCTTTACTATCCCATCTATTTAATTGGACTTTTATTTTTGGAGCTATTTTATATTCATCTTTAGAGGTAATTTCTTTTCCAATATTCTTTAGCTCGATTTTATCTAAATACTTTTCAATAATCTCTCTAATATCATTTAGTTTTTCATTAACTACAATTCTAATTTCATTCAACTCACTTAAATCATTAAGCTCTTTTATCAACTCAACAGGTATGTTCAATGCTTGTTGCTCCCAGTCTATAATAGTGGGAATAAGCAGCTTATCAACTTCAATATTACGGTTTATGGCTGAAATTTCTTTATTTCTTCTCCCCTTAACCGTAAAATTTTGTGATCCAAATACCAATACATCATTATCAATAATTAATGCTTTAGCATGAAGCTCTGATAAATGTTTAACTTTTACTCCACGCCTGGCTATTTTATATAATGTATCCAACTCCCTAAAACATGAGTATAGTGAGGTAATAAGAGTAACATTTCCATACTTCAATCCACTGGGTTTTTCTTCAAGCAGTTCAATCAATGTTTTACTAAAATAAGGAGTAAAAATCTTTATATTATTCTTGGCTTGTTTTATTGCTTTTTCCCATTCTGGGAATACGTCTCTTGGGAAAATTTCAAACTGGTTCATAATCTTATTTCGTTAGTCTTGAAATAGCAAATTACAAAAATATAATATCTCAACTATTGATTCCTTTCTATTATAATCCAATTTTAGTAACTTAAGTGCTGATTTAATGCCAACAACCATGAAAAGAATTGTACTTACTCTTCTGCTTCTGGTTATAACTTATACAGTTTACACTCAAGAAAAACGCCTTGCTCTTGTTATAGGGAATAGTGATTATCAGTACGGAGGAGAGCTTGCAAATCCGGTGAATGATGCTATCTCCATGGAACAGGTACTTCATGCTGTTGGATTTGATGTGATAAAGTATGAAAATCTTGACCAGAAGATGATGCGTCAGGCTATTGATAATTTCGGGAACCTCTTAAAGAACATTGATATAGGATTGTTCTTCTACGCTGGTCATGGAGTACAGGCAAAAGGATTTAATTACCTGATACCTGTTGATGCCGCATTGGCTTCTGAGGAGGAGGTAGAGTATAGCTGTGTAAGGGCAGATAGGGTATTAGGGAAAATGGAAGCTGCTGCCAATAAAACAAACATTGTAATTCTTGATGCCTGTAGGAACAATCCGTTTGAGAGGAGCTGGACAAGAAGTCCTACAGGCAGAGGGTTAGCTTTTATGAATGCACCTACAGGTTCTTTGATAGCTTATGCTACATCTCCGGGGAATACTGCTTCAGATGGTACAGGTGCTAATGGACTTTACACATCTGCCCTGATAACCTATATGATTGAACCTAACATTACAGCGATCCAAATGTTTCAACAGGTAAGAACCCTTGTAAGAAAAAAATCAAATGGGAACCAAGTTCCATGGGAGTCTACTTCTCTTGAAGGTGATTTTTATTTCAATACTGGTAATTCAATACAAGCAGAATTTAAGGGTAGTCTTATTACTCCCGATAAAAATGCTACAATAGATTGGACTGCAGAGGAAGGAACCTTTATTGATGAACGAGATTATCAAGTTTATGATTGGGTAAGGATTGGCGAACAGATTTGGATGGCAAAGAATCTGAATTATGTTACAGTAAGTGGTAGTTGGTGTTACGATGACCAAGACACAAATTGCATTACGTATGGAAGATTGTATGATTGGGAAACAGCGAAACAAGTTTGTCCTGATGGTTGGCATTTACCAATAGATTATGAGTGGAAAAAATTAGAACATCAACTTGGGATGAGGACAAAAGAAATTGAAAAGACGGGATATCGTGGTACTGATGAAGGTGGTAAATTAAAAGAGACTGGTTTAACACACTGGAGGGCTCTGAATAAGGGATCAACTAATGCAAGTGGTTTTTCTGCGTTGCCCGGCGGCTACCGCAACAGTATTGGTAGTTTCAGCAGTATAGGTGATTGCGCCTTCTTTTGGTCTTCAATGAAGACCAGTGATTCTCACGCATGGTGCCGGATTCTGAATTACAATTATTCAGATGTTGTCCGCTACCCATTCAATACAGGAAAAGGTTTTTCTGTCCGCTGCATAAAATACCATAGGTACACCCCCATACACGTCCCCTCAAATTAGACACTTTTACCCTTGTCTGGTATCTTACCCCTCGGAAGAGGAGATCGTTCGTAAAACAGGGATACCTTGTAGGTACCCCTGTACTGATTTAGTACGTTGTATCCCTATCCTTCAATTTAATCCAATGTTAACCATCAGTTCCATTGACATTGAGCTGTATTATTCCTAATTTTACTTTTCAAGCCAACAATAAACATAAAACCTCAACCAATGAAACTTGGTAAACACCAAAAAGTCGATTTAAGAAATATCTGGAATGGGGAAGCTACAGATTTTACTCCTTGGTTATCGCAAGAAGATAATATAACAGAACTTGGGGATACAATCGGAATCGAACTTGAAGTTCAAGAGCAAGAAAAAAGTGTTGGACCCTTCCGGGCAGATATCCTTTGTAAAGATACAGTGACAGATAAGTATGTTCTTGTTGAGAACCAGCTTGAAAGAACGGATCATAACCATTTAGGACAATTAATGACGTATGCTGCAGGACTTGATGCAGTTACGATAATCTGGATAGCAAAAACATTCTCTGAAGAACATAGAGCAGCTTTAGACTGGCTTAATCGAATTACAGATGATAAGATCAACTTCTTTGGTATTGAAATCGAAGTTTACAAAATAGGAGAAAGTTTACCTGCACCTATGTTTCAGATCGTCTCTAAACCAAATGACTGGTCGAAGAGTATTAGGAGTTCTGCTTCTTCTACTAAGATAACTGAAACCAAACAATTACAACTGGAATATTGGCAAACCATGAAGAAATACTTCGAAGAGTCAGATACATCTCTTAAATGCCAGAAACCTGCACCTCAACACTGGACAAACTTTGCACTTGGAAAAAGTAATTTCTACATGGCAGCAACATGTGCAGTTCGTGATAGTTTCATAAGAATTGAAGTCATATTTGATGGAAGTGCTGCAAAAGATAATTTCCATAGAATGAAAAATAAGTATGAGGAAGAAGCTAAACAAAACCTCGGATTTGAACTATCTTGGGATGAACTACCTCATGCAAGAGTGACCAGCATTTACATTAAAAAATCAGCAGATGTATCAAAGAGAAGTGAGTGGAGAGATCAGCATGAATGGTTTAAGAAAACATTAGAAAAACTGGATAAATATTTTCGCCCTAAAATTAAAGAGTTGTAATTTCTATTCTATAAACTATGGCAATTAGCGGGCTACTACTTACTGAGATTAAGACTGAATTTTATACTAGTCCAGATAGTGATACTATAAAAATTCCAAGTGAGAGTGGTTTCTGGCATTGGTTTAGAGATAACTCAGAACGTATCCCTGTCGGTTCAAAAGACCCTATTATTGAGGATCATGAATTATACAAATCAGGAAATTGTATGGGGAATTCGCAGAATTATGCTTTAGGTAAATGATTAGATTACTATGAAGGTTTCCTTGGGACTCAATATGGTTTATCTTTACACGGATTTACTGTTTCAGCTGGGAATGTGATAGATGTTACTGTACTCTGCAATAAATCTAATTTTAGCGATCCGAATGGTAATTTACCGAGAAACTATTATGGAATTCAAATCCCGACAGATTTCGTGAAAGAAAAAACTTCCGATGATATAGAAAGTAATTTCATTAATCTACCACCACTTATTTATGATTACTATTTGAAAACCAAGGAATCAAAATGATTGATAAAAAAAGTCTATCCGAACGTGATATTTGTATATAGTATATCACACCTGCAATGGTGGAAGCTGGATGGGATGTACAAAAACAACTAAGGGAAGAAGGAAGGTATACTAATGGAAGAATTTATGTTAATGGGAGGTTAGCGGCAAGGGAAAAAGAAACATTGTTTGAATGAGAAAATAAGAATCAAAGATCGAATCGCTAAGGTTTGGGGGACTAAATAAAATCTTCATACATGCTAAAATATTTTGTCGATGATTGTGAGTTTGGAGGTCCTTTCCATCATACTGTCCTAAATGGAGGCATTATTATTGACAGTAAATATGAAATGGAGATGGTCAATGATGTCGAAAATTTTAAACTTGATCGGTGTGGGAAAAAATTTGTTCCAGTAAAGTATAATCTTAAAGACTTAAGAAAATTCTATGAAAAATATGATCTGTCGGATGTTTACATTACTTTGTTAGAGGATTATGACCATTTTAGGCTAGGACTTTTAGATGTTATTAATAAATATGAATACAAAATATTGGTTTCTTGTATGAGAGCTTTTAAAACGAACAAGAAATTTATTATTAAGACTAAAGACAAACTCAGAAGGTTTTCTTTTGTTATGTGTCTTATGCGATATGCCTTAGAAGTCGAATGTAATGATATTAAGGAAGGAGAGATAGTGTTCGATTTCCCAACAGGGAGTAATCCTGAGCCCTTAAATAAGGAATATATGTGTGCATATCGGAAAGGTAAATCATTTGATGAGGTTGTTTATAAAGCAGGTCCTCTCTTAAACCTTGGATTTAAAGACTCCCTGTACTTTAGTAGTACTTATTCTTCTGCTTTATTACAGGTATTGTTTTAGGAGCATGTAAACAATTCATTGAATACTCAGTTGGTAATGGTTCTGAGAATTTTGGATACTTAGTTACAAAAAACATAATAAAGAAATTTCGTGGTTACCAGGATAAAATTCCCACGTATGGATTTGTAATTGATCACGGTGAGGGATCGAGGGATATTCTTATCTCTGTGGGCAGGGCACTTAAACAAATACTTCCGGAACTTTGATTTTAGTTTTGTTCTGTAAATGATAATTTTCCTTCAAAAGGAAACCTTTGTTAGTAATTCTCCCATAGCAACTAAGGTTTGATCATTTCCTCCGAGAAAGTCTCTCTACTGGGGTTAAAAAGTACCTTAAACAGTAATTTTGTTTCAGTATAGTTACAGTAATGATAAAATAAAACAAGCATAACAGATTGTATATTAATCTACTATGCTTATTTCTTTTGTGAACCCGGAGGAATTGCCCTCATCCGCTGATGGCGGATTCGGGCGGATCCTCCTTTTCAGAGCTGCAAATGAAAGCTGAAATTGCTAACGCAATTTAGCAGATCATGTCTCAACTTCATTTGGTAAAAGAGTGGAGGAATTGCCTCGTACGCTTATCAGCGTTCTCGGCGGATCCTCCTTTTCAGAGCTGCAAATGAAAGCTGAAATTGCTAACGCAATTTACAATCCAAAAGGCTCGTAAAAGACAAAAGCGAGCTTTTGTTTTTTGCTCGCTTTTGTCTTGCTTTTAACAGCTTTCATTTGCTCGTGAACCCGGAGGAACTCGAATCCCCAACCTCCTGATCCGTAGTCAGGTGCTCTATCCAATTAAGCTACGGGTCCAGTGTCCTCGCAAAGATAGGAAAAAATTGATCTATGTGAACAGAAATGGTTAAATTGCATATGAATAAGGACCAGCAGATTTTTTCAATTTTTACGTTCATGGGAATACCGGCTCGTAAACCATTTAACATAGGAACTTTTGCCGATATGCTGTTCGGCACATCAGAAAAATTCTTCCTGGAACACCGGTTCCTGAATAGTTCATTAATCCTTGGAGGACTTACGGCATTCTCATCAACGGTTTTCAACATTGCCCTTCAACTGGGTCTCTACCTTCAACTGTTAACAGCCGTTACCACGGTCTTGCTGTTTGGTCTCTATTATTTGTCCCGTATCAAGCAGAAATTTCAACTCCCACTCTATATCCTGTCGCTTGCCGGACTGATCCTTATCAGTTTACTCTGGCTGGCAAATGCCGGATCCAACGGCCCCGTGACCTATATCTATTTTGCCATCCTTGCCTTTTTCATCTTTGTTCATACCGGTAGTGCAAGGATTATCATGGTGAGTCTGCTGATCCTTAATTTGTTGGTGCTTTATTTTCTTGAAAAATGGTTCCCGCATCTTGTTATTCCATATGATGATCCCTCCATCCGAGCCATTGACCATTACTCGGTTCTGTTACCCACCATTTTGATTATCTATTTTGTTTTCTCCTACGCCAGGTTAAACCTGCTTGAGGAGAAACGCAAAGCTGAGGTTTCCGACCAATTGAAATCTGCTTTTCTCGCAAACATGTCGCATGAGATCCGAACCCCAATGAACAGTATCCTGGGATTTAGCCAGTTGCTTGAGGATGAGAGTATCGACAAGGAAACGAGGACAAAATACCTGGGATACATACATTCCAGCGGTGAATTACTCTTAAACCTGATCAACGACATCATAGACATCTCAAAAATTGAAGCCGGTGAACTGAAACTGGAAAAAACCTATTTCAACCTTTCGGAACTGATGCAGGAACTGTACGACACCTATTCAAGTGAACGGGAGAAAATGGATAAGACCGATGTGAAACTAAATCTTGACCTTCCCATATATGCCGATTCCTTCCTCTATTATACGGATATGTTTCGCTTGAAGCAGATCCTGGTAAACCTGCTGACCAATGCATTCAAGTATACAGATGAAGGTGCGATTGCATTCGGTTTCAGGGAACGGAAAAAACAGCTGATGTTTTTTGTCAGGGATACAGGCATTGGCATGTCGGAAGAAGAAGCAAAACTGGTATTTGACCGGTTCTGGAAAGTAAAAGAACACAAAGGACGGTTGTATAGTGGAACGGGCCTCGGGTTGGCTATATCTAAAAACCTGGCTGAGCTGCTGGACGGATCCATCGGACTTGAATCAGAAAGAGATGTCGGTACTGAATTCATTTTTACCATTCCGCTGAAAAAACAGAAGGAAAAGGCTCAGCAGGAGACCCATGATCAGACAGTAACAAAATACGACTGGAATAAATATGTAATTCTGATCGTTGAAGATGATCCATCGAATTATGCCTACCTGAAAGGGGTTCTATCCCCAACACAAGCAAGGCTCAAATGGGTGAAAAATGGAAAGAAAGCCATTGACCTTTATCAAAAGGAACAGGTTGACCTGGTACTGATGGATATCAAGTTGCCGGTTATGGATGGGATTGAAGCCCTCCGGGCAATGAAACAGAAGAACAAAAACCTTCCCATAATTGCTATTACAGCGTATACCGTGGCTGGTGAAAAGGAGAAATACCTACTGATGGGATTTGACAGATACTATTCAAAACCGGTAAAAGCAAAGGAACTGGTCGACGGACTGACAGAATTTCTTCCCCCATAGTTGCCATCTGATCGATTCGATACATTTGCCTTTCAATAAATTATTGCATTTCCCTCATACCATTCTTTATTCCGATAATTACCTTGCTGTCCGGATTACAATTCATCAAAGATGTTTACCTTTATACATCCGTTGCATTATAATTCCATGATCATGAAAAAGTTCATAAAAGTATTTCTAAAAACACTACTTATTATTGTCATTATACTGCTTGTATTAATTATTGTGCTGCCCATCATTTTTAAACCCCGGTTGATGGAGCTTGCTAAAAATGAGATCAATAAAAATGTGAATGCAAAAGTTGAGTTTACGGATTTCAAGCTCAACCTTATCCGCACTTTTCCACGTTTGTATGTCGGTATGACTGACCTTTCCGTAGTCGGACTTGAAGAATTCGAAGGGGATACCCTGGTTGCATTCACCTCATTCGGCCTCTCGGTGAATCTTTTCAGCGTATTTGGGGATGAAGGAATTGAGGTTCGTTCAATTTTGCTCGATGAACCCCGCGTTATGGCTCTTGTACTTGAAGATGGGGCAGCAAACTGGGATATTGCCAAAGAGAGCGGTGTTGAAGAAGTAGCCGATACCACTGCCGGGGAGGCACCCTCTTTTCACATTCAACTGCAAAAGCTGGAGATCAGAAACGGATCGATCAGCTACCAGGATTCGAAAGCCGATATGCAGGCATCCCTGGATGGATTCAATTTCGTTTTACGCGGAGATATGACCCAGGACTTTACCGATATGAACATCTATTCACGAACCGAATCGCTTAATTTCCTGCTGGGGGGTATCCGGTATTTGAAAGATGCCGTGCTAAGATTAACCATTGACATTGGAGCTGACCTGAAAAATATGAATTTCACCTTCCGTGAGAATGAGATTGCCTTGAATGAGCTGGTATTCGGTTTTGACGGGAACCTGAATATGCCCGGGGAAGACATTGAGACGGATCTAACCTTTCAAACCGGGGAGACAAGCTTTAAAACCCTGCTTTCGCTTATCCCTGCTATCTATATGAACGATTTTCAGGATCTGGAAACATCAGGACAACTGGCACTGAATGGGTATGCCAGGGGCATCTACAGTGCTTCGGACAGTACACTTCCTGACATAGGACTTGAACTGAATGTTTCCGATGCCATGTTCAAATACCCTGATCTACCCAAATCAGTTGAAGATGTTGCGATCGACATGGTTCTTTCATTGGATGGAAATGATCTGGACGGGTCAACCGTCGACCTGAACCGGTTTCACCTGAGTATTGCTGAAAATCCTGTCGATGCTGAAATCCATCTTAAAACTCCGGTCAGCGATCCTGAAGTAGAGGGCAGGGTCACCGGGAAATTTAACCTTGCCAGTTTTTTGGATATTATTCCCCTGGAGGATATCAGCCTGAAAGGATTGGTGGATATGCACCTTGAACTGGGCGGCAGGATGTCAATGATCGAAAATGAACAATATGAAGATTTTAAAGCGGATGGACGGCTGGCTCTTTCGGGTTTTGAATACACGAGTCCTGACCTGCCCAAAGATCTGTTAATTAATGATGTAGTGCTTGATTTTTCACCCCGGTTTGTCAATCTCTCCTCTTTTGATGTCCAGATAGGTCAGAGTGATATTCATTTGAACGGACGACTGGAGAATTTTATACCCTTTATCTTCAAGGATGAAACCGTTTCAGGCAACCTTGAGTTTACATCATCGTTGCTGGATTTGAATGAGCTTATACCGGAAAGTGAAGAAAAGGTAGTGGTTGAGGAAGATACATCATCACTGTCTGTTATAGAAATACCCGACAATATCGATTTCAGGCTGACTTCTGCCCTGGACATGGTCAAATATGATAACATTGAGTTGTCG
>Ga0315547_1001996_pt1 | contig 14942 bp, 13 predicted proteins | sample SalMarSW160240MG_2_FD_202542 | JGI IMG/M metagenome (GOLD analysis project Ga0315547, IMG submission 202542) | Salt marsh sediment microbial communities from the Plum Island Ecosystem LTER, Massachusetts, United States - Salt Marsh Sediment SW1601-240 ... | reverse complement strand
CCGCGGCCACGTTCGTCCCGGACATCTTCATCGTGGCCATGGCTCTCTTACCCGTCCAGGCTGCTCCGGTTGCGATCTCGAAGGCAACTTTCTCGTTGACGCTCCACTCCACGTAGGGTGAAGGATCATTGTTTTGGGAGAAGTGAAGCAGCTCGGTGAGAGCCTCGGAGGAGGGAGTTCCGGGATACCCCGCCGCCACGTCCACGCCCGCAGCCAGGGCTCCGTAGGCTACCGCCTGATTGCCGATAATCGATCGTTTCATAATTTCACCTCAAAGGTTTGCAAGGGCTGTACTGAGCCGGCAAATTGGGTCGTCCGTACAGCAATTGCCCACTAAGCGATTTTTTCAATCCGGCAATCTCCGTCTGCCGGGGAATAGTACCTCGGGATTCACCACGTAGCGAGGCCGTGCCCCGCTGAGCACACGAACCACCTCTTCCATTCCCTGCTCCTTGAGCCGCTCCGTGCTCTGCTCCGAATACCAGGCTGCGTGGGGAGTGATGATCGCATTGCTGCAACTCAGGAGAGGATTGTCCGCAGCCGGCGGCTCGGTTTCCAACACGTCCAGGCCGGCTCCGGCGAGTCTGCCGCTGCTAAGGGCCTGGTACAAGGCTTGCTCGTCGACAACCTTGCCCCGACAGGTGTTGATCAAGACGGCGCCGGGTTTGACAACCTCGAGTTCCCGGTCAGCGATCATGTGGAAGGTTTCCGCGGTCAGAGGAACGTGGAGGGAGAGGAAGTCCGCTGTGGGCAGGAGCTCCTCAAAATCGTAGCAGCGCCCCACTCCGAGAAGCGCAAAGATGTCGTCGTCCACGTAAGGATCGTAAGACAGGACATCCAGTCCCAGCGCTTGTGCCCGGGGCGCCAGGGCTCGACCGATCTTACCGAGTCCGACGATTCCCAGAGTCAAGGTGGAGAGGTCCGGGACGGGTTTGCAGACGTTGTAGTCCCAGCCTCCCGCCGAAGTTACGGCCATCAGCTGCTTGATCTTGCGATGGCAGGCAAGCAGCAGGGTGAGGGCGTGGATGGCTACCTGCTCTTTTCCGTAGGCGGGGACGTTGCTGACGATGATGCCCCTCTCCGTAGCTCCCGCCACATCGATGAAATCGTAGCCTACCTCCAGTGCCAGAATAATCTTGCAGCGACTCATCACGTCCAGGTGGTCTTTGCGGATCGGGCGATCGATTACGACAAGGGCATCCGCCGAGGCAATCACCTCTTTGAATTTGTCTTCGTCGAATTCCTTGAAGGCGATCAGCTCAGCTTCGGCCTCCCTGGCCTTGTCGTGGAAGAACTGCAGGTCGAAGTACTTCAAGTAGACCCGATCGCCTGCTGTTACGATTTTTCGCTTCACACCGCGCCTCCTGCTTGAGCCCGAAGCTCGGTAGAAGCGGCTAATCTATTGAAAAAGGGTTTGACAGCTTTCAACAAACCGGATACAATCATCGTTGCATAATTAGAAATGACATTTCGGATACAGAAATAGTAATGCAGATATTGTCTTCTGTCAAGAAAGCCCTGGAGCTTCTTGATCATTTCACAGTTGAACGACCCGAGCTCGGTCTGGCGGAGATCAGCCGCGAAGTGGATGCCCACAAGAGCTCGGTATTTCGCGTATTGACCACCCTGGAAGCGGCGGGGTTTCTGGAAAAGGATCCCCTGAGCGGAAAGTACCGGCTGGGACTGAAGATCCTCGATCTGGCCGGACGGGTCCGGGGCTGCCACGATATCAGACAAATCGCCGCTCCTTTTATGGAGGAGCTGGCCCGGCAGACCGAGGAGGTCATTCATCTGGCCGTGCTCGATGGCGCGGATATCGTGTATCTGGAGAAGAAGGGACAGGGGCAGATCCTTACCGTAGCGACCCGAGTAGGAGGTCGCAATCCTGCCTACGCATCATCGATGGGTAAGATTCTTCTGGCTGACCTGTCCGAAAGCGAGCTCAAGGGGATTCTCGGCCAGGGAAAGCTGAAAAAGCTCACCCCCAATACGATCGACGAAATCCCAAAACTGATTAAGGAGCTTGCCAGTATTCGCAAACAGGGCTTTGCCTTGGACAACGAAGAGACCTTTCCGGGCATCCGCTGTGTCGGCGCCCCAATCCGGGATGCAAGGGGGAGGGTGATCGCCGCTGTCAGTGCGACTGTGCCGGCTCAGCGAATGGACGACAAACGGATCAGGGAGTTGTGGCGTTTGGTCACCAACACCGCTCGGATGATTTCCGAACGGGTCGTGGCCAACAAAATGGAGGCTTAAGGTGAAGAACTTGCAAAAACTGGTACGAAACGGGGTGTTGTCCATTAATGCCTGGCCGACGGGAAAGCCGATCGAGGAGATACAGGCCGATTTGGGACTGGAGTCTCTCGCTCTCATGGCCACCAACGAGAACCCCCTGGGTCCCTCCCCCAAAGCGGTGGAGGCGATGAAGGCGGAGATCCACAAGGTAAACCGCTATCCCCAGGGTCCCTGTACCTACCTGAAGCGCAAAGTCGCGGCCAGACTCGGCATCGGCGAAGATATGATCATTTTCGGAAACGGAGCGGATAACTGTTTGCGCATCATCGGTTATGCCTTCCTGAACTCGGGGGACGAGGTCATTGTCGCCTATCCCTCTTTTCCCGTCTACGGGATCGTGGCCAGGACCATGGGAGCCGTGCCTGTCGAGGTGCCCCTCAAAGATCATGTCCACGACCTGAGGGCCATGGCGGAGGAGATCGGGCCTCGAACCAAGTTGGTTTTCGTCTGCAACCCCAACAACCCCACGGGGACCATTGTAAGGAAGAAAGAACTGAATGCCTTCGTGGAGGCGCTCCCGGATCACGTGGTCCTGATCCTTGACGAGGCCTACTTCGAGTTTGTCGGCGATGAGGAGTATCCCGACGCTATAGACTACATCAGGGAGGGACGGCACGTCGTGGCCCTGCGCACCTTCTCCAAGCTTTACGGGATCGCCGGACTGAGAATAGGCTACACCCTGGCCTCCCCGGAGCTGACCGCGGTGATGGAACGGGTGCGGGAACCTTTTCCCGTCTCCAGGGTCGCCGAAGCGGCAGCCCTCGGGGCAGTGGATGATGATGAGTTCAAGAGCAAAGTGTTGGCCAACAACGGGGAGAGCAAGAGATTTCTCTGCAAAAGCTTCGACAGGCTGGGGTTGTCCTACGCTGAGACCCAAACCAACTTCATGTTCGTGGATTTGAAGGTCGATGCCAAAGAGGCCGCCCAAGCTCTACTGGAACGGGGATATTTGATTCGTCCGGGAACACTGTGGAAGCACCCGACCTTCGCCAGAATAACCTTCGGCACCATGGAGGAGAACCGGGGGTTTGTAGCAGCCCTGACCAAGGTATTGGGCAAATAAAGGGGTGGGCGATGAGAAGTGTCGGGAAGGATAAGAGTCGGATAGATGCCCTGTCGCACAGCCAAGAAAGCAACCGAGCGAGGTTTCGCTCGTTTACGGTAGATAGTACCGAAGAAAATTTGAAAGAGGAAGGGAAGACGAGATATGTTACTTCAAGACCTTTGCAAAGCCGTGGAGACGGGAGACCAGGACAAGGGAAAAGACCTGGTTCAGAAACTCGTGGACGGAGGAACTAATCCCCTCGAGATTATCGCCGCCCTGACCGAGGTGATGAACGAAATCGGAGAGAAGTTCGCCCGACTGGAGATCTTTCTGCCCGAAATGATGATGAGCGGGGAGGCCATGTCCAAAGTCGTGGAGATATTGACTCCCCACCTAAAGAAGGGCGGCGGGGGCGAACCCAAGGGCAAGGTGGTTCTCGGTACGGTCAAGGGAGACCTGCACGCGATAGGCAAGAATATCGTCAAGCTGATGCTTGAGGCCGGCTTCTTCCAGGTCAAGGACGTCGGAGTGGACGGCGACCCGGTTGACTTTATCAAAGAGGCGGAAAGCTTCGGGGCGGACATCATCGGGGCCTCTTCTCTGATGACCACCACGATGCCCCACCAGAAGGAGATCATCGACATCCTCAAGGAGAAGGGCAAGCGGGACAAGTACAAAGTGGTGATCGGCGGGGCGCCGACCACACCGGAATGGGCCGAGCAGATCGGTGCAGACCTGTACGCTCCGGACGCGGGTTCCGCCGCCAAATTGCTCTCCGGCTTGTTGAAGAAATAGAGGAGGAAATAGATATGAGCAATCCATACAGACTGTGGGAGATCCAGGGCCGCTCCAACACCGGCCCCTTCTGCGACGAGGACGACTTCCTGCCCAAGATCTTCGCGCCCAAGCTGCGGGAGATCGTCAAGAAGTACGAGATCAAGTACGATCCCAAGACCCCTGTTCCGGCGGACGACAAGATGGCCGACCGTATCTGGCAGGCCGGTTGGGAGCTGTTCCGGGAGGTGGGGCTGTACAACACCGACACCCACCGGATCATCAAGCTCTCCGACGAGGAGATCAAGGAAGCCCTGTACACGACTTCGGATCGCTACTGGGTCGGCGCCGGCAAGGATGCGGTGCTGTGGAAGCACAGAAGTGTCGAGGACACCGAGCCTCCCTTCTGTATCTTCTCCCCCGACTGCATATGTTCGGAGGAACTGTTCTACTCCTACTGCCTGGCCTTCCTGAAGGAACCCCTGCTGGACGGTTTCTGCGCCCCGATCCTGGAGGAGTCGATGGGCCAGCTGATTCGCTCGGCCAGCCCCTTCGAGATCAACGGCTGTACCGAGCACATATACAAGATGCGCCTGGCCGCCAAGCAGGTCGGACGGCCCGGAACCTTCTTCGTGGCCGTGGGAACGGCGGAGCACGACACCGGTCAGATCGCGGTATCCAACAACGAGTGGGGCGTCAGAACCACCGATTCCCGCATCATCGGCACCCTCACCGAGTTCAAAACCGCTGACACTCTGCTGAACCGGGCTGTTCACTGTGCCCAGTATGGCTGCTACTCCGGCAACCTGACCGGACCGATCTACGGCGGCTGGTGCGGAGGATCGGAAGGAGTGGCCGTAACCCTGGTGGCCTACAGCCTCAACGGCCTCTGTATCTACGGCACCCAGTACAATCAGCACTTCCCCTTCCACCTCAACTGGGGATCCAACACCACCCGTGAGTTGCTCTGGCCGATCTCCATGGCCGGACAGGCCATGGCCCGGAACAGTAAGCTGCTTTATACCAGTAACGGTTTCGCCAACGCCGGACCCATGACGGAGATGCTGTTCTACGAGACCGCCTGCCACGCCCTGGTCAGTGTCGTGACCGGCTGGCACCTGTGGGAGATGGCCTCGGCCCGCAACAAGTTCCGCAACCGGGCCACGCCGCTGGAAGCGCGCCTGGGCATGGAGGTGGGACACGCGGTGGCCCGCCAGGGCATGACCCGCGGTCAGGCCAATGAGATCGCCCTCAAGCTGCTGTCCAAGTACGAGGCCAACGCCGGGGATGCTCCCAAGGGTGTGGAATACCAGGAGTGCTACGATGTGGCCAAAGCCAATCCGACCCAGGAGCACTACGACATGTACCGCAAGATCAAGGACGAGGTGGCCAAGCTCGGGGTCGAGTTCCCCTACTAGTAGAAATATATCGTGCTGCACCCTATGTTGGGGTGCAGCGCCTGTATTGCCGGTTGATGGTTTGCCGTAGCATGTGCACGGCCCCCCTGGTCCTATGGCTAACCGGAGTTGCAGCTCGCCTTATTATGATGACAGCCGCAAATCTTGTTTTTATGACAAGATTTGCGGCTGGAAGAGGACATCGCAATCTTCCTTTCAGTTGCGAAGCGAAGATTGCGATATGCGAAGGCAGGCAGAACGGAAAATGTGAGTGCTCGCTTCAGGCTATTTGGAACCAGTCGATTTGACACATTCTACTATCCCGATTATACTGGTCGGCAACACCGGCCGTTAACTAAAAGGCTGGTGTCTGCAGCATTTTCAGAGGAGGTAAAACGTGAAAAGGAAAACAGTAACAATACTCATCATCGTTCTTTTGCTCTCCGTTGGTCTGATCTGGGCCGGAGCTGGAAAGGAAGCGCCGGCAGCGGAGACTGCCAAAGAGGGTAAGTACGGGGGCATTCTGAGAAAGGCCTTCTTTGCCCCCACCAGCCTCGATCCGGCCTTCACCGCGTCGATTACCGACGATGAGATCGCCCGCTTTTGGGCAGATTTTTTGGTCTATGTCGACGAAGGCTTGATTCCCGATCAGGGCCGCAGTCTGGCGGAAAAATGGGCGGTCAGCGCCGACGGTCTGACCTGGACCTTCACTCTTCGCAAGGGAGTGAAGTTTCACAACGGTGAGGAGCTCAGCTCCAAGGATGTGAAGTTCACCTTCGACCGTCTCCGGGATCCTGAAGTGGGTGCGGCGACTGTGGCTATCTACGCCGGTATTGACAGTATTGAGACTCCGGACAACTACACGGTGGTTTTCAAGCTGAAACAGCCGAATCCCGATCTGCTTACCAACCTTGGAGACTATCATGCACCCATCCTGTGGAGTGGAACTAAAGACCCCCAGGCAGAACAGATCGGTACCGGCGCGTTTATCGTAGATGCCTATCTGCCCGAGGACAGGATGACCTTCAAGCGCAATCCCAACTACTGGCGGAAGGATGCCGAGGGCAACCAGCTGCCCTATGTCGACGGGATGGAGTATCTGTTTCTAGCCGAACCTTCGGCCCAGGTCGAAGCGCTCCGGGGCGGACAGGTGGATTATCTGATCTATCTCCCCGCGGAGTATGTGCAAACCGTCGAAGATGATCCCAACCTCGTCGTGTATCAGAAGCCCTCGAACACCCACTATGTGGTTCATATGCGCAGCGACCGCAAACCCTTCAGCGATGTACGGGTACGCCAGGCCTTCCGGGCGGCCATTGACCGTAAGGAGATTCTCGACGGAGCCTTTGAAGGCTTGGGAGTTACCGGCCGGGATACCCCCTTTGGCCCCGCCTACGCCGATTTTTACCTGGATATACCGGAGCTTCCCCGGGATCTGGCAAAATCAAAAAGGCTTCTTTCCGAAGCCGGTTATGCGTCCGGGTTGACCATCACCCTTTCCGCGCAGCAGGCTTCTCCGGTGCCGGCCATGGCCACCATTCTGAAGGAACAGCTGGCTGATGCGGGTGTCACCGTCGATATACAGCTCGTACCTCCCGACGTCTACTATGGCGCGGACAACCTGTGGCTGGAGGCGGATTTCTCCATCACCGACTGGGGTGCCCGGGCCGCACCGCAGAACTACCTCGATCTGGCCTACACCTGCGACGCCAAATGGAACGAGAGCCACTGGTGCGATCCCGAGATCGATGAGTTGGCCGCCCAGGCCGCGGTCGAGGCGGACCGAGCCAAGCGGGCCGAAATCTACAAGGAGATCCAGCGGATCATGATCGACAGCGGCCCCATTCTGGTGCCGTTCTTCAACAACAGCCTCTGGGGGGCAAGCAAGAAGCTCAAAGGCATCATACCCACCGGCTACCTGGGTACTGCGGTAGATCTGGCCGTCGTCTATTTCGAGAACTGATCGAAGTTTATAACTATCCCCTCCCGTTGCATGTCGGCGGGAGGGGCTTTACTTGAGTCTGTGGCAGATGCTCGGATCAAAGCTGCGAGAAAAGTGAGCCGATTCACCGCCAGCTGGAGACGGCTCAGGCGCTACCCCGCCACCCTCGTCGGTTTCTTCATCGTAGGGTTCTTCCTGATGATGGCCTTGATCGGTCCCCTGGTCGCTCCCTACGGATACTCCGATCAGGCACTCTCGGAACGATTCCAACCACCGTCTGGACAGCACTTCCTCGGCACGGACAGGTTCGGCCGGGATGTCTTCAGCCGCATCCTGGTCGGCAGCCGCGATGTCTACGTTGTTGCCGGCTCGGGAACCCTGGTCGCCGTCTTGCTCGGCTTGACCCTGGGTCTGATCTCCGGGTATTTCGGCGGCCTGGTGGATGAGATCCTCATGCGTTTTATCGATGTACTCCTCGCGATTCCACCGTTGCTTCTGGCTATGATCATCCTATTCAGTCTGGGTCCCTCGCGGATCAACGTAATTCTTGTTGTCGGGTTCCTCTACATCCCGATGGTATCGAGGGTGGTACGCAGTGTCGTCCTGGATCTGAAGACCCGACAGTTCGTCGAGGCGGCCAAGCTGCGGGGGGAGAGCAGTCTGTACATCATGTTCCGGGAGATCTTTCCCAATGTGCTGCCGCCTCTAACTGTCGAGGCGTCGATGCGTTTCTCCTACGCCATCTTCCTGGTGGCATCTTTGGGATTCCTGGGCCTGGGCGTCCAACCCCCCTCTCCGGATTGGGGTCTGATGGTTGGGGAAGCCCGTACCTATTTCAGCCAGGCTCAGTGGGCGCTGCTGGGACCGGCGGGGGCTATTGCTGTTCTCGTGGTCGGGATCGGATTCATGAGCGACGGCCTGCGCCGTATGCTCCTTCCCGGTGGGGTCAGCCAATGAGTGAGAGAGTCCGGGGGGCCATGGGTAAGTCTTCGCGCCGGAAGTGGCATTTCGCCGGAGAGGCCTCCGGCTTGGAGATACGGGATCTCACCGTCACCTACGAAACCGAAGCGGCTTCCCTCGATACGGTGCGTAACGTATCCCTCGATATTGCCCCGGGGGAGATCTACGGTCTGGTGGGGGAGTCGGGTTCGGGCAAGACCACACTGGCCCGAGCCGTAGTTCGCTACCTGCCCGGCAACGGACGCATAAAAGGTGGGACCGTTAGGTTGGACGGGGTCGACCTTCTGGAGTTGACAAAGGCAGAGGTGCGGCGTGTTTGGGGATCCGACATTACGATGGTGCACCAGGATCCCAACACCTCGGTGAATCCCTCGATGCCGGTGGGCGAGCAGATCGCAGAAATGGCTCGAGTCCATTTGCGTTTGCCTAAGCCTGAAGCTCGGCGCAAGGCCATCGAGATGCTGACCAAGGTACGGATGTCCGATCCCGCTACGGTGGCTCGGCGCTACGCCCACCAGCTCAGCGGCGGCCAGCTGCAGCGGGTATTGATCGCCATCGCCCTGACGACCAATCCCCGGCTTCTGATCATGGATGAGCCGACCACCGCACTGGATGTTACCACCGAGGCTGTGATTCTGGATCTGGTCCGGGATTTGCTCTCGGAGTATCAAACCGCGGTGCTCTACATCACACATAACCTGGGTGTCGTGGCCAGGTTGTGCCACCGGGTCGGGGTGATCTATGCCGGTGAAATGATGGAACAGGGTCCGATTCGCGGGGTCTTCAAGGAGATGCTCCATCCCTACACCCTCGGCCTGTTGGGTTCGGTTCCCCGGGTCGATGTGGACAAGCGGGACATCGTGCTCAACACGATCCCAGGCTACATTCCTCAGCCGGACAATCTTCCGGTGGGCTGCATCTTCGCCCCGCGCTGCCGGGGAGTCGAAGAGGCTTGTAGAACGGCCCGGCCCCCTCTGGTGGCTGCCGATGGAGAAGCCGGCCACCTGACCGCCTGCCGGCGCTGGCAGGCACTTCGCAGGGAGCCGGAAGAGTTTACCACAACCCAACAGAAAAAGGATTTCGTCGAACCGACCACCGGCGATGTCGTGCTGGAGGCGGTAAAAGTCAAGAAGTACTTTCCCGTGTCCGGGGTGGGATTGTTGGACCTGCTGCGGGGCCGAAGACCAGTTGTACGGGCGGTGGATGATATCTCGGTGCGGGTGCGGAAGAGCTTCACGATGGGTATCGTCGGCGAGAGCGGCTGCGGCAAGACCACACTGGCCCGCTGCATCGCCGGCCTTGAAAAGGCGACCTCCGGGGAGATCCTGCTGGAGGAGACAAAGCTGCCCAGCACGATCGCTAAGAGGCCGGCGGATCTGTTGAAGAAGATCCAGATGGTTTTTCAAAACCCCGATGCCTCACTGAACCCGCATCACACCGTGGGGGCGAGTGTTGCCCGTCCGCTGGCTCTGCTGCGACACTTATCGAAGGCGCAGATCCAGGAACGGGTTGAGGAGCTGTTCCAGGCGGTGAATCTTCCCAGGGATTACATCGCCCGGCTGCCCCACGAGCTGAGCGGTGGTGAAAAGCAGCGGGTGGCCATCGCCCGGGCGTTTGCCACCGATCCGGCCCTGATGATCTGCGATGAACCGATTTCCTCCCTGGACGTATCGGTGCAGGCTTCTCTGATGAACCTGCTGGCGGAGCTTCAGGACACCAAGGGCACATCCTACCTGTTCATCTCCCACGACCTGGCCGCGGTGCGCCATCTTTCCGACTGGATCGCTGTAATCTATCTCGGCCGTCTGTGGGAGATCGGTTCCGCCCTGGATGTGTTCACACCGCCACAGCATCCGTATACCGAAGCGCTTCTTTCGGCTCTCCCCATCCCGGACCCTGATGCCAGGCAGAACCGCATCCGCCTGCACGGCAATGTCCCAAGCGCGGTACACATCCCCTCGGGTTGCCGCTTTCATCCCCGCTGTCCCCGGAAAATCGGAGAGATCTGCGAGAAAGAGGAGCCGCCCTGGCAGGAGCACAGGCGCGGGCACCGGATCTGCTGTCACATCCCTGTTGAAGAGCTGATCGAGAAGCAGAAGGTGGGTGGGAGGTGAGGACCCTGTGACGATCTACCTGCTGCGTCGGATCGGTTTTATCCTGCTGACCCTCTTCCTGGCTTCGATCATCATCTTTGCCGCCACTCAAGCGCTGCCCGGAGATGTGGCTCAGGTGATGCTGGGGCAGTTCGCCACCGAAGAAGCGGTGGCCAATCTGCGGGAGGAGCTGGGGCTCAACCGACCGGCCTACGTGCAGTACTTCGACTGGTTGGGCCGATTCATCACCGGAGACTGGGGCAACTCCATGGTCAGCCGCCAGCCCGTCCGACCGCTGGTTGTAGCCCGAATCCGCAACTCCGCCATGCTGGCGATGATGGCCCTGCTGTTCTACGTTCCTTTCGGCATCCTCTTCGGGGTTATAGCCGCCCTCAACCGGGAGAAGCCTCTCGATCAGATTATCTCAGGATTCTCCATGGCCTTTGTCGGTTTGCCCGAGTTTGTGACCGGGTTGTTGTTGATCAGCGCCTTCGCCTTTGCCCTGGCCGTGCTGCCGGCCAATTCGTCCATCGCACCGAACACCTCCTTCCGAGAGGCCTTTCCATCCCTGATTCTGCCAGCCGTTACTGTCAGCCTGACCAGCCTGGGCTACGTGACTCGGATGACCAGAGCCAGCACCATCGATGTTCTGAACACCGACTACGTACGGGCCGCCGATCTCAAGGGTCTGCCCCGGGTGCAGGTGCTGACCCGGCACGTTCTGCGCAACTCCCTCCTACCCACGGTCACGGTCGTAGCCATGGGTATCGGTTATCTTATCGGCGGGCTGATCATCACAGAGGCTGTGTACGGCTATCCCGGCCTGGGCCGGCTGCTCGTCTACGGGATCCAGCGGCGCGACGTGACTTTGATTCAAGCCTGCAGCATGATCGTAGTTACGGTGTACAGCCTTTCCAACCTGATCGCCGATATCCTGTATTCGATCCTTAACCCGCGAATTCGTTACCGCTAGATCAACGCATAAAGCATGGAATCGCCAATAGATTGCGGCGGCACTTCGGTTCACCGTTTTGCCGACGCTCAACCACTAACTGAATATCTCGAAATGGAGGATGTGAAAAAAATGGATGGAGACAGCCTGGCCGCCCGCTTCATTGTAGACACCACCTGGGATAATCTGCCCGCGGCGGTACAGAAAAAGGCCAGAATGTGCCTGATGGACAATCTGGGAGCGACGATCAGTGGCGCCCGCACCGGGGTCAGCCGGATCGCGGCGCAGTTCGCCTCTACCCGCATGCCCGGCCGGGAAGCGACGATTGTGCTGCATGGAAAGAAGACAACCACCGCAGGAGCGGCCTTTGCAAACGGCTGTGCCGCCAACGGTCTGGATACAGACGACAGTGCCCGTTACGCCTACGGGCACGCGGGGGCTCAAGTTTTTCCCACAGCCCTGGCCGTGGCGGAGACCCGGGGCCTAAGCGGGGCTGATCTGCTATGCGGGCTGGTCGTAGGATACGAGGTGGCCCACCGCATGGGACGTTGTTGGCACGATCATCACGAAGTCTACCAGGCCTGCGGATCTTGGGGGTCGGTGGCCTGTGCCGCTGTGGCGGCGCATCTGATGAAGCTTGACGTCGATCAGGCCAGGAATGCCATCGGCATCGCCGAGTATCACGCCCCCAACCTGCCCATGATGCGGGACATCGCCCATCCGGCCATGGTCAAGCACGGCATCGGATGGGCGCCACTGACCGGCATCACTGCGGCGGAGCTGGCGTCTTTCGGATTTACAGGAATCCCGACGCTGTTCAGCTTCAAAAAGTATCGGGAGTGGGTCGCGGATATCGGCCAGAACTATCTGATGGTCGATGGGGTGGCCTGGAAGGCCAAGGGTTATGCCTGCTGCGGCTGGGCCCACGCCGCGGTCGAAGGAAGCAGAAAGCTGGTGGATGAGCATAACGTCGATCCGCGGGAAATCGACAGGGTCGTTGTCGAGACATTTCGCGAATCAGCAGCCCTCGGCACCCGGCTTCCCACAACCACCGAAGAAGCCCAGTTCAACCTGGCCTGGCCGGTGGCGGCCATGTTGGTGGATGGGGAGATCGGTCCCGAGCAGACCCTGGAGCGGCGCTTACAGGACGAGACCATCCGCACCCTGGCCGGAAAAGTCGAGGTACGGGAATCGGAGGAGCTGAATGAACTGTGTCTTCTCTTCGAGAAGGGTGATCCCCGCGGGCGCTTCGCCAGCTCGGTAACCCTCGTTCTCAAGGACGGCAGGCGGCTAGAATCGGGGCTGGTGGGCGGTGGGCTCACTTTTCCGCAACCCGGCTGGGACGAAAATACAATGGAAGAGAAGTTCCACTGGTTGGTCGATCCGGTGCTGGAAAAGGCCCGGGTCGACAAGCTGATCAGTCTGGTTTGGAGATTCGAAGAGCAGCCCGGTGTCGGCGAGCTGATCGGAGGGCTTCAGGGGATGTGACATGGTACGCCTGAGTGACTATGAAAAAGGCCTGCTGGACGGAAAAGAGGGGAAACTAAAGCAGGTCTGCCTGGAGGTAAGCGTATTAGCCCGAAGGTGCATTTCATGACCCGGACCGTCTATCCCTCAAAGCTATGGCCGATGAAAACGGGTATGCCAGAAGAGCATCACCGGAGCGGCCATCGTCGGCGACTAACGGGGGATATCGTGAAGATTCAGGTCTACCGACAGCCCGTCGCGGGCGATCTGGGCGTGGGCCTTGGAGTCGAAGGTCAACCAAATCCCTTTCATCTCCTGCGCCACAGCGACGTAGGTCGCGTCGTAACCGGTCAGTCCTTTCTCGATGAAGTAAGGGATCCGCTCGGCGATACTGGGAGTCAGAGGGTAGCGCAGCACTCCAGAGCGCGCGATGCGATCCACGTGGCGCATGTAGATCTCGTGTGCGTCGGGATGGTGTCTGTGCAGGACCGCCAGCACCTCGTAGAGGAACAACTCCGGAAGCACGAACCGCCGCGGGTGATCGAGCAGCAGCCGAAGGATCCGATCGGCTCGCTCTTGGCCGCTGCCGGGAATGTACCACTTCACCGCAACGGAAGCGTCGAGAACGTAGATCATTCCTCGTAGCCCCGCAGGGCACGCAGGGTCTGCACCGGGTCCGCGAGTTGCGCACCGGCCTGGTCTCTCCATTCTTCGGTTTCGTTCAAGAAGGCTTCTTTTTCTTCTTCCGCCTGTTTGTCAATGAACCGAAGCACGAAGTCTTCGTAAGAGATGAGGACCGCTCTGAGCTTCTTGCCCTTGCTGATCAGGATCGGCTCATGATCGGCATCGAGCATGCCCAGCACTTCGCCTAATCTATTGCGAACCATCAGTGCGTTGATCCGTTTCATGACATAAAAACTATACACTATACATATACATGTCAAGTGTATACAAATGGTTCCTGACTGTCGGTTTCCGCCGTCTCCCGCATCCTAGATCCAGATCGGACCGAAACAGCTCGGCATCGAAGAATATTAGATTACTATTGTAGTAAATGGACAAATTGGTCATCTTATTACTATGAAATGGGGAGAGTTGCTCGATCTTCTTGGCGGAGAGCCGATCTTTCACTCCTCCGTGCTGCTGTCGGGACTCGAAGCCAAGGCCGGCGTACGCCGCCAACTTGCTCGTTGGGTCGAATCAGGTCGGTTGCTTCGGCTACACATCGATGATGGTTTCAGGGGACAGTCACGCCTTCGTGGCCAGGCCGGAAAAAGCGCTTCTCGATCTTGTCTACCTGTCGCCCCGCGGAGATTCCTTAGAGTACATTCTAGAGCTTAGACTGCAGAACTTCGATTCCTTCGATGCTCTGAAACTGCTCGAAATTGCCCAACGAACCGGTTCCGCCAAGCTGATGCGCGCGGCTGAGCGAGTTGCAAAGCTGATCACAGAGGAAGGGAATCGGTGAAGGATTACATTATCCAATTTTTGGCCAAATCCACCACGACCACATCAGGAGGCCTGTTGGTGCGGGAGTACCTTCAGGAACAGGGAACCTTACGATCCACGGCCTTCCTGGGCGGAACAGCGTTGCGCTTCCTGTTTCAGCTCCCGCGATTTTCTGGGGACCTGGATTTCTCTACCATCCGACCCGATCCCGAATTCACGTTCGGCAAGACTGTACGGAAAATTCAAAAGAAATTCGAAGCCGAGGGCTACACAGTGGCTACCAAGGAAAAAGAAGGGACCGTTGTTTCCTGCTTTGTCCGTTTCCCGGGCTTGCTGTACGAGGTAGGTTTGTCCCCGTTTCCCGATGAGGTCATCGCCATCAAGGTGGAAGTCGAAACCAATCCGCCAAGTGGCGCAAGAACGGAAACGCCCTTGATTCGTCGCCACGTATTGCTGAACCTCTTTCACTGCGATCGTTCCTCCCTTTTGGCGGGAAAACTGCATGCTCTGCTCTCGCGAACCTACACGAAGGGCAGAGACCTCTATGACCTCATGTGGTATCTGGCCG